>Ga0310697_10000306_pt1 | contig 69156 bp, 79 predicted proteins | sample 172DNAGHGlowgp2_FD_203883 | JGI IMG/M metagenome (GOLD analysis project Ga0310697, IMG submission 203883) | Sheep rumen microbial communities from Palmerston North, Manawatu-Wanganui, New Zealand - 1728 DNA GHGlow gp2 (v2) (version 2) | ecosystem: Host-associated > Mammals > Digestive system >...
CGTATAACATCGATGCTGTGAGCCTTCTTGCTTTTTTTATGGGGATAGGATATGATATAAGATAACTTTTCAGGGAGAGAATTCGGCATGGACCAGTCTCACATTCGAAACTTTTGTATCATTGCGCACATCGATCACGGCAAGTCCACTTTGGCGGATCGGATGATGGAGCTCACCGACACCGTGGCCAAGCGTGACATGGAGGCTCAGCTTTTGGACTCCATGGACATCGAGCGGGAACGGGGCATCACCATCAAGGCTTCCGCCGTGCGCATGTTCTACACCGCCCAGGACGGGCAGCAGTACATGTTCAACCTCATAGACACGCCGGGGCACGTGGACTTCACCTACGAGGTCTCCCGGGCGCTGAAAGCCTGCGAAGGGGCGGTGCTGGTGGTAGACGCCACCCAGGGCATCGAAGCCCAGACCCTGGCCAACGTGTACCTTGCCATCGACAACGATCTTGAAGTTCTGCCCGTCATCAACAAGATCGACCTGCCCTCCGCGGAACCGGAACGGGTCATGCACGAGATCGAGGACGTGATCGGCCTGCCCGCCGAGGACGCGCCCCGGGTATCCGCCAAGACCGGTCTCAACGTGGAGGACGTGCTATCACAGATCGTGGAGCGGGTGCCCGCCCCCAGCGGCGACCCGGACGGCCCCACCAAGGCCCTGATCTTCGACTGCCTCTACGACAACTACAAGGGCGCCCTGTCCTACGTGCGGGTCTTCGACGGGGCCATCCGCCCCGGCATGCGCATCCGGTCCATGGCCACGGGCCACGAGTTCGACGTGACTGAGGTGGGCGTGTTCACGCCCCAGTGGAAGACGGTGGACGAGCTCACCGCCGGGGAGGTAGGCTACGTGGCCGCCTCCATCAAGAGCGTGGAGGAAACCAAAGTGGGCGACACGCTGACGGACGTGGAGCATCCCGCGGCGGCGCCCCTGCCCGGCTACATGAAGGTGAACCCCATGGTCTTCTGCGGCATCTACCCCGCGGACGGCTCCCACTACGGCGATCTCATGGAAGCTCTGGAGAAGCTGAAACTAAACGACGCCTCCCTGTCCTTCGAGAAGGAGACGAGCGCGGCTCTCGGCTACGGCTTCCGCTGCGGTTTTTTGGGTCTGCTGCACATGGAGATCATCACGGAACGGTTGGAGCGGGAATTCGACCTGGATCTGGTCACCACCAGCCCCTCCGTCGTGTACCGGGTGAAGATGCTGAGCGGAGAGACCGTCGTCATCGACAACCCGGCCAGCCTTCCGGACCCCTCCGAGATCGACTACATGGAGGAGCCCATGGTGAAGGCCAGCATTATGACCCCGCCGGACTTCGTAGGACCCATCATGGAGCTGTGCCAGAACAACCGGGGCGTCTTCGAACACATGGACTACATTGAGAAGGATCGGGTGAAGATCCTCTACACCCTGCCCCTCAACGAGATCATCTACGACTTCTTCGATTCCCTCAAGTCCCGCAGCCGGGGCTACGCCTCCTTCGACTATGAACTGAAGGATTATCAGAAGAGCGATCTGGTGCGTCTCGACTTCCTCCTGAACGGCGATATGTGTGACGCTCTGTCCACCATCGTCCATAAGGATCGGGCCTACCCAAAGGGCCGGGCGGTCTGTGAAAAGCTGAAGGACGTGATCCCACGACAGCAGTTCGAGATCCCTGTTCAGGCGGCCATCGGCGGCAAGATCATCGCCCGGGAGACGGTCAAGGCCGTCCGCAAGGACGTGCTGGCCAAGTGCTACGGCGGCGACATCTCCCGGAAAAAGAAGCTGCTGGAGAAGCAGAAGGAGGGCAAGAAGCGCATGCGCCAGGTGGGGACTGTGTCCGTGCCCAGCGATGCCTTCATGAGCGTGTTGAGGATCAACGGATGACCGGCGTCTATGTCCACATCCCGTATTGTATAAGAAAGTGCGCTTACTGCGACTTCTGCTCCGTGCCTCGCGACGATACGGCGAAGCAGTACCCGGACGCCCTGTGCCGTGAAATCGAGCTTAGTCGGGATCGGCTTCCCTACGCGGGGCCGGTCCCTTCCATTTTCTTCGGCGGCGGCACGCCCACAGCGCTGCCTTCGGAAGCGCTGGTGCGCATCCTGGACACCGTTCGCCATACCTATGAGGTCCGCTCCGACGCGGAGATCACCGTGGAATGCAATCCGGGCACGGCGACCTATGCCGACTTCGTCAAGCTCCGCGCCGCCGGGTTCAACCGCCTGTCCCTGGGGCTTCAATCCGCCAACGACGATTTGCTCAAAGCGGTTGGCCGCATACATACCTATGAGCAATTTCTGACCGCCTATGGCGCCGCCCGGGACGCTGGATTTCAAAATATCAACGTGGATCTGATGCACGGCCTTCCCGGCCAGACTCAGGGGGACTATTTGGATACCCTCCAAAGGGTCTCAGACCTTGGGCCCGAGCATATCTCCGCCTACGCCCTGATCCTGGAGGAGGGCACGCCTTTATATAAACAGGTACGGGCGGGCGAGATCGTCCTGCCCGACGAGGACGCGGTGGCGGACATGGAGGACGCGGGCATGGCCTTTCTCAAACAACGGGGCTACCGGCGCTACGAGGTCAGCAACTTCGCCCGGCCTGGCTTTGAGTGCCGCCACAACCTGATCTACTGGGACGACGTCCCCTATCTGGGCTTCGGTGTGGCCGCCCATTCCTCAGCACAGGGCCAGGAGGAATGGTTGCGCTGGTCCAATACCGAAAGCATACCGGAGTATCTCCGCAAGCTCAAGCGGCAAAAGCTCCCCACCGCCGAGACCCTTCCTATCGACCGCAAGGAGGAAATGTTTGAAGTCATCATGCTGGGGCTCCGCAAAGTCAGGGGCATCCCCCGCCAGGCCTTCCTGGACCGCTTCGGTCTGCCCCTCGAAAAAGCTTTCCCAGACGCCTGGCTGAACGTCCAATCGTGCGGCTGGTGGCAGGACGACTCCACCCGCTACGCCCTGACGGCGCAGGGCATGGACCATCTCAACACCGCCCTGTGCTATTTCAGATAAATAATGTAATTGTTTTCCTTTCCTCTGCCGCCCCAAGGGGCGATTTTTGTTGTTTTGAATTCACCTTCATTTCACATTGTGCGCCGGTCATTTGCTTGACATTGGGTAATAATGGTGGTACATTCTGTACAGTGATTAGCACTCAGGCGAACGGAGTGCTAAAGAAAGGAGGAAACGGTATGGACCTGAATCCGAGAAAGCTCAGAATATTGAGAGCGATCGTGGATGAATACATTCTTTCCGGCGCCCCGGTGGGCAGCAAGGTCCTGAGCCAGAACCCCTCCTTTAAGCTCTCCTCAGCCACTATCCGCAACGAGATGGCGGATCTGGAGGACCTGGGGTATCTGGAGCAGCCGCACACCTCGGCCGGCCGTATCCCCTCCGACAAGGCATACCGCCTCTACGTCAACAACATGATGCAGCGGTCCAACCTCACGGAGGACGAGATCAAGGTCATGTCAGCTTATTGCCAGAGCAAGGTGAAGGGTTTGGACGCCGTCATGCGGGAGACCGCCAGCGTCCTGTCCCGCATCACCCACTACACAGCCCTGGTCATGATGCCCGAAAGCAGCACCAACCGGCTGCGCCATCTGCAGCTGGTGCCTTTGGCCGAAGGCTACGCCCTGGTGGTGGTGGTCACGGACGCGGGCGTCGCAAGGGATTCCGTGATCCGCGTGCCCGTCGAGATGGGCGCGGACGAGCTGGACCGCATCTCTCGCATCATCTCCCAGCGGTACTACAACTGCCGCATGATCGAGGTAGGGGACAGGATGATGAAGGAGCTGGGCGGCGAGCTGCAGGATCGGGGCACCTTCCTGACGGACCTGGTGGAGACCATGGAAACGGCGCCGGGCGCCAACGCCCATCGGATCGCTTTGTCGGGTGCCAACAACATGCTGGACTTCCCCGCCTATTCCGACATCGACCGGGCGCGCCAGCTGCTGGCAGCCGTGGAAAAGAAAGATTCCATGTATCAGATGCTGAAGAACGCCGGTCCCTTTGAGATCAGCTTCCGCATCGGCAGCGAGCTCGGGGAGGACATCTTCAGCGACTGCAGCCTGGTCACCGCCACTTACCGGATCGGCAACATGCCGGTGGGCACCATGGGCGTCATCGGACCCACCCGAATGCCCTACGGCAAGGTGGTCTCCGTGCTGGATTATATGAGGAAAAGCTTAGGCAGTATCTTAACGAATCTTTTGGAGGAAGACTGATGTCGAAGAACAAGAAGAAGGTTGAAGAAAAAGCGACCGAGACCCCCGTGGAAGCGACCGAAGAAAAGCCGGTGGAGAACGAGGAGCTGAAGAAGCTTCAGGAGGAACTGGATAAGAAGCAGCAGGAGCTGGACGATACCGTACGGCTGCTGCAGCGGAACCAGGCGGACTTCGAGAACTACCGCCGCCGGAACAACAGCGTTCGGGCCGAGAGCTACGAGAACGGCAAGCGGGACGCGGTCACGGAGCTGCTCCCCTCCCTGGACGATTTTGACAGGATCATGGCCAACGTCGACAAGGCGGACGAAGCCTGGGTGGAGGGCGTGAAGCTGGTCTACCGCAAGTTCACCGACGAGCTCAAAAAGCTGGGTCTCGCCGAGATCGAAGCGGAGGGCAAGTTCGATCCCAACCTCCATAACGCAGTCCTTTCCGAAGCGGCGGACGGCGTGGAGAGCGACGATCCTGGCGGTGCTCCAGAAGGGATATAAGATGGGCGACAAGATCCTGCGGCATAGCATGGTCAAGGTGTCCGAGTAAAGGAAAAAACAGCTGCGCCGGCAAAAGGCAAGGCTGAAAGAGCATAGACTATAGCAATTATCAGGAGGAAAAGAAAACTATGGGTAAAATCATCGGTATCGATTTAGGCACTACCAATTCCTGCGTCTCCGTCCTGGAGGGCGGTGAACCGGTCGTTATCCCCAACAGCGAGGGCGCGCGTACCACGCCTTCCGTGGTGGCGTTCAAGGACGGCGAGCGTCTCGTAGGCACCATCGCCAAGCGCCAGGCCATCACCAACCCCACCCGCACCGTGGCTTCCATCAAGCGGGATATGGGCAGCAACCGCAAGGTCCACATCGACGGCAAGGACTACACGCCCCAGGAGATCTCCGCTATGATCCTGCAAAAGCTGAAGCAGGACGCGGAAGCGTATCTCGGTGAGAAGGTGACCCAGGCGGTCATCACTGTGCCCGCCTACTTCACGGATTCCCAGCGTCAGGCCACCAAGGACGCCGGCCGTATCGCGGGCCTCGAAGTGCTCCGTATCATCAACGAGCCCACGGCCGCTTCCCTGGCCTACGGCCTCGACAAGGAGAACAACCAGAAGATCCTGGTCTACGATCTGGGCGGCGGCACCTTCGATGTGTCCATCCTGGAGATCGGCGACGGCGTCTTCGAAGTGCTGGCCACCGCGGGCAACAACCGTCTGGGCGGCGACGACTTCGATCAGCGAATCATGGAGTACGTGGCTTCCGACTTCAAGCGCAACACGGGCATCGACCTCTTGCAGGATCGGACCGCCACCCAGCGCCTGAAGGAGGCCGCCGAGAAGGCCAAGATCGAGCTTTCCGGCGTGACCACCACCAACATCAACCTGCCCTACATCGCCATGGACGCCTCCGGCGCCAAGAACATCGACATGACCATCACCCGGGCCAAGTTCAATGAGCTCATCTCCGACCTCATCGACAAGACCAAGGCCTGCGTGCAGAAGGCCATGCAGGACGCCGGGCTCAACAACTCCCAGATCGACAAGGTCATCCTGGTGGGCGGCTCCAGCCGTATCCCCTGCGTCCAGGACATGGTCCGCACCATCACCGGCAAAGAGCCCTTCAAGGGCATCAACCCTGACGAGTGCGTGGCCATCGGCGCGGCCATCCAGGGCGGCGTTCTGGGCGGCGAAGTCAAGGACGTGCTGCTTCTGGACGTGACGCCCCTGTCCCTGGGCATCGAGACCGTGGGCGGCGTGTTCACCCGTCTGATCGAGCGGAACACCACCATCCCCACCAAGAAGAGCCAGATCTTCTCCACCGCCGCTGACGGCCAGACCTCCGTGGAGGTCCACGTGCTCCAGGGCGAGCGTGAGATGGCCCAGTACAACAAGACTTTGGGCCGGTTCCAGCTCTCCGGCATCGCGCCCGCGCCCCGCGGCGTGCCGCAGATCGAGGTCACCTTCGACATCGACGCCAACGGCATCGTCCATGTGTCCGCCAAGGACCTGGGCACCGGCAACCAGCAGCAGGTGACCATCACCGCCTCCACCAACCTGACCGAGGACGAGATCAAGAAGGCGGTCAACGAGGCGGAGCAGTACGCCAACGAGGATAAGAAGCGCAAGGAAGAGGTGGACGCCCGGAACCATGCGGACCAGCTGGTCTACACCACCGAGAAGACCATGAAGGAGCTGGGCGACAAGATCAGCTCCTCCGACAAGAGCATGCTGGAGGGCATGGTGGCTGACCTTAGGAAGGCCCTGGAGGGCACCGACACCGAGGCCATCAAGCGGGCTACCGAGACCCTGACCGAGAAGAGCTACGAGGTCTTCGGCAAGATCTATCAGCAGCAACAGCAGCAGGGCCAGCAGCCGCCTCACGCCCCCAACGACGGCACCAGCTACGGGCCCAACGAGGGCGGCGACGACAACGTGGTCGATGCGGATTACGAAGTCGTCAAGTAACCAAAGATAAGTGAACGGCGAAGGGGCGGGCAGCCGCCCCTTTCGGCCGAGGAAACGAGGTGAGGATCGTGGCAGATAAGCGGGATTATTACGAGGTTTTGGGCGTCAGCAAGACGGCAACCGACAGCGAGATCAAGAGCGCGTTTCGGAAGGCCGCCAAGTCCTGCCATCCGGACCTGCATCCCAACGACAAGGCCGCCGAGGCCCAGTTCAAGGAGTTGAACGAAGCCTACAGCGTCCTGTCCGATCCTGATAAGCGAGCGAAGTACGATCAATACGGCCATGCGGCCTTCGACCCCACCATGGGCGGCGCCAACCCCTTCGAGGGCGCGGGCTTCGGCGGGTTTGACGACATTCTCAACAGCTTCTTCGGCGGCGGTTTCGGCGGCGGCTTCGGCAGCCGTTCCGCCCAGCGGGACGCGCCCATGGCCGGGGACGATCTACGGTACAACCTGTCCCTGACCTTCGAGGAGGCGGCCTTCGGTGTGACCAAGGAGCTGCTGATCCCCCGGGAGGAGAGCTGCGAAGCCTGCGGCGGCACCGGCGCCAAGGCGGGTACCAGCCCCGTGCGGTGCCCCACCTGCAACGGCACGGGCCAGGTCCGCACACAGCAGAACACCATGTTCGGGGCTTTCACCACCAGCCGGCCCTGCTCGGCCTGCAACGGCACGGGCAAATACATCAAGGAGCCCTGTCCCGAGTGCCGGGGCAAGGGCCGCATCCGCAAGAACACCCGCATCCATCTGAAGGTGCCCGCCGGCATCAACGACGGCCAGACCATCAACATGCGGGGCGAGGGCGAAGCTGGCTACAAGGGCGGCCCGAGAGGGAACCTGTACGTGACCGTGTCCGTGAAGCCCCATAAGCTCTTCACCCGGGACGGCTGCAACCTGCTGCTGAGTCTGAAGGTGCCCTTCACCACCATGGCCCTGGGTGGCGAGATCACCGTGCCCACCCTGAAGGAGAAAGTGCGCTACACCATCCCCTCCGGCACCCAGAACGGCACCACCTTCCGGCTGAAGGAGCAGGGCGTGCCCATCCCCGGCGCCAGCTCCCAAGTAAAAGGTGATCTGCTGGTGACGGTAGAATCGGACATCCCCCGGCGGCTTTCCGACGAGCAGCGGGCGCTGTTGCAGCAGTACGCGGCCCTCAGCGGCGAAGCCACCACCCCCGCCAAGAAGAAGGGCGGCATCCGCAACATCTTCAAATAATGACCCAAAAGGAGCGCACCTATGCCGGTCTACCCCTATGAGGGCGTGACGCCCCAAATCGAACAGGACGTGCTGCTCTGCCCGGGCGCTATGGTCGTGGGCCGGGTGAAGATCGGCGCAGGCTCTTCCGTCTGGTACAACGCGGTGATCCGAGGCGATGTCCACGACGTAGTCATCGGAAACTATACCAGCATCCAGGACGGGACGCTGATCCATGAGGACTCCGGCCGAGGCAGCGGCCTGGAGGGCGGCCTCCCCACGGTGGTGGGGGACTGCGTGACCGTGGGCCACGGGGCCATTCTTCACGCCTGCCGGGTGGAGGATTATTCCCTCATAGGCATGGGCGCCATCATCATGGACGGAGCCGTCGTCGGCAAGGGTTCCGTAGTAGGCGCCGGCGCGCTGGTGACCAAAAACACCGTGATCCCTCCCTTTTCTGTGGTGTTGGGAAGTCCTGCCAAGGTGGTCAAGACCCTGCCCGAATCGTCCATTGAGCAGCGCAGGGAGCAGGCCATGCACTATCATGGCCTGGCGGCCGATCATCGCAGGATGCTGGGCGAGCTATAGGAAACAGACCAACGCAAAAAGCTGTCGCAATGCGACAGCTTTTTTGTATTCACCTTATAAGCTTTGCTCAGTCCTCGTAGTCCTCGTCGTCTTCGTCGTCGTCCACGTCCACGATCTCGAAGAGCTTATGACGCTTTTTCTTGGGCTTGGGCGCTTCCTTCACGTCCTCGTCGTCCTCGCTCCAGTTGTCGTCGTCCTCGTATTCGTCCTCATCGTCGTCGCCTTCCAGCATACGCTTGAACCAGCCCTTCTTCCGGGGCTTCTTGGGCTCGTCGTCCTCTTCATCGTCAAAGGCGGGCTTGGCGGCCTTCTTGGGCTCCTTGCGGACGGGGCGGACGGGCTCCTCCTCTTCCTCCTCGTCCTCAGGCTCGGCCGCGGGACGGGCGGGGACACTGGGTGCAGCCGTGACCTCATGCCGCTCCTCCAGGGCCCTCTGCTCGGAGACTTCCTTCTCCACGTCCTTCTCCTCGTACTCGGGAGCGGCTTTACCGTTCAGCTCCTCCCGGTTGGCATTGAGCATCTTGATGTAATCGTTCAGATACCGCTGCACGTCGGCCAGCATATCGTCCGCATACTGGCGGGAGCCGTTGGTGATGGCGTTGGCGTTGTCGATGGCCTCCTGCTGGATCTGCTGGGCCCGTTCCGCCGCTTCACGGTACACGGACTCCTCCGAGACCAAAGCCTCATACTCCTGAACGGATTGATTGTAGACCTTCTCCGCCGCCTCCTGAGCCTGCTTCATGAGATCCTCCGCATCGGCCTTGGCTTTGCTGACAATCTCTTCCGCCTGCTCGTTGGCGTCTCCCAGGATGTTGCCCTCTTCGGCGATGATGCCGCTGGCCCGGCGGATATCCTCCGGGATCGTGACCTTGAGATCGCCCAGCAGGTCGAACAATTCGCCGACCTCCACGATCTTCCTGTTCCCGCCGCTCAGCTTATACTTGGGACTGTCGTTCAGCACCTGCTCGATACGGGAAATGATGCTGTAAATCTTCATCGTCTGTGCGCTGCTCATTTTCTTGCCAACCTTTCGCGAATAATATCTTCATTTATTTCGGGGACGAGCCCCTTGATGCTGCCGCCCCAAAGCCCGATCTCCTTCACGTTGCTGGAACTCAGGAAGGAGTGGCCAGGAGAGGCCATAAAATACACAGTTCTGAGGGAGTTGTCCAGGTGACGGTTTACGGCGTCGATCTGGAACTCGTACTCGAAGTCCGACGTGGCTCGAAGCCCTCTCACGATGTGGGTGGCCTGCACGGACTTGGCGTATTCCACCAGCAATCCGTCGAAGGTGCCGCACCGGACGTTGTCCAGCTTCTCTGCCGCCAGAACGTTCCGGATCATCTCCATGCGTTCCTGGACCGTGAACGTGGGCCGCTTGTCCACGTTGTGGAGCACAGCCACGTACACAAGATCGAACAGGCCCGCCGCGTTGGTGAGCACGTCAAGATGTCCCACCGTAAACGGATCAAAGCTGCCCGGATAGACGCCGACGGTCATTCCTGTTCCCTCCAAGTCAAAGTCGTTACGCCGCAGATGCCGTATTTCTTTACCCGCGACACCTGCCAGGGGCCTTCCCCAAGGGCGGGCGGCTGGTCCCAGTCGTGTTCCACGATCACAGTCCCGCCGCGATTCAGGATGCCCTCTTGGAATATCCTTTGCACGGCGTCCGCCGCATATCCCGAAGCGTAGGGCGGATCCAGAAACACGATGTCGACCCGCTTCCCTTGGGCGGCGAGGGACGACAGAACAGCCCCGTAATCGGCGTTTAGCACCTGCAGTCCCTCAGCGAGCCCCAGCTTCTCTCCGTTTTTGCGGATCAAAGCGGCACATGCCGGAGATGCGTCCACGCAGATGGCTTTTGCAGCGCCTCTGGAGAGGGCCTCCAGGCCCATATTCCCGGACCCGGAAAAGAGATCGAGGATCGTTGCGCCCGGAACCTGGAACTGGATGCTGCCGAAAATGGCTTCCTTTACCCGATCCAGCGTGGGCCGCGTGTCCCTGCCCTGGGGAGCGTCGAAGCTCCTCCCTCTGGCAGAACCGGCTATGATCCGCAATTCAACCCCTCCGCTATCTTGATTTTGGGTGCGCCCGAAAACCACAACATATTGTGGATCAGAGGTATTCTAACACCATTCCCTGCTGTTGGCAAGTATTTTTAAATAAATTGTTAACAGTTTTTGTAAAGAATATTAAGTGAAATCGTGTCGTGCCCTGTTTTTCCCTGTTTCAGGGAGAACAGGAACCTTGCGACGGACGGGTGTACCCCCTCAGGGACTCTTCTCGGCTTCGACGGCCTCAAGCAGAGCGCAGATGGATACCGCACTGCGGCACTGCTGGCACACGCCCTTCCAGTCCCCGAGAGGAACGAAAAAAGGATGCCGATTGGCATCCTTTTTCATTGGTACCCCCTCAGGGACTCGAACCCTGGACACCCTGATTAAGAGTCAGGTGCTCTAGCCAACTGAGCTAAGGAGGCATATCCTGGAGCGGGAAACGGGGCTCGAACCCGCCACCTCAGCCTTGGCAAGGCTGCGCTCTACCAAATGAGCTATTCCCGCAGGCGCATGGGTTATTATAACAAAATTCTGCCGGTTGTCAATGGGTTCGGAAAAATATTTTTTCAAGCCCAAGAACAAAAGTTGCTTCTGCAGGCGGGACCGGCAAAAACTGGAGCAGGTAACGGGACTCGAACCCGTGATCTCAGCTTGGAAGGCTAATGTGTTACCGCTACACTATACCTGCCTGGTGCGGGCGAAGAGACTTGAACTCATACGCCTTGCGGCACTGGAACCTAAATCCAGCGCGTCTGCCAATTCCGCCACGCCCGCGCTGCAAAAAGCTGGTGACCCGTCGGAGATTCGAACTCCGGACCCTTTGATTAAAAGTCAAATGCTCTGCCAGCTGAGCTAACGGGTCAAGTTGGCTGGGGTGGCGGGATTTGAACCTGCGCATACAAGAGTCAAAGTCTTGTGCCTTAACCGCTTGGCGACACCCCACCGTTATCCATCCGAAAAAAAAATGGGGTGGGCGACGGGATTCGAACCCACGACCTTCAGAGCCACAATCTGACATTCTAACCAGGCTGAACTACGCCCACCATATGTGCTTTTTCGGATGAATCCCCATACGCATGCGCTCGCCGGTTTTCCTCCCGGCGAACGCAGCGTCCTTGGCGCGTCTGCAGGGATTCGAACCCTGGACCTACGGCTTAGAAGGCCGTTGCTCTATCCTGCTGAGCTACAGGCGCATTCAGGAGTTCCAGTCACACATTTTAACAAGGAATGGCGCTCCTGTCAACTTATTTTCTAAGAATCCGCAAAAGAATTTTTTACTTATTCTTTCCGCAGCAGTTCTTGTATTTCTTGCCGCTGCCGCAGGGGCAGGGATCGTTGCGGCCCACCTGGACGGCGTTCACGAAGATCTTGGACGCACGATAGGCTTTGGTGATCTCGCGGCGCTTCTCTTCGGAGAGGACGTCGTTCCACTCGGGGAGGTTGAACAGCCAGTCGGCCTTGGCTTCGTGCATGTTGAAGAAGAGCTTTTCAAAGTCGAAGTTCAACGTGACCTCGCTCTCCTCCGTCAGGGCGTCCAGGTCCTTTTCGCCGTCGGCGAAGGAGGTGTTGGCCCCGTCGAGGTAGCCCACGAAGGCCACCGGGTCCATGCCCACCTGCTCGGCAAGAGCCTTCACCGTGCCGGCAAGAGGCTTGTCATAGTTTTGGAGGACCGTTTTATAGACCTCGGTCTCCTGAGAGAAGTAGTTGCTCCAATACTGCTGATAGGCGGCGTCGCTTTCAAGGTTCTCCGCCCGTGCTTTCCATTCGCTGTACAGACTCATGTTTCGACTCCTTTTTCAAAACTCGGTTTATTCTAAAACAAATTTTTCCTTCAGGCAAGCATTTTTCTCCACCGTGGCGGAAAGATCCTGATTCCACAGCAGATAGGCCCCCTCCCCCGTGTCCTCATAGTACCGCTTGCGGAAGCCTTCCTTCTCGAAGTCGAAGCTGTAATAGAGATTTTGGGCGCGGACGTTGGTCTCCCGGACCTCCAGGGTCATCCGCTCGGCGCCGCATTCCAGGGCCTTCAGCATCATGCCGTACATGAGGTACCGTCCAAGATGCAGCCCCCGCTTCTCCGGTGCGATGGCGATGTTGGTGATATGGGCCTCGTCGAAGAGCACCCACATGCCGCCGTAGCCGACGATCTGCCCCTCCTCCTCCGCCACCAGGTAGCGAGCCACGTTGTTGTGAAGCTCCCCCAGAAGCGACAGCTTGGACCAGGGGGTACGAAAGCTCTGCACTTCGATCTCATGGACCCGGGTAATGTCCCGCTTGGTCATGGGCCGCATCGTCATCATGGTCGCTGCTTCCTTTCCGCCTGAGAGGGCCGCAGGTACAGGGGGCTGGCCGTCCTCTCCCCCGTCCGTTTCGATGCGATGCGGGCGATGCTCCCCGCCAGAGGCAGCACTCCGTCGGCGCCGGGAAAGCCGGTGCCGGTCAGGATGACGTCGTCCGGCAGCTGCGCCAGAAACGGAGCGATCTCTATGGCGCCGGGCGGGATAATTGCCGCGCCGCCGGAAGCGTAGAGCGCGCCGTAGCCGTTGCCGTTCCGGGCGTCGATGACGGCGGCCACGGGCCTGTCACCGCCCAGCAGCGGATAGGCCAAAGCGGCCAGGGCGTTCACGGAGACGACGGGCAAATTCAGTGCCAGGGCCATGGCGTTGCCGTGGCAGACGCCGATGCGGACCCCTGTGAAGGAACCGGGGCCCACGTCCACCGCGATGGCGGTAAGATCGGCCGGAGCAAGGCCCGCTTCCGCCAGCAGCTCGTCCACCGCCGGCATGACGGTCTCCTCGTGTCTCAGAGGGCTTTCGATCCGCTTTTCCAAGCAACCGCTGTCCGTCAGCAGGGCCACGGAGGCCACCCGATCCGTGGTTTCCAGGGCAAGGATGTTCATAGCGCTTTCACCAATCCTTCGTATCTTTCTCCCCGGGGCGTCAAACGCACGGTGCGTGCGTCGGCGCCGCTGCCCGCGATCTCCACGTCCAGCCTGTCCTTGGGCAGCGCCTCAGGCACCCGGTCCGCCCACTCCATAAGGATCAGGCCGCCCCGGTCCAGGTAATCTTCAAAGCCCATGGCGTACAGCTCGTCCTCGTCCGCCAGGCGGTAGGCGTCAAAATGAAAGAGGGGCGGCGCCGTGGGGTATTCCTGCACGATGGTGAAGGTGGGGCTGCTCAAATGATCGAGCCCCAGAGCACGGCCGGCGCCGCGGCAGAAGACGGTCTTCCCCGCCCCCAAGTCCCCGTAGAGGGCCACGAAGCCGCCGACGGGCAGTGCCCGGGCGATGCACTCCCCCAGGGCCTCCATCTCCGGTTCCGTTGTCAATGTCAGAACGCGCTCCATCAGAACAGCTTGACCTCCAAGAGCTCCCGGGCGAAGTCGCCGAACCGATCCTCCGCGATGGCCTTGCGGATGTCCGCCATGAGCCGCACGGAGAAACGGATGTTGTGCATGGTGATAAGGGTGCCGGAGAGGATCTCCTCGGCTTTGATCAGGTGGCGGATGTAGGCCCGGGAGAAGTTCCGGCAGGCGTAGCAGTCGCACCCCTCCTCGATGGGCGAGAAGTCCTCGACGTAGGTCTGGTTCCGCAGCATGATCCGACCCTTGCGGGTGAGGGCCAGACCGTTGCGGGCCGCCCGGGTCTGGAGCACGCAGTCGAACATGTCCACGCCTCGCTTGACGCCTTCGATGAGGCAGTCGGGGCTGCCTACGCCCATCAGATACCGGGGCTTGTTCTCGGGCATGTAGGGCCGGATGGCGTCCAGCATCTCGTACATCTTCTCCTTGGGTTCGCCCACGGACAGGCCGCCGATACCGTAGCCGGGGAAATCCATGGACGCCAGGGCCTTAGCACTTTCGATGCGAAGATCCTCGTAGACACAGCCCTGAACGATGCCGAACAGGGCCTGGTCGGGCCGGGTGTGGACCTCCTTACAGCGCTCCGCCCAGCGGTGGGTCCGATCCATGGCCTTCACGGCGTAGCGATAGTCCGCCGTACCGGGGGCGCACTCGTCGAAGCACATGGCGATATCCGCGCCCAGCGCCTGTTCCACGGCCATGACGCTCTCCGGGGTGAACAGGTGTTTGCTGCCGTCGATATGGGACCGGAACAGCACGCCGTCCTCGTGGATATCCTTCTTCTTGGCCAGGGAGAAGACCTGGAAACCGCCGCTGTCCGTCAGGATGGGCTTATGCCAGTTCATAAAACTGTGTAAACCGCCTGCCTGTTCCACCAGCTTGTGACCGGGCCTGAGATACAGGTGGTAGGTGTTGGAGAGGAGGATGGACGCCCCCGTCTCCTCCACATCCCGGGGCGTCATGGCTTTCACCGTGGCCTGGGTGCCCACAGGCATATACACGGGGGTGTCGATATCCCCATGGGGCGTGTGGAGGCGACCGAGACGGGCCCCGGTCTGCTTGTCCACATGCAGCACTTCAAACTTGAAATTCTCGTTCATATCTTATCCTTTACTCGAAGAGACACGCATCGCCGAAGGAAAAGAAGCGATAGCGCTCCTGCACAGCATGTTCATAAACCCGCAAGACCTCCTCCCGACCCGCGAAGGCGGAGACCAGCATAAGCAAGGTGCTTTCCGGCAGGTGGAAGTTGGTTATGAGGGCGTCCACCGCCTTGTAGCGGTAGCCGGGGGTGATGTAGATGCCCGTGTATCCGCTGCCTGGATGGACGATACCGTCGTCGGTAGATACGCTCTCCAACGTGCGGACGGAGGTGGTGCCCACGCAGACGATCCGGCCGCCTGCAGCCCGGGCCTCGTTGATGGTCTTGGCCGCTTCCCCGGTCACCCGGTAGAACTCCTGATGCATCTGATGGTCCTCGATGTTCTCCTCGCTCACCGGCCGGAAGGTGCCCAGGCCCACATGCAGGAGGACGTCCACGATCTTCACGCCCTTGTCCGCGATCTGCTGTAACAGCTCCGGTGTGAAGTGGAGCCCGGCGGTGGGGGCGGCAGCGCTGCCCCTGGTGACGGCGTAAACCGTCTGATACCGCTCCTTGTCCGCCAGGCGCTCCGTGATGTAGGGCGGCAGGGGCATCTGTCCCGCCCGGTCCAGCACCTCCTCGAAGATGCCGGAATACAGGAGCTCCACCCGCTTGCCGCCGTCCATGGGCGCGTCCCCCAGGACCTTCACGGAAAGCTCCGGCGTGACCTCATAGATCGTGCCGACTTTGGCCCTTTTGGCGGGCTTGCACAGGCATTCCCAGGTATCGCCTTCGAGACGGCTCAGCAGCAGAAACTCCATGGTGCCGCCGGTCTCGGGCCTGTGGCCAATCAATCGGGCGGGAATGACACGGGTGTTGTTCCGCACCAGCACGTCGCCGGGATGCAGATGATCCAGCACGTCCGTGAAAACGCCGTCCGTGATGGACCGATTTCCCCTATTGTAAATGAGCAGCCTGGACCGGCTCCGAACGGGCGCCGGTGTTTGGGCGATCAGCTCCTTGGGCAGGTCATAGTAAAAGTCGCTTGTCTTCAAAACGCACCTCTGAAACAGATTCTTCCCTATTATACATATCCGATCCATCCGGCGCAACACAAAAACTGTTCATTTTCTACAGTCTTTCTTTTTTCTTTCACCGGTGGTATACTGAGTTGCAATATGAATGAATTCAACAAACAAAAAGCTATGATCACGAGCAAAGTGCAAGAGAGCATCGCCTCGGTGCTGCCGATCCTGTGCATCGTGTGTCTGCTGTGCCTGTTCGTGACGCCGCTGCCCACGGGGCACATGCTGTCCTTCCTGGTGGGGTCGCTGTTCGTGGTGGCGGGCATGGGCCTGTTCACCGTAGGCGCGGATAGCTCCATGACCCCCATCGGCGGCAGGATCGGCTCCGCCCTGACCAGATCGAAGAATCTGCCCCTCATTTTGATCGTCAGCTTCCTGTTGGGCGTAGCGGTCACCGTTTCCGAGCCGGATTTACAGGTGCTGGCAAACTCAGTGCCCCATATACAGACGGCGGTGCTGCTCGTGGTGGTGGGTGTGGGCGTAGGCCTGTTCCTTGCTCTCGCCATGTTCCGCATCATCAACGGCGTCAAGCTCCGGTATCTGCTGCTGGGGCTCTATGGCCTGGTGTTCCTTCTCTGCATCTTCGTGGATAAAAGCTTTCTGTCCGTGGCCTTCGACTCCGGCGGCGTGACCACCGGCCCTATGACCGTCCCCTTCATCCTCGCTATGGGCGTGGGCGTCAGTCATATCCGCAGCGACAGCAACGCGGAGTCCGACAGCTTCGGTCTCGTTTCCCTCTGTTCCATCGGCCCTATTCTGGCGGTTCTGGTGCTGAGCCTGTTCTACGGCCAGGGCGAGGGGACCGTCTCCACCGCCGCCACGGTCCATGAGACCACCACAGCGCTGGGGTACGCCTATCTGTTCGCTCTGCCCGATTATCTCAAGGAGACTGCCATCGCCCTACTGCCCATCCTGTGCATCTTTTTGCTGTTTCAAGTCGTTTCTTTCCGTATGAGTCGCCGCAGCTTCTCAAAGATCCTCATGGGCATCGGCTTCACCTATCTCGGGCTGGTGCTGTTTTTGACCGGTGTGAACGTGGGCTTCGCCTCCTTGGGCAGCGTCCTGGGGGCGGCCCTGACCCAAGGGCCACTGCGGTATGTGCTGGTGCCGCTTGCTATGCTGTTGGGCTGGTTCATCATCTCCGCTGAGCCCGCGGTGCTGGTGCTGCAAAAGCAGATAGAGCAGGTCAGCTCCGGAGCCATCTCGGGCCGATCCATCAAGCTGGGCCTGTCGGTGGCCATCGCCCTGGCCATGGGCGTGTCCATGCTGCGGGTGCTGACGGGGCTGTCGCTCCTCTATTTTCTGATCCCCGGGTACGTGCTGAGCCTGGCCCTGTCCTTCGTGGTGCCGGACATGTACACCGCCATCGCCTTTGACGCGGGCGGCGTGGCCTCCGGGCCCATGACGGCGGCCTTCATGCTCCAGTTCATGATAGGCGCCAGCAGTGCTCTTGGGGGGAACGTCCTCTCCGACGCCTTCGGGATCGTGGCCATGGTAGCCATGATGCCCCTTATCACCATCCAGCTGTTAGGCGTCCGGGCGGCCATCGCCGAAAAACGCGTGGCGAAGCAAACGGAAATCTACGGCGATTCGGACATCATCGAGCTGTGGGAGGTGACCGCATGAACTACGTCCTGTCCATCATCAACCCCTACGGGGTCAACATCATGAATAGGATCTGCGAGGATTTGTCCCTGCCCCTCGTCCTCTCCACTCCCTGCAAGGGCACGGCCACCCGCAGCATGCTGGACTTCTTAGGCATGGAGTCCCTCGATAGACGCCTGTTCATGACCATAGCCAGTCCTGAACAGACGAAGGAACTGATCCAAGAACAGCGCAAGCGGCTGTATATCGACGCGCCCGGCAACGGCGTGACCATCGGCGTACCAGTAAAAAGCGTAGGAGGCGCAAAGACATTGGCATTCTTATCCAACGGGCAGAACGTGAAGGGCGCGCCCACCCTCAACTATGAGTACGAACTCATCCTGGTCATCGCCAACCAGGGCGCCACGGACCAGGTCATGGACGCGGCCCGCTCCGCCGGAGCCCGGGGCGGCACGGTGATCCACGGTCTCGGCACCGGCAGCAAGAACGCGGAAAAGTTTTACAAGGTCTCCATCGCCTCCGAGAAGGAGGTCATCCTCATCGTCTCCGCCGCCGAGCAAAAGGCTGCCATCATGAAGGCCATCATAGAGAAAGCCGGCCCTGATACCAAGGCCGGCGCCATCACCTTCTCCCTGCCCGTCACCGAGATCGCCGGGTTCGGGATCGGACAGCAAGTTGAGAAATAGGAGCCTTTCATTTTATCCGTCCCGTTCGGAGGAAGTGGCCCTCCTGAACGGCGGCAAAGGTGGCCACGGCGCAGACCACGACAGATGTGTATTTCAATTCAATACAGGAAAACGTCAGCGGCAGGAGGAACAGCAACGCCCCTGCCGCTTTGTTCATGGGCGTGTGCAAAGCCACGAAGCGCTTTTGCTTCACATAGCCGGAAACAAAGTTGACCGCCTTGACCAGGGCGATGACGCCGATCCACGTATATAGCCACCCAGGGACGTCCAGCACGGGCAGGAGCTTATAGAGGCATACGGCCACAAAGAGGAAGTCCGCCCCCGTGTCCAGCTTGGCGCCGAAATCGCTGGCGGTGCCGGTCCCCCGAGCCACGGGGCCGTCGATCATGTCCGATATGCCGGCAAGCAGATACAGAACATAGAAGAGCGAAGAAAACGTCGGGCAGAACAGCAGCCCGACGCACGCCAGTATTCGGATGCCTGTGATGATGTTCGCCATGCGAGGGGATCAGCTTTCCTTCGCGCTGCGCAGCAGGTTCCGGGCGTGCTGGATGGCCAGAGGATCGTTGACGCTGCCCATGATGCGGGCCAGCTCCGCCGGGCGTTCCTCCTCCGAAAGGGGTTTTACCGCAGAGCGCGTTGTTTCGCCCACGGTCTCCTTGTAGATGTAGTACTGCCGGTCCGCCCGCGCCGCGATCTGAGCCAGGTGGGTGACGCAGAGAAGCTGATGGGATCTGGACAGCTCCTGCATCTTCTTCGCCACGGCGTTGGCGATGAGGCCGGAGATGCCTGTGTCGATCTCGTCGAAGATCAGGGTGTCGATGGCGTCCGCATGGGACAGGGCCGCCTTGAAGGACAGCATGACCCGGGAGATCTCGCCGCCGGAAGCCACCCGCACCAGGGGCTTTTCCGGCTCGCCCTTGTTGGCGGAGAAGCGGAAGGCCACCTCGTCCACGCCGTTTTCAGAAAGCGTCTCCGGGTCCACCGGCGCAAAACCGGCGGAGAAGGATGCGAAGGGCATACCCATGTCCTTCAAATTCGCCTCGATGGCGATCTTTAGCTGCCGGGCAGCCTCCTGCCGGCGCTGGGACAGGGCCTGGGCGTCGGCCGTGAAAGCGGCGACGGCGGCCCGCTCCGCCTGACTGAGTTCTGCCATGCGGTCCTCGCCGCCCAAGAGCTCGTTCTGCTCGGCCCGGAGAGCATCGGCATAGGTCAGGATCTCTTCAATGTCAGCCCCGTATTTGCGCTTCAATTGCTCGATCTGGAAGAGCCGGCTCTCGATCTCCGTGAGCGCGTCCGGATCGAAGGAAAGGCCGTTCAGGGCGTCTCGCAGAGTGTAGGAAACGTCCTCCAAAGAGTAATAGGCTTCCTCGGTCTGCTGAGCCGCGGCTCGGTATTCCTCCCCATATTCCCCCAGGGCAGCCAAACACCGCTTGGCTTCGGCGATCTGGCCGAGAGCCCCTTGCTCCTCGTAGAGGGCGTCGTAGGCGGCCTGCAAGTTCTCCTCTATAGCGGCGAAGTTCTGCAGCTGCTTCTTTTTAAGTTCCAGCTGATCCTCCTCGCCGGGCTGCAGATCGGCCCCGTCGATCTCCTTCAATTCATATGCGATCACGTCCAGACGCCGGGCCCGTTCCTTCAGGCTGTTTTGAAGCTTTTCCCGGGCGCTGCGGGCCTCCAGGGCCGTCCGGCGCTCCTCCCGCATCCGGGTGAGCAGCCCGTCGCCGTCGCTGTCTGCAAAGGCATCCAGGAGCCCGAGATGGGTCTTTTCATTGAGCAGGGACTGATGGGCGTGCTGGCCGTGCATATCCACCAGCATATCCCCCACGGTTTTCAGCTCCGCCGCGCTGACCAGGGTGCCGTTGATCCGGCAGACGCTCTTGCCGCTGGCGTAGAGCTCCCGGTAGAGGACCACTTCCTCCCCGTCGTACAACTCCTGATCCAGCAGATACTCCGCTGCGGGCGTGCCCTCCTTCACGGTGAACAGGGCTTCCACCGCCCCCTTCTGCGCGCCGGTGCGGATGCTCTCCCGATAGGCGCGCTCGCCGAGAGCCAGTCCCACCGCTTCGATGAGGATGGATTTGCCCGCGCCGGTCTCGCCCGTCAATGCAGAAAAGCCCTCCTCGAAGTCCAGGGAGAGCTTGTCGATCAATGCGATATTGGATATAGTCAGATGCCTGAGCATCGTCTGTGCTCCTTTACTTCATCATCTTCTGGAAGCGCTTGATGATCTCGGCGGTGTTCTTGCCTTCCCGCACCGCCACGAAGATGGTGTTGTCTCCGGCGATGGAACCGGCGATCTCCGGCCACTTCAGGGAATCGATGGCCTCTCCGGCTACGGACGCACTGCCCGAGATGGTCTTGATCACGATCAGGTTCCCGGCGTTGGTGATGGACACCACGCAGTTGGAGAACAGGCGGATGAACCGCTCCTGCAGATCGGACTCGGCCTTTTCCACGGTGGCATACTTATAGTGGCCCTCGCTGGTCAACACCTTGATGAGCCTGAGTTCCTTTATATCCCGGGAAACGGTGGCCTGCGTGACCTGGAATCCCTGCTCGCCCAAGAGCCGAGCCAGTTCTTCCTGGGTCTCCACATCCCGGGAAGCGATGATCTTGATGATCATGGCATGTCGTTTCGTTTTCATAGTATCCGCCTCGTTCGTTTCAAGTTAAGTCAGTCGATCCTGGATGCGACTGTATAGATCCATCTGTTCAAACCGGATAAAGGAGACCCGCTCCCTGGACCCGGTGATCCTAAGCGATTCGCCCTTGGCCACCCGGCACACCCGCTGACCGTCGATAGCCGCCATGCCGTCGTCATGCTCCACCAGTTCCACCTGGCTGTCGCTGCGGACCACGATGGGCCGCACGTGCAGCTTGTGGGGACAGATGGGCGTGATGACCATGGCGTTCAGCCCCTCCGGCACGATGGGCCCCCCTGCGGACAGGTTGTAGCCCGTGGAGCCTGTGGGCGTGGAGACCATGACGCCGTCCGCCGATACCGTCCAGGCGCTCTTGCCGTCGATCCTCACGTCGATATCCGTGACGCCGGAGAAAGAGAGCTTATAGAGCACCGCGTCGTTCAGGCACTGATAGACCCGCCCGGTGCTGACCTGGCAATCCAGCATGGCCCGCTGCTCCAGCCGGTAGTCGCCGGCTTTGAGTCGGGGAAGGGAAGCAAGAAACCCTTCCTCCGTCAGCTCCGTCAGGAAACCGACGCGGCCGAAGTGGATGCCCAGGATCGGCATTTTGGCGGCCAGGGCCACCGGCACGTGGCGAATGATGGAACCATCGCCGCCGATGACGATGATGACGCCGTCCTCCCCCGGATTGGGCCCCCGCTCTTCCAGCTCAACGCATAAAAAACCGTAGCCTGCCGCTGCATCCATCAGGCGCTTTCGGGCGTCGAATGTGGCCGGTTTTTTAGGATTCGCCGCAAAGAATAGGTACAAAGCTTTATCCTCGGATGAATACTGCAGATGTATTATACAGTATAGTTTCCGAAATTTCAATACAAATATGAATAATTTTTTAACAATTTATGTGAAATTTATGACTGTCCTCGACGATTCGAGCTACTGTTTCCTCGAAATCCGTCGGCTCGACAGAATTCTCCCCGTCACCGTTCCTCAAAAACAGCAGAAACTCTATATTTCCTTTGGGCCCGGTGATGGGTGAGAAGGAGAGATCCTCCACCCGGTATCCGATTTGCTGGGCATAACGGATTATGTTTATACATACATCCCGATGAATAGACGGTTCACGGACCACGCCGTTTTTGCCCACCTGGCCCCGGCCCGCTTCGAACTGGGGCTTGATGAGGGCCACCACCTGCCCCGACCGCTTCAGACACGCCTTGAGGGGCGGCAGGATCAGTTTTAGGGAGATAAAGGATACGTCTATGGACGCGAAATCGAAGGGTCCGTCGAACCAGCCCGGCTCCATGAAGCGGGCGTTGCGCCGCTCCATGACCGTGACCCGGGGATCGTTTCTGAGCTGCCAGGCCAGCTGACCATAGCCTACGTCCAGGGCGCAGACGTGTTTCGCGCCGTTTTGAAGCATGCAGTCCGTGAACCCGCCGGTGGACGCGCCAACGTCCAGGCAGACCTTGTCCTGGAGCGACAGGGGGAATACCTTCAAGGCCTTGTCCAGCTTCAAGCCGCCCCGGCTTACGAAGGGAACCGGGTCCTCGTGGAGGGTGACGGCGTCCTCCGGTCGAACCTCCTCCCCCGCTTTTTCCGCCTTTCGCCCGTTGACGAAAACCTCCCCGGCCATGATCATGGCCCGGGCCTTCTCCCGGGAGGAGGCCAAACCCGCCTCCACCATATGAACGTCCAACCGTTTCTTATCCATCGATACGTCTCAACTCCCGCACGGCCTCGATCATGGCCGCTTCGTCGATGCCGCCCATCGTCCGCTGCCGGGCAACGGTGGCCTGGGGCATGGGTCCGTCGGGCAAGCACAGGGGCCGCACCGTCAGCTCCGGGCAATAGGCAGCCACATACAGGCTCAGGGCCGCCACGTTCTCCTCAGCCACGACAAGCTTGCAGCCCTTCTGCCGCAGTTCGTCCAGCAGCGCAAAGTCCAACGGTTTATAGAATCGGGCCTCCACCAGCCCGCAATCCAGCTGATCCGCCACCCGCCGGGCAATCGCCACCAACGGACCGGCGGCGACGATGACCACGTCCGATGCAGGGCGCAGGGTGGCCCATTTGCCGTAGATTACGGGCGCCTCCCCCTCGCCTTCGGGCAGGCTGCCCCGGCAATAGCGGATGGCCGCAGGCTCGCCCCGAGAGACAGCCAGGCGGATCATCTCCCTAAGCTCGCTCAAGGTAGTGGGCTCGTAAATGGACAGGTTGGGGATGGCGCAGAGCATGGCTGGATCGTAGATCCCCTGATGGGTCTCCCCGTCCTGGCCTACCAGGCCCGCCCGATCCACGCCGACGACCACCGGAAGCTTTTGCAAACAGATGTCGTGGTACAGCTGATCCACGGCCCGCTGCAGAAAGGAGGAATAGATAGCCGCCACGGGCTTCAATCCTTCCGCCGCCATGCCGGCAGCCATGGTGAGGGCGTGCTCCTCCGCGATGCCCACGTCGAAGGCCCGGTCGGGGAAGGCTTCGAAGAAGGGGCGCAGCCCCGTGCCGTCCCGCATGGCCGCGGTGATAGCCACGATGTGCCGATCCTCCCGGGCTAAATCCAGCAAGGTCCTGCCGAAGGTCTCCGAGCAGGAAACGGTCCCGGAGGAAGCCACGGCCCCCGTCTCCGGGGAGAAGGGCGCAACGCCGTGGAACTTCTCCGGATTCCGCTCCGACGGGCTGTAGCCCTTGCCCTTTTGGGTGATCACGTGGACCACCACCGGACGCTCCAGAGCCTTGGCCTCCCGGAGCAGGGAGATCATCTGAGGAATGTCGTGGCCGCTGATGGGGCCGAGATAGGTGAAGCCCATCTCCTCGAAAAAGGTGTTCTGCAGCACGAAGCGCTTGATGCGGTTCTTGAAGCCTTCGATGTTCTTGGACATCCGCCGGCCGACCATACCCCGTTCCAGCACCCGGACCACGAAGCGCTTCAGACGGTTGTACCCGCTGCTGGCCCGAAGGCGGGACAGGCTCCGGCTCATGGCGCCAACGTTCCGGGAGATGGACATTTCGTTGTCGTTGAGCACCACCACCAGGGGCAGTTTGCTGTCACCCCCATCGTCCAGGGCTTCGTAGGCAAGGCCGCCGGTCAGAGCGCCGTCGCCGATGACGGCTGCCACGTGGCCGGGCTCGTGCAGGAGCTGCTTAGCCCGCACCATGCCCAGAGCCGCCGAAATGGAGGTGCTGGCGTGGCCGGTGTTGAAGGCGTCGTAGGGGCTCTCCTCCCGCTTGGGGAAGCCGGAAATGCCCCCCTCCTGGCGCAGGGAAGCGAAGGCGTCCCGCCGCCCGGTCAGGATCTTATGGGCATAGGCCTGATGGCCCACGTCGAACAGGAGCCGATCGCCCTCACCGGTGTACACTCGATGCAGGGCTATGATCAGGTCCACCGCGCCTAAGCTGGCGGCCAGGTGCCCGCCGTTTTTCGAGACGCAGTCCACCATATAGCCCCGTATCTCCTCCGCTAAAGCGGGGAGCTTCTCTTCCGGCAGGGCCTGCAGATCCTTGGGGCCATTCAATTGTCGTAAGATCGGATACTCCTTCATGCTGTCCTGACGGCGATCCGGTTGGCTAAATTGCAGAGATATGCCGCCGCTTCTCCGCTGTACCCGTTCAATAGCTCACGGATGTCCGACGCCAGGGCGTCGATCTTCCGCTTCGTCTCATCCACGCCGAGAAGGGTCACATAGGTGAGTTTCCCCTCCGCTGTGTCCTTTTCAACGTCCAAAAGGTCGTCGGTCATCTGAAACAGCAGGCCCAGCTTGTCCGCAAAGGTGCGGATCTTCTCCGCCTCCGCTTCACTGCAGCCGCCCCGCCAGGCGCCGGAAAGACAGGCCGCCCGAAAGAGGGCCCCGGTCTTCAGATCATGGATGCTTTGCAGGGACGTAAGATCCCTGGCGCTGACGTTCAGATCCAAACTCTGCCCTGCCGCCATATCCAGAGCGCCCTGGAAGACGGCTTTCTTCGCTTCCTCCTGGCCCGGCACGTCGCAGAGAAGGCGCATGGCCATGGTCAGAAGCCCGTCCCCGGCCAGGATGGCGTTTCCTTCGCCGAAGGCTTTATGGTTGCTTGGCTTGCCGCGGCGCATATCGTCGTCGTCCATGGCGGGCAGATCGTCATGGATGAGGGAATAGGCGTGGATCATCTCCAGCGCCGCCGCAAAGGGCAGGGCGTCCTCCACCGTGCCGCCCACCAGCTCGCAGCAGGCCAAACACAGGCAGGCCCGGATGCGCTTGCCCCCGGACAGGAGGCTGTAGCGCATGGAGGTGAAGAACAGGGGCGGCAGGTCGAAGGCGGCGCTGTACCGGTCCAGGGCTTCTTCGATGAGAGGCAGATAGTCCTTCATTGGTCGGCTCCCGGAGTCTTCAGCCGCTTTTCGAAGGCCGCCAGCTCCTTGGCACAGCTCTCGTACAGAGCCATACCCCGCTCATGGAGGGCCACCATCTCTTCAAGAGGCACGCTGCCGCTTTCCAGTTTGCCGATCAGCTCCTCCAGCTCCCCCATCTTTTCTTCAAAAGTCTTCTCACTCTTTTTCATACATATCCTTTCCCGTCACATCAGCGCATACACGACCGTCCCGGAATCGAAGGGTCAAGCCTTCACCAACGGTCGTATCCTCCGCACGGCGAACCAGTCCGCCCTTTCTATCGTACACCAGTGTGAAACCACGATCCAACGCTCCCAGGGGGTCCGCTGCTTTAATCCGCACCTGCGCGGCGGTCAGCCTGTCTCGCTGCCGCTGCATAAATCGCTCCGTTTCATCCGCCAAAGCGTCCCTGGCCAGGTCCAGCCGCTGCTGCGCCTGCAGAAGGCGCTGTTCGCTCAGCAGCGCGCCCCGCCGATGAACGAGCAGCTCCAGCCGGTCCTTCTTGCGTTCCACACCGTGCAGCAGCGCGGACCGAAGCCTGTCCCGGCTTTGATATAGGCTGTCCTGAAGCTTGGCAAGCTCCGGCACCGCCAGCTCCGCCGCCGCAGAGGGCGTGGGGGCGCGCAGGTCCGCCGCAAAATCCGTCAGGGAAAAATCTATCTCGTGGCCCACGGCGGAGATTACCGGCAGGGTGCACTCGTGCACCGCCGCCACCACGATCTCCTCGTTGAAGGCCCAAAGCTCCTCCAAAGAGCCGCCGCCACGGCCCACGATCAGCACGTCGCAGCGCTGCTCCTCGTCCGCCTTGCGGATGGCTGCCGCGATCTCCCCGGCCGCCTTCTCCCCCTGGACCGCCACCGGATAGAGGACGATGGGCATATTGGGGAACCGGCGGGAGATGACGTTGCGGATGTCCTCGATGGCCGCGCCGGTGCCGGAGGTCACCACCCCCACCGCCCGGGGCAGGAAGGGAATGGGCTTTTTCAAACTCTCGTCAAACCAGCCCCGCCCCTTCAGTTCCTCCCGCAGGGCTAAAAACTTCTGATACAGCGCTCCGTCCCCGGTCTTTTCCATGCGCTCGGCATAGACCTGGAAGGAGCCGTCCCGTCCGAAGAGGCCCGCCCGCCCCTCGATGCGAACGGACATGCCGTCCTTGGGGAAGAAGCTGAGCCGCAGGGCGTTGGGCCGGAACATGACGCAGCGCACGGAAGCGTTGTCGTCCTTCAATGTGAAATACAGGTGGCCGGAGGTATGGCGCTTGAAGGCGCTGATCTCCCCCGTCACCGTGAGCTCGCCCATATAGGGGTCCCGGGAGAGCATCAAATCCACGTATTCGTTCAATTCGGAAACGGTGAAGACCGGCTTCAGTTCCGTCATACAGCCGCCTCCCGGTCATACCCCAGAGCCGCCACGCCCACAGCGTTGTCGCTGCTGAAGCGGCTTTTGCCGAAGAAAACAGGCAATGCGCACCGCTCGCGCAGCAGTTCCCTGAGCAGCAGGCTGGAGGCCACCCCGCCGCACAGGAGCACGGGCCGTTCTCCCCGCTGCCGCGCCGCGTTGGTTAAAAGCTTGGTGAGGGTCCTGGCAAGCAGGTCGTAGATCCCATAAGCCACTTCCGCCGCTGTTCGCCCCTCACGCAGCGCCCGCTGCGCCGCCGTTTCCGCTCCCGACAGAGAGCAGGTCAAGTCGCGCACGGAAGCCGGGATGCGCAGATCCTTGGATATTGCCTGACAGGCCAGAGCTTCCAGTTCCTTGCCAGCCGGGAAGCCGCAGCCCAGCAGCACGCCCACCCGGTCCACCAGCTGGCCCGCGTGCAGATCCTCGGAGCAGCCCAACGGTTCGATGGAAAAGGCCCCCGGTCCCTTCGCCTCCACAGCCAGCAGGTCCGTGGTCCCCCCGGACAGATGGACGGCGTAGAAGGGCGCGGCCATAAGGTCTTCGTTCCCGATCAAAGCGGCGCGGATATGGCCGCTCTGATGGTCCAAAGACAGCAACGGCACCTGCAAAGACGCCGCCAGCGCTCTGGCCACACCTATGCCGGTGAGGAACACGGGCATGTAGGAATCCTCCCGCGCCACGGGAGACCGGCTGCAGGCCACAGCGGCGATGTCCTCGGGGGGCACGGCAGAAAAAGCAGCTTCCACCAGGGGCGGCAGCTGCCGGGTATGCAAAAAAACGCCCTCGGACTGTCTCAACCCCCTGTCGCCCTTCTGAACGGGAAGGATGGTCCTCCCGTCGTACAGGACGCCGGATCGGCCGAAGCAGGCGACCGAGGTCGTATAGCAGCTGGTATCGATGCCCAGCACCGCCCCCTTCATTCGCTGCGGAGCTCCCGGGCGGCGCTGCCCAAAATGCCGTTGATAAAGCCGGAGGACTTGTCCTCGGCATACTTTTTGGCCAGCTCCACCGCCTCGTTGATGGTGGCGCCCACAGGGATCTCGGGCATGTGCATGAGCTCATACACGGCCATGCGCAGGATGGTCAGGTCCACCTTGCCGAGTCGATTCAGCGCCCAGCCCTGGGCATATTTGCCGATGACAGCGTCCAGCTCCTCCTGACGGTCCGTAACGCCGGCCACCAGGTTCTCCAAAAAGGTTTTGTCGCTGCCGGAAAGGGTATCCGCCAGTTCCGACTGTTCCAAAACCTCGTCCATGGTCTCGCCGCCGCCTAAAGAAGCGGCATAGAGCATCTTCATCGCGATCTCTCGCGCCAGGGATCGATCCATACTAATCCTTACCTTTTTTGAAATATGCCGGCGAAGAAATCCTTCACTGCCGCCCAACCGCCTTTATCCAGCAGGGTGCCGATCAGCACGCCCACGGCGATCAGGGCCGCCAGCAGGAGGGTCCGCCAAAAGCCGATGCAGAGGAAAAGGATCCCCAGCACCAGGGCGGCAATCACCATAATAGAGAGCCACTTGTGCTCACTGTAAAACGTTTTGATCCAATCTTTCATAGCCTGTCCCTTTATTTCACCCGGCTGGGAAGCTGTTCCACGGGGGCGGGTTTGTTCTCCTTCGCCTCCGAAGCGGCCTCCACCAGAATGCCCACCTTCCCGATGCGGATGCCTGTCATCTCAAAGATGCGGTTCTTCAACCTTTCCTGCAGCATGGCCGCCAGCGGCGCCACGGCCACACCGGGATTCAACGCCATATCCAGCTCCAGATCCACGCCGCTGCCGTTGTTCTTCACCGTGCTCTTGCAGGAGCGGACGCCGTCGCAGTCCTGGGCGATCTTCTTGGCCATATCGCTGATCACGTTGAGATTCACGTAGGCGCTGCCGTTCTCTCCCTCGTTGACCAGGGCGGCTTCCCCGCGCTTGCGGAGCGCGTGACGCAGATGAAGCCCCACCGCCGTGAGGATGCTGATCAAGGCCATCACGCCCACGATCACCCGCACCGCGCCGACCTGCAGCCAGGCAAGGGACGGGAACAGAACGAGGACGATCAGCAGCAGGCCCAGCAAAACGGCGAGTACAGAGAGCACCCAAAGGAGCAATCGGTCCAACAGCTTCATAGTTTTCTCTCCTTCATACCGGCAAGAGCCCGCGCCGCGGCGGGCTCCGGCCAGGATAGTCTCCAATACCTTACTTCACGCGGGGCGCGGGCGCTTCGGGCTCCTCGGCCACGGGCTCGGGCTCGGGCGCAGGCGCGGGCTCTTCCTTCTTCTCCGGCTCAAAGTAGATGCCGTTCACGTTGACGTTGACCTCCACCACCTTGAGGCCGGTCATGGTCTCGATGGCGTTCTTGATCTCCTGCTGCACCTTCTGGGCAACTGCCTGAATGCGATATCCGTACTTGACCACGATGGTGATGTCGCAGGCGCACTCCTCAGTGCCGACCTCGACCTTCACGCCCTTGGTATAGTTCTTCTTGCCCAGCTTCTCAGAGAGGCCTTCCATGGTGGTGCCGATCATGGCATGGACGCCTTCCACCTCGCTGGCCGCCAGGAAAGCGATGGTGGCCACCACGTCCTCGGCAAATACGATCTTGCCGCCCTGGATGTTCTCAATGTTGGTATCGACTTCGTTCATTGTGTTGACCTCCTTGTGGTTTTTGGACACTTTGATACGGCTATAGTATACCAACTTCTGACGAAAAAGGCAACCCGTTATTGTGCGGTTGACACCTTGATATTTTCCGCCGTTTCACCGGTTTGCCTGAGGACGATGTCCAGGATCTGGGCCACCTGCTCGTCGGTGAGGGCGTCGGCGTCCACGATCACGTTGACGGACCCGTTGTGCATGGACACGATGACCTCCTCAAAGCCCTTGGCCCGGATCAGATTCTCCGTGTTCAACTCTGACTCCATGCAGTCCACCAGGGTCATCTTTTGCTTTTGGGCCTCGGACAGGGTGGCTTCGTCGCCGCCCTGGGCCACGATGGCGTCGAGATACGCCAGCTCCTGGGTCCTCACGCTGTCCCGTTCGCTGCGGTACATGTCGAAGAAGCTCCCCTGTGCCCCCGGTGCGGACACGCTGACCGCCGTGGTGGCGGCATCGGCCATTTTTTCCTCGCTGCGGTTCATGATGACGTTGGCGGCCACGGCAGCAAGCAGCAGCAGGCACACGGCGAGGAGCGTCATGGTGCGCCGATTCAGCAGTTTTCTCATGTTTTGGATGGATGGTTTCATGTTTTTCCTCCTTATCGAGTATTGTCAGAGCTGGGAATATGGGTTCTTGGTCTATCCTATGAGGGATAGTTCATTTCAAACACTTCGATGCAGGAAAGGGACACGCCCGTCACAGCCTGCACCGCCCGCTGGAGGCTCAGCCGCACAGACGGATCCGCCGCCCCCTCCGCCACCACGATGACGCCCCGGATCTCCGGCTCCCGCTCCACCAGGATGATGGGGCTTTGGCCGCCGTCGGTGGTCACGGTGGCGGGCTGCCTCATCTCCCGGGACTGTTCCGACCGGGTGGCGGTGGTGCCGCCGGAGGTCTCTGACACGCTCTCGTCCAGGGTGCTGACGGTGGCGGCCACCCGCTCGCCGGCGGTGGCGTAGGTGATGAGGACCCGGACCTTGCCCGCGCCGCGCACCGTGCAGAGGATATCCTCCAGCCGGGCTTCCAGCGTGGTTTCCAGCGATGCCGGCCCGTCCCGTGGCGCGCCCTGAAACCAGCCCTCGCCCAGGCAGTAGAAGAGGCCCGCCAGCAGGAGCAGCGCCCCGTACACAGCCCAGGAACAGTATTTCCAGCCGCGCAGCCGGTCCAGGACTGCTTTGATCCGCGTCCCGTTCATTCATCCTCCCTTCAGCGCCAGCCAAAAGAGGCGCATGGCTTCCAACAGACAGCAAACCGATACGGCCCGCTTTCCCGCCGCCCCCACCGTCCCCGAAGGGAAAAGCAGCAACAGCAGGCCGGTGACCGCCCCGCACAGGCACAGATCCAGCATGCCTTCGCTCATAAGCCCCCGAAGCAGCCCGCCGCACCGCCCACAGATACCCCCAGCATGGCGCCGGCGGCCAGGATCAGAGCGCCCAGGACGGTCAGCATCTCTCCCAGGGCTGAGAGCATGGTTGCCATCTCCCGCTGCTCAAGAGGCAGGAGCAACGATGACGCTGCTCGAAGGCCAAACCCCTGCAGCAGCAGCGCCAGGGCAGGGCCTGCCGCTTGCCAGAGGATCAGCAGCATCCCGGTCCGTCCCAACGCTCCCTTCACCAGGCTCAGGCAGACCGCGGTGGCGCCCAAAGAATCCGATACCAGGGACCCCACCAGCGGCAGGCTCCCTGCCGCCATCCGGCCCGTGCGCAGCAGCAGAGAATCCATGCCCGCTGCGCCGGCGCCCATGAGGGCAGCCAATATGGAATAACCTGCCGAGATGATCCGCACGCCCCAGCGGGAAACGGTGAACAGCAGTTTTGAAAATGACGTGAGCACACCGTCCCCCGTCAGGTCCGCCGCCCGCAGGACGCCCGCCGACAGGGCCAGCGGCGCGAGCCCTCCTTCCACCCAGCGAAGGCAGATGCCGACCAGCAGCTCCCCCAGCGTCCCCATAAGGGCAGCCCCCTGAGGACTTCCCAGCAGCAGGAGCGCTCCGGTCATCAGTGGTACGGTCACCTCCGCCAGGGCGAGGATGCCTCGAAGACACGTCAGGCCCCGCTGGATCAACGGCAGCAATCGAGTCAGCAGCAGGGCCGCCAGTCCCACGGACAGCACCCGGCGTGCGGGCACGCTGGGCGTGTCCAGGAGCGTTTCAAAGAGGGCCGCCAGCACTCCGGTGACCAAAGCCAGGAGCAACAGCGATGCCGCGCCGGTGAGGCCGGCCCGCCCCCTTGCCTTCAGCCAGGCGATCAGCTGTGCCGGATCATCCTCCCCCTCCGCAAAAGCCCGCACCAGTTCGGAGGGCCGCTGCCACGGTTCCGTTTCCTCCAAGCGGGAGAAGAAATCATCCCAGGCGGAGAGATCTATCGCGTCAAGAAAGTCGCTTGTCTCCGTAGGGGGCAACGTAGCCACGGGCCCTTCCGCAGGCGAAAACAGCAACATTCCGCATACCAGGAGGATGGTCATGGCCCGATCTCAGCAAGGACGGTCTCGGCCGAGCGAAGCACTTCCCGGACCGCCGGCAGCATGGCGCAGAGGATCATGACCCTGCCGCACAACTCCACCTTCAGGGCGATGTTCCCCTGACCGCCGTCCCGGCAGATACGGCTCCCCGCCTCCGTAAGGCAGGCGAGTCCCAGGATGCGGACCACCCGGCTCAGATATTCGGAGGAAAGCTTCCCGCGGCCGGCCATCTCCCGCAGAGAGATCTCCAGTTCTTCGGTTTCACCCAGGAGCATCACCAGCAGCAGGACCCCTGTGGCGATGCCCGTCAAAAGGCCGTAGCCGCCGTTGTGCCGGGCCAAAGTCACCGCCAGGAGCGTGCCCGCCACCGCCACGCCCAGAACGCGCACCAGCTCCATTCATTACCTCCTTCAATACAGGGAAAATACCCGCCGGATGGTCTCCATAAGGGAATTGACCGTCTCCAGCACCAGGAGCGTGCCGATGGCCAGACCCACCACCGCCACCAGGGCCGCCAGCTCCTCCCGACCGCTCTGCTTCAGCAGGGTCATGATCACGGACACCAGCAGCCCTAGGCCCGCGATCTTGATGAGGATCTCGATCTGCATATCACAGGACCAGCAGCAGAGCCGCCACGCCGGTGAGATACCCCACGGAGCGATAAATCTGCCCCTTGCCCGCAAGCTCCGCTTTCGCCTGTTCCCTGTTCCGGCTGAGCAGGGCCAGCAGGGCGTCCCGTTCCGTCCGCAGGTCTGCGGAAGACCGGCTCTCCGCCCGGGCATAGGCTTTAAGGCCGTCCCGTTCCTCCGCCGTCAGCAGCGGTGCGGATACTTCCTTGCCGCATGCCAGCTGCAGAAGCAGCTCCCGTTCCGGGGAGGGCGGGCAGCTCAGCGCGCTCTCCCGAAAGGACACGAGGGCGGCGAGCTGCTTTTCGCCGATCTCGCGGACCAGCTCATGAAGCCTGCGCAGCGTCTGTTCCCGATGGGATAGCCGCCGGCTCTTACCCTCCCCCGCCAGCGCGCACAGGAGAAACAGCGCGATCCCCGCCAACAGTTTCACAGCAGCTTTCCCTCCCCGTCTCGAATCTCCTTGACCTGACCGCAGCCTGTGAGGCGCACATACCTTTGGAAGGTCCCTTCTTCAAAGAGCCGCCGCATCCCCTCCCGGCGCAGCAGTTCCTCGAACGTGCCCCCGTGGGCCGTGCAGAGCACGTCCACGCCCCGGCTCCTGGCCTCCAGCACCGCCGCCACGTCCGAGACCAGGTTCAGCTCGTCCGCCGCCAGGACCTGGGGACCCATGGTGGACAGCAGCCGGAGCAGTCCCTCCCCTTTGCCGACGCCGGAAAGCACGTCCGTCCGATCCCCCAGATCGAAGCTGTCGCCTCCTTCCCCGCCGATCTCGTATCGCTCGTCCACCACGCCCACCCGATGGGGCGCTGCCCCGCCAAGGCCGTCGGACAGGAGGCGGATGATGTCCCTGAGCAGGGTGGTCTTGCCGCAGCCTGGAGCCGAAAAGAGGAGTGTGGAGCGGATGCGCCCCTCCTGCAGCAGATCCGGCAGCACCTTCTCCCCGCAGCCCACCACGGGGCGGAGAATGCGGATGCAGAAGCCCGTCACTGCAGCGGGTGCGCCGGTCTCGGCAGAAATCCGTCCGGCGATGCCCACCCGGCCACCCGGCTGCAGGGTGATGAACCCCTGCCGGATCTCCTTTTCCCAGGCGTACCGGGCATGGTTGCAGAAGGCGGAAAGAAGCCCCTCCTGTTCCCCTTCCCGCAGCATGGGCCGTCCGTTGGGGGCGTAGAGCAGACGGCTCCCGGCTGAGGTGACCACCTCCATGGGCCTGCCCAGTCTAAGCCGTATCTCCGTGACCCCGGAGATATCCAGCGGCGCCAGGGCCCGGCGCATATCCTCCGTCAGCAGGGGCAGCAGCCAGGTTTTCCAGTTCATTCCTTCGTCCATGGTCCACTGTATGTGACGGCCGTGATGCACATGTGTATACAACAAAAAAAGCGGCCCGCGCCGGCGAACCGCTGAACAATATGTGGATTTATAAAAGGGTTCTGAACGCCAGACCGGAGGTCCTGTCGAACCAGGGCGCCGCTCCCCGGCGGAAGCCTTCAAAGACGCGGCGGCAGGTCTCCCGATCCTCCGTAGTGAAGTACAGTGTCAGGAAATCGAAGGGCGGCAGGGCCTTGTCCCCCAGGTACAGGGGCACGGAGTTTAACAGGGTGGTGTACCTGCGGTCGTGGCAGACCATGGGGAACACGACGCCCTTGCGGTCCACCAGCTCCGGCCGGCCTTCGCAGGTGCCGCAGCCCTTCTCTCCCCGGGCAGGGCAGGCGCGGAACTGCATGATGGGGAACCGTCCGTAGGCAAGGATCCCCCGGGGCTTCTTCCCCCCCAGCTTCGCGCCCATCTTCACGGGCAGCTCAAAGGACAGCGTGGTGTCCGCAAGACCTATGGCCTCGTATTTTTCCAGGGACAGAGTATTGGTCACGTTCAGGGTGGAGCCGCCGTGGACGACGAGCCCGGCCCGCTGAGCGATAACGAGCTCACAAACATTCCCCGCCACTGCATCCGTGAGCCCCTTCTCCTTCAAAGCGATCAATCTTTCCGTGATCGCCTGCTCCTCCAGGGGCCATATGAGCTGAGGGAGCTCCGCCCACATGGAAACGGCTTCCTGCAGCAACTCCGGGCGACGTTCGATCTCCTCCATGGGTAATATGACCGCCTCCGCTTCCGGGGGGAAGAACGCCTGGTCCGCTTTCTCGAACCGCAGGCGGAGTGCCTGCTTCTGCGGCGCGTAGGGTGCTGTCGTCGGCAGCGCCATGGGCTGCAGGGCATAGCCGTTGCCCCGGCTGCGCTGATCCAGCAACCGATCCAGCGTCTCCCGTCTGAGGCCGTTCACCACGGACCCGGGCACAGGCAGATCGTCCGGCAGTTCCACCTGGCAGCTGCGCACGGTGAAGGGCGTGCCGCCGGTCTTGCTTACATTCCGCCGGGCGATGTCCTCGGTCAGCGGGGCCATATCCTCCTGCCGGATGGGAACGGAGCTTTCGGCGATGTTTCCGGCTTCGTCCTTTGCGATCAAAGAAAGGGTGTCCCCCGTGGCGGTCAAGGTCATGTCCACCGGCACGCCGGGGAACTCCCGCCGGTACAATTCGGCCAGCTTGCCGAAGACGGTTTTGGAGGCCGCGGCGTCCTCCGCCGTGCGTACGCCGAACATACGCACGTTCCGCTTGCCGGTGAGATACCCATCGGTGAAGCCGCTGCGGGAAAACACCGCCTGAAGCGTGGCCATGTCCGGCTGCCGTCCCGCCAGAGCGTCCCGGACAGCGGTGACGGCGGCGGCCACGTACTCCGGCCGCTTCATGCGCCCCTCGATCTTCACGGAGCAGACCCCCGCCGCCTCCAGGTCCCAGACCCGGGTGATGAAGCTCATATCCTTCAGGGACAATGCGTAGGGCCGTCCGTTGCAGGAAGCGTTGAGACGGCAGGGCTGGGCGCACAGGCCCCGGTTGCCGCTTCTTTCCCCCATCATGGCGGAATAGTAGCACATGCCGGACACGCTCATGCACAGGGCTCCGTGGACGAACACCTCCAGCTCCGCCCTGGTCTCGCCGCGGATCTTTCGAATCTCCTCCAGTGTCAGCTCCCGGGCGAGGACCACCCTCGAAAAGCCCATATCCTCCAGGGCCTTCACCCCGGCGGCGTTGTGAACGGACATCTGGGTGGAGCCCACCAGAGGAAGATCGGGGCAGATGGTTTTGAGCACCCGGACCACGGCCAAATCCTGGACGATGACCCCGTCTGGCCCGGCCTCCGCCACCTCCCGGGCGGCGGTCAAAAAGGCGGGCAGCTCTTCGTCCCGGATGAGGGTGTTGAGGGTCACGTATACCTTCACCCCTCGGCCGTGGCAGTAGTTCACCGCCTCCATGAGACTGTTGTCCTTGAAGTTGTCCGCATTGCGCCGGGCGTTGAAAGCGCCGGTGCCCAGATACACGGCGTCGGCGCCGCTTCGCACGGCGGCGATGAGGCTTTGCTCGTTTCCGGCGGGAGCCAATATCTCCATGGCAGGTCCTCCCCTTCGTTTGTCTCTATTATAGCGAGCCAAATCCCTCCTTGCAATCGCTCTTTTGTGCGGGTATACTATAGGAAAACCGGTAAAGAGGCATATAAAAATGGAAGTCAGAAAGTTCAAAAAGCGGTGGGGCGATCGAAAGGACGGCCGGCGGGTGCGGAGCCTTACGGCCATGTCCATGGTCTCTCCCTATATCATGGTGACCCGGAACACAGCCACCAACTTCTTTAAAGATACGGTGGAGATCACGGAGATCGAGAAGTACATCCGGCAGAAGCGGAAGGAAGGTCTGAAAAACTTCGGCATCATGCACGTGATCATCGCCGCCTACGTGCGGGCGGTCTCCCAGCGCCCGGCCATCAACCGGTTCATCGCGGGGCAAAAAATCTACGCGCGGGACGAGTATATTGAGATGTCCCTGGTGGTCAAAAAGGAGATGTCCGCCGAATCCCCCGACACCTGCATCAAGCCCATCCTGGACGCCCACGACACGGCGGCGGAGATCTACCAAAAGATCAACGCCATCATCGAAAAGAACAAAGCGGTCGCCGATCTGGACAGCAACTTTGACAACACGGCCAAGCTCTTCTCCTTCATCCCCGGCGTGCTGCTCAAGTTCGCCGTGTGGTTCCTGAAGCTTTTGGACTACTTCGATCTGCTGCCTCGGAAGCTGACCCTGGTCAGCCCCTTCCACGCCTCCTTCTTCATCACGTCCATGGGCTCCCTGGGCATCCCGCCCATCTATCACCACCTATACGATTTCGGGAATATCCCCGTGTTCCTGGCCTTCGGGTCCAAGTATCGGAAGAACGAGGTGAACGCCGACGGCACCGTGTCGGAGAAGAAATACATCGACTTCACCGCCGTGACAGACGAGCGTATCTGCGACGGTTTCTACTATGCCTCCGCCTTCAAGCTCATGCGCTCGTACTTCAGGAATCCCTCCGTGCTGGACGAGCCCGTGCTGGGCCCCGTGCGGGACGTGGACTAAAGCCCCATGGCCGCCGACAAGCGCAAGAAGCGTTTCTCCACCTATATCCTGCCCATTCTGTTCTGCGGACTGCTCATCGCCCTGGCTGTGATCACGAATCGGCAAACGGAGCAACCCGTCAAAGCGGTGCTGCAGGAGGGCGAACCCCTGACTTTGACGGAGCAGGCCGTCGAAAACTATCTCTACGCCGCCGGATTCATCCAGCAGGGGGAAACGATCCTGGACGGCAGCGGGAAAGAGGTCGGCTCCCTGACCCTAAGCCGAAGCGATGACGGCGACATCGAAGCAATGACCCTCTCCTTTCCCCTGTCCGCCTACATCCCCGTGGAGGACGACGAGGGCATGGACGGACTGAAGGCGGCCCACGACGCGGACGCACAGCAGGGGCAGGCGATGTTCCTGGCCCTGTTCGACGCTATCGCCGCCACGGACAAGCGGGTGGCCATCCGGCGGGACAGCGCCGTCGAAAAGCTCCAGACCGCCATGGACACCGGCAAAGCTTCTGCCCAGGCTGCCAACAGCTGGCGGTTCAGCTTCTCCCTGGCGCCCGGGACCTTCGAGGGCACGGTCACCGTTTTGCTCGAAAAGGTGAAATGATCGTCTGCATGAGGCGGCGGGCGTTTGTCCAAACGCATCTTGCAAAATGAATACAGCCATGGTAGTATACAGTCTGTCATTAGGTCGAGAGGGGTAAGAAACATTGGAAAAGCTGAAAAAAACGGGTTGCATACAGGAATGGGGCAAGGACATTCTGGCGGACGTGCTGGGGGCGCTGCTCTACGGCGCCGGCGTGTACGTGTTCGCCGTGAACGCCAACTTCGCCCCGGGCGGAATCACCGGTCTCGCCATTTTGGTGAACCACTTCTTCCCCTTCCTGCCCATCGGCACCCTGACCGTCATCATCAACATTCCGGTCATCCTGCTGTGCTATGCGTACCTGGGCAAGAAGTATTTGGTGAAGTCCCTCATCTCCATGGGCGTCATCGCTTTCGTGCTGGACGTGATCTACCCCCATGTGCCCGCCTACACCGGGGACCCGCTGCTGGCGGCCCTGTTCGCGGGTCTCATCTCCGGCGTGGGCCTGGCCCTCATCTACGCCCGGGGTTACTGCACCGGCGGGTCCGACTTCGTCATTATGGCCATCCGCAAAAAGTTCCCCCATCTGTCCGTGGGCTCCATCACCCTGATCATCGACGGCGCCATCATTTTGGCGGGCGGATTCGTGTTCGGCCGGGTGGACGCGGTGCTGCAGGGCATCGTCATGACCGCGGCCAGCACGGTGATGATCGACAAGATCCTCTACGGCACCGGCTCCGGAAAGCGCATCACCATCATCACCGACAAGGGTCAGGAGGTGGCGGATGCCATCGGCAAGCAGATCGGCCGGGGCGTGACCATGATGAACGTCGTGGGCGCTTACTCCGGGCTTCCCCACACGCTGCTTCTCTGCGCCTGCTCCAACTCCGAGGGGTACCGGGTGAAGAAGCTGGTCTACTCCATCGACGAAAAGGCCCTCATCATGATCTCTCCCAACGACGAAGTCTTCGGCGAAGGATTCAAGAGCCCCGAGGATTGAGCTTGACGGTCTGACCGCCGTGAGATAAGATGATAGCAGAACACAAGGAGGATATGCGCATGGCTCACAGCGAAGCCTTTTACAAGAAGCCAGAGGAGTGCCATTACTCCTTCTTCCAACACAAGGAGTGTGAGTTCTTCCCCTGCCACAAGACGGAGCACCCGGAAGACTTCAACTGCCTGTTCTGCTACTGCCCCCTCTATGCTTTGGGGGAGAAGTGCAAGGGCAACTACCGCTACACGGAGAACGGCGTGAAGGACTGCTCCCAATGCCTGGTTCCTCACAACCGCAAGAGCTACAGCTATATCATCTCCCGCTATTCGGAGCTGATGGAGCTGGCCAAACGAAGGGAAGAAGCCCATGAATGAGACCATCCGCCTGCTGAACGAGCGCAAGTCCGTCCGGGTCTATGAGCCGGGTCCCCTGTCCCCTGAGGTGAAGGATGCCATTCTCAACGCAGCCATTCAGGCGCCCACGGCCGGCAACATGACCCTGTACACCATTCTGGACATAACGGATCAGGCGCTGAAGGATCGGCTGAGCGTCACCTGCGACCACCAGCCGTTCATCGCCACGGCGCCCATGGTGCTGATCTTCTGCGCGGACTACCACCGCTGGTTCACCCTGTTCGAGCAGGATGAGCCCGCCACCCGGCGCCCCGGCGAAGGGGATCTGCTTCTCGCCATGTCGGATGCCCTCATCGCCGCCCAGAACGCGGTGACCGCCGCGGAAGCCCTGGGCATAGGTTCCTGCTATATCGGGGATATATTGGAAAACTATGAGATCCACAGGGAGCTGCTGCACCTCCCGGCCTACGTGCTGCCCGTATGCATGGTGGTCTTCGGGCCGCCCACGGAGGGGCAGAAGACCAGGCAAAAGCCGCCTCGATTCAAGATTCAGGACGTGGTGTGCGAAAACGGGTATGAGGAGCGGGACTTCGCCACCATGCTGCGGGAACGGCAGGGCAGGAGCCCCGAGGAGTTTGCCAAATGGATAACTGGCTTTCGCAAGTTCAAGTGGGACTCGGATTTCTCCCGGGAGATGACCCGTTCCGTCCAGGCGATGCTGCTGAGCTGGCGGCAGGGAAAATGACGGACGAGTTTTTGAAAAAAACTCTTGCATTCTAAAATGTAATAGTGTATTATACCCAACGGACCTTGCAGAGATGGCTGAGCTGGTCTAAGGCGCACGACTGGAAATCGTGTATACTAGGAATAGTATCGAGGGTTCGAATCCCTCTCTCTGCGCCAACAAAATGAGCACCCAATTCGGGTGCTCTTTTTGTTACATGGAATGGAGAGGGATTCGAAGGGCGCAGGAGTGAATGGAGCGCCAGTGGCGCTCCAGAGCTGCGCCCCGACCAAGCCCGCAGGCGCGACCGAATCCCTCTCTCTGCGCCAACAAAAAGAGCACCCCAACTGGGGTGCTTATTTTGTTACTTGGATTGGAAGGGATTCGAACGGGCGCGTGGTGAATGAATGTCCAGTGGACATTCAGAGCGCGCCCTGACCGGGGTGCGGAGCTGAGCGCTGCCTGCGGCAGATGCAGCGAAGCGAAGCACGGGCAAAGCAAGGAGAAAGCCAGCATTTGCGCAGCTTTCGACTATGCTATTGCCCATGGGCAAGGCAGCCGAGAAGAATCCCTCTCTCTGCGCCAACAATACAACACATCTCACGTATTTATTTAATCTGCTAAAGAAAATTCAATCTTTTTCAAATTAACTATTCGCTTTTTTTGCCCATTCCTCATGAACAGCTATTGCTTTTTGAACCGCTTCGTCTAATTGTTGCTTGTTATATGTAATCGTAGTTAAATTTCTATCACCAAAAGCCGTGCAATACCAAGATCCATCAGCAAATTCTACTGATACTTCCCAGTGTTTATATTGCTTACTACCTCTCGTATATGGATGAACTTTTACCACACTAGAACCTATCTTTAAATGTTCCGCGTTACTCAACGGGCAACTCTCTGCAGAACCCTTAGAAAACAGAATTGCCAATATTATTATTACTATGATTGCAAATAAAATGCCCATAACAATCCCCTTATTAGATGGTATTGAACCCGTGATTATTATATCAGCAACACCTGTTAGCGTCAATTATTATGCATCTATGAGCAATATGATAATGGTTTGAACCTCTTGACAATCAGGTTTATGTTTGCATGTTTTTCAAGAAGCTTTTATCATAAGTTTCATCAATCATTCGTTCATACACTTTTGTTCAGTTTATCTGCATGACACATGATGCTGTAGGTATCTAAGACATGAATATGTGGATACTAGTCACATTTTCATGTTTCAAATCCCTCTCTCTGCGCCTTTTCTCTCGCTTATTCCCTCAAATCACGGTTTTTCTCCGGAAAATACTGATAAAACGTACACGGCATTCCCCCGTTGCTGAGCTTGCGGCGCTTGTCGGCCCGCTTGCCGTACACCTTCTCGAAGTTGTCCATGCCGGAGATGATGCCGATGTTCCAGCCGGGGAGGCCGTCGAAGATGCGGCGCATGTCCCGATAGAGGTCCGCCGCCTCCTTGCCCGTGAGCATCCGCTCCCCGTAGGGCGGGTTGCACAGGAGGAGCCCTTTTTCATAGTCCGTTTTCAGCTTCTGGACCGGGCGCACCTCCCAATGGACCTCCACCCCCGCCTTCTCGGCGTGGCGGCGGGCTACGGCCACGGAGCGCTCGTCGATGTCATAGCCGAAGATGGGGAGCTTGTCGTGCCGCTCCTCGTCCCTGGCCTGCTCCCGAGCGCGAATAAAGACACGGCTATCCAGAAAGGGCCAGTCCTCCGCGGCGAAGCGCCGGTTCAGCGAAGGCGCCTTGTTGTTGCCGATCATGGCCGCCTCGATGGGCATGGTGCCGCTGCCGCACATGGGGTCGATGAAGGGCGTGTCCGGCCAGTAGCGGCTCAGGAGAATCAGCCCCGCCCCCAGCGTCTCGCTCAGCGGCGCCGGCACGTTGTAGGTCCGATACCCCCGGCGGGAGAGGCCCGCCCCGCAGCAGTCCAGGGCCACGGTGACCTTGTCCCGAAGGAGGCCCACCTCCACGATGACCTCCGCCCCGTCCTCCGGGATGCGGGCGGCGCCGTAAGCGGCCTTGAGGTTCTCCACGATGGCCTTCTTCGCGATGCTCTGGCAGTCGGATACGGAAAACAGGGTGCTCTTGGCGCTCTTGCCGTTCACGTGGATGCGGCTGTGAGGGGTCAGATAGGGCTTCCAGTTGATGGCCTTGATCCCCTCGAAGAGGGCCTCGAAGGTGGTCGCTTCGAAGGAACCCACCTCCAGCAGCAGCCGTTCCGCCGTGCGCAGGTACAGCAGGGCGCGGGCCATGTCCTCAAAGGAGCCGCTGAAGCTCACGTTGGCGTCCGCGTTCTGCACGTCGGACATATCCATCTTCCTGAGCTGGAAGGCGGTGACCGACTCCAGCCCCAGCTTTGTGGTGGCGATGAATCTCATTCCCGGCTCCCCTCCTCCAGTGTGGTAAAGATCATCTTCAGGGCGTTGTTCAACCGCCGCGCGGTGATGTCGAAGGCTTCGCACAAAGCTTCCTCGCTGATCTGCTGCTCCATAAAATGCATCGCCATGCACACGAAGGCGGCGGTGAAGGCGTCCTCCTGGGTGGGCGAAATGCGGCGATAGGTCCCCTTCTGCGCCAGGACGAAGTAGTAGAAAGCCCGCTGAGCGAACTCCGCCGTCTTCTCCGGGCAGTCGATCTCCTCGGCGCAGCGGGAAAGCCGCTGGAAGATCTTCATGTAGGGCTTGGGCAGGTCCGCGGGCAGGGTGGCGTGAATGACCTCCCCGAACTGCCAAAGGCCGTTATAGAACATGGCGTGAGGCTCCGCGCCGTCGAAGGTGTGGAGCGCGCCGAAGGCGATCTGCTTGTCCTCGTCGGTCTGATCGGATCGAAGCAGGAAGGAGCGCAGCAGCCGCTCTGCCTCCCTATCCCCCGCCACCGCCAGGATGGTGATGATGCCGTGCTTATCCGGGGCAAGGGGCGAAACCAGGCCCCAGCCCACCAGATCCCGAAACTCCGCATCCTCCGTCCAGCGCTTGGCCAGGTACTCCGGGCCTTTGGAGAAGGTCTCCCCCATCCGCCGCAGCCGTTCGGCGGCGATGCGGTAGGGTACGTCGTACTGGATGGTCCAGCCCTTGCCGCCCTTTTTGGGGTCCGGCTCCGCCTGCACAGCGGCGAGATACCAGGCGGCCACGGTGTCGTGTGGGTCCATCTCCACGATCCGCCGATACAGGTCAGCCGCCTCCTTGGCCTTACCCAGCATATACTTGGTGTACCCCAGCTCGTGCAGGGTCAGGGGGTCGTAGGGCAGAATCCCATAGAGGGTCTCGCCGCACGCCTCCGCCCGAACGTAGTCCTCCAGCTCCAGGAGCATCACGTTCAGATTTCCCAGCTCCTCCGTGGTGCCGTCCGCCGGGATGGGAACGGAGTTCAGGATCTCCCGGGCCTCCCGCCTCTTGCCTTCGCCCCGCTTCAGCAGGGCCAGCAAACACTTGGCGCGGACGTAATGGCTGTCCTCCTTGAGAATGTTGAAGAGCCGCTGCTCGCAGGGCTCGTACTCCTCCAAACAGTATTCCGACAGGGCGATCTCCATCTGAAGCCACAGGGACTTGGGGTATCGCTCCTCCAGGTCCAGGAGATGCCGCAGCGCCTCCCGGTCCCGGCCGGACACGTGAAGGGTCTTGGCGTAGTGGATATGGGCGATCAGTTCCAGGTCCTCCCCCTCGTCCAGGCCCAGCTGCCAGTTCATCTCCGGCGTGTCGTCCATCATATCGAGGTAGTCCGCGGCGTCGGCGGCATAGGCGCCCTCGGGGTCAGACTTGAGATAGTATTCAAGGCACATGCGGGCGGGTCCGAACTCCTCCATGGCGATGAAGTTGCTGGCCATGCCGAAAAGCCCGTCGGGGGGCAGAGTTTCCAGCCGTCCCAGGCCCATGAGAACGGTGACGCTCTCCTCGAACCGCTGCATCCGGTTCAATATCTCGGCCAGAGCAATGGTGATCTCCGCATTTTCCGGGTCCTTCTCGTGAGCGAGGCGCAGATGGGACAGGGCGCGGATCAGGTTCCCCGCTTCCGCCTGACGGCGGCCGGTGCGCAGATAGAACCCCGCTCCCTGGTCGAAGGACAGTATGTTGTCCCGATCCTGCTTCACGCCCCGGCTCCTTCCCGGAGGATCGCTTCCAGCTCCGCCTTGCTAAAGGTATATTTGCTGTTGCAGAAGTGGCAGGCAAGCTCCGCCTGACCGTCCTCCTCGATGATCTCCCTGAGCTCGTCCCGTCCAAGGCTCATGAGGGCCCGTTCCATGCGTTCCCGGCTGCAATCACAGCGGTAGGCGGGATGAAGCTCCTCCGTGAAGGAGACGTCGCCATCCGAGAACAGGGAGAGGACGATGTCTCGCAGGCTCTCGCCTTCGGACAATCTTTGGGTGAGATGAGGAATGGCCTCCGCCTTGGTCATAACGTAGTCCACATTTTCTGCAGGACAGTCGGGCAGGGGCTGCACGAGCAGGCCGCCCGCGCCTAAAACCCGGCCCGAGAGAGGCTCCAGCCGCACGCCCAGGTACACCAGGCTGGGCTGCTGCTCGGATGCGGTGAAATATTCGGCGAAATCCTCCGCCACTTCGCCGGAAACCAGGTGGCACATGCCCACGTAGGGCTCCTTTAAGGACAGATCCCGTACCACGGTGAGCTTGCCGTTTTTGCCCACGTAGCCGCCTACGTCCAGCTTGCCGTTCTCCCTGGGCGGCAGCTCGCAGCCCGGATCCCCGGCGCAGCCCTTCACGAAGGGGCCCTTGCGGCCCACGCACACCAGATTGCCCCCGGGGCCGCCGCCGGAAAGGATGGCGGAGACGGAATCCGTGTCGTTCTTGAGCTGAGAAGCCATCATGGCCACCATAAGGAGCTCCCGGCCCAAGGCGGCAGTGGCCGTGCGGCTGAGGCTGTGGATGCGCTGGGCCTCCGTCACCAGTTCACGGCCGGCGATGGCGGCAAAGCGGATGGAGCTGTTTTTCAAAAGTCCCTGAAGGATCGTATCGTTCATGTTCATTCCTTTCGTGCTGTGAATTGGAGCCGTTCCGCCGTCGCTCCGGGCGCGCTGCGGGTGAAGGCTTCATATACCCGAACATCCCCGAAGCCGCAGCTTGCGAGGCTTGTTCTCAGTTCTTCCTCGGTATACGCCCGCTGACTGTGGTGCTCCTCGAAACGGGTGTACCCCGCGCCCTGCTTCAAAAAGCCGGTGAGCAGCATATCCACCCGATCAAGACGGGGATGGTAGGTATTCTCCCAAATATAGGCCCAATCGTTGCCGGTGGCGGCGAAGGTGTTGTTCCCCAGGACGGTGGAGAGCTTGTAGGCGGAAGAAACGTCGAAGAGGAGCAGACCGCCGGGTTTCAGCGTCTTATGCGCCGCCCGGAAGAAATCCTCCGCCCCGTCCAGCAGATAGTTCACGCCGTCGCAGGCCGCGATCACCGCGTCCACGGGCTTGTGGAGAGCGATATGCCGCATGTCCTGGCAGACGAAGGGCAGAAACCGGAGCCCCGCGTCGAGGGCTTTTTGACGGGCCGCCATGAGCATATCCTCCGACAGGTCCGAGCCGGTGATCTGATACCCCATGCGCCCAAGGCGCACCGTCAGGCTTCCGGTGCCGCAGGCGCATTCGAGGACGCTTTTCGCCCCCGCCTCCCTCAGAAAGCCGTCGATATAGTTGGCCCAGCCGTCGTAGTCCACGTCCGCCATCATGCGGTCGTAGCCCGCGGCAAAGGCGCTGTACGCTTCGCTCATTTCAATCTCCCATCCTTGTGCAGCAGTTTTGCCGGTTTCGCTTGCGAAATCGCTGCGCCGGTCCGCAGCGAAGGCAAAATCTGCAGGTGTGAAAAGTCATGCTTTTCACACCAGTCCGTTCTCCAGGTCCTGAGCATACTCCACCAGCCGGGTGAGCCGGTGGTTCATGCCCGATTTTTTGATGTCCGCCATGTCGGCCAGTTCCTGCAAGCTGGCGTCCGGATAGTTGAGTCTGAGCTCCGCCGCTTCCTTCAGGGCCTTGGGCAGCCGCTGGAAGTGTCCGTGGTTCAGGATGGTGTTCACCGCCTGCTGCTGTTTCACGGAGGCGGCCACCAGCTTTTCCAGGTTCGCGTATTCACAGTTGGTGGTCCGGTTCACGTAATTCCGGGTTTCCTTCTCCGCCCGCACGTTCTCCAGATCCAGCGCGGCGATGTTGGAACCGATGAGGGCCAGAAAGCCCGTGACGCTGTCCCCCTCCTTGAGGTACACCACGTACCGATTTCGCCGGAGGGCGTGCCGGGCGTTGAGCCCGTATTCGTTCAGCAGATCGCAGAGCCCCGCGGCGAAGCTCTCCGCCCGGCAGAGGATCTCCACGCTGTATTCCCCCTGGGGGTCGGAACAGCTGCCCGCGCCCAGGAAGCACCCCCGCACGAAGGCGCGCCGGGCCTCGTCCTCCCGCACCAGATCTCCCGGCAGACGGGACAGGAGATGGACGCCCTCTTCGTCCGAAACCATGACGCCTGTGGCGGACAGCATCTCCCCCGCCCGGGACCCGCTCATATTCACCACGTAGAGCGGGGCCTTTCTGTGCTCCCGCACCCGTTCCTCCATCTCCACGTCCAGCTCATAGAGGGACGTGCCCAAAGCGGCGATATGGCGGCCCACCTCCCGGTTCTCCGTGCGATAGCTGACCGCCTTGCGGCGGCCCAGCTTGAGGTTGCCGCAGGCAAAGGTAAGGCCGGCCAGTTCAGCCAGCTTCACGCCCGCGTCCCGCACCCGGATACGGACCACTTCATCCTTGATATTCGAAGCGAAGCTCATTTAATGCATCATCCTGCTTTCGATGTCCGCCGCCTCCACCACCAGATCCCGATGATAGACCCGTACGGGGATGCCGTCCGCCCTGAGGCGCTGGGCCATGGTCTCCGCGGCGTAGACGGACCGATGGCGGCCGCCGGTGCAGCCGAAGCAGAGGCGCAGCAGGTTCTTTCCCTGAAGCTCGAAGAGGGGCATGGTGTCCTTCACCAGCTTCAAGGCCCCGTTCAGGACCTCTTCCATCATGGGCTTGTCCTTCAAAAAGTCGACGACCGGCTGATCGAGGCCGGAGAGCTGCCGCAGCTCCGGCACATAGTAGGGATTCTCCGCAAAGCGGGTGTCCAGCACGATATCCGCGTCCACCGGCACGCCCCGCTTGTAGCCGAAGCTGCAGATGACCAGGCTCATGTGAGGGCTGCCGATCTCCGGCAAAATCTTCTTCATCAGCTTGGGGAAGTTCCGGGCCGCCACGTCGGAGGTGTCCACCACATAGTCCGCATGGGCCAGCATATTCCCTAGGAAAGCACGCTCCAGGCGCACCCCGGAGGCGGCGTCGCCGCCCTCGCCCAGGGGATGCCGCCGCCGGGTCTCGTTATATCGCTCCAAAAGCACCTCATCCCGGGCGTCCAGGAACAATATCTCGTATCGGCAGGTCAGGCCCATGAGCACGTCCATCGCGTCCTCCGGCTTGGCCGAGAGCAGGCTCTCCCGGCTGTCCACCGCCACCGCCGCCCGTTCGATGGGCACGTCCGCCTTGTCGCACATGTCCACGAAAGCCGGCAGCATGGGAGACGGCAGGTTGTCCACGCAGTAGTAGCCCAGCTCCTCCAGCGCGTTCAGGGCGGTACTCTTGCCCGCACCGCTCATGCCTGTGACGATCAAAAGATACATACGAGATCCTCCAGTCGCTTCACCTCAGGTTCCAGCATAACGCCCGTTTCCCCATATACCACGTCCTGCACGTGACGTATCAGCGCATGAATATCCCCCGCCGTGGCGCCGCCCCGGTTCACGATGAATCCGGCGTGAAGCTCGGAGACCTGGGCTCCGCCCACGGTGCAGCCCTTGAGATGGCAGCCTTCGATGAGCGCCCCGGCGAAGTGACCCTCCGGCCGCTTGAAGGTGCTGCCCGCCGAAGGTAGGGACAGGGGCTGCTTCTCCCGGCGGCGCCGCATACAGTCAGCCATGGTGTCCGCCGCCGTGCCGTCGTCCGGGGCGAGCTGCAGCTCCACCGCAGTCACCACAGTCCCGGGCCAGGTGTAGGGGCTTCTGCGATAGCCCATCTCGTCCAGGCGGGCGTCCTCCCATACGAATGCCCCGTCCCGATAACAGCGGACCCGGCGCAACACGTTTTTGATCTCGCCGCCGTAGGCCCCGGCGTTCATGGCCACGGCCCCGCCCACGGTGCCCGGGATGCCGCAGAGGCGTTCGAGGCCCATGAGCCCCCGCTGCACGCTCTCCTTCGCGAGAGCTGTCAACGAACAGCCTGCGCCTGCGACGACTTTCTCTCCCTCAAAGGCGGGAGCCGAACCGTCGCCGGAAAGCTGCAGGATCAGGCCCTCGAAGCCCTCGTCCCGGGGTAGGACGTTGGTGCCGTTCCCCAACAGGATCACGGGTAACCGTTCCGCCCTGCACACGTTCAGGGCGCGGCAAAGCGTCGCCTCCTCCCGGGGCTGCAGCACAAAGGCGGCGGGGCCGCCCACCCGGAAACTGACCAGCTCCGACAGAGGCACGTTCTCTTTTGCGCCTAGGTCCTTCAGCACCCGGGCTATACTATCTCTATCATATAACATGGTATCAGTATAGCAAGTTCAGGGCTCAATTACAATGGCAAGCCGTTGAAAAAAGCTGTTTTTTGCAGCCTCGTCCCCGGCCAGTGCCAATCTTGCCTCCTCCTGCAGCTTGGTCTTATGGATGTAATAAACGAAGGGGTCAGGAACGGTCATCTGCGCATAGGCCCGATCCAGATCGAGGAGCAGGGCGTTGCCGTAGGGGCAGGGTGCGTCCGTACGGACGGAGAAAGCGCCTAAGGACGGAAGCAGCCGCTGGGAGGGCTCCGACAGCAGAAACCCATAGAAATCCAGACAGGCCTTCGCCTTCTCCCCGTCCGTGTTCCGATCGATGCCCAGATAGCAGACCTGATCTGTGAAGGGTCCGGCCACGGCGGCGTTCGCGCCCGTCTCCCCTTCCCGCTGGATGTCGCCCCAGGATCTCAAATCCATGATGACGCCCTCCGTCCCGTTTGCAAGGGCCGCCACGGGAACCGTTTCCCCCACGCCGGTCTTCACATAGCCCGAAAAACACCAGGGGGCGGCGTAGGGCGTCACACCAAGGCCAGGCCGCAGGTCCGATCCCGGCTCAAAGTCCGCCGGTTGCAGCAGTTCTTCGTAGAGCGCGCCGGAAAAGAAGGAATACATGTCCGCCCGCCGGCCGTAGGACATGCGCTCCCAAAAATCCTTCTCCCCCATGCCCTCCACCGTGATCCGCACCCCGAAATTCCGTTTGTTGAAGGCCTCCGCCCGCTCCGTCAAAAAGGCGGTCACGCTGCCCTGATAGGTTTTGCAGGTGACGATATGGTAGAGGGTGACGGTCCCCACGTACGCCGGTTCCCGCAGCTCGCGGCTTTTCACGTAGAAGCTCTCCCCCGTTCCTTCCCCCACCCGAGGGGCGGCGTACAGGAGAAACAGCAGGATCAACAGGGCCGTGACGACCCGAAAGCACAGTCTTTTTCCCATGGTTCAGGGTATGCCCGAAAGGTAGACCCGATGATCGAAAGCTCGTCCTTTTTCGCGGCAGGACGCGGCTCCTTCCTCGCCGTATTACTTTTGGACAGCCAACGCAAAGGAGAAACGCCTATGGAAATAAACGCAAGCAAGCGCGGCCCCCGGCTCCATGTGAAGCTATCGGGAGAGCTGGATCACCACAGCGCCGAGCAGACGCGGAACATGCTGGACACCCTTTTGAAGGATATCACCGTGCGGGATCTGACACTGGATCTTTCCGGCGTCACCTTCATGGACAGTGCGGGCCTCGGGGTGATTCTGGGCCGCTACCGCATATTGAGCATGCGGGGCGGGCATCTCACCGTGTCGGGTATGTCGGGGGCCATCGACAAGATCTTCCGCATGTCGGGTGTCTACGCCATCGTGGACAGAGTATAAGGAGGCGCGTATGGATAACTGGATGGAACTGACCTTTCCCTCCCTCTCCGTGAACGAGGGCTTCGCCCGAGCGGCCGCGGCTGCCTTCGCGGCGCTGCTGAACCCCACCATCGACGAACTTTCCGACCTGAGGACCGCGGTGTCCGAGGCGGTGACCAACGCCATCATCCACGCCTACGGCAACGATCGCTCGGCCATGATCACCCTCCGCTGCGAAGCCGTCGGCAAGAAACTGAAGATCATCGTGAAGGACACGGGCTGCGGCATCGAGGATATCGAGCTCGCCCGGCGGCCCTTCTACACCAGCAAGCCGGAGCTGGAGCGGTCCGGCATGGGCTTCGCGGTCATGGAGGCGTTCATGGACAGCGTCGAGATCGAATCGGCCCCCGGCGAAGGGACCGCCGTGACCATGGAAAAGGAGATCGGCGTCGCCCGTGGGGAGTGAGGATTTCCTCGAAGGCATCCGGCGGGTGCAGGCGGGCGACAGAAGCTCGGAGGAAGCGCTGCTTCGGGAGAACATGCCCCTGGTGGCGGCCATCGCCCGCCGGTATCAGAACTGCGGCCTTGCCCAGGAGGACATGCTGCAGTTGGGCAGCATCGGCCTCTTGCAGGCCCTGCGGCGGTTCGATCCCAGCCGGGGCCTCTGTTTCTCTACCTACGCCGTGCCGCTGATCGCCGGGGAGATACGGCGGTTTTTGCGGGACGACGGCATGGTGAAGTTTTCCCGGGAAGCAAAGTCTTTGGCCCTGAAGATCGAACGCGTCCGCCGGGAGCAGGGTGATTTGCCCGTAGAGGAGTTGGCGAAGCGGCTGAACGCGACCGTGGAGGACGTGACGGCGGCCCTGGCCTCCCGAACGGCGGCTCTCTCGCTGGACGCGCCTAAGGACGAGGACGGAGCCGATCTGCAAACGTTTCTGGGCAGTGCCGACGCGAATACGGAAAAAGACGCGCTTAGGCGGGTGGAACTGGGAGAGCTGTTCGCCGTGCTGTCGGAACGGGAGCGGCAGGTGCTGTTCCTGCGCTATTTCCAGGACAGGACTCAAAACGAGGTGGGCAAGCGCCTGGGCCTCTCCCAGGTGCAGATCTCCCGCATCGAAAAGAAAGCCCTGCTGCGCATGCGGCAGCAGGGCGAGAAAGCGTAGTTTTTTATTTTTCCAAGAGCATCCGCACGCCATAGGCAGAAACGGAGGATGTGTATTTTTCTTCCTCCGTCAGACGGAAGCCGCACTTCTCATAGAAGCGGACGGCCCGTCCGTTGCCCTTCACCGCCCAGAGGCAGATCCTGGGATAGGCTGCCAAGGCTTCCAGGGCCGCGTCCATAAGCTGCCGTCCCACGCCGGTACCGTGGTATTCCGGTAGCACGTAAAGGGCGAACACCTCCCCCATATCGGGTTCCTCTGAACCGTGGTTTCCGTACCCTACGAAGCCGATGACCCGGTCCCCCTCCTTAGCCACCAGGATGTTGTCCCGCCAAAGGAAGGCCTTCTCCTCGCACTTTTCCAGGGTCAGCTTGTTTAGATATTCCTGACTCACCAGGCCCGGGTAGGTCTCCTGCCAGCACTTCCAATGGACGAAAGCCTTGCCTTTGATCTCCTGGTCCGTCTCCATGGGCTTGATGACGATGGCCATACTTACCTCTTCAATAGTTGATGGTGCCCTCGGTGCCGGCGATGATGCGCTTAATGTTGGCGTGATGCCGGAGGATGATGACTGCGGTGCAGCAAAGGGCGAAGACCCAGAGCCAGGGCCGCTGGGCGTGGTTCACGACGCAGAGGATGGTGAAGAGCACGGAGCTGGTCATGGACACCAGGGACATCATGTGGCAGAAGAGGAAGACGATCACGGCAAAGACGGCCGTGATGCCGCCGCCCAGGGGGAAGCTGAGGAACATGAAGGCGAAGAAGCAGGCCACGCCCTTGCCGCCCTTAAAGCGGTACAGCACCGGCCAGCAGTGGCCCAACACCACGCCCAGGCCCCCGATATAGCCGCCCAAAGCGAAGTCCAGGGCGCTGTTTTGGACGGCGATGCCCCACCATCTGCCCAAATACGCCCCCAGAGCCACGCCCAGAAAGCACTTGAAGGCGTCGCCGCAGAAGGTGAGCACGCCCCACTTGGTGCCGAACACCCGGGTCATGTTGGAAGCGCCGGGGTTGCCGCTGCCGTGCTGCCGCACGTCGTCGTGAAGAAAGCGCTTGGAAAACAGCACCGCCGTCTGGAAGTTTCCGATGAAGTAGCTGAGGATCAGAATGATGGCGACGGTTTGAACCTGTACGACATTGAGCATAGCTTACTCCTCCTTCCCCCGATTGCGGAAAATGATTTTGATGGGCGTGCCCTGGAAACCGAAGGTCTTGCGGAAATAGTTCTCCATGTACCGCTTGTAGGAGAAATGGACCAGGATCTCGTCGTTGACGAAGATGACGAAGGTGGGCGGCTGCACGCTGACCTCCGTGGCGTAGTAGATCTTCAGCCGTTTGCCGGACATGGCCGGAGGCTCCGTCATGGAGATGGCCTCGTTGACGATGTCGTTGAGGGTGCCGGTGGTGATCCGGCGGATGGATTGGGCGTAGCTCTCCTTGGCAGCCGAGAGGAGCTTGTTCACCCGCTGGCCGGTCTTGGCGGAGATAAACAGGAAGGGCACGTAGTCCATGAAGGCCAGGTCCACCTGCATATCCTTCTTGAACTTGTTCATGGTGTTGGTGTCCTTCTCGATCAGGTCCCACTTGTTGACCACCAGCACCGAGGGCTTCCCCTCCTCGTGGACATAGCCCGCGATCTTCACGTCCTGCTCGGAGAGGCCCTGCTCCGCGTCTACCACGATGAGCACCACGTCCGCCCGCCGAACGGCGGCCAGGGACCGGATGACGCTGTAGCGCTCGATGGTCTCATCCTCCACAGCGCGCTTGCGGCGGATGCCGGCGGTGTCCACCAACACAAAGGGCTCCCCGTCCACGGTGAAGGGGGTGTCCACGGCGTCCCGGGTGGTGCCGGGGATGTTGGACACGATGCAGCGCTCCTCGCCCAGGATGGCGTTGACCAGGCTGCTCTTGCCCACGTTGGGCTTGCCCACCACGGCGATGTTCAGGGGGTGCTCCCCCTCCTCTGCCGTTTCCTCGGGGAAGTGAGCGCAGACCTCGTCCAGCATGTCTCCAAGGCCCAGCCCCTGTCCCGCGGAGATGATGATGGGATCGCCCAGGCCCAGCGCATAAAATTCATAGATGGCGTCGTTGAACTTGGGGGCGTCCAGCTTGTTCACCGCCAGGACCACGGGCTTGTTGCTTTTGCGCAACATGGCGGCCACCTCCTCGTCGGCGGCGGTCATGCCCTCCCGGCCGTCCACCAAAAAGACGATCACGTCCGCCGTCTCGATCGCCAGCTCCGCCTGCCGCCGCATCTGGACAGCGATGATGTCCTCGCTCTCCGGCTCGATGCCGCCGGTGTCGATGAGGGTGAAGCTGTGGGTGAGCCACTCCGCGTCCGCATAGATGCGGTCCCGGGTGACGCCGGGGGTATCCTCCACGATGGAGAGCCGCCGGCCGATCAGCTTGTTGAAGAGGGTGGATTTGCCCACGTTGGGCCGCCCCACGATAGCTACCAAAGGTTTGCTCATAGTGTATCTCCCATTACCAGTTCGATGAATTCCTTGCCGCCGCCGAAGGGGATGATCCGGCGGCCCATCTTTTCCTGCAGTTCGTCCAGCGTCACGCCGTCCAGGAACACGCTGTCCTTCTCCCGCAGCATGTTCCGGGGGATCAGGATCGGTTCGCCCCCCTCTTCCGGGAAGGTGCGCATCAGATCCCCTGCCGTCACCAGCCCCGCCACATGGACGTTGCCGCCGAAGAAACGGTTCTCCACGGGGACGGTATCTGTATATATATTATACTTCTCTAAATATTTATACAATTCCCTGAAGAACGGGTTGGCCGCCACACCGCCAGCCACCGTGATATGACGGGGTTCCGGCAGAGGCGATTTCGCCTCCAGGGCTTCCCTGAAATCCAACTCGAACAGCCGCAGTAAGCCTACGCCGTTCTCGATCTGGGGGAAGTCCCCATAACTCTCGGCGGGCGGCAGGGGCAGGTCCGCCGTCAGATACCACTCGTCGGAGAGATAGAAGAATGTGTCGTCCCAGGCTGCCTGATACTCCGCCTGCTTTTGCTCCCCGCAGGCGATCAGGGCCCTGGCCTCCTCCACCGTATAACCCCGCAAGGGGTAAAGCCCGTCCCGATACTTGGTGAGACCCACCGGCACCGCGGCGATGGAGGCGCAATAAGGGTAGAGGCTGGCAAGGTCTCTGAGGGTCCGCTCCAGTTCCGCTCCGTCGTTCAAGCCGGGGCAGAGGACGATCTGGGTGTGGAAAGTGATCCCCGCCTCCTTGAGAGCGGTCAGACGCTCCATGATCCGGCCCGCTGTGGGGTTGCTCATAAGCTTCACCCGCAGCTCCGGGTTCGTCGAATGGACCGATACGTAGAGGGGGCTCACCCGACGCTTCAAAATGCGCTGAAACTCCTCCTCGGACACGTTTGTCAGCGTCACATAGTTGCCCATGATGAAGGACAGCCGCCAGTCGTCGTCCTTCACGTTCAGGGAGCTGCGGATGCCCTTGGGCATCTGATCCACGAAGCAGAACAGGCACCGGTTTTTGCAGGTCTGCATCCGGTCCATCAGCGTGGTCTCAAAGCACAGGCCCAGAGGCTCCCCCACCTTCTTGCGCACGAGGTAGCGAAGCTTTTCCCCCGCCCGGTCCACCTCCACCACCAGGCGGCTGCGGACCGAGAGGGCCTCGTAGTCGATGAGATCCTTCACCGGCTCCCCGTTGACGGACAGCAGCCGATCCCCCGCCCGCAGCCCCTCCCTGGCCGCCGGGGAATCGGTCTCCACCCGCGTGATCGTTTTTCCCTGCATATACTTATCCATTATATGGTTAGAATAGCACAGTTTCACATGGTTTTCAACTTGAAAAAACGGCGCCCGCCTGTATAATGATGGTATGAACAACATTCGACTGGAAACAGAACGGTTGATCGTTCGCCCCCATGGGATAGATGATTTCAAAGCCTACTTTGAGTACGTCATGGACCCAGACCTGCAAGCAAAGCTGGGGCTCAACGGCGTTTCGGACGAGGCGTCAGCGAGAGAAACCTTTTGCTGGCTCATGGATCATTGCATATTCTTAGCCTTAGTGAGAAAAGCCGACGGCAAAGCCATCGGCCATATCGCCCTGCACCCGCCCTACGACAGGCTGATGGAAGATGCGGCATTTAAGGGAAGAAACGGATACTCTCTGTCCTTCGCCATCGCCAGGGAGCAGCAGCGAAAGTGGCTCATGCGGGAGGCCTTGCAAGCCCTGATCCAAGAGTTATTCGAGCATCAAGGCATCGAGTTTCTGGATGCGGAGGCGGAACCGGGCAACCCGGCATCCAACGCTCTGCAGGAAAAGCTGGGGTTCACGCTATGGGGCCGGGACAGTTTCGACGATGTGGAGCTGCTCATACGGGTGCTGACTAAGGAACAATGGCAAGCAACAAAAAAAGCCCTTTGGTAAGAGCTTTCTTCGTTGCTTCAGTCGGTTGTAATCACGGATGTCAGGCTTCCTTCTTGTCCTTCTTATCCATGTCGATGACCTTTTCGCCATCATAGTACCCGCACTTCTTGCAAACCGCGTGGGGGAGCTTCAGCTCGTGGCACTGGGGGCACTCCACCAGGGTGGGGGCCGTCAGATTGTTGTTCGCCGAACGACGGGAATCTCTGCGTGCCTTGGACGTTTTTCTCTTTGGTACTGCCATGATTACACCTCCTTATCCTCAAAACTCAATGCTTTTAGCGCATCAAAGGCGCTGTTTCTGGTTTTCTCGGCGCAGCTGCACCGAAAACGGTTGAGATCGACGCCGCACACGGGGCACAAGCCCTTGCAATCGGGCCTGCACAGGCTCACCATGGGAAGCTGCAAAAAGAGCTCGTCCATGAACGCCTGGCTTAGGTCGATGACGTCGCCCTCGAAGGGATAGGTCTCGTCCTCCTCCTTGTGGAAGACCGCTTTTACGAACCGGTCCTCGAAGGAAAAGGCGAAGGGCTCCTCAAAGGGCTCGTTGCAGCGGGCGCATACAGACGAGAGCGTGACCTTGGCGTCGCCTGTGACGGTGAAACCCTCGGCGTCGCCCACCACCGTGCCGCTCAGCGCGGCGTCGCCCACGAAGCGAACGGTGCGGCCGCCGTAGGTCTGCTCCTTCAGCGTGCCCTGCCAGGCGTAGGGAAAGACCTCGCCCAGCTGTTTTGCCGCCTGATGAATGGACAGTTCCATAGCGCACCCCTCAAAATCAACCAAAGTGTATTCTACTTGCTTCGCGGCCGTTTGTCAACCACATTCTTGCCGGGTTTTCCCTTTTTTTTCGTAACTTTTGGCTCCGCAGGCCGCCCCCGCTCCGGTATCAGGCAGCGTCCGCCCCGGCCGATCAGGTCCTCCCGATGCACCAAGCGCAGGGCCTTCTCCACCAGGGGTCGGTTCTGGGGGAGCCAGTACTGCATGAGGGCCCGCTGCATCCGCTTCTCCTCCCCTTTCGGCACGTGGATGGGCTCCATGGTCCGAGGGTCGAGGCCGGTATAATACATGCAGGTGGACACGGTGCCCGGCGTAGGATAGAAGTCCTGGACCTGCTCGGGCCGGTGGTTGATGGCCTTGAGATACTCGCTGAGCGCCACGGCGTCCTCCAGGGTGCAGCCGGGATGAGAGGAGATGAAGTAGGGCACCACGTACTGCTTGAGGCCGAACTGTTTGTTGAGGCGGGCGTACTTATTGAGGAACGCCTCGTAGACCTCATGGGAAGGCTTGTTCATGGCCGCCAGTGTGCGCTCCGAAACGTGCTCCGGGGCCACCTTCAGCTGGCCGGACACGTGGTGCTGGACCAGCTCTTTGAGAAAGCTGTCGTCCTTGTCGAAGAGGGCGTAGTCAAAGCGGACGCCGGAACGGACGAAGACCTTTTTAACGCCGGGCACCTGGCGCAGGCGGCGGAGCAGATGGACATACTCCTTTTGATCCGCGTGAGCCTTCATGACCGGACAGGGGTCGTGGCCGATACACTGGCGATCCGGACACACGCCGGACTTCAGCTGTTTGGGGCAGGCGGGATGGCGGAAGTTGGCCGTGGGGCCGCCCACGTCGTGGATATAGCCCTTGAAACCCGGGTCCTTGGTGAGGGCCTCCGCCTCCTTGACCAGGGATTCCTCGCTCCGGGAGGTGACCACCCGCCCCTGGTGGAAGGTCAGGGCGCAGAAGCTGCAGCCGCCGAAACAGCCCCGGCAGGAGGTCAGGGAGAAGGCCACCTCCGAAAGGGCCGGGATGGGCTGCTTGTACATGGGATGGGGCTTGCGGGTGAAGGGCAGGGCGTATACCGCGTCCAGTTCCTCCCTGGTGAGAGGGGCCGACGGCGGGTTGCAGACCAGATACCCCTTTTCGTGGGCCTGGACCAGGGTCCTGCCCCGAAGGTTGTCCTGCTCCCGGGCCTCGGCCATGAAGGCCTGGGCGTACTTCTTCTTATCGGCGGAAACCTCCTGATAGGAGGGCAAGGCTATGTAGTCGCTGAGGCCGTCCAGGGCGGCGGTCTGGTAGCAGCTGCCGGGGATGTTTCGGATATCCCGGATGGGCGTGCCCCCGTCCAGGGCCTCCGCCAGGGCCACGATGGACCGCTCCCCCATGCCGTACAGCAGCAGGTCGGCCCCCGCGTCGTAGAGGATAGAATGGCGGACCTTGTCGTCCCAGTAGTCGTAATGCGCGAAGCGCCGGAGGCTGGCCTCGATGCCGCCGATGATCACCGGCACACCGGGAAAGGCCTCCCGGCAGCGATTGGCGTAGACGATGGTGGCCCGGTCCGGGCGCTTCCCCGCCAGGCCGCCCTCGGAATAGGCGTCCTCGGATCGGGGACGCTTCGCGGCAGTATAGTGGTTCACCATGGAATCGATATTGCCGGAGGACACCAGAAAGCCCAGTTTCGGACGGCCCAGTCGCCGAAAATCGTCCACGCTGTGCCAGTCCGGCTGACAGATGAGGCCCACGGAGAAGCCTTTTGATTGGAGCACCCGGGCGATGATGGCCGCGCCGAAGCTGGGGTGATCGATGTAGGCGTCCCCCAACACATAAACAAAGTCCAGGGCGTCCATGGACAGGCGGTCCATCTCCTCCCTGGTGGCCACGGGAATGCGGTTGACAGGCTCCCTATTCGTCTTCCTTCTCCTCCACAAAGGCCGCATGGGGGGACACGGGCACGGCCACGTATTCCGTCTCCCGGTCCATAGGGACGATGCCCGCGTTTTTGAGCTCGCCCACCAGATAGTCGATGGTGTCGGTCAGCTCCCTGCGTTCCTGCTCCATCTGCTGGATCTGGCGGATGATCTCGTCCAGAAACGCGTCCACCTCCTCCAGGTCATACCCGAGGAATGTACGGCGAAAGGATTTGTTGGCGATCGCTTCCACGGTCATCATATATATACCTCGTAAAAAAGCAGGGCGGCCCATGCCGCCCGCTGCCTGTGTGAATGGGTTACAGATCCTCGTACTCGCCGCTCTCGTTGCCGATCACGTCGTAGTTGTTGGGGGCCACCACGAAGATGCCCCGGCTGATCTTGGCGATGGTGCCGTTGATGGCATAGATGGCGCCGGAGATGAAGTCCAAAATGCGCTGGGCCGCCGCCACATCCAGCTCCTCCATGTTCACGATCACGGGTTTGCGGGCCTTCAGGTTGTCGATGATGTTCTGCGCGTCCTCGTAGCTCACGGGATGGTAGACGATCATCTTCATGGCCGCCACGTTGGGCATGGGGACCGTTTCACCGCCGCCCTGGAGCCGAGGCTCCCGGGCAGACTTCTTGGGCTCGGGGTCCAGCAGCGGACGCCGACGGCCCGACGGCTCTTTCTCCGGGGCCACGTCCTCTTCGAACAGATCCCCTTCCTGCTTGTCCTCCGCTTCCTCGATGCCGATAAAATCAAGGAATTTATTATAGATACCCACGTGCATCCCTCCTAAATGATCCTGTTACAGTTTGTTCCGCCTGCCGAATATGGCCGTGCCCACCCGCACCATGGTGGCGCCCTCCAGGATAGCCTGGGGGTAGTCGTGGCTCATGCCCATGGACAGCTCCCTGAGGGGCAGCTCCGGGAACATGGCGCCATACTTCTCTCTGAGCTCGCGAAGCCGGGCGAAATAGGGCCGGGCCGCTTCGGCGTCCACATCGGGGGGAACGCACATGAAGCCCTCCGCCCGAAGGTTCTTCAGCCCGCACGCCAGCTCCAAAAGATAGGGCAGGTCCTGAAGATCCGCGCCGCCTTTCTGCGCCTCGCCGCCGATGTTCACCTGCAGCAGGATGGGCTGGATAATGCCCAGCTTCCGGGCCTGCGCGTCGATGTCCACCAGCAGTTTTTCCCGATCCGCGCTCTGGATAAGGCGAGCGTTGCCGATGATGTATTTTACCTTATTGCTCTGTAATTGTCCAATAAAATGGAGCTCCGCCCCGTACTGTTTATAAAAAGTTAACTTATCCCGGACTTCCTGGGCGTGGTTCTCCCCCACCGTCTTGAGGCCGCAGGCGAAGGCTTCGGCGATCCGCGCCTCCTCCACGTACTTGGTGACGGCGATGAGCTTCACGTCCCGGGGGTCCCGCCCCGCCATACGGCAGGCCTTTTCCATGTTCTCCCGGACCGTTTGGATGTTCTCAGCAATGCTCATAAAAGCGCCTCTCTTCCGCCGAAATCAGGGCACGGGGGTTGGCCGCGGCGTAGGCGTGGGCACCGGGGTCGGCGCAGGGCTAAAGGCCGGTGTGGCCGTGGCGGCCGGTTCGTCGTCATCGTCGTCGTGATACTGGAACTTCAAGCCCCGGTTCAGGCGGATATTCTTGTCCGCCGCCTCGATGATGGCGGTCTCCCCATCGGAAGCGGGAATCACCACCTGAATGGGCTGGTAGGCCCGGCCGGTGTTCAGGAACACGAAGGGCACGCCGCCGTTGAAATAGAGGCCCTCCACGGGGATGGAAACGCCGCTGGCGGCGGTGTGGATGCTGAAGGTCATGGTCCGGTTCTCCAGCACCGGCAGCACGTCCCGGTTGACTTCCAGGATATACAGCACGTATTTGGCCGCGGGACGCTCGGCGATGACCCGGCCGGTGTAGGACGTGTCCTGATACTTCACCTTCATCTCGTAGGTGTTCCCCACGATGAGGCGGTGAGAATCCTCGGACCGGACGGTAAAAGCCACGTAGAAGCCGTTGGGGTCCACGATGCGGTAGACGCCGGCGGCGTTGTAGGAAGCGGACACAGGCGAGGACGCCACCCGGCTGATCTGGGACGCGGTGAGGGAGTCGATGCTCATGGCGTTCTCATAGCCGTCCAGGTGGAAGCTGATATAGCCGGTGCCGGCATTGTTGACGAGGATGCTCTCCGACGAAAAGGCGCTGCGCAGGGCGTCCAGCTGCTGATAGTTGGCGGTCAGGGTAGCGTCGGTGGGCACGATCTGCCTGAGGAGGCTTTGCCGGGCGGTGAGCAGATCATCCAGCTCCTCGGCGAGCTGGATATAGTCGAGGCCGTCCTTGCCCAGGGATGCCTGGGTCATCTTATCCACGATCTCCTCGATCCTGTCGTTGTAGCTGCTGACCTCGTCCGGGATCGTCATGCCGTCGCCGGAAGCAAGGCGCAGAAGGGTGATCTGCTGCTGGTAGATCTGCTGCTCCTTGCTGACGATATCGGACATCTGATTCTCATAGCCCTTGCGGTAGAGGTACGCCACCTGCTGCTGGCCGGAGACCATGTCGCCCTCGCTGACCAGATACCGGATGGTATGATAGTCCTCGGAGGCGGCCACGTTCTCCCGCCGGATGATGACACCGGTGAACTCCATGTCCCCCTCCACCGTGTCGCTGCCCAGGCGCCCGGTGGTGGGCTTCAAAATGCGGTAGCCCACATAGGCCCCCACCAGCAGGATGGGGACCAGCAGGATGAGATAGAACCGGAGCCTAAACCTCCTTGTCCGCTGTTTCCTCGGAGACAACTTCCTTCACCTCATAGCCCTGTTTTTGAGACCGGCCGTACTGCCGGTCGAAGTTTTCCCTGTTCTTGGCGATATAGCCCTCATACAGCGCCGTTCCGTCCATGCCGCTGCGGATGCACATGCTGACGAAAAAGTGCAGCACGTCCACCAGCTCCTCCTGGATGGCCTTCTGATCCTGGGGCTTTTTGTTTTTCCACCACTTGTACTGGACCTCGTTGAGGACCTCCATGATCTCCTCGATGCAGGCCAGAGCGTCCTTCTGCATCCACTCCTCATAGGAATACTGCAGGTTCCGCCGCTTCATGATGTCCTCGTCCAGGCTCTTCTGGAGGGCAAAGATCACATCCAGCCGATCCGTATCCATGGGCTATCTCCTCTCCATCCACCGGTCCATAATGGGCTTCATTTCCTTCTCAACGCTGCGCGTCCGCCCCACCGCCGCCAAGACGGCCCGCCGGGGCGAGAGCACATACGCCAGAATACCGTTTACCCTGTTTATTGTAACACATTCGATGGCGGAAAGGGTATCCTCTATTGTGAATTCTTTGTTTTGTAAAAGTAACCTTTTTCCGATGGCGTTCATGTGCGCCCCGCTCCCCTCCATGCCCAGGAGGAAGCTCCCCTTGAGCTGGGCCCGGCTGCGCAGGAATTCCGCCTCAGTGAGTCCTTCTGCCCTGAGCTTGTCCAACTCCGCCAGAGCCAGTTCCAACGTCCTGACGGCCTGCTTCTCGCCGCTGCCGAAGTAGAGGCAGATGGCGCCGGTGTCCCGATAAGCCATGGGATAGGTGTAGACCGAGTAGGCGAGGCCCAGCTCCTCCCGGATCTTCTGGAAGAGCCGGCTGGACATGCTGCCGCCCAGGGCGTTTGAGAGGACGGCCAGGGCGAAATTCTCCTCGGTGTCCAACCTGAAACCGGGGAGCATGAGACAGGCGTTCACCTGCTCCGTGTCCTTTCGAACGAAGATCCACCGTTTGCCGGCCCGGGGCTCCTTCTCTCCGATCATGTCCCCTTCGCCCCGAGGGCAGTCCCGGAAGGCTTCCTCCAGCAGAGGCAGCAGCGTTTCGGGGACGAAGCTTCCGGCGCAGGCGACGACCATATTGCCGGTGACGTAGCGGCGGGCCATGTAGGCAAGGACCTGGTCCCGTGTGAAGGCGGAGACGGTCTCGGGGGTGCCCAGGATGGCCGAAGCCAGGGCCGTCCCTGCGTAGTAGGCGGAACCGGCGGTCTCGAAGGCCTTGTCCTCGGGGGAATCCTCGCTCATCAGTATCTCCTCGACGACCACCCGCTTCTCCTTCTCCATCTCCTGCTCGTCGACGGCCGGGTGCAGGGTGATGTCGGAGAGCATGTCCACCGCCAAAGGCAGGTTCTCGTCCAGGACCTTGGCGTAGAAGCAGGTGCACTCCTTGGCGGTGAAGGCGTTCAGATTTCCGCCCACGGCGTCCATTTCGGCGGCGATATCCGCGGCGGACCGGCGGGCGGTGCCCTTGAAGACCATGTGCTCGATGAAGTGGCTGATGCCCGCGTCAGCCCCGGTTTCGTAGACGGAGCCCGCGTTGACCCACACGCCGATGCTCACGGACCGCAAATTGTCCATGGGCTCCATGATGACGCGGATGCCGTTCGTCAGTTTTGCCTGTTGTATCAAGTTCGATTCTCCTTTTTTTGCCTATGGTGCCCCGATGCCCTTTTGCTTATCATACAAAACAGGGGCGTAATGGAAATCATTACGCCCCCGATGGATAGCTGGCTTAGTTGTCCTTCTTCTCGTCCTCTGGGAGCAGGCCCTTCCGATCCAGGCTGATCTTGCCCGTCTTGGGATCGATCTCGATGACGCGGACCAGGACCTTGTCGCCCAGGTTCATGACGTCCTCTACCTTGGCGACCCGCTTCTTGTCCATGCGGGAGATGTGCAAAAGGCCGTCCTTGCCGGGAGTCAGGTTGATGAACGCGCCGAAGGTCTGGATGTTCACCACGGTGCCGAGATACACTTCGCCGACCTCGATCTCCTTCACGATGCTGTCGATGATGCGCTTGGCTTCCTGCGCCGCCGCCTCGTCGGGAGAAGCGATGGACACGGTGCCGTCGTCGTCGATGTCGATCTTGACGCCGGTCTGAGCGATGATGCCGTTGATGGTCTTGCCGCCGGAGCCGATGACGTCGCGGATCTTGTCGGGGTTGATCTTGAAGCTGATGATCCGGGGCGCGTAGGGAGAGAGCTCTGCGCGGGGCTCGCTCAGGCACTCGCACATCTTGTCCAGGATGAACAGCCGGCCGCGGCGGGCCTGGGCCAAGGCGCGGGTGAGGATCTCCTCGTCGATGCCCTTGATCTTGATATCCATCTGGATGGCGGTGATGCCATCACGGGTACCGGCCACCTTGAAGTCCATGTCGCCCAGGAAGTCCTCGAGGCCCTGGATGTCGGTGAGCACGGCGATGTTGCCGGTGTCCACGTCCTTGATGAGGCCCATGGCCACGCCGGCCACCATCTTCTTGATGGGCACGCCTGCGTCCATCAGAGCCAGGGTGCTGGCGCAGATAGAGGCCTGGGAGGTGGAGCCGTTGCTGGAGATGACCTCGCTGACGAGGCGCATGCAGTAGGGGAACTCCTCCTCGGAGGGCAGCACGGGCAGCAGGGCCCGCTCAGCCAAAGCGCCGTGACCGATCTCGCGGCGGCCGGGGCTGCGCACGGGACGGGTCTCGCCGGTGCTGTAGGGAGGCATGTTGTACTGGTGCATGTACCGCTTGGAGTCCTCGAGGCCGATGCCGTCCAGGATCTGAGCTTCGGCGATGGTGCCCAAAGTGGCGATGGTCATGACCTGGGTCTGGCCACGGGTGAACACGGCGCTGCCGTGGGTCCTCTCCAGGATGCCCGCTTCGCACCAGATGGGCCGGATCTCCTCCTGGCCGCGGCCGTCGGGACGGATCTTCTTGTTGATGATCTTGTCACGCATGACCTCTTTGGTCATGTTGTACAGGATGGCGTCGATGTCCTTGCCCTCATCGGGATGCTCCTCGTCGAAGGCGGCGTGGACTTCGGCCTTCACCTGCTCGGTGCGGACCTCCCGCTCGTGGCGGTCGAAGGTGTCCATCTGCCAGACGACCTTGTCCATGGCGAAGGCGCGGACGGCCTTGTCCAGCTCCTCGGCGGGCTTATGGATGTTGACCTCCATCTTGGGCTTGCCGATCTCGTCCTGGATGCCCTGGATGAAGGCGCAGATCTTCTTGATCTCCTCATGGGCGAACAGGATAGCACCCAGCATCTCCTCCTCGGTGAGCTCCTGCGCACCGGCTTCCACCATCATGACGGCGTCCTTGGTGCCGGCCACGGTGAGGGTGAGGCGGCTGTTCTCCCGATCCTCCACACCGGGGTTCAGGATGTACTTGCCGTCCACATAGCCCACGGCCACGGAGCCGGTGGGGCCCATGAAGGGGGCTTCGGAGATGGACAGCGCGATGCTGGAACCCAGCATGGCCAGGATGTCGGGCTGCACGTCCTGATCCACGGACAGGCAGGTGGCGATGACCTGGACGTCGTTGTAGAAGCCCTTGGGGAACAGGGGCCTGAGGGGCCGGTCGATGAGCCGGTCGGTCAGGATGGCCTTCTCGGAGGGACGGCCTTCCCGCTTGATGAAGCCGCCGGGGATCTTGCCCACGGAGTAGAGCTTCTCTTCGAATTCAATGGACAGGGGGAGAAAATCCACGCCGTCCCGGGGCGCTTTGGCCACGGTGGCGCAGACCAGCACCGCGGTACCGCCGCAGCGCACCAGGCAGGAACCGCCCGCCTGCTCGGCATACTTGCCGGTTTCGACGATGAGCTTGCGATCGCCGATCATGGTCTCGAACTGTTTGAACATTCCTCTTTATATCCTCTTTCTTAATTAATTCCTGTGTCGCATGAGCCGGTTTCGGGACGCAAAGGAGGAAGGAGCGCCCAAAAACGGAGGCGGGTTCTTCGCCCGCCTCCCTGCCTTGTCGTTACTTTCTCAGATTCAGCGCTGCCAGGATGGCACGATACCGCTCGATGTCCTTCTCCTTCAGATAGTTGAGAAGGCCACGGCGCTGGCCGACCATTTTCAGCAAGCCGCGGCGGCTGTGATGGTCGTTCTTGTTGGTGGCAAGGTGCTCGTTGAGGTGGTTGATCCGCTCGGTGAGGAGCGCGATCTGCACCTCGGGGGAACCGGTGTCGCCCTCGTGCAGGGCGAACTTGGTGATGATCTCCTGTTTGGTCATTGGTATATCCTCCTTTTATTTTAGCCCCGCAAACTGAGCGAAAGTGAAGGTCGAAAACGGCCCGGAGACACGCTTGGACCCAGTCTGCGGTTTAACCTTCGATACTGTATCACAAACCCTTCGGGTTGTAAACAGTTTTTTTCTCGAAATCAAAAAGTTTTTTCGCCGTTTTCACGTCCTCCCCGATCTGGCGGGAAAGGGCCTCCAGGGAAGGGAAGGAACGTTCCTCCCGGATTCGGGAAAGGAAGGCTACGGACAGCTCCGCCCCGTAGAGGGAGGGTGCGCCGTCCAGGATGAAGGTCTCCACGGTCCGCCGCAAGCCCGCTACGGTGGGGTTCCTGCCCACGTTGGTCACGGCGGGGCAGGCCGCGCCGTCCAAGACGGCATAGGTGGCGTATACCCCGTCCCTGGGTAGCAGCTGCTCCCCCGTCTCCAGGTTGGCCGTGGGATAGCCCAGGGTGTGGCCGATGTGCCGGGCGGAGACCACGGAACCGGTCAGGGTGTAGGGACGGCCCAGCAACGCTTCGGCGGCCTCCATGGCCCCCTCGCTGATCCGGGCACGGATGCGGGTGCTGGACACGGGCTCCCCGTCCAGGAGCACCGGTTCCGCGATAAGCACGGGAAAGCCGTGCTCCGCCCCCAGCTGTTTCAAAGTCTCGGCGGTGCCGGCCCCGTATCTGCCGAAGGTATAGTTGAACCCGGCGGCCAGGGCGGCGACGTCGTACCGCTCCCGCAGATACGCCAGGAAGCCCTCTGGGGACAGGTCCGCGAAGGATTGGGTGAAGTCCACCATGTCCACCCGGTCGGCCCCGGCCTCCTTCAGCCAGGAAACGCGCTGGGCGGGGGTGGACAGACTGATCACCGGCAGATGCAGGAGCTTTCCCGGGGCGTCGGTGAAGGTGAAGGCCACGGCCTCGGCGCCCAGCCTTCGGGCCGCCTCCGCCGCCTGGCGGATGAGGGCCCGGTGGCCCAGATGGACCCCGTCGAACATGCCCAGGGCCAGGACCGATCTCGATTTTTTGGTCTGTTCGTTCATAAACCTCTATTCGTACAGGTGCACGCAGAGGCGCGCTCTGTTCTTCTCTATCCTTCCTACGCCCAGGAACAGGCCGCCGCTGTAGAGGCGAACCGTCCCATCGGGCTGCCGGTCGTTCCCATGCAGGTCCGTAGGCAAGCCGTTCTTGGTGGGGATCAGCCGATCCTCGGGCAGGGTAAGGGCCGGAAACTGCCGAAGGGCTTCCTCACAGGAGATCAGGGCCCTGCCGAGCTCCCCCGCCTCCTTCATGGTCTTGAGCTCCTCCACGGTGAAGGCGCGCTCCACCGAAAAGGGACCGGACCGGGTCCGAAGAAGGGCCCCCATGTGGCCGCAGGTGCCCAGGGCGTGGCCGAGATCGTGGCACACGGTCCTGACGTAGGTGCCCCGGGAGCAGGTCATCTCCAAAAGAAACCGCCCCTCCCCCTCCTGCTTCAGGAGCGTCAGGTCGCTGATGGTCACGGGACGGCGCTTCTCCGGCACTTCCTTCCCCTGCAAAACCAGATCGTAGAGCTTTTGTCCGTTGCTCTTGAGGGCGGAATAGGCGGGAGCCAGCTGCTCCTGATCGCCCGTAAAACGGGGCAGAACGGCCTCCAGGGCGGCGGCTGGAATATCCCTCGGCCCCGCCTCGATCGCCTGTCCGAAGCTGTCCTGGGTGTCCGTAGCGGTCCCCAAAATGAGCTCGAACCGATAGGTCTTGTCCTTGTCCACCAAATAGTCGAACAGGCGCACCGCCCGGCCCACGCACACGGGCAGAATGCCCGCCGCGCCCGGGTCCAGTGTGCCCAGATGTCCCACCCGCTTCTCGCCGAAAAGCCGACGCACGTCCACCACGCAGTCGGAGCTGGACAGACCGGGCGGTTTCAACAGCGGTACGACGCCTTCCCTGATCATAGGGTATCGAAGGCGGAAAGCAGCGCTTTCGTGACCTCAGCCTCCGCTGCCGCCAGGGGCATATACAGGGTCGCGCCTGCAGCCCGCACGTGGCCGCCGCCGCCCATGGCCCGCGCCAGGGCCGCGCAGTCCACCTTCGCCTTGGAGCGCAGGCTCACCTTCACCTCGTTCTCCCCCTCCTCCCGCAGGAAGCAGGCGGCAATCACGGTCTCCACGTCCCTAAGGCAGTCGATGATGCCCTCCGCGTCGGCTTTGAGGCCGCCCACGGCCTCCGTTTCCGCCTTGGACAGGACGCCCACGATGATCTGCTCGTCCCGATAGAGCCTGGCGTTCTCCACCGTGCGGGCGGTCATGCGCAGCTTCTGAAGGCGCTCGTTCCGGTAGAGGAGCCGGTTGCATTCAGGAAGATCGAAGCCGCTCTCCATGACCTTCGCCATGAGGGAGAAGGTCCGGGGGCTCACGCTGGAATAGGCGAAGTTGCCCGTGTCCGTGGCGATGGCGGTATAGAGGCATACGCCCGCCTCGGCAGAGATCTCCGCGCCGAACGCCTCATAGAGCAGGCAGATCAGCTCCCCCGTGGCGGCGCAGTTCTCGATATAGTTCACATCGGCAAAGGCGGGATTGGTGATATGGTGGTCGATGCACAGGCTGGGCTTTCCCTTCGCCCGCGGCCACTGTTTCCCGGCACGGCCTGCGTCGGCGCAGTCCACGGCCACGAAGGCCGCCGCGTCCACGGTCGCGTCCCCGGGCAGCACCTCCCCCGCTCCGGGCAAAAAGCCGTAGAGATGGGGCACGGGGTCGTCACAGATGACCTGCGCCCGCTTCCCCAGCTGCTCCAGGAGCTTCTTGAGGGCCAGACAGGACCCGAAGGCGTCCCCGTCGGGGGCCACGTGGGCGATCAGGAGAAAGTCGGTATGCGCCCGCAGGAAGGCTACGGCGTCACTCAGCATCGGGCTTGTTCTCCCCGTCCAGATTCAGCTTGTTGAGCAGGTCCGCGATATGAACGCTGTAGGCGATGCCCTCGTCCAGGACGAACTTGAACTTGGGGATGGCCCTGATCTGCATCCGCTTGCCCAGCTCCCAGCCGATATGGCCCGAAGCGTTGTTCAGGGTGGCGATGGTGTCCTTCCGGGCCTGCTCGTCGGTATCGTATACGGACACGCTGACCTTGCAGTACTTCAGATCCCGGGTCACGCTGCACTCGGATATGGTGGTCATGGCGGAGATGCGGGGGTCCTTCATATCGAAGATGATGCCCGACAGGGTCTTCTTGATCTCCTCGTTGAGCCGTTCCGTTCTGTTGTTAGCCATATTTTACTTCCTTTCGATAAAAAGCGGGTGCCGCTACGACACCCGCGTCACTTGGTCCTTATCGCTCCACCTGCTCCATGGTGTAGGCTTCGATCACGTCGCCCTCGTGGACGTCGTTGAAGTTCTCGAAGGAGATACCGCACTCGTAGCCGGAGGCGACCTCCTTCACGTCGTCCTTGAAGCGCTTGAGGGAGGAGATCTTGCCGTCGTAGACCACCACGCCGTCCCGGACCACCCGGACCTGGGCGCTGCGGGTGACCTTGCCGTCCTGGACGTACGCGCCGGCGATAGTGCCCACGCCGCTGATCTTGAAGGTGTTGCGGACGGACACACGGCCCATCTCCACCTCTTTGAACACGGGCTTGAACATGCCCTTCATGGCGGCTTCCACGTCCTCGATGGCGTTGTAGATGACGCGATAGGTGCGGATATCCACCTTCTCCTTCTCGGCCAGGGCACGGGACGTGGCGTCGGGCCGGACGTTGAAGCCGATGACGATGGCGTTGCTGGCGGAAGCGAACATGATGTCGCTCTCCGAAATGGCGCCCACGGCAGCGTGGATGCAGCGGACCCGGACCTCGTCGTTGGAGAGCTTCTCCAAAGACTGCTTCACGGCCTCGGCGGAACCCTGCACGTCGGCCTTGACGATGATGTTCAGCTCCTTCAGCTCGCCCTCGGCCATCTGGTTGAAGAGCTCGTCCAAAGAGACCTTCTGCATGGCCTTGACCTGGGCGGCCTTGATCTTGTCCTTGCGCTCCTCGGCCACCTGGCGGGTCAGCTTGTCGGCGTCGGCCACGTTCATGACGTCGCCCGCTTCAGGCACCTCGTTGAAGCCCAGGATCTCCACGGGCGTGGAGGGACCGGCGGTGTTCACCGTGCGGCCCTTGTCGTCGATCATGGCGCGGATGCGGCCGTAGGCCGTGCCGGCGATGATGGTATCGCCCTTCTTCAAGGTGCCGTTCTGGACCAGGACGGTGGCCAGGGGGCCGCGGGTCTTGTCCAGCTTCGCCTCGATGACGGTGCCCTTGGCGAGCCGGTTGGGGTTCGCCCTGAGCTCCAGCACGTCGGCCTGCAGCAGGACCATTTCGAGAAGGGTGTCCAGATTGATGTTCTTCTTGGCGGACACGGGGACCACGATGGTGTCGCCGCCCCAGTCCTCGCTGACCA
>Ga0310697_10000309_pt1 | contig 69072 bp, 49 predicted proteins | sample 172DNAGHGlowgp2_FD_203883 | JGI IMG/M metagenome (GOLD analysis project Ga0310697, IMG submission 203883) | Sheep rumen microbial communities from Palmerston North, Manawatu-Wanganui, New Zealand - 1728 DNA GHGlow gp2 (v2) (version 2) | ecosystem: Host-associated > Mammals > Digestive system >...
TTCTTCCTCGCCGTCATAGGCTGGGTGATATTCCGTTCGGAGAGCCTCGGCCAGGCCATAGGTTTTCTTCAGCATTTGTTCAGCCCTTCCATCGTCAATGTCGGTGGTCTTGACTGTTTGGGCACGCTATTGTTGTGTCTGTTGATGCTGGGGGTGGAATGGTTGCAGCGCGACAAGGAACATGCGCTCCAGATGGATGGCGTGAAGTTCTTTACGTCACCTTTTGTCCGTTATGCAGTATATCTGGCTTTGCTCGTTATCATCATCCATTTCACAGGCGAAGTCCAAACCTTTATTTATTTCCAATTCTGAATGATGAGAAAGTTTCTGATTAAATGTTTATATACTGTTCTGCCACTTTGGTTAATATGGGTGGGACTCGCTAGCTATGTGTCGCTATATGTCATGCCGCGTTGTTCGGGCGACCTTGGCCTCTTGGCGCTTATTCCCTTTGGGAAAGATTACAATAAGTTGCTTTCCCAGCAGGAAATGACCGACACTTTGTTCCTCACTTTCCATAACGAGGAAGAGGTGAGAAAGGGAAAAACGGATGTGCTGACTGTCGGTGACTCGTTTTCGCAGTTCGGCAATACTGGCTATCAGAACTATCTGAAATTGAAAAATGTGGATGTGGCCAATTTCGCACGCCATTACATGTTCAATCCCGTGCAGAAGGTAGCCGACCTACTGCGCTTCGGTTATGTGGATTCATCCAATGTCAAGGTGATTCTTATGGAAGTGGCTGAACGACGTTTGGCAGAGCATTTTGAACTCGTGACTTTCGATAACCAGAAGATGCAAATGTCCCCGGCTAAGGCCGTAGTCAAGGACAATGGAAAATGGTCGCTGACAAGGACTAAAGATTATTTGTACTATAGACTCAATATCAACAACATCAATCCCGTATTGATGTGTGATTTAGACAATGACTATTTCTCTTCTGAGGAGCCGGGAAAACTCTATTTTTACCGTGATGAAATAGACTTGGGAGTCAATCTCTCTGAGGAAATGGCCATGGTCATACGTCAGAAAATGGACTTGTTGAATGAACTGGCCAATGAGAAAGGGGTAGGGGTGATGTTGGTGGTTGTGCCCGACAAGTATGATGTCTATCAAGACCATATCGTCGATAACCCGTTTCCGCGCAAGACCATCAATGAAGATGTAGCGCGTTGGTTAGGCGATAGGTCCGACGTGATGCTGCTCAAGGAAGCGATATCTCCTTTGGTGGAGAAGGGCGAGAAAGATGTGTATCTCTTCAACGACACACATTGGTCGTTCAAGGCACAGCAGGCTGCTGCCGACTTCATCCACAAGAGGTTGATGATTTGAAACTTAAGATTGCTTTACGGATAGAAGGTCTTAGAAGTACTATTTCACTGTCACGTGCACCACTTTCTTGGTGGAGAAATACTCCTCGCTGAAAAAGTCCTTCAGATCCCAGGTGATACATATCTTTCGCATAGGAGCCATCTCGCGGTCTAGTTCACCACCCTTCAAGGCAATGATGCCGTTGGGCATAGAATTGCGCATCTCATGATGGATGTTCTTACGCACAACACGCATCAAGTCGACCAAAGACATCACTGCTCGAGTTACCACGAAATCGTATTTGTCCTTGATGTCCTCACCACGGGCATGACTGAAACGCACATTCTCCAGGCCGATGGCCTGGGCTACTTCTTGGGCAACACGCACCTTCTTGCCGATGCTGTCGACAAGGTGGAACTCTACCTCTGGAAACATGATGGCCAGGGGAATGCCGGGAAAACCACCACCAGTGCCAAGGTCCATTACGCTGGTGCCCGGACGGAAACTGATGACCTTGGCGATGCCCAGTGAATGAAGCACATGGTGTTCATAAAGGTTATCAATGTCCTTGCGGCTGATGACATTGATCTTGCTGTTCCAGTCGGTGTAGAGGGCGAAGAGCTGCTCGTACTGGGTACGCTGAATCTCTGTCAAATCAGGAAAATATCTGAGTATCTGTTCCATAATTCTAAGGTCTTTTGTGGCTTTAAGGACGTTAAGATTTCCAGTGTCTAACGCTTAACCATAATGTCCTCCAGGTCTTTATAGGCTATCTTCACTTCTGTGGGACCTAAGGCGTATGGCCCTATCTCATAAACATTGTAATAAAAGGTGACGCTGTCGCGGCCGAACAGATATTCCTGAGGTGTGCCTATCACATCATAACCCAGGTCCTGAAGTTCTTCCATGTTGCGAACACCATTGTTTGATGCGATGGCCTGGGTAATTCTGTCGGTCAACTGGTCAAGCGTGCCGCTGAGGAAAAAGTCCGAGATTTTAACTTCCTCACCTGTCACGGGATTGAAATTCACGTAATAAGTGGTGCTGACGGGGTGTGCTCCGCCATTATAGACCTCTTGGTTGACCATGAATCCCACTATATCGTTGCAACCTTTGCTGATAGTGCCCTCTATGCTCAAGTATGCGCTGTAAGCGTGATTCAGAAAACTCGTGTCTTCTTCTTGGCAGTTGGAGCGCTCCGACACATAGTATTCGTACCGGTCTTCCTTATACTCCTTCAGGTAGTTATCCACAAACTGACTTACCGCCTCATGAGGATTGCCTTCGTTGTTGAAGAACTCTTTCAGCACTTGGTTGTTGATTTTTGAGGCAATTCTATTGGATTCTTCATCCCCGTCAGTCGGCAGGAAGGGCATAGTCACGTAAACTTGGCATTGGGGACTTTCAAGGTCTCCTTCGATCAGGCTGGCCTGACGTTGCTCCTCAACGATGTCGTATGTTACTTCCTTAGTGTTGCAACCTATAGCCGTCAATCCCAAGGCGACGACAACCAAGCGCAGAAATGATGTACTTTTCTTCATGTTCTTATTGTTTTTCTTTTTAGTAACGGATTGCATTTGTCTACAGATTTACCAATGTATTTGGAATACATCCATTTCTGGAAAAATCACTGCAAAATTATAAATAATACAGTGAATCACATCTATTTTTCAACTTTATTTGAAAAAAAAAGTGGATAATGCAGTTGTTTCAAGATTATATGCTAATTTTGTAGTTGAAATGTATAATATGGGCTTTTGGGCAGCTAAGCACTGACCAAGCCCTCTATAATATATTATAAGGTGGAAATGTCACTTATCAAATGTCCTGAATGCGGACATGACGTATCGAGCGAGGCTACCAAATGCCCCAATTGCGGTTATCCTATAGCACGCAAGGAGGTGGAAAGTGAAAAAACTGGGACTGGTAACGAGGTGCAGGGCGAACTCAACACTCGCTATACCAAAGTGCTCAAGGACCTCAACGCAAAACGCTTCAAGTCGGCTTTCGCAGAAATCGACGCACTTATCAAGGAGTACCCCAACAGCCACTCCTTCACCGAACTCAGGGAACAAGTCGTTCATGAGTTCGTTAAAAGCTGTGTCGAAGATTCCGATATCTGCCTAAAGGGCAAAAAATACAAGGACGCTCAAACCATCGCTAAGCTCGGACTGCAGTACGACCCTTCCAACCCTTATCTGCTCAATGTCGTCAACAAGGTCAGAAAGCGCAAAGCGACAAAACGCAATTTCCTGCTCGTCCTATTATTGTTGTTAGTCGGAGCGGGTGCCTATATCTACTGGACACTCAAGGTGCCTAATTACAATAGTGAAAAAGAGGAGGAGGCCTGGAACCTTGTGATGAAATACCGCAACAATTTTGATGCAGACAGACTCGAGGATGCACTCGATGACTACATCTCCGATTTCTCTTCAGGACTTCACTCCGCGGAAGCCAAGTCTATGTACGAGAACCTCGTCAGGGAAAAGGCGGCTTGGAGGGCTGCGGTAAGTCAGAATAAATCGCAAGCCATGCACGACTTCATGGATATGTTCAGCAACGGATTCTACCACAAGACCGCATACGTTAAACTTGACTCACTCTCTTTCTTCGAGGCCAAAAACAAGAACACTAAGGAAGCTATCGATTACTATATCGATACCTTCTCCGACGGCAAATATGTCGATGAGGCCATGGCCATCTCTGAGAAACTCAACAACGGCAATCTCACCAATCAGGAGAGAGAGAATGTGAAGGCTGTGCTCGACAACCATTTCCAGGCGCTGGCCGACAACGACGAGACTTTGCTTCGCTCCACCATAGGACAGAGCGTCAACTCCTATCTCGGAAAGACTGACCTCACACCTGAGGATATGGTTGATTACATGAACAATCTATATGAGGAGAATGGAGGTGACGGAGGTTTCTATACCGTCCATAATATCGAAATTAAGAAATTCGACGACCCGGGGGCTCCACTGATTTATAACGTACAGTTCAACCTCACCAACACCGTCGTTTCCATTGACGGTGATGAGATTAGAAAGGAGTATGCCGGTACGGCAACAGTCGATGAGAAGAAACACATCCTCTCGCTTATCCTCAAATATAAGGACACCACAACAACCCCTGCACCCGACAACGAGACGCCCACTGATGCTACCCGTTAAAGACACGATACACCCCATTTATCTATATCACACCCAAGTACCGCCAAACCTGTATATTCTCATAAATTCCAATAGATATTTTTATAATCTTAAAAAATGTTAATTTGCAATAATATTGTTATGATTTTTCATTCACTATATCATAATTTATGTTATCTTTGCAAAGATTTATGTAGATGGAAACGAACGAAAACAAAAAGAAATTTCAGTAACGAAAAACGACGCTTAACGTAATTGTTTAAATATCAAGAATATAGAGATTTTTCAATTTATATTATCAACTTTTTAATTCACAAAAGCATGAAAAAAATTCTATTTTTTGCTGTTTTGGGAGCTCTTGGAACTGCTATGTTCACAAGCTGCTCTAACGACGATGCTTTGACTACTCCTAAGAGTCCAGAGCAAAAGGCTACTGATTATGCCTCTGAATTCAAGGCTAAGTTCGGCAATTCTTCTTTCAACACTGTGAAGACTGTGGATGTGCAGGCCGTTCTTCCTTCTGGAAAAGGCAACTACACTCTGCGTGTGTATGATGGCTATCCATCTGCTAAGGCACAGATGCTCGGTAAGTTTGAGAACCTCAACGCTGCTGCTGTAGCTAACGTGAAGGTGAACTGCCCAGGCAACGCTTCTCGTCTCTTCTTCACTGCTGAGCAGAACGGTATGAGCAAGATTTCTAACTGTGGCATCACTAAGACAAACAAGGTGGTGGCTAAGTTTGATGGTGGCGAAGGTGGCGCTGCTAGTATCGATGGTACTTTCGATCTTAATTGGTCTAATGAGTACGCTCAGTTCTCAAAGGCTTTCTATGACAAATTGCCATCAGCTTTGACTACTATTGCTGGTTTGTTCGATGAAGGTCAAAACCATGCTAATAAAGGCGCTGACGCTCTCTTCGCTTTCAATCAGGACGGAGAAGTGGTGTTCTATCCTATCTTCCAGAACCAGATTTTCGAGGATAAGATTGGTTACTTCATCATGGATGTTGATGGAAACGTCGTTGAAGAAGGTACTCTTATTGAGAACACCCAAGATACTGAGAATCCTATTTGGTGGAGAGGTAACGCTAATGGTCCCGTTGCGGCTTTGCAGGGATACTATGCTGAGCACCCAATCTCTGGTAAGGCAGACAACTACAAGTTCGCTTATTCTAAACCTTATGTTGTAACTGCTCCTGAGGGTTATGATCCTGCTGACCTTGTTGTAGGTATTACAGTATCAAATGCTCCTTTCAATAATACTGAGTATATGTATGGTGAAACCTATTATTCTTATTCTGCACTTAACGCTGCAAACACTGATCCTGAAGCTCAGATTGCAGTTTATGCAAGTGGTCAGATTGAGACTACTGAGGTTACTGCTGATGGTGAGATTACTACTACCCGTACATTTGGTCTTGTAGGTATTGAGGATAACTTGGCTGGTCAAAGACTTGACTGGGATATGAATGACGTTGTATTCTTCACTGAGGCTACTCAGGTGACTACACTCGAATTCGAGAAACCAGCTTTGTACTATGTTGCATTCGAGGATCTCGGTGGCACTTATGACTTCGACTTCAACGATGTTGTGCTTGGCGTTTACTATGTTTCTGGTCAGGAGACAGCTACTGTTCAGGCTCTTGCCGCTGGTGGTATCCTCCCAGTTGAGGTTTACTACAATCAGGAGCCTCTCTTCGGTGGTGAACTGCACGGTGCTTTCGGTGTACCTGTGAACACTGTAGTGAACACTATTCCTGAGGGTCAGGATATTAAGGGTATTCCATCTGCAATCTGCGAACCTCTTGAAGAAGAAATTCCTGTTCCTGAAGACCTCTTAATTGAAGACGATGCACTTCCATTCGTACTCTATGTTAACACAACCTCTGGACAGGTTAAGATTAGTGCACGCGGTGAAGATGGCACTCCACAGGCTCTCGTTATCGGTACTACTTGGACTAAGTATCCCGACATCTTCGATGAGACTGGTGAAATAGAGGAAACTGGTGCCAATGTAACTGAACCTGCCTTCTATTACTGGCAGTGGCCTATCGAGTGCGCAGGTGTTGATGAGGCTTATCCTGACATTTACGATTGGGTTGCTGACCCAGCTAATTTCGACTGGTTGGAGACTGGTGTAGATGCTCTCCTCTTCCCAGAGCCATAATTCATTGATATGATAAATCTTGAAAAGGTGTGCCAATGCCTATTGGCACACCTTTTATTTACAATACAATAACAAATTAATGGGAAAAAGAATTGTTGAATTGGATGTGACTAGTGGTGTCTTGATTACAAAGATTATCATTGCACATATGTGTGGGTATCTATCTCTGCATTTTTTTCTTGACGACATTCTTTTCTTTTGTTCTCCCTGGCTTGCTTTCAAAGCCGGCATGTTTTTCAGGATGAAAGACGTTTGGTATAAGCAAATCAGACGTGATGTGGACCGTCTTGTTATTCCCTTCTTTTGTTTTGGATTGTTAGGTATATTATTGGTTGATATACTCTATTTTTCAGGTGCTGTAAGCACTTTGCCTACCTTAAAGGGCAATGTGAAATCACTTCTGGAGTGTGGCACTTTTCCCAATAGCCACCATCTTTGGTATCTCATGACACTCTTTCTGGCTAAAACAATGATGAATGTTTTACAAGGGAAAGTGAATCCTTATCTCATTGCCATTACCTGCTTCTTATTGGCTACATTATTGACTTTCTCAAATTGCCATCTTCCACTCTATGTGTACAATACTCTCGATGCAATGTTTTTCTTTGTGTTTGGATATACGATGAAAGACAGTCAATTTGAGAAAGGAGTTGCGAGAGCTGCGCTTGTTGTGTTAATTGTCATTATACTGCTGAAACCTACGAGATTGGATATCTTCCAAAACCAACTTATTTACGGATGGTATCCTTTATGGTATCCTTATTCTTTAGCAGGTATTATCTGTATAAATAATTTGGCAAGATGGTTATATAGTAAGATTGAGTTCCCCAATTTCATGAAATTCATTCCCAATTCCTTTAGTTATGTGGGACGTAATTCCATGTTTTTCTATGCTGCTCAGGGAGTTCTTCTGAAGTCTGGACTATATTTGGGGCGATATATGAAGATAACCAATAATACAACAATGGTTATATTCATGCTCTCTTTTCTAATTGGTTCCTATATCTTACTGGATAATCTCTTGAATAAATTCCCTCGTTTCCGTCGTTTTATTATCGGAAAGTGAGGTGTTTGTCTCTGGATTAGTTGTTTTTGTTGGCCCTAATAGGCTTAAATCATCATCCTTCTTTATATACTTGAAATAAAGTCTTTGATGATTTTGGTGGCATCACCATATTGGATAGGACTGAATTGATGGGTGCGCGCCTTCTCCACCAATGCAGGGAGGTCCTTCTCGTCTTCACAGCAGAAAAGTACATTGGCTTTTTCCAACGCCTTCACCAACTGCCATTGGTCGTGATTGTGCTCCTTGCCCTTGATGCGAGGCATAGCTACTATCTTGCAACCTAGGTCGCTCGCTTCGCTGATACTGCCCCAGCCACCATGAACTATCACGACATTGCTTTCCACCATCTTACGAATCATTTCCTCATGGCAGAGGAAAGGAATTGCTTTTGCATAGCGGAAGTTATAAACGGCATTGCCCGACTGGACAAATACTTCCTCGTTGATGGAAGCTGCCAGTTGGTCTACCGCTTTTGCCATGCGCGTGAATGTCAGGTAGGCGGGAACGTTGCCAAAACAAGCGAATATCATAACAATCCAGTGTATATTGCAGTGGGGTAGTATTTGCGCATCTCCTCCCATTGGATGAGAAACAAATCTGCGTGTTTATAGATGAATCGCCCCGACTCAGACATCTCCTTAACAGAAGCGGCAGATTCAATATAGATGATTTTGCAACCAAAAAACTTCTTGCCAAAGTATAGAGTTGGAATGGCCATTCCTGCTCCTGCTGAAATAATGACGTCAGGACGCTCTTTTAATAAATGCCATAGTGATTGCACGGCATTGATGGCATATTTCCATTTCGTCTTGAAAGGGTCAATGATAAAATAATGCTTTGTGCCTTTAAGTAACTCTTTTGTTGTAAGGTTTTGAGATGTTACCCAATAAATCTCACCCTCTATACCATGAGTTGCCTTGGTCAACTCGTGAAGATGACCTCCAATACTGCTGACTAGGCATATTTTCTTTTGTCTGCTCATGGTTTGGGTATAATCTTTTGTCTGTTGTAAATTTAGAAATGTCGTTATAACGTCTTTCGTTATAACGATGAATTAGATTATTGCAATTAATTCTGATTCTTAATCCCATCTATTTGAATCGACTGGAACCATCGAAGCAATGAGTGCAGACCTTGCATTTGGGAAGCCCGATGGCATCGATAAGGTCCTCAATCTTGGTGAATTTGAGTGAAGTAAGTCCAAACCTACTGCGGATTTCCTCCACCAACCGCTCGTATTCGGGGGTCCCAGTGGTAGCGTATCGGTCAAGATTGCTGTCGGGACTTCCCTCCAGGTCCTGGATGATGCGCCGTGTAATCAGCTCCATGTCACTTTTGGAGTTGGTGAAACCGATGTATTTGCAACCGTAAATCAGAGGAGGACAGGCTATGCGAACATGAACTTCGCTTGCACCGTAATTGAAGAATTCACTGACGTTGTCACGAAGTTGTGTACCGCGTACGATGGAGTCATCGCAGAACAGCATGCGTTTGTCAGCCAGCATCGAGTGGTTGGGGATGAGTTTCATCTTAGCCACAAGGTTGCGCAGTTCTTGACGGCTCGGGGTGAAACTGCGAGGCCAAGTCGGCGTGTATTTGGCAATGGCACGGTGGTAGGGAACGCCTTTGCCTTCAGCATAACCCAAGGCCATGCCTGTGCCACTGTCGGGAATACCGCAGGCGCAATCAACCTCGCTGTCGTCCTGCTGACCCATCTTCATTCCAATTTTGAAACGAACCTCCTCAACATTAATGCCTTCGTAGGATGAGGTAGGGAAACCGTAATACACCCACAGGAAGGAGCAAATCTGCATGTCTTGTCCGGGAGCCTTCATTTGGCGAACTCCGTCGGCTGTGATATGGACAATCTCACCTGGACCCACATATTGGCTCACCTCGTAATCAAGGTTGGGGAGACAGGTCGATTCGCTGCAAACGGCATAACCGCCTTCTTTTTTGCCGATAATGATAGGGGTGCGGCCCAATTTGTCGCGAGCCGCGATGATGCCATCCTCCGTGAGGATAAGCATGGAACAGGAACCCTCTATCTCGTTGAAGACATTGGTGATGCCCTCCACAAAGTCCTTGCCCTCGGTGATGAGAAGTGCGATGAGTTCTGTCTGGTTGATGTTGCCGCTGCTCAGTTCTGCAAAGTGATGGTTGTCGGCCAACAGACGGTCTGCAATGCTTTGGAGGTTGCAGATGTGGGCCACAGTGACAATAGCGAAACGACCTAAGTGGCTGTTGAAGATTATTGGCTGAGGGTCGGTGTCGCTGATGATGCCGATACCTGAGTTGCCGGTGAACTTGCCGAGGTCGTCCTCAAAAATGGAACGGAAATATGCGTTCTCTAAGTTGTGGATAGAACGGATGAACTTGTCTTGTTGCTTGTCAAAGGTGGCAAGACCACAACGGCGTGTGCCAAGGTGAGAGTGATAGTCCGTACCATAGAACAAGTCGGTCATACACCCTCTTTTTGAAACTGTACCAAAAAAACCTCCCATGGGAAAGATAACTGTTTTGTGCGATAATTACATTGCTTGAGAGCCTAAGTATTCAGAGTATTCCGAATTCCGATGCAAAATTATAAAAAAAATGGGGCATTCATGACAGAATGCCCCATTTTTTTATGTGTGTGACGTTATTATTTCTTCTTAAGCAGGTCCTTGGCTGCGTCAACCTTTTCTTTGGCATCCTTAGCGGCCTCTTTAACGTCCTCGGCTGCAGCCTTAACGTCCTCAACAGCTTCCTTCACGTCCTCAACGGTTTCTTTAACCTCTTCTGCCTTGGCCTTGGCCTCATCAACCTTGGCTGCTGCGTCTTCTACTGCGGCGGGTACAGCAATAGAGTCAAGGTTCAGAGCGGATACCTTGTCAAGAAGACCAGCAACAACAGCATTGTCACCAACTACACTCTTCACGGTCTCTGCGTTCTCGGTCAACCATGCCTGAAGGCTCTTAAGAGCTTCCTTGGCCTGGTCCAGCTTGCCACTGGCCTGGAGATTGTCAATCTCTGCCTGGGCGGCCTCAATGGCGGTCTGAATGCTGGCGGCATCCTTCTTCTCAAGAGCGTCCTTCAACGCACCAGTGAAGTCCTTTGCCTCAACTACCTCAGTTCCTTCTACAGCTGGGGTCTCCTTCTTAGTCTGGTCACAGCTTGTCAATGTCAGTGCAACAGCTGCCAATGCACATACCAAAATCTTCTTCATACTTTGAAACTTTAATAAATGTTGAACAATTGTATTTAAAATACGCGCCAAAGTTATACCTTTATACAACATAAAAGAAATTTTAAATGTTATTTTTCTGTTAAATAATATTTATATAACTTTTCTTTTCTTTTTCAGCTTTCTTGGTAAGGTATTTAATGAGGAGTGTCTGGCAACGCCAGTTGCCCTTCTTCTTGAAAACATGGGAGAAGAGGAAAAGTAGGACAGCACCGATGTAAAGCCCTTCCTTCATCAAGGCATGACTCAGTGCTTTCTCCACATCTTGGTATTTCTTACCACTGAAATGGTAACGGTACAGAAACTCGGTGGTGAGTTTGTTGAGCTGGTGGATGGGGAAAGGGCTGTCTATGGTGTCAAGTGCGTCTGTCAGAATGAATGCCCAACTGTCATTGCTTTGTTGGCTGTAGTTGTTGGTGGTCATCATGATAGAGCTTTCACGGTAGTGGCGGACGTAGGTGTGTGCATGCACGAATGCGAACCTTCTCAGTTTTCTTGCTGCATGTATCATCCAATTGTGGTCTTCATGGATGATTCCGGGCTTGAAATAGAGACCGTAAGACTTAATGAAGGAAGTGGAGATGAGTTTGTTGGCCACCTGGCAGGGAAAGTAGTCCTCGCTCTTGAAGAAATCCAGCCTCACCCAGTTGTTGTCGTCCATATATGTGATGTCCTTATAACGTTCCCAATGGTAGATGGGGTTGTCGGGGATGGACTTGATAAGTCCTTGGACGATTTCTATGTCGGGATGCTCTTCAACAAGCGACATCATCTGGCTGACACAATCTGACGTGATTTCATCGTCGCTGTCAAGGAAGAACACATAGTCTCCATGGGCTGATTCCAGCAGATGATTGCGGGTGGAGGACACCCCTTGGTTTGTCCTTTGCTGGAGAAAGGAGAATAGCACTTCTCCTTGGTAGTCTTTCAGGATGTTGTTGATTCTCTCAGCGGTATGATCCGTAGAACCGTCATCGATGATGACGCATTCAAGAGGAGCGTATGTCTGGCGCATGACAGAGGTGACACACCGTTCTATATAATCCTCCACATTGTAGGAGGGTATCAAAACGGATACCAGAACAGAACTCATATCTTGCCGAGATGACGCCATTTACTTATTGATTTTTTACATATTTTTAATTTACAAAATTATTCAAAATTTTTCATTTTACAAGTCTATTGCTATGAATTTATTCGATATATTTGCTAATGTGGAATGAAAACCTTATTTTTGCATAATTATTGATTGTTTACAGTGGCTCAGAATAGACGATAGAATACCCTCTGTTTCTTTTTTACTGAGGCATGGAATGGGCGGAGATTCTTTGAACTTGATGAATAGGATGCTTAAGATGACTGAAGATACATTAATCAGCGTTATTATACCAGTTTATAATGTAGAACGATATCTTCGTGATTGTCTGGATTCAATAGTCCATCAGACCTATCGGAATTTTGAGGTGATACTTTTAGATGACGGTTCGACTGATGACTGCGGTCGTATCTCTGACGATTACGCGAGGAGGGATTCCCGTTTCTCTGTTATACATTTGGAGAATGCTGGTGTGTCGAACGCCAGAAATATAGGTATCGATGCAAGCCATGGACAGTATCTGATGTTTGTGGATGGAGATGATGTGGTAAGTCCGGAGATGATAGAAATTCTTCTCTCTATTCATTCCAAGGATGATGACTGTGTCTCTTGTTGCAACGCACTGGAATTCCAAGATGGCGTCCATGTGGAGTTCAACGAGGATGCAATCAGTGTCGAGACCTACGATAATACCACTTTCCTGAAAAGTATGTACCTTCTTCCTCGTATCATCAATTATCCTTTTACAGTATGGGGAAAGTTGTACCCGAGGTCCTTGATTGGCGACATCAAGTTTAGGAGCATAATCTGTGAGGACAATGTGTTCAACACCGAAGTGATTACCATTCATTGTCGTCTAATCAAATACACAGGTGCCAAGTTGTATGGATATAGACGGCGTGAAGGGTCGTTGATGTCTGCACTTGACGCGGTGGGCAAAAGGTATGTGGACAGGGCTTATCCCTTTTTTCTTATCCAGCAACTTCTGCCAAAGGAAAACACTTACGCTCGTTCACTGAATTTGACGTATTTGCATTACAGGTTGCTGCATGCCAGATACCTGACCAAGCAAAAGTACACGAAGAACAGCGACGAATATAGGTATGCGCAGCATGTGCTTGAAGAACTTGCGAAGAAAACATTCAAGGAGTTTGTGACCAATAGGCACATCTCCTTGTGGAAAAAGATTTCTTATCTGTTGTACGACTCTTTCCCAAGGCTCTATTCCTTGAAACTATTGATTGAATACCAGAAATCCATTCGTTCTAAGAAGTGAACGACAGTCCAACCATAACCTTTTTGTGTCAACATGTATGGGGTGGTGTACTATGGTGGATTGACACCTTTGAATTCACAAAAAAAACTAAAACTGTGCCGATTATTCCTTCTATGTCTAATAAATTAATTAATTTTGTATGTTGTAATCATACGAACGCGAACTAATTCTTTTTTATGAACGAATCAGAAATACTGGTCAATACAATTATCAGCGCTGTCCAAGACAAGAAGGGCAAGCGAATCGTCAAGTCTGACCTCACCTCCATTGGTGATACTATTTGTAGTTATCTAGTTGTGTGTGAAGGAAATACACCGACACAAGTCTCTGCCATCGCTGATGCCATTGAAGACAAAGTCAATCAACAATGGTCTATCAAACCTATCGGCAAGGAAGGTGTGAACAACAGCTTCTGGGTTGTCATCGACTATGGTGATGTCATGGCGCATATCTTCCTCCCCGATACGAGGGAATTCTACGACCTCGACCACTTTTGGGAGGATGCCCGAAGAACTGAAATACCTGATGAATGGTGACAGACGATTAAACAATTTATTCCCAATCATTACTTATGGACAATCAAGACAACAATAACCAACAACCCATTGACAACGGACGTGGCAACCGAAACAACCCCACGCCAAGGTTCAACTTCTCGTGGCTTTACATCGTCATTGGCATTGGGTTGATGTATTTCATCTTCTCTCAAAACGGCATGTCGGACAACAATGTCGGAGAGACCGACTACACCAAGTTCAAAACATATATCGACAAAGGATATGCCAGCAAGGTCGTCGTTGACAAGAAGAACCTTACCCTTCAGATGTACGTCAAGGAACAGCATGTCAGGGACGTCTTCGGAAAGGGGAAGGACCGTGTGGGCAAGAATCCCACAGTGAAGGTGGAGTTCGGCTCCATGGAAAACCTTGAGGCATTCCTCGACAAGAAAACTGAAGAAGGCAAGTTCGATGGGGAGGTGGTTTATGACCACGACGACGATTGGTTTGTCACACTCCTCTGGCAACTTGGCCCCTTGGTGCTCATCATCGTCTTTTGGATTCTTATTATGCGAAGGGCTGGTGGCGGCATGGGCGGCGGCATCTTTAGCGTCGGTAAATCAAAGGCCAAACTCTTCGACAAGGACGGAAAAAACACAATGAAGGTGACTTTCAAGGATGTGGCCGGACAAGAGGAAGCCAAGCAAGAGGTACGTGAGATCGTCGATTTCCTCATGAACCCTGAAAAATACACAAAACTGGGCGGTAAGATTCCCAAAGGCGCTTTGCTCGTTGGACCTCCGGGAACTGGTAAGACCCTATTGGCCAAGGCTGTGGCAGGTGAAGCCAATGTGCCTTTCTTCAGCATGTCAGGTTCCGACTTTGTGGAGATGTTCGTCGGCGTGGGCGCATCGCGTGTACGTGACCTTTTCCAACAAGCTAAGGACAAGGCACCGTGCATCATATTCATCGATGAGATTGACGCCATTGGACGTGCACGCAGCAAGTCGCTGAACATGAGCGGAAACGATGAGCGAGAGAATACACTCAACCAGTTGCTTACCGAAATGGACGGTTTTGGCACCAACAGCGGTGTCATCATTCTGGCTGCCACAAACAGGGCTGACATCCTCGACAAGGCTCTCCTCCGAGCTGGACGTTTCGACCGTCAGATACATGTCGATTTGCCAGATGTGAACGAGCGAAAGGAAATCTTCCATGTGCATCTTCAGCCCGTGAAAATCGATGAGAGTGTAGATGTGGATATGCTTGCTCGACAGACTCCTGGATTCTCAGGAGCCGACATCGCCAATGTGTGCAACGAGGCTGCTCTTATCGCCGCACGTCACGGCAACGAATGGGTCTGCAAACAAGACTTCCTCGATGCCGTTGACCGTATCATCGGTGGCCTGGAGAAGAAGAACAAGGTGATGACTGACGATGAGAAGAGAACCATTGCTTTGCATGAAGCAGGACACGCCACTGTGTCGTGGTTTCTCCAATATGCCAACCCGCTGGTGAAAGTGACCATCGTTCCGCGAGGACAAGCGCTCGGAGCTGCCTGGTATATGCCTGAGGAAAGGCAAATCACCACCAAGGAGCAACTACTCGATGAAATCTGCGCTACACTCGGGGGAAGGGCTGCAGAGGAACTGTGTCTGGGACATATTTCCACTGGCGCTATCAATGACCTCGAGACTGTCACCAAACGGGCCTACGGAATGATAGCTTACGCGGGTATGGGAGAGAAACTGCCTAATCTCTGCTACTACAACAACCAGGAGTACCAGTTCCAGAAGCCCTATAGCGAGCATACTGCTGAGCTCATTGACGAGGAGGTGAAGAAACTCATTGCTATTGAGTACGAAAGGGCCAAGAAGGTCATCGCAGAACATAAGGAAGGACATCGTCAACTGGCACAGATATTGATGGACCGGGAGGTCATCTTCGCTGAGGATGTGGAGAATATCTTCGGCAAACGGCCTTGGACTTCGCGAACTGATGAACTGATGGCTGCCAATGCCGCAAGCAAAAATGAAGAACAACAGAAAAGCAATGACGACAGCAATAGCGAGAATGAGACCTCTACCAGCGATACGAATGCTGATATCATACGCCAAAAGGCTATCGACGCTGTCGTTGAAAAGGCCCGTCAAGCTGCTGAACAACAGCAAGACACAAACGACAAAGCATAGAGATTACTGACAATCTGGAATCTCTGGCACAATAAAACCTCAAAAAGAATAAAAGAATGAAAAGCAATTTCGTAGTCAGAACACTCACTGGGTTGATTTTTGTCCTGGTGCTGATCGGAGGCATTCTTTGGAACTGGATGACTTTCGCCATCCTCTTCGCTGTGATTACAGGGATGACCATTTGGGAATTCACCACCATCATCAATCAGAACCTCAACCTGCAGGTCAACCGACTTATCACCACTGTGGCTGGGGTCTACCTCTTTGCCGCTGTCTTCGCCTTCAACCGCGAGATAGCAGGAGCTGAAGTCTTCATCCCATACGTCTTGTCTATCATTTACCTGCCTATCAGTGAGTTGTATTTGCGTTACGAGAAGTCGCTACTCAACTGGGCTTTTGCACTCATGGCCCAGTTATATATCGCCCTTCCTTTCTCTACCATTTGCATTCTCTCTTTCTTTAAGTCATACGAGAACCATACCTACCTTGTCTATTATACACCGATTTTTACACTCTCTGTGTTCATCTTTATTTGGCTCAGCGATTCTGGTGCATACATTGTGGGGTCGAAAATTGGCAAAACCAAACTCTTCCCAAGCATCTCGCCAAAGAAGAGTTGGGAAGGGTCTATTGGAGGCGCCATCTTCGCCATTATAGCTTCACAGCTCATCGCCTTGAATGCTCATAATTTCAGTGAGACGAGTCCATTACTCAACCATCTTGGATGGGCTGGATTAGCCATCGTAGTTGTGATTTTTGGCACTTGGGGTGACCTCGTGGAGTCGATGATCAAAAGGCGTCTTGGCATCAAGGACTCTGGGAACATCTTGCCTGGCCATGGTGGCATGCTCGATCGTTTCGACAGCTCGTTGATGGCTTTCCCCGCTGCTATGGTTTATATCTACACTGTTCGTTGCTTCGCGTAGATGAAGCGGGGCTTTCTGGATTTCACGGTTTTTCTTATATTCTGGGTTCTCCTAAACAAATAGATGAGCGCCGCCTTGGATTCCCAAGACGGCGCTCAGTGTCATTAAAATGTCTTTCAGCATGTTACAGCTGGCTCTCGCTGATGCTGAAGGTGTCGCCGCGGCGAAGGTCGCCGGTACTCAAACCCAGTTTGAGCCAACGTTCGCGCTGCTTGGCGGTACCGTGAGTGAAACTCTCAGGCTGCACATAGCCGCGAGCCTGCTTCTGCAGGTAGTCATCGCCAATCTTAGAGGCACAGTTGAGCGCTTCCTCGATGTCGCCGTCCTCAATCGAACCGAACATCTTGTTGTCGTGGTATGCCCAAACACCTGCGTAGAAGTCGGCCTGTAACTCAATGCGGACACTGATTTTGTTGGCTTTCTCCTGACTGAGCTGCGACATCTGGTTGTGGGCTTTGCCAAGAGTGCCCAACAGGTTCTGCACGTGGTGACCTACCTCATGGGCAATCACGTAAGCATAGGCGAAGTCGCCACCTGCACCCATCTCATTCTTCATTTGGGTGAAGAACGACAAGTCAATGTACAGGCACTGGTCGGCAGAGCAGTAGAAGGGGCCTACCTGTGAGGTGGCACCACCACAACCTGTCTGCACACCTCCCGTGAAAAGAACCATCGTTGGTGGGGTATAGGTTAGGCCATTTGCCTTGAACACCTCTGTCCAGACATCCTCTGTACCAGCGAGCACTTGCTTGGAGAACGTGGCGAATGCCTGTTCTTCAGCAGTGAATTCACGTTCGGAAGTCTGCTCTGTGACTTGTTGCTCTCCCAAGCCCATCGTGCTAATCAGCTCCAGAGGATTCTTTTTCATCAAAAATGATAGAAGCAAAGCCACTACAATGGCTCCGATACCTAGCCCACCGGCTGTCTTCATCCCACCGGCACGGCGGCGGTCGTCCACGTTGGAACTTTCTCTACGTCCGTCTAATCTCATAGTTTGATATGTTTTTTGTTAGTTAATGGTCGGTTTTATCATGCAAAAAAAATAAAAAAGTATGATAAATCAAAATTATTACACTCTTTTTTCTTCTTTTGTGTAATTTTGCAGTGTATTTATCAAATCTCCGACTACCTTCAGAACCTTGCCGGGGCTTTTCTAACCCTGTGCAATTATTCTTCAAATAAGTAATAAAAATGACTGACAACAATATCAACGACATTGTGGGTTGCAGGATGGTGAAATCCAACCGGTGGACCGACGACAGAGGACAATTATTCTTCGCCGAGGGCAACAATGACATCCCTTTCCATATCGAACGGGTGTTTTGGATTACCCATGTACCAGAAGGCAAGAGCCGTGGTGGACATGCCCATAGTACGTGTGCTGAGGTCATTTTTCCTGTTCAAGGTTCATGCGATATAAGGGTCACCGATGGAATACATGAGGCGTTGGTACACCTCGACTGCCCTGAACTTGGCATTCTTATCCCCGCTAATGTCTGGTGCGACCTTCACCATTTCTCCAGCGACTGCATCTTGCTCGTCGCTGCATCCCAGCACTACAATGTCAAAGGATACGTCCATTGCTACGAAGATTTCATGGCCAAAAAACAAGGTACTCCCCAACAATCCCAAGAGCCTTAAAGAATCCTAGAGAATCTAGAATATCTAGAGAATCTAGAAAGTCTAGAATATCTAGAATATCTAGAATATCTAGAATATCTAGAATATCTAGAATATCTAGAATATCTTGAGAATCCTAGAGAATCCTAGCAATTCCAGCAATTCCTTGACTCTTATAATTTTATATATAGGTCTTCAGTCAGACTGCGGTAGCAATCTGTGTATTCGTTGTCGTCGCCACGGATGAAAAGCCGGTCTTTAACGCATGGGCATACTAAATCGATTTTCCGAAATTCCAATAACGAGCGCTTAGGCGCACTATGCACATTGTTGTATACGTCAGTTCTTCTGCTTAATTGCAAACCGTTCATGTAAGCCAGACCGATGGCTTCGGTTGCCACGGTGAAGGGGAGTATTAGGCTGATGCAACCTGTCGGTGCCAGCATTCTCGAAGCATGCGCTACTAATTTGCTGAGCGGCAGTGACGATGAATGGCGCGCTGTGTCACGTTCAGCCGAAGGGGAATGAACATCTGCGGCATAAAAAGGTGGATTGCTGATGATGGCGTCGAAGAGTAGGGAAGGATGTTCGCCCTTGTCGGCGGTGTCCATGTCGAGGAAGTCGCCTTCCACCACATCTATCCGGCTGGCAAATGGTGAACGAAGCACGTTCTCCCGTGCTTGTTCCACAGCGTTAGGCATAATGTCAATGGCGGTGATATGTAGTTCTGGACTGCGTTGAGCGGCTATCAAGGCAATCAACCCCGTGCCTGTACCGATGTCAATCATCGTATGGCAGCCACTGGTGTCCGCCCATGCGCCAAGCAACACTCCGTCGAAACCTACTTTCATCCCGCATTTGTCGTGCCAGACCTCAAACTGCTTGAATGTGAATTTTTCTGACGCCATCAATCTCGCTTTTGATATTCAACGCAAATATATGACTTTTCATCGCTTTTCCATCGGTTTTTCGGGACAGAATCATCAATTATCATCTACAAAACATTTTTTTTGTTAAAATACTGACAAAAATTACTTTCTTATCAATAAAAGTCTGTAAATTTGTCAGAAATTTAGGCTTATGAACACTTCGGATCTTCAAAACATAAAAAATCGCTATGGAGTTATCGGGCGGGCACCCGAGCTTGACCGTGCACTCGATGTAGCCATACAGGTAGCACCAACCGACCTGTCTGTACTCATCTTCGGTGAGAGCGGAGTAGGTAAGGAAATTATACCCAAAATCATACACGACAACAGCTCAAGAAAACATAAGAATTTCTTTGCCATCAACTGTGGAAGCATTCCGGAAGGCACCATCGACTCAGAACTTTTCGGTCATGAGAAGGGAGCATTCACAGGGGCGATGGGTGAAAGAGAAGGTTATTTCGGTACTGCTAATGGAGGAACACTCTTTCTTGATGAGGTGGGCGAACTTCCTCTTGCCACCCAGGCGCGATTGCTCCGTGTGCTGGAAACGGGTGAGTACATACGCGTGGGTTCCAGTCAGGTAAGAAAAACAGACGTGAGGATTGTTGCGGCCACCAACGTCAATCTGCACAACGCCATTAAGGAAAGGCGCTTCCGCGAAGACCTCTTTTATCGTCTCAACACCATACCTATCATCATGCCACCTCTCAGGGAGAGGGGAGAAGATGTTGTGTTGCTCTTCAGAAAGTTCGCTGCCGATATCTCGCAGAAGTACGGTATGCCTGCTATCAGACTCACCGACGATGCCAAGCAACTGCTCATGCAGTATTCCTGGCCTGGGAATATTCGACAACTCAAGAACCTCACAGAACAGATTTCCATCATCACACAGGAACGCGTAATCACACGCGACATTCTCTTGCAGTACATCACACCCGACGAGCAACAAGGTGGGTTGGTTCTCGCCAATCCAAGTGGCTCACATACCTATGAGAACGAAAGGGGAATTATATACCAGTTGCTCTTCGACCTCAGAAAAGATGTAGCAGCGCTGAAACAGATGTTTAATGAGTCGAAAAGCCAAAGTGCAAGTACTGAGAAACTCAGGGCTGAGGCTGGGCATTCGGGAGGCAATTTCTTTGACCAAGGATACCCCACCACTATCAGAGTGCACGACGCACCTCAAGACGACGTTAAATACAGCATCATCACCAACTCACGCCCCAACGACCACCGCATTGATATCGACAATGCCGAAGTGGTGGAAGAGACACCCCTGTCGATGAGGGAATCGGAGAAGCGACAAATCATCCAGGCCCTTGAACGTTGCCATGGCAAACGGAGGAAAGCGGCTGAGCAACTCGACATCAGCGAACGCACGCTCTACCGTAAAATCAAGGAATATGGAATCGAAATCTAATCGTTATATTTTCCATAGTTATAACGAAAACAGGGAAAGGCATCATTACGAAAAATATAGTGTAAAATGAAGAAAACGCTTATATACACCTTGTTTGCGATGGTCTTGACGGCTTGCTCCGTATCCTATAGCTTCAATGGGTCGTCCATCAACTACGACAAAGTGAAGTCCATCTCCATTGAGTCGTTTCCCATTCGTTCAGCCTACGTCTGGGCTCCTATGGAGGCGATGTTCTACAACGACCTCACCGACGCCTACTCGCACAAAACAAAACTCAGGGTGCTGAAGAAAAACGGAGACCTGCAACTCAGTGGAGAGATTGTGGAGTATTCACAGACCAACAAGTCGGTTGCTGCCGATGGATTCTCTGCACAGACACAACTCAAGATGACGGTCAATGTCCGTTTTGTCAACAACTCCGAACATAAGGAGGACTTCGAGCAGCGATTCTCCGCTACAACTGTCTACGACTCTTCACAACAACTCGTCACTGTTCAGGAGGCTCTCGTGGATGAGATGATTGACGATATCGTCGATCAAATATTCAACGCAACCGTTGCCAACTGGTAACGATTCGGATTGCTTGGGCAATCAGAACCTTCAGACGATTCTGACAACCAATTTTGAATTGATATTCTTAACAATAAGTCATTGTATATATGATAGATATAGCAGATTTGTTAAAGCATCGCTTTAAATTGAATGAGGACACACTCGGAGAACTTCATCAGCTGGTGGAAAAGTATCCTTACTTCCATACAGCGAGGCTTCTTTATGTGCTCAATCTCTTTATCCTGCACGACAAGCATTTCGGCGAGGAACTGCGCAAGGCGTCCGTCTGTGTGCCCGACCGCTCTGTCCTCTTCAACATGATAGAGGGCATGAACTACAATCTCGCAGAATCTGACAACACACCTATCATGACTGAGGGTGATGAAGGTCGCACTGTCTCTCTCATCGACTCTTTCCTCAACACGACAGTCCAACACGATAAACAGGAGGCTGACAATGACACCAAGCCTTCTCTGCTCGATGCCACTAATGACTATGCTTCCTTCCTCATCCGTCAAGACGAAGAGCAGGTAGGGCAGGGAGTGAAGTCGAATGCACCCCAACTCAAGGGACAGGAACTGATTGACAACTTCATTGAGTTGACCAAAGGGCGTCAACGTGTGGAGATACCTGACAACGAACTACCAGAGTTCGAGTCGCCAGAGATTTCAGACAATGATGCGGAGATTTATACCGAAACAATGACCAATATTTACATCAAACAAGGCAGATATTCACAAGCTTTGGAAATATTGAAGAGAATTTGCTTGAATAATCCAAAAAAAAGTGCTTACTTTGCAAATCAAATGAAACTTCTCAAAGTCATCATTGACAGTCAGAAGGAATCTACGGACAAAAACAGCTGAAAAATCTATTAAAATTATATTAATCAAACAAAATGTACACTTTAATTATTGTTCTTATGGTTCTCGCATCAATTCTGTTGTGCGGAATCGTGCTCATTCAAGAATCTAAGGGAGGCGGTCTGGCCTCAGGATTCTCTGCTGGCAACCAGTTTGCCGGTGTTCGTAAAACCACTGATTTCATTGAGAAGGCTACATGGGGACTTGCCCTTTCGCTCGTCATCTTCAGTGTCCTCTCTGTGGCTTTCATTCCAAAAGAAGCTAAGAGCGACACTCTTATCGAGAACATCATGCCTATCAACACTTCCACTAGTGCAGGCAACACACAAGGTTTCTCCGCCGGTAAACCTGCCGCTTCTGACAACGCTCAGAAGGCTCCCGTTGAGGCTGCACCTGCTGAGAACGCTCCCACAGCTCCCGCTGAGAACTAATAAGCCAACGACTTAACCTTGCCACCGCCTCGGCGGTCGGCAGGGAGCCGTCAGGCCATCCATATTACCAAAAAGACAACTCAGGAGCGTTCTTAGACATGATATACTAGAAAATCTAGAGCATCTAGAAAATCTAGAAAATCTAGAGCATCTATCAACCACTCAATCTAGATGATATCATTCTTCGCGTTTCCGAAAAATCCACATTGTTAACCGATGATAACTTTATCACGACAAATAGAGATTCTCCTGCTGGACCACGACTGTGTGATCCTGCCTGACTTTGGTGCCTTTATCGCCAACCACGCCGTAGCGAGGATGTCGGATAAGGGCGACGCGCTCATGCTTCCCCCATATAGGGTGGTGGGCTTCAACCAAGAGGTCAAGTCTAACGACGGACTGCTTGCTCAGGCTTACATGGATGCCTATGATGCCAACTATCCCGATGCCTACCGCCAGATGGAGATGGACATTGAGGACATGGTCGGTGAGCTCGACAGCAAGGGTGAATATGTTTTCAATGGCGTCGGCACACTCTATAAGGACATCGACGGCAAGGTGACATTCTCCCCATTGGAGGCAGGATTGCTTACTCCGTCACTCTACGGACTCTATTCTGTTGAGGTGCATGATGTGGAGGAGTTGATTCGTCAGCAAGAGATACGTCTGGCAGTGGAGAACACTGTTACTTCACCTATTCAGACAACTGTCGATTCACAGAAAGTGGCTGCTGCCAAGACCGCTACTTTGAATCCGGAAGAGGATGGCAGGGGCGATATCGTGATTCGCCTGCACCGCCGTTGGGTGGATGTGGCCGTGGCCGCAGTGGCTGCTGTGTTCTTCTTCTTTATCTTCTCATACCCTGCCATGAACACCCCTGGCGCCCCAGAGTCTGTTTCTGCTGGTTCGGTATCTGTGAAACCTGTAAAGAAGGCTGCCGACATGCCTAAGACAGAGCAAACAGAGCAAAGAGCCAATCTGGCCGAAAGCAGTTCTGCCACAGCCGACACCGAGACAACTTCACCAGCAATGGGCAAGGGGTTCGTGATTGTGTTGGCGAGCAAGGTGTCGGAGAAGAATGCGGAGATGACTGTGAAACTCTTGAAGGACAAAGGGCTCGACCAAGCGCATGTCATCGGCAGTGAGAAGATGCGAAGGGTGGTGTATTCCAACTATCCCACAGAAGAGGAGGCGAACAACGCGCGCAAGCTGCTTCGTACTCAGCACGAGCTTTTCGCCCAGTCATGGATTATGGAACTCCAATAACTTGGAGTTCTTTTTTTCTTCAAAGCCTCAGCGATGAAAAGAGTGAAATGTCCCAAGTGCGACAAATATATTGTGTTTGATGAGACACGATACGCCGACCAACAATCAATCATCTTTGTCTGCCAACATTGCAAGAAGGAGTTCGGTGTCAGAATCGGCAAAAACCGGTTGCAAGGCATTCACGAGGAGCGACAGCTCGACGAGAATGCTTATAGCCAGCAATATGGTGCCATCGTGGTGGTGGAAAACGCTTTCGCTTTCAAGCAGGTCATTCCGCTCGACCTTGGCGACAATGAGTTTGGACGCTATGTGCAAGGCACCAACATCAACAAACCCATTGACACCAGAGACCCCAGCATCGACACTTTCCATTGCACCATCACCGTCAAACGCAAGAACGACGGCACTCTACAGTATGTGCTCAAGGACGCACCCAGCGATACCGGCACTTTCTATATGAATGAGATTCTCCGCGACAACGACCGTATCGTCATCGAAGAGGGTGCCATCATCACTATCGGAGCCACCACACTCATCCTTCGTGCTGCGCACTCTGAACAACCTGACCATTCCAAACAACCGGGATAATCCGGACAATCCGCAATTTCCGAAGCCCCCGAATCTTTGCCCAATAAGCCTATTAAGCCCATTAGACCCATTAAACTCATAAAATGAAGCACATTAGAAATTTCTGCATCATAGCCCATATCGACCATGGCAAGTCTACACTTGCCGACCGTCTGCTCGAATACACCAAGACCATTCAAATCACTGAGATGCAAATGCTCGATGACATGGATTTGGAACGAGAGCGCGGAATCACCATCAAGAGCCATGCCATACAGATGGAATACGAGTACGAGGGCGAGACCTATACACTTAACCTTATTGATACTCCGGGACACGTCGATTTCTCATACGAGGTATCCCGTTCCATAGCAGCTTGCGAGGGTGCCTTGTTGGTGGTGGATGCCACACAGGGTGTACAGGCCCAGACTATCAGTAACCTTTACATGGCTGTGGACCACAACCTGGAGATTATTCCTGTTGTCAACAAGTGCGATATGCCTAATGCCATGCCTGAGGAGGTGGAGGACGAGATTATCGACTTGATAGGCTGTGACAGGGAGGACATCATACGTGCTTCGGGCAAGACAGGACAAGGCGTTGAGGATATACTGAAAGCCATTGTCGAGCGTATGCCTTCACCTAAAGGCGACGAGAACGCTCCTTTGCAAGCGCTGATTTTCGATTCCGTCTTCAACAGTTTCCGTGGTGTTATCGCCTACTTTAAGATTCTCAACGGAAGTATTCACACGGGGCAGCGCGTGCGTTTCATCAACACCGACATGGAATACGATGCCGATGAGATTGGCGTGCTCAAGATGGATATGATTCCCAAGAAAGAACTCAAGGCAGGTAATGTGGGATATATCGTCAGCGGTATTAAGAAAGCTACTGAGGTGAAAGTGGGTGACACCATCACGACTGTGGAGAATCCTTGTGAGGAGGCCATAGCGGGATTCGAGGAGGTAAAACCCATGGTCTTCGCCGGACTCTATCCCATCGAGACTGAGGATTACGAGAACTTGCGCGCCTCTTTGGAGAAACTCCAGCTCAACGATGCCTCTATCACATTCCAGCATGAGAGTTCTGTGGCTTTGGGATTCGGTTTCCGTTGTGGATTCCTTGGTTTGCTCCACATGGAGATTGTCCAGGAGCGTCTGGACAGGGAATTCAATATGAATGTCATCACCACTGTGCCCAATGTGTCGTATATGGTCTATAACAAACAAGGTGAGGCCTCAGAGGTGCACAACCCCTCGGGTATGCCTGACCCCACTTTCATCGACCATATCGAGGAACCTTACATCCGCGCCACTATCATTACACAGGCCGCGTATATAGGACCTATTATCACTTTATGCCTCGACAAGCGCGGTGAACTGGTGAAGCAGACCTTCATCACGGGCAATCGTGTGGAACTGCTGTTCGATATGCCTTTGGGTGAGATTGTGATAGATTTTTACGACCGTCTCAAGAGCATCTCGCGAGGCTATGCCTCATTTGATTACCATCAGATAGGTTTCCGTCCTTCTAAGCTCATCAAACTCGATGTTCTGCTCAACGGCGAGAGTGTTGATGCATTGTCAACCCTGACTCATGTGGATAATGCTGTGTCGTTGGGAAGGAGAATGTGTGCCCGACTGAAAGAACTGCTGCCACGCCAGCAGTTCGATATCGCCATCCAGGCAGCCATAGGAGGAAAGATTATCGCCCGAGAGACAGTGAAACAGGTGCGAAAGGATGTGCTCGCCAAGTGTTATGGCGGTGATGTCAGCCGTAAGCGTAAACTGTTGGAAAAACAAAAGCGAGGCAAGAAACGCATGAAGCAAATCGGCAACGTGGAAGTGCCACAGAAGGCTTTCCTGGCTGTCCTCAAGCTTGATGGAGATTGATGGGAAATACTTTTACCCTTCAACCTTGAAGACGATGCGGAAATCGCCTTGGTTGTAGGAGGTGCTGGTGATGCGGAATACACCTATTTCTCGAGTGGAGGCTACATGTGTGCCAATGCAAGGGCACATGTCGTAGTTACCGATACGGACGATACGTAGTGTTTCGCTGGCATCGTCGGGCAGGCGGTTGAGTTTGATGCCCTCTGGCAGGTGGTCGCGGTCAACAAACTCATAAGTCACAGGAAGGTCCATTGCAATCAACTCGTTCATTTTGCGCTCTATCTCACTTATCTGTTCTTCTGTGGGGCATGAGGGCAGGTTGTAGTTGATTTTACTTTTCTTCCTTTCAATATGCATTTTCTTAGAACGCTCACAACCGAACATCCTCACCATGGTCTGGTTAAGAAGGTGTTCGGCTGTGTGTGCGGGTGGATATTCTTGCTTGTTGTGCGCGTTCAGCACTGGACTGTCGTTTTGTCCCATGATTATTCTTTCTGATTGATGAACGACACCAAACTTCCTTGGCGGTTGATGTGCTTGTGGAATTAGGAACTGGAAAAGACGGATTTATATGTGCAGTTTCCCGAAAAGATAGAAGACGGCAATAATTTGCGCCACAAGAATCAGGGGTACACCAATAGTCATCCATTTCTTGTTGAGTTTGTGGCGGAAGAGAAGCATTCCTAACAGAATGCCAATACTTGCTCCGATTAAACTGAACCCGAGGAAAGCCGGTGTCGGTATTTTCCAAGGTGAGTATTTCTTGCGCAATTTGTCGAATGCCACCGAAAACAATCCCAAGAGATTGATGAGGACGAGATAGCAGAGAGTGATAATCATTTTTACAACTTTTTATAAAAGTGCTTTCTTCGATAGTCTTCAGCCTTAACTAAACTCCACCATATAGTCATGGAGAAAGATGTGGCTGTTTATTTCTGATGCAAAATTATAAAAAAACTGCATTATATTTGTACTTATTGTAAATATTTATCTCATTTTGTCCAATAATTCTGCTGAAGGACATTCATAATTGCTGATACCGAGTTCCACCCGCTTCATTTCGTCAAGCCGATGGGTAGGTTCTTCAATATCGTTGGGCAATGGCATTTTTGAGAAAGTCTGAAAGTAGAGTAGGCAAGCGTCTTTCCACCAAATGGCGTCTTTCAGCTGTATGTCGAGTTTTTTCTTGACAGCCTCGGCGCGTTGTGGATCCACTTTGTCCATGGCCTTGTTCCATCTGTCCTGCATGTCTCTCACTGTAGTCACTCCTTCTTGATACTTGTGGCAGAGTTCATTCCAGAGCGTCTTTCCGCTGCGCATGGGATGTGACCATGAGGCATGGTGAAACCATAGCAAGTATTTCTCTGGGCAGTTGTTGATGTCGTCGAGTTGTTCGGCCAAGGCCTTGGGGTACTGTGCCACGGCGTTGCTGCCTTTGCTGGTGCGGTCGAAGCCCAATCCTTGTGCGTCGGCCTTGTGGTAGTAGGATGGCAGCCAGTCGGGACGCGCTCCCCGTATCTCGCACCAAGGCTGAGGACCATAGTGGTGTCCCCAGGCGAACTGGTGGTGGAGTCCAAGAGGCATCATGTAGTTGACCACCGCTTCACGACTTTCCATCATCAGGTCGACGATGTTGTTGACGGCTGTGGCATCGTGGGTGAAAGTCTGCAACACCCATTCCTTGGCGATTTTGGTGGGTCCCAGCGCAGGATTCCATGCCATTCGTCCAAAAGCGTACCAGTTGGCCTGCGCGAAGTCACTGCCGCACCAGTTGGTGGCGTCACCAATATTGGCTACACCTGCCAATCCCTTGAGTTCAACGCCCTTGATTTCGTTGAAGAACTCCTGCCACATCGTGCCCAGGTAGGCGATGTGGTTGGAATGGCCCAGGTATTCCTGGGTCACTTGCAACTCAGCCATCAGCGGTGTAGAGTCGATGGCTGTGAACAGTGGGCTATAAGGCTCACGAGGCTGGAAGTCGATAGGGCCGTTCTTCACTTGCAGGATGATGTTGTCGCGGAAATGTCCGTCGAGCGGTTTGAACTCTTCGTATGCTTGTTTTGCACGGTCGGCATCAGAAGCGCTATAAACGAACGACCTCCACATCACGATGCCTCCATGAGGCGCGATGGCATCAGCCAGCATATTGGCGCCTTCGCTGTGGCTCCGTCCATAGTCGCCTGGGCCTGGCTGGCCTTCGGAGTTGGCTTTTACGAGGAAACCTCCGAAGTCGGGTATGGTTTTGTAGATTTCGTCGCATTTGTCTTTCCACCATTTGGCTACGCTCTCATCCAAGGGGTCGGCGGTAGGCAGGTCTCCCAATGCCATTGGAGAGGCGAAGTTGACCGACAGATAGACTTTGATGCCGTAGGGACGGAAAATGTCGGCAAGTGCTTTCACTTTCTCGATATATGCTGCGCTGAGGATGCTTGGAGAGGCGTTGACATTGTTGATGACGGTGCCGTTGATGCCGATGGAAGCGTTGGCGCGCGCGTATTCTGTGTAGCGAGGTGACAGTGTGCTTGGCAGTTCATCCCACTGCCAGAGTGAGTGACCGGCATAGCCGCGCTCTATGGTTCCGTCAAGGTTGTCCCAATGGTTGAGCAGTCGAAGGGCATAGGCGGGGTTGTCGATGGTCAACGGTGGAAGAGGGTAGCCGCAGGCTTGCAGGCGCAGGAGGTGATAACAGCCGTAGAGCAGGCCGTTGCCCGTGCGTGCTTTCACGGTGATTTTGCCGTTTTTGTTCTCTATCTTGAATCCCTCGTCGGTCGTCAGTAGCTTGTCTTTGGCAATGGTCAGGGTTACTGGTGCTCCTTGCCATGCCTGTCTCAGTTCCTCCGCCCCGATGGCGCCGCCCTCTGTCTTGCTCTTGTCCTTAACGATGGCTTCTTGCTGTGTGTTGTTTCTCAACCACAACTTGCTTCCGTCTTCTGCCTGTGCCGAGAGGGTAATCAGACTGAGAAACATGGAAATAACAAATATGAATTTTGTGTTCATAATATCAATATATTCAAATAATTATACAAGTTTGTTAAAGTGTTGTTTTGTTTTGTTTGTCCAAGTTGTTATTCCTCTATAAAGAGATTTTGTGAGTTCGGAGATTGAATTCTTTTGCAAATATATTAGTTTTACCACTTATTGCCAACAGACCAAGTAAGGTTTTTTTTCTTTGATGTTACATTCTTTTTGAAAACAAATTGTTATTTTTGCAAGATAGATTTAAAACCAAAGGATTATGAAAAGCAAGATGTTGTTCAGGGAGTATATCTGGTTGGTCAACACCATTTGGAAGGCGCGGAAGATTTCGCTCGCCGATATTAACAGCAAGTGGGTGCGTACCAGCATGAGTGATGGCAAGGATTTGTCCCGTACCACTTTCAACCGCCATAAGGATGCCATAGAAGATATTTTCGGCATCTTCATCAAATGCGACGCCTCCGATGGCTACAAATACTATATTCAGAATTCACATGCCTTGCATGAGGACAGCGTGCAGAGTTGGATGTTGTCGACACTGTCGGTGAGCAATGTGATATCGGAAAGCATGTCTTTGCAGGACCGCATCCTTCTGGAGTCGGTGCATACCGCTGACGATTATTTTGACTTGTTGACCGAAGCGATGAAGAAAGGAGTGAGGGTCAAGGTTGTCTATCGTAAGTATGAGGATGCTCCCAAGTCATACTTGTTTGCTCCCTATTGCATCAAACTCTTCAAGCGTCGCTGGTACGTGCTTGGGCAGTTTGAGCGCAAGGCGGAAAAGGATGAGTTGCCCATGCGCCGACCAGGTCTTCCCAAAGGATTCATAGAGTATTTCCGTATGTTCTCTTTCGACCGTATTCAGGAGATTGAGTTGACCGATGAGAAATTTGAAATAGCCCCGGATTTCTCCGCTGAGGAGTATTTCCAGGACTATTATGGAGCGATGGTTATCGACAGTGTGAAGCGTGAGCGTGTGGTGGTTCGTGCTTTCGGGAAGGAACGTTTTTATCTCAACGACCTTCCTCTTCACGAGACGCAGACCATCGTGGGGCAGGGTGACGACTATGTTGATTTCTCAGTGACCTTGCGTCCCACTATGGACTTTTTCTCGCATCTGCTAAGCCGAAGCAGTCAAGTGAAGGTGCTTCAGCCCCAATGGCTGGCCGACAAGATCAAGCAGATGCACATCGACGCCGTTGAGCGGTACAAATAGACTGGGAAATCCTAGAAATCCTATAAAATCTAGGAAATCCTAGAAAATCTAGAAAATCTAGGAAAATCTAGAAAGTCTAGGAAATCTAGAAAAATCCTAGAAAATCTAGAAAGTCTAGAAATCCTAGGATTCTTAGCTTGATGTTTTATCTGACGAAGACCTTGAAGGTCTGTACTTGTCCGTTGTGTTCGATGGCGAGGATATACATACCCTTGACGAGGTTGGCGGGAATGCTGATGGTACCGTCGGACGCTACGGACTGCTCGTTGATGACCACTCCCTGTATGCCTACGAGGTGGGCATTGTAAGAGGTGGGGTCTTCATTGCCGAAGTCGAGTTGGAGTTTTTCCCCGCCGCGCAGAGTGCTGGAGAGAATCCTCACGTCCGCGTCTTTCTTTTCTGCCATGATATCCTTAACATCGGTCTCAAAGGCATTGTCCCTGAGGTTCTGCTCATACATGAACCATTTTACATCTGTGGCGGCGATGGCCAAAGCTCCCTCACCGAGTTTGATGCGGTAGTCGAAGTGTTTCTTGCGGAGCGCGTCGCCGGTGTAGATGTAGTCAGTGTTGCAAGGCACACAGAAGATTACGCCATTGGCAGGTGCGTCACTGGTGGTCCAGTTCAGTACCATAGGTCCGCATTTCACCGGTTGGCTATAGAAGCAACGTCCGTCTTTGGTGCGGTAGCAGAGTTGGCATCGCATGTTGTCGTCCTCGGGGCGGAATGAAACGGTGGCCGAGTTACCCTCCACGTGTATGGGTATGATGTTTCCTCCGCTCCATCCTGGGTTGGTGAGCGTGTCGGGTGCCATCCATCCTTCGTCGTCGTTGATGGTGCAGCCTTGGTAAGGCGTGAGTTTGAATGGCGCCACATTAATCCAGTATGGCTCAAATTCGGCTTTCACTGTGGTGAGGAAATAATTGTTGATGAGGTTTCGGCATCCTGGTGAGAATCCGCCGAAGTCGAGTGTGGCGAGCTTAGCGCGGTATTGCATGATAAGCATACGCATGGCCTCGTCGCCGATGCCCTCCACTTTTTCCGTGCTGTTGCCAGTAGCGATACCCTCAAGCACGCGTGTGCGGCAGTAACGCCAAATCCATGGAATGGCTCCGTAACCCACAGCCTCGCCAAGGAAGAGCGGGAACACCTCTCCGTACTGAACGCCTCCGATGAGGTTGCGCCAGGTGCATATCTGCTGTCCGTTACTGTTGTACATGTTCACGCCCTCAGCCGAAGGACCTCCGAAACTGCCGTCCTGCAACCAGCCTGAGTAGCACTCGATAGGCATGAAAGGACAGATGAGGTTGCCCACGCCCAGCCATCCTGGGGCTCCATACACACCGTCGCGTCGGGAGTTCATGGCCATCTGTAGCCACACGTTGCCGCCCTCGTGGAACCATGCCGACTGCTTCACGCCTTCCATGTCGGCGAAAGTGGCGTGTATGCCTTCATGGACCATTGCCTCACATTGGTAGTCGCAGTCGTTATAGCGTGAACGGGCGTCGTCGCGGAAACGGCTTACAGGGTAGTAGGAAGCCCATACGCAGGGCCAAGAACCGCCGTCATCGGGTGAGGTCTGGCTCTGGTAACCACCTTGTTCTGTTGGAGATGTGTTATCGCGGTTAATGCCAGAACCGAAGACATAGACGAACGATTTGTATCCTTTTCGTGCGTTGATGTCGGGCGGCCATCCCATCACGTCACGGATATAGGCGAAGTCCTCGTCGTATTTCTTCATCATGTTGGTCATGGCGTTCTTATTATTGCCATCAACCTCGGAATTGAGGTTGTCGCCCCAGTAGACACACCACCAGTCGCCATCCACACGGTTGGCGGCTTTACCGTTGCGTTGTGTGAACTTGTGTACCTTGGTGGGCATGGGGAAACCGTTAGGGTTCTCATCGCGGAAGTCGTAGCTCCACACAGCTGTATGCTCTTTCCAGTCCCAGTTCTCGCCTTGGTTGGTTTGCACATCGACCATGATGGAGTATATCTTGGTCGTTGAGGTGTTGTCGGGTTTGGTGATTCTCACCGTTGCCTTGTAGTCTCCTGCGTCTGTGGGTTCCACGGCGTTGAGCGTGAAGTCTTCCTCACCGTAGTTGCGAAGGCTTTTCCCGTTTGGTCCTCTGACGCTGAACTTGATGGCTTCTCCTTCGTGCAGTGGTCGGAAACCGAAAGTCAGGTTGTCGCCGGCGTTCACCTGAATGAAGTTGACGTATTCAGGTGTTTGGTCGTTGCGCTGCACGTATGGTCGAGCCAGCCAGGTGTCAATCTTGTCGGGCCGGTGTATGACAGAAGGCTCGTCCGATTCCACAGACTGGCTGTCGCCGATGTTGATGTTGAAGGAGTAAACCACGGTGTCGTTGGTGCTGGTGGCGATGAATACCTGTTGCACGAAATGATTGTCGCCTTTCTTGACCATGCCTTGGATGGTGTTGACGTTGAAGGCGTTCTTACCGTTGAACTGTGAGGAGATGACACCTTTCGACTCTACCACTACATTGCCTTCCTCATTGAAGTAATGACCGTAAGGGGTGAGGGTAGTGGCGCGCGTCACCTTTCCCGTACTTCCTTGGATGGCGCAGAAACGCACAGCTCCACTTGCTAATCCAGCCACGGCATCAGTGTGGAGTTTTGCGTTCAGCACATTGGTGTGGATTTCGCAGACTGTGGGTGTGGTTTGTTCTGCTGTACGGTTGATGGTGAAAGTGTAGGTGGTCCGTGTGTTCTTGGCCTGTACTGACAGGGTGGTGAGCATACAGAGGATGCTCCATGTCAGCGTCTTGGTGGTCGATAGTAAATCTTTTTTCATTTTGTCAGTATAGTTGTTAGTTTAGCATTATTCTACAAAAGTGACAGCCCTTTTGCGTCACATTTCCAAATTCGTTGCAAGTTACATTTTTTTTCCTAATTTATCGTATTGCACACTAATTTTTTCAACTATTTCTTTTTTTTTAGTGGGAGAGGGTGACACATAGCTCTCCTGTTTTCCCCAAAAAGACAATTTGCATAGGCTGCAAATCAACAGAAATGAAAAGGAGTGGTTTTGAATTGGATGAAAAAAGAGAATGAAAATTTTGAAAAGATAGAAAAAAACTATATGTTTGCAGTCTCAAAAAGAAAATTCTGTTTTTTATTCTAAGCTGTATTGAACAAAATGAATGACAAAGAAGGAACGAAAGAACGATTATTAGCGTTTATTAGTTATTTGAAAATCCGAAAATCAGAGTTTGAACGCAGGTGCCAGTTGTCTAACGGCTACATCAATAGCATTAAGGGAGATATAGGCGTTCAGAAACTGATGAATATGATAAATGTTTTCCCTCAACTCAATCCATATTGGGTGGCAACGGGAAAAGGTAATATGCTGAAGTCTGTATCAGATAGTTTGAGTTTGGACGATGCATCTCATTTAGACGAGAACCTGTACAACTCGTCATCGACTCCTGTGAAAGATGACAAGTATCAGTCGTTGATGAAGATTCTGATTCAGATTCAGAAACGCGAAGACGAACATTTGGCAAGCATCATGAAGTTGCAGGAAGCCTTGAAACTCAAGGAAGACCAAATCAACCGACTTCTGAATCTGGTGGACAAGCTCAATTATAATCAGTCAACCCCATCGGTAGATTGAGGCATGCATTAGTTTGAGACACGTCCGACTCAGGACACGACTTTTGTATGAGAGACATAGCGCCCATTCTTCCCATCAAGTTGTTCTCCCCATCCATTTCACTCGACTATAAAACACATTTGTAATATGAACAGACAAATTCTCTTCATTGCGCTATCAGGGATGTTTGCAGCCTCTTATGCGCAAATGGCAACCATTACTTCATCACCATCTCTGTCATCTGACAACGGTTTTGAGTTGGTTTGGAGTGAGGAGTTCAACAAGGATGGTGATATGGATACAACGGTATGGAACTTCGAGGAGGGGTTTGTGCGCAATCACGAGGACCAATGGTACCGTCAGAATAATGCTTTCTGCAAGGATGGTTGTCTGGTGATTGAGGCCAAGCGCTGCGACATGCTCAATCCTTTGTATGTGGAAGGTGCACGCGACTGGCGTGCTCAGCGTGAACGTGTGAACTACACCTCCGCTTCCATCAACACCCGCGGCAAGTACAGTTTCCTCTACGGTCGTCTGGAGGTTCGTGCCGCCATCCCCGTTGCGGGTGGTGCATGGCCTGCCATCTGGACTTTGGGTAGCGGAATGCCCTGGCCTTCATGCGGTGAGATTGACGTGATGGAATACTACCGTGTCAACGGTGTGCCGCATATTCTCGCCAATGCCGCCTGGGGTGACGACCGTCCTTCCCATGCCGTATGGAACAGCAAGCGCATCCCCTTTCAGCATTTCCTTGACAAGAACTCACAATGGGCTGACAAGTTCCATGTCTGGCGCATGGACTGGGATGAGAAGGAAATCGCCTTGTATCTCGACGACGAACTGCTTAATCTCATCCCCATGGAGAGTGTTCGCAATGGCCGTATCGGCAAGGAGTTGAATCCTTTCAACTATCCTCAGTACATCCTGCTTAACCTCGCTTTGGGTGGAGACAATGGAGGCACCATCGATGATGATGCCTTCCCCATGTATTATTTTGTGGATTATGTGAGAGTCTATCAGAAGAGATAGCGCCAGGGTTCGATATTTCCGGGTGATTCTGAATACCTTGAATACTCGGATTATTCCAATTTACTTATAGAATTCCTTTTTGCCGGCAGAAAGGGTGTTTTTCATCAGGGAGCAGATGGTCATGGGACCGACGCCACCTGGTACAGGCGAGATGAAACTGCATTTCGGTGCCACCTCGTCGAACTTCACGTCACCACAGAGTCGGAAACCGCTCTTGCGTGTGGCATCTGGCACACGAGTGGTGCCTACATCGATGACCACAGCTCCTTCCTTCACCATGTCGGCAGTGACGAAGTTCGGACTTCCGATGGCGGCGATGATAATATCGGCCTGACGGCATTCCTCCTTGAGTTTGGGTGAATGGCTGTGGCAGACGGTCACCGTTGCGTCGCCTGGATATCTTTTCTGCATCATCAATGATGCCATGGGTTTACCCACGATGTTGCTTCTTCCAAGGATGACGCATTTCTTCCCTCTGGTTTCGATGCCGTATCTGGCAAGGAGGGTAAGTATGCCGTTGGGTGTGGCCGAGATATAACAAGGCAGACCGATGGACATTCTGCCCACATTGATAGGATGGAAACCGTCGACGTCCTTGCGGTAGTCGATGGCCTCGATGACCTTCTGCTCGGCAATGTGCTTGGGCAAAGGCAACTGCACGATGAACCCATCGACATCGTCGTCCTCGTTCAGTTCCTTCACTTTCGCCAGCAGTTCCTCCTCGGTGATGGTGTCTTCAAAACGAATGAGCGAAGATTTGAAGCCACAGGCCTCACAGGCCAGCACTTTGTTTTTCACGTAGGTCTCGCTGCCCCCGTCGTGTCCCACGAGTATGGCTGCAAGGTGTGGTCTTTTACCGCCTTGTGCCACTATCTGTTCCACTTCTGCGGCTATCTCTTTCTTGATTTCGGCCGCTGTGGCCTTACCGTCGATGATTTGCATATCTTTCTATGTTCTAAATGGTTATTTCTTGCGTTTCTTACCGCCTCCGAAGCCTCCTCCGAAGCCTCCTCCCATGCGTCCCATCATGGCGGCCATCTTGTTGCCTTGCATCATGCGCATCATCTTGCGCATTTCCTCAAACTGCTTGGTGATGCGGTTCACTTCGTCGATGCTGTTGCCGCTGCCTCGTGCGATGCGTTGCTTGCGGCTCATGTTGATTTCATCAGGATGTGCGCGTTCGTATGGGGTCATAGAACCTATCATGGCCTCGATGCTCTTGAAGGCATTGTTGTCGATGTCGATGTCCTTCATGATTTTGCTCATGCCGGGTATCATGGAAGCCAGGTCCTTGATGTTGCCCATCTTCTTGATTTGACCAATCTGGTTGAGGAAGTCGTTGTAGTCGAACTTGTTCTTGGCGATTTTCTTCTCCAGTGCCTTGGCTTCCTTCTCGTCGAACTGTTGCTGTGCACGTTCCACGAGCGAGACGATGTCGCCCATGCCGAGGATACGGTCGGCCATACGGTCGGGGTGGAAGACATCGAGTGCGTCCATTTTCTCGCCCGTACCCACAAACTTGATGGGTTTGGTGACGACTGAACGGATGGAGATAGCAGCACCGCCTCGGGTGTCACCGTCGAGTTTGGTCAGTACCACGCCGTCGAAGTCAAGTCTGTCGTTGAATTCCTTGGCGGTGTTGACGGCATCCTGACCCGTCATGGCATCGACCACGAAGAGTGTCTCGTCGGGGTTGATGGCGTTTTTGATGTTGGCGATTTCCTGCATCATCTGCTCATCCACAGCCAGACGTCCGGCGGTATCGACGATGACCACGTCGTAGCCCTTGCTTCTGGCTTCGTTGATTCCCCTTTGGGCGATGCCAACGGGGTCTTTCACGTCGGGTTCGGAATAGACGGTCACGCCAACAGACTCACCCACCACTTTCAACTGTTCGATGGCAGCGGGACGATAGACGTCACAAGCCACGAGCATGGGACGTTTGCCCTGTTTGTTCTTCAGCAGGTTGGCTAGTTTGCCGCTGAAGGTGGTCTTACCCGAACCTTGCAGACCCGACATGAGAATGATGGCAGGGTGGCCCTTGAGGTTAAGTCCTGTGGCTTCTCCGCCCATCAGTGCAGCGAGTTCGTCGTGCACGATTTTCACCATGAGTTGGCTGGGTTTGACTGCAGTCAGTACGTTCTGTCCCAAGGCCTTCTGTTTCACGGTATCGATGAAGGTTTTGGCTGTACGGTAGTTCACGTCGGCTTCAATGAGTGCCTTTCGCACGTCTTTGAGTGTCTCGGCCACATTGATTTCGGTGATTTGGCCTTCACCTTTGAGAATCTTGAAAGATCGCTCAAGTCTTTCACTTAAATTTTCAAACATAGGACATTAGTTGTTTGTGGTGGTTGTTTTTTTTCTAGAAATTCTAGATGTTCTAGAAATTCTAGATGTTCTAGATGTTCTAGATGTTCTAGATGATTTTTAGATTTTTATTTGTTTTGGCTTTCTTGTAGTTTTGGTTTCTTGTCGGTTTTGATGCCTTGGTAGATGAGGAAGGCAATGATGAACACCACAATCACAATGGCAGTGATGCCGATGATGTGGCTGTAGTGGGAGATGGTTGCGATAAGTTGCTGTTCGTTGACCTGGGTGTGGCAAACCCATCCGATGCCCACAAGGATGATGTTCCAGATGGCAGCTCCGAGGCAAGTGTAGAGAATGAAACTCAGAAGGTTCATTTTGACCAGTCCTGCGGGTATTGAAATGAGTTGCCTGATGGCTGGTATCATACGTCCGATGAGTGTGGAGATGGCTCCGTGTCGGTCGAAGTATTTTTCAGCTTTCTCCACCTTCTGAGCGTCGATAAGGCACATGTGTCCGAATCGGCTGTTGGCGAAGGCATAGACGATGGGGCGCCCGAGGAAGTAGGATAGGGCATAGTTCACGAGCGCGCCGATGAGGGCGCCGAGTGTGCCGCAAAGCACAATCATTGGCATGGTCATCTCACCGCGTTCGGCGGCGATGTATGCTGCGGGTATCATGACCACTTCTGAGGGAAAAGGAATGAAGGAACTCTCGATGGCCATGAACACGATGATCCAGAAATAGTTGAGGTGATCGAGCGCTCCTCCTGTCAGGTTGACGATAAAATCTTCCATTGCGTTGTTTCTCGCTTGTTTTTGGTGTCTGTTTTTTTTTGTTTAAGCGGACGCTTCCGTCGCATCCTTACATTTAAAGTGCAAATTTAGCACTTTTTTATGATTCAACCATGCTTTTTGGTGAAAAAGAGGTTCTTCGCTTCTTGTTTATGATTGTCCGCTGATTATGTTTATACAAAAACCGTGCCAAAAGCATCGTCATAGCAAAAAAATGCTGATGTCAAATGTTTCTTAGTAAATGTTAAAATGAAGGCATTTATACAGAATCTGAATTTTTATGCACGTGAAAGTGCGGTTTTTGGGTATTATTTGCGTATATCTATACAATGTTATATGCAAAAATGTTTCATGGGTATGACATTATATAACATTGACCATTGAACATTGACCATTGAACATTGAGCTCGGCATAGTGCAAACGAGTTTGCACTATGCCGAGCTCAATCGCATTTTTGACCATAGGCTTTGCCTAAAATGCTCACGCTTGCATTTTAGAGCAATGGACATGATGTGTTAAAGTTATGTGCTAACAGGTAAAAAAAATATAAGATAAAAACGAAAAAAATCAGAAAAGTTGTGATTGTTTCGGAAAATGTGTTTAAATTTGTATTTTATAAGGATGTTGTATATCATTGTCACCGATGTGTGATATTGAGATTTTTGGATAAAGAAAGAATGTAATTGATATGATGAAGAGAATGTTTTTGTTCATCGCAGCCATACTGTCATTAGGTTATACGGTTAGTTTGCAAGCCCAGGTGATGAAGGCTGCCGACCTTGAGAAGTATGCGAAGGAGAAGTATGGTGAGAAGTGGCTCGATGCAGCCGCCAATCTCGCCAGTGGCTTGACGCTCGACAAGAACCAGAGCCTGACTTACCAGCAGGTCATCGAGGTGCCGGGCAAGAGCAAGCAACAGCTTTATGTTGCGCTCAACTATTGGGTGACCGCCACGTTCAAGGACAAGCAGGCCATCACGCTCAACGACAAGGAAGCGGGTTGCATCATCGTCTCATCCACCATTAAGAACATCGTTGAACATACAGGCACCTTGAACAAATACTCTGTCAATATCACGCCTGTTATCCGTCTTGACATCAAGGACGGGAGAATACGCGTCACCTACACCGTTCAGAGCTACGATGTGCTGGCGGATATCTCTGGCGGATGGCTCAGCCCCACCGACAATGGTAAGAAGACGGCTGGCGACTCCAAACGAAAGGAGGACGACAAGACCAACGCTAATCTTTATGATGAGCAGTGGGAAATAGCCAAACACTATCCGTTTGTAGAGAAAGACCCTCAGAAACGTACCTGTGCCAAGGCTCTTGTGATGACCCATGCGTACTCCAACGCCATCATAGACAAAGTGGAGGAGGCCGTGAAGAACGGTCTTGTAGGCAACGACGATGATGACTGGTAGAGTCTGGTTGTCTTTCTACGGCACACATCCACCTTTTCTGTCAGATGTATAAGAAGGGGTAAATATTTGTATGAGAAACAATTATAACAATAATAAATCATTAATACATTAACATTATGAAACAACCAACAACGAATTTCGGGTCGGGGCAAGCCCCGTCTCTACAGTGGTTCTTCGGTTGGATGATGTTGTTCCTCCTGTGGGCTGTGCCTTCCTCGATGAAGGCGACTTACGTGGATGACACATGGAACTACTCAGTTTTGTACAATCCGCCCGAGATTATTAACTTGAAACTTGCGCTTTACGACTGTGATGGCGCAGACTGTTGGGTGAAAGACGGTTATGTCTATGTCGAGGTTGATGGAGATAAGAAGACCTTGCTCCATTACAAAGCCGAGAGCGACATCGACAACGATCACAAGTACAACAGGGCGGAGTTCTCCACAGGTGTGGGTGGTAAAGTTCAGATTGTCCGTGGCATCGACTATGGTGACGAGGTGGTTGAAAAGAGCGAGAGGACGATTTCCATCTACCGTCCCAACACGAGGCAATCGTACTTCAATGTGAATGTCAAGTGGTTTATTCCGCTTGAGTACCGTGGCAAGAAGATCAAGGTTACTTTCAGTATCAAGCGTGATGGTAATGCCCGTTACGAAGGAAACGTGGATGGAATTGCCTCTCAGGAGTTTCAGATCAGTGAATTGGATCCTCTGGTTTTCCCAGACCTGATGACTCCTATGCTTGCCTACGAGAAGGCCAATGCAGGTAACATCATGGTTCCCTGGATGATCGCCACGGGCAAGGTCAAGAAGGTGACCATGAAGTATCAAGACGAGAATGGTAATAATCAGACGATGAAACTTGACACTGTGTCGAGTGGTTTCGTCTATCTTCCTTTCGATAAGATTGTTCGTCAGTGTCGCATTGAAGTGGATTATCTCGATACGGAAAAGAAACTCCGCACGTCTAAATCCGATGCGATAGATATCCCCATCTTGCACACAGCCAAGCATTTCAAGGTGGCTTTGCGTGATAATGGTACAGCCTTGCTGACCTGGGATGTGGATCATCCCCAATACAAGGACATCATGTATAGCGACTTGTGGGAGATCCAGCGATGCATCGGACCTGATGTCAATGAGAGCAAATGGCAGAACATCGGCCAGGTCACTTACGACAATGATACCACTCAGTATTCATACGAAGATGAGATGCTCTTCTCGGCCTACCAGACCGACTCCATCTACTACCGCATCCGTCGCGCGAGCACAGCGCTATGGGGTTGGAGTTACTCAGTAGGAGCGGTGAAGACCCACCTTGCAGAGCAGTTGTTCCTTCCATTCTTTGACAACGCATCTGTGACGAAAGATAAAGACTGGGGCATCAACGACAAGCACAACGTAACCATATCGTGGGATGTCAGAAACACTCCTATGAAGTCCTACGACCTCGACGGAAACTTCATTATCCGAAGCAGGGAAGACTGGGGCAGATTCGCCCAACTGGTCAACGAAGGAAAGACTTCGTTGGGGGCCGTGATGTATGCCGATGTCAATCTCGGCGACAAGCAAGATATGGTGGGTACTTTGACGAACCCCTACCGTGGACATTTCGATGGCAACGGCCACAAACTGACTTTCAAATATGAGTTCGATATCAATGACAATGTCTATGATCAGAACATCGACAACCACCCGATTGCACCTTTCTCATGCGTGGGAAAATATGCTACAATAAAGAACCTCCACACTGCGGGAAGTATCACCACCAACGCCAAATACGCTGGCGGTATCGTTGGTCGTATAGTGTCGGATAGCGATGTGAATTATGATCAAGTTGTCACTTTGGAGAATTGCCGTTCATCGGTCAGCATCAACTCCACGCTCTCTGGTGCAGGTGGCCACGGCGGTATAATCGGTGCAGTGACGAATACCCATGCTGTGACGATTTTGATTACAAACTGTCTTTTCGATGGAGAGTTTATTGGCAAGAACACCTATGCATGGGGTGGTTTCATTGGATATATTCAATATGGAGATGTCATTGCCACATCTTGTCTGTTCGATCCCAAGTCACTGGATGTCAACACACAGGATTGCCGCGTCATTTTCCGTAGGGAAAAGGGAGGTGATAAATTAACTAATTTTTATTACACGACATTCTTAGGTTCACAAACTGTGACACAAGGAACTATAGATGCCAGTCAGATGACAGCTGACCAACTTGTCGCCAAACTTGGCGGGCGCTGGCAGAATTCTGGAGAGAAGGCTGTGTTGGCCATGACCTCGTTGGACTATGAGAAAGAAACGGAATATACCAGAGAAGGACGTTTCATCATCCGTAACGCCAAAGACTGGCAGAAATTCTGCCAGTTGGTTAACGGTGGTAATACGAAGCTCAATGCCATAATGGCCGATAACATCAACTTGGAATCCACACAGGACCATGTCGGAATCGTAGATAAAGTGACCTACGAAGGCGAATTCGACGGGAATGGCCATACGCTGACCTATGCTTTTGTGAACACCGATTCCAGGTCAACTGCTTGTGCCCCGTTCGAGCAGACAGGCAACGGATGCTACATCCACGACCTTCATGTGAAAGGCACAATCACTACTGCCGGTACAGATCCTGCCAGCATTTTCTCCGTAGCTGTGGAAGGCAAGACAACACTGGCTAACATTCTCAGCGATGTGGATGTCACATGCACCACATACACCACATTCAATGAAAGAATCGCAGGTATTGGTGGTAGCACCAACAGTGATTGTGATCTGACCATCCGTGATTGTGCCTTCTACGGTTCATTGAATGGAAAAGATCCCAAAGAAGTTTGTGTCAGTGGTATCTTGGGAAGCCTTCACACTTACGCCAAAGCGACGCTTAATAATGTGTATTTCTCTCCTTCATCCGTTAATTTCAATATCATCGACGATAATCGCTCGAGGGTGTTGGTAGGATATGATACAGAAAACAAAGCCACAATCAACAATTGTTACTATGCTGCCGCAGGTGGACTGACTGTTGACGAACAAGCCATAAAGGACAATACAACCTCGCCAGATAACCTCATTCTCCTTCTTGGCGACAAGTGGTCGGTTGTCGATGGCAGGGTTGTTCCCACAGCTTCTGTGAGCAACAGTTTGGACGAATCTGGAGCCGACATCGCCATTTGGGACGAACGCGCCAAAGTCATGCTTCATGCCAATATGATAGCCTCCTCGGGTGAGATTGTTCATACTTATCAGCGTGAGGTGACTCAAGATGAGATCAAAGCTCAGAAGTTGAATCAGCAACTTGTCAACACTTGCGTTGATTATGAGTTCTACCTCACCATCGAGCGCGACCACTCTCCGCTGTACATTGGTTTGAGGAGCCGTCAGGATACCTACAACGTCGGTGTAGTGAAGACAGAGTTTGGGGATGCCTCCAACTATGAGTTCAACCTCAATGGAGAGGTGACGGGCATAACCGCAGAAGAGCAGCAGTCGAGTGTGTTGTTGAAGTGGAAGACCAACAGTCAGCTGGTTGACTACTACCGTGTGCTTCGTCATGACCTCCTCGACGAAACGGGCAAGGTTGATACACTGGTGACCAATTATCTTCAGACGCAATACACCGACATCACCCCCCAGCCTCAGCACGAGTACAATTATCGTGTGGAGGCGGTTGTGGATTGCGAGGGTCAGCACCTCACCTATGCAGAAACCACAGGCCATTGCGCCTCAACGGGTATGATCCGTGGTTATGTCAGGTTGTCAGATGGAACAGCTATCTCAGGTGCTGAGGTAGTTGCCACGGCCGATCCTGCCTCGAAGATCAAGGATGCAGTAGTAGGTCGCGCCGTGACCGACGAAAATGGTTACTTCGAAATCGCCGGTCTCATCTATCAGATAAAAGGTTCCTACAATATCACCGTCACCCGCAAAGGCAACGAGGGTACCTTCGACGCCCAGTCAGTGGAATTCACTGAGTACAAGAACTTACACAACAACGTTGTCTTCTACTTGAATGAATTCTTCACTTATACAGGCAAGGTGATGTACGACGGTTCCAGCATTCCTGTCTTGGGTGCTCAGTTCAAAATCGACGGACAAATCATCACCAAGAGTTCTGGTCCCGACAAGGGCAAGCCCGTGACCACCAACAATTCCGGTGAGTTCTCGCTCAGCATCCCCAAAGGTCCCCATAGGGTGCAGGTGGTGAAGGAAGGTCATGTTTTCGATAACGATGGCTACCTCATTGACCATGATGCACGAGAAGACGAGGACTCCACTTACTTCAACTTCACGAGCAACGTCTATGATCGTTATCTTTGGGACTTGACCCGTGTGACTCTCCGTGGCCGTGTAGTAGGAGGTTTTGTTCAGGGCAGCAAACCCCTGGGTCACTCTTACTCAGTCAACAACCTCGGGGACAGCATCCGCATCGTCATGGAACTCGAAGGCGACAACTCCTCATGGATAGTCCGCGACCAACGTGACGAGACCATTCACTCCCGCGATTCATTATACGCACATGGTGTGAGCGACACCACGCGTGTCGTGTCGAAGCGATACTCCATCATCGTGTCTCCCGACAACAAGACAGGCGAGTTCCAGGCCCCATTCTATCCAGTGAAGTACAAGGTGACCGATATCTACTGCAACGGCTATGCCACGCTGTTCGAAGCCGGCAAGGTTGGCGAGACTCTCGATCTCTCTGGGAATGTACTTGGCGACACTATCGTCTTCAACCGCATCTACCACAAGCCAGCCACTCTGAACTACGAGCAGTTCACAGGCACCCTTGAAGGCTACTTTGGATTGAAGGAGTATCTGGCTCAGGACAACTTAGGCAATGACACGAAAGTGGAGTTGTGGAATAATGGCAAGTACAGTCTTGGCTATCCTGTCTTCATGGCAGGCAATCCCACCCTTCTCACCCTCTCCGCCCGTGAGGAATACTATTATAATAATGTGGTGAAAGATCAGCCCGACGACATAGTCCTTCTTAGTGGCGGTACGGTGTATTTACACAACGGTCTGATCAGCGCAGAGCATACAGACTCTGTCAAACTCAACGAGGAAGGCAAAGCCTCCTATTTGTTCACACCAGAGAACCTCACCTTCACCCAGGAAGGCGAGAACGCTCTCAAGTCCTTGACATTTACCCTGCTGTATGATGACACCTACTACGACATCAAACCGCTCAAAGGCTATGTTCTGGCCGCTCAGGCCAAGCCACAGGGTAGGAGAGTGATAGCATCCGGTATTCCGCACTTGATTGATGTTCTCCGCGACCCGCCAGGTGGCGAGAGCAGTGCTTACATCGAGTCTGGTTCTAAGTTGAAGTACGGTTATCATTACGACCTGAAGATTGAGGGTGGATTCGATATCACCTTGAAGGAAGGAAAGGGTTCCGACTACTACACAGGCCTTTGGGCAGGTGAGGGTTCTGGAACCGAAGCCGGCAATCTGAACAGCTCTGAGAGCAACCAGCTCTTCAACATGGGATTCATCATTGGTTATAATGGTGGATGGAACTACTCTTACGAATTAGAGACGACCCAGAAGATAGAGACAGCCTCAGGCATCAAGAGCGTGGGTGCAGTTGCCGACCTGTATATAGGTATGACCGACGAGACCGTCATCGAGGATGCCATCGCAGTTCGCGTTGTCCCCGAGTCGATGTACAAACTCCTGGTTCCCGCCACAGGGAATACTTTCCAGCATGGCGGAAAGGAATTTGAAGTTAAACTGGGTACGGTGAAGGTGCTTGCTGAAGGTGTTGGTTCCGACGGCAAGAAGGTTTATCTCATCCGCGACGAAGTGCTCAAGGCAACTCCCCGTGTCAGCACGACTTTCGCCCACTCCGAGGGCTATATAGAGAATGAGCTCCTTCCTCAGTTGCTTCGGATCAGGGAATCGATGATTTTGCCTAAGGGTACCACCGACGCAGAGGCCCAAGCCCAGGCCGACCTGCGCAACTACCCTGTTTATGTGAGCAAGGTGACAACCGATGACCCAGGTTACGCCCAAACCGATGAGAATGGTAATTACAACTATGTGCAGTTTGTTCCTTCAAGCAGCACCGCAGTATGGCCAGACTCCATCGCCGCCCTGAACAACCAGATTGTGACCTGGATTGGTTTCCTCGCAGTCAATGAGGAGGAGAAAATCAACGTCAGCGCCAGCGACAAAGTCAAGACCTTCAGTTTTGACGGCAGTGCCAAAGTGGAATATGGCGAGAGTTTCTCCTTCGGAGTGGAGAAAGAACGCTACATGAAACTTCCTTTCATCAACACACCTGCTACCATTCTTGGCGACGACTTCTTCGGTGCTTTGACCAAGAATGTCTCTGAGAAAAAAGGTGGAGATGATAAAGCTAAGGAAAATATTTTGACGAACGAGGTGGAATTCAGTGTTGCAGGTCAGAAGTTGCAACTGGTCTTCAAGCCCATTATCACTTTTGAACTCAATCAGAACAACACCATGGGTGAGGAGAACAGCAAGAAGACAGGTTTCACCTTGTCATGCGACCGCCAGTCTTATATCACGGTTGATGTTTATCGTTCTCGTGTCGATTTGAGCAACTACGAGGAGAAGATCAAGAACGGCGACCTGGATGTCATCTACAAATACTCCGAGGAAACGAAGAATGAGATTCGTGATGGTCTTCCCTCGTTCATGCCTTACAACGCCAAGTCCTACAGTAACTTTATCTTCCGCACCCGTGGTGGCGCAACGAAGAAGCCCTACGAGGACGAGCGTCTTACAGAATATTACAATGTTGGTCAGGTGCTCGATGCCAAGACTATTCCTATCGACAACCTGCGGATATGGACCGAGCAGGCCACAGTGAGCAATGTTCCTTACGGCGAGCCAGCCAAGTTCCTTATCCATCTCTCCAATGAGAGCGAGGTGCCTAACTTCACCTCTCCTGTGTTCAAGCTCTGTCGTCTCGACAACGACGAGAACAGCAAGGGCGCTAAAATATATGTCGATGGCGTGCCTCTGACACCCGACGGCATCAGCGTCCTGATGGATGCCAACACCGTGGTCGATAAACTGGTGGAGGTTTATGCAGGAACAGAATTCGACTACAACGACCTGACACTCAGCATTTGGGATCCCGAAGATCCCGACCGTTCGTGGAAGCAGAGCATCTCCGCACACTTCCTACCGTCTGCAGGCAAGATCAACATTAGCTCGCCAGACGACAAATGGGTGCTCAACACCGAGTCGCCCTATAATAAGGACAAGCAGAGCTACTATATGCCTGTGCGTATCGATGGCTTCAACGTGAATGCCCGCGGCTTCGACCATATAGAGCTCCAGTACAAACTCTCCACAGAGGGCGACAAGTCGTGGGTGAATGTCTGCTCCTACTACAAGAGCGACTCGCTCATGGCCCTGGCATCAGGTGAGCGCAAACTTATCAAGAACGACGGTTACATAGATGACGCCATCTTCTATGGTGAGAAAGACCCAGTGGAGCAGTACTACGATCTCCGCGCAGTGGTTTATTGCCGTCATGCAGGAGGCTTCATCACCGCCGACTCGAAGGTGATCAGCGGTGTGAAAGACACGCGCATACCTGTGCCGTTCGGCACACCTAAGCCAGTGAGCGGTATCCTCGACATCGGCGACGACATCATTATCTCGTTCTCCGAGCCGATAGCCGGCAACTACCTCACCGAAGTGAACAACTTCGAGGTGCTGGGTACCACCAACTCCACCAACATCGCGCTTTCCACAGCTTTGAGGTTCACGGGCAACAGTATAGCTTACAGTCAAGCCGACCGCAACCTCGCAGGCAAGAGCTTCACCTTCGATTTGATGCTCAACCCCGACCATAACGGAAAGGCGATGACTGTGCTGACCCACGGCAACTATCTCGACTATATGACCCTTGGATTGACAGCCGACCGCCATCTCACAGCCACAATTGAAGACTATACAGTCACCAGCGACCAGGCTATTGATTTCAAAGGACTGAATCAAGTGCTCTATAGTTTCGAACTCACAGACGACATGAAGACCATCGTCAGGTTCTACGATGGTTCTACCCTCATCGGTGAGAAGACCGTCGACTGTGTTTACCAGGGTTATGGCAATTTATTCCTTGGTGGTAATATTTTCGACAACGCAGATGAGGATGATGGGAATGCAGAAGATGCTCCTGATGATTACCAAGGCACAATGCTTGAGATGCGTCTGTGGAACACTGCTTTGAGTGAAGCCTTCATCTCTAAGTATTCACAGAAGGTACTTACTGGTTACGAACTCCATTTGATTGATAACTATGCGTTGAACGAAGGTTCAGGCACCTACAGTTACGACAAGGCAGTTGGAGGCAACGACCTGATCTTGCTTGGTACATCATGGGTAGTACCCGAGGGTATCAGTCTGAAACTGGATGGCGAGAAGGGTGTCAAAATGACATCGAAGTTCTTCAACCGTCAAGATTTCGAGGACTACACCCTGATGTTCTGGTTCAATACCGCTGATTATAATGGTACCCTCATGGCCAACGGTCTTGGACAGGACGAGCCCAACAACGGCAATCACTTCAACATCGGTTTGAAAGATGGAGAGCTGTTCTTCCGTAGTGCAGGCAAGGAGTTTTCTACCAGCACCACCGTAAGTGATGGTATATGGCATCATTTCGCCATGACCATCAACCGCTCGCGCAATGTGGGTAACATCTATATCGACCAGGCTCTCAAGGCCACCTTCCCGACCGAAGGTTTGGGAGGCATCTCAGGAGAGGATCTCGCAGTAGGTGCAACATACACCGACATGAAGACAGCGACCGCTCCTTTGTCGGGCAACATCGACGAAATCGCCATGTATGAGATGGTGTTGCCTCCCAGTCTCATCGATACTTACGCTAAATCCACGCCATCGGGTACAGAGATGGGTACCCTGGTCTATCTGCCGTTTAGCAGTTCGACAGTCTTGAAGGACAACCATATTCAATTGGTTCCTTCAGGTATCAGTCTCCGCCGCTACAAGGAGGGCCAATCGATTTCCGAGACACGCCGCGACACGATTGTCGATCAAAGCATTGCATACGCCTTGGGCGATAAGGAGAATTACGCGAGGATGCGTGAGAAGACGAATCTGGAACACCTTGAGTTCAGTTACGTGGTCGATAATCAAGACCTCTTGCTCAACCTCGACGTTCCCGATGCCGAAATCGAGAAGACCAATGTCTATATCACGGTGAAGGATGTGGCCGACCTCAATGGTAATCTCACAGCCAGTCCTGTGCTCCTCAATCTCTACGTTTATCGTAACCCTCTGCGTTGGGATGTCAAACGTTTGAATATCACCACGCATTATGGTAACGACACTACAGTGGAAGTGAAACTGAAGAACCTCGGTGGCAAGAAGCAGACCTACACGATGGAAGGTCTTCCTATTTGGATTACCGCATCTAAGAGCGCAGGAGTCATCGACGCCCTTGATGAGGAGAGCATCATGCTTACCATCTCGCCTTACATCAATATCGGTGATTACGACGAGAAGATTTATGTGAAGGGAGAGAACGGCATGTCGGAGCCTCTGCCTATTAACATCACCGTGCGTGGTGATGAACCGCAATGGGTAGTGAGTGATGCCCTGAAGGAACGTAACATCTCGATGAACATGGTGGCTCGCGTCTATCTCGACGAACATTTATCCAGTGATCCTGCCGATATCCTTGCGGTATTTGGAGAGGGACACCAGTTGCTCGGTGTGACCCACATCGATGTGGATCAGACAGCCAATGCCAACGAAGCCTTGGCGTTCGTCACCATCTACAACATGGAGGATAAACCGGTACCATTGAGTTTCGAGTTCTTCAATGCTTCGACAGGAAAGATTCATGAGCTTTTGCCCTATGTAAATGATTATCCTGATGGCATCAAGTTCAAAGCCAATACCATCCTTGGCACAAGTGCCAATCCAGTGATGCTGTATGAGGACTATGATGAGGTGCAGACACTCCACTTGAATAGAGGATGGAACTGGCTCTCGTTCTACGTGATGCCCAAAAAACAGACCGTTGCAGATTTGCTCTATGATGGTGCAGAATGGTTGGTAGGTGATGGATTCGAGGTCATCACAAGCAAGGGCAAGCCATATCAGTACTCTTACAAGAGCAAGAAGTCTTCCGACAATGACGTCTACTTCTGGGATCATGGCACCGACAGCATTTCCATCGACCCGTCGCTGATGTACCGCTTCTACTCGATGAATGATAAGACAGCCTATATCTCAGGTGCCCAATGGTTTGGTGGTATACAAGTGAAACATGGATGGAACCGTGTCGGCTTTATGTCGTCCATCAACCTGCCGTTGTCTGTAGCTCTTTCCGATTACACAGACTTCGCTTCCGACGGCGATATCATCAAGTCGCAAGACGAGTTTGCCGTATTGAATGTGATTGGTGAGAACAGGATATGGAAGGGTACACTCAAGTACCTGAGCACAGGTAAAGGCTATATGATTAAGCGTAATGCCAACGACGAACGCACCTTCTACTATCCTCGTTATGGCTCATCGTCGCGCTACTCCGGCACCAAGACACCTACACGTGCCGCTGCCACACCACCGCTCTTCGTCAACAACACTGCCAGCAACATGAACGTCATAGCAGTGACCGAGGGCGTGGAACTTCAGGAGGGTGACCGTCTGGTAGCCTACCATGGCGCAGACATCTGTGGTATCGCCGAAGCCGATGAAGATGGACTCTTCTTCCTCACTGTAGGCGAGGCCGAGAATAGCGCAGCCGAAGATGTTCAGTTCACCATCGAACGCGACGGTGAGACTGTGGCCATCACGCCGAAGACGATGAAATATACGGCCGACGCGCTCCATGGCAGCATCAACGAACCAACCGTTATCCGCTTCATTGAAGCAGGACGCTTCGCCGACGGCGAGTGGTACACCATCCAGGGTATCCGTCTGCCAGCACGTCCTACTGAGAAGGGAGTGTATATCTTCAATGGTAACAAGGTGCTTGTGAAGTGACAGGATGATGTGGAGGCGGGAAACGCCCGCCTCCGCATCCCTTTCATTCATCCGAGATAAGCCTATTCAACCCATTAGACTTCAAGAACAAATAAAACCCATCATAATGAAAAGATTCGAATATCTTCAACTCGTTGATAGGAAGACATGGCTGAACGCTTTCCTTATCAACCACGCAAAATTAGTGATACTCCTATCGGTCGTTACTTTTTTCTGGGGATGTGGCAGCGATGACGACGATGCAGAACCGACTGACCCGAAGAATAAGAGTGAATTGCTGACGCCAGGCAATGCAGTTCGCCCGACATGGAATGAACCCGATTATCATTCTTTTGAACTCACCATGGCCGTGCAATTCCGTTTGCAGGAAGTACTCGAGGGCTACGTAAGCGAAAATGACCTCCTCTGCGCTATCATCAACGATGAAGTGCGTGCGGTCAGCAGCCCAGAGAACAGCGAGGGACAGATTTACTTCCCCTTGGTAATTGCAGCCAATACCAATGACTCTATGGTGAGCATCGCATACTATTGCGACCAACTCAAACGTATCTATACCATCGACAGTTGGCACCAATTCGACGCCAGCCTGCCACCGCTCAACAACGAACAACCCTATCTACTTGAATTTATCCCAACAGAACAACAAGAATAATGAAAAAGACTTTTTTAGCATTGTGTGCCTTCATGTTCACTGGTATGATTATGGCACAGGAGGGTTCACAGGAGGGTTCACAGGACACTCCACAGGACACTCCACAGGAGGGTTCAACTGTAATCAAAATCAGCACTGTGGCTCAACTCTTGGCCATAACTGATTTGAATGCCAATTATATCCTTACAGACAACATCACCCTTACTGATGATTGGGTGCCTATCGGAGTTCCTCCTATTGGAACAGCTGATGATGATCTTGAAAATTATTCCTTCAATGGCACATTCGACGGCAACGGAAAATACATCTATGGACTGACTTTTACAATTTCGGATCCAACTGCCATTTACATGGGACTCTTTGGTAGAATAGGTTCTAAAGGTGTTGTGAAGAACCTTAATGTCGAATCAAGTAATGGCATTTATGCAAGTGCCGGCAGAACTGATGGTTCTCGCAACATTGGCACCATAGCAGGTGTGAACCATGGCAAGATTCTCAATTGCAGTAGTATTGTAGATGTGTATTGTCACGCTAATTCGTTAGATGGTGGTGGCATTGCAGGTGAGAACCGAGGTCTGATTAAAAACTGTGCTTATAGCGGCACCATTGATCGCGGTGATACCCCTAGTAATCCCTATAGTAGTTTTCATATAGGTGGCATTGTCGGTGATAACGAATCTGGTGGCACACTCCAGAACTGTTTTACCCAGACCACTATACAAAACACACCCGGTCATGAACTCTATGGGCAAAATGCTGAAAATGGTCAAATCCTAGATTGTGCCTATCATTATGGCAATGCTAATTCAGGGGGTGTTAAGCTTGAAGGACGCACTTTCTACAGGTCTGACCGTAATTGGAATACCCTCTGCCTGCCGTTTGATGTCACCATCCAAGGGTCAGTGTTTTCCGATGCTATTGTTATGGAATTGGATACTGATTCTGAAGGCTATGCCCATCCTACAGGTATTGTTGAAGGTGAAGATGAAGCCGGCGAACCTATCAATACTCTCTATTTGAACTTCAAGGCTGCCGATCGCATTATTGCTGGCCAGCCTTATCTCGTCAGATGGAATAATCTTGATGAGACAAACGAGCTTGTTGACCCCAGTTTTCCTGGTGCTAACCTCTCGGATATGTTATTGAGGGGTAAAACTCCAAAAGGTGTAACTAGCGGTGACACCAACGTGACTTTTATGGGCACTTATTTTTCCAAGGACATAGAGGAGACGGGTGGAGACAATACTGTTCTCTTCCTCAAGGCTGACGCAGACGGTGGCTTTACCAACACCCTTTATTATCCCGATGCCCCCATGAGCATCAATTCCCTCCGTGCTTACTTCCAGCTCAATAATGGCTATGTAGGAGGCTGGTATATGCCAGGCGGTGGCAGTAGTATCAACGTATTCAACCTCAATTTTGGTGAAGGCTCCACAGGACTGAAGAAGGTGGAACTGAACATACCTTCTGATTCTGAAGAAGTTTACGACTTGAGTGGCCGCCGTGTGGAGAACGAGAACTTGCGCCCAGGCATTTACATCAAGAATGGCAAGAAGTATTTGATTCGGAAATAACAAACTTAAAAATCTATTATTAGCAAACCTATTATTAACCAATGAAAAAGTGTATGATTGTTATCGCCGCTATGGCGATGTTGATGTTGACGGGTTGCAGACAAACCCAGGAGAACAAGACGAAGGCTGCCGACAACGGCATTGCCTGGTATGAGAACGACTCAGCCCTCCAGGCTGACCTTACAGCGGCTATTGAAGACGCCAAGGTCATCGACAGTGTGGAAGTGGTCAACGACCTGACACCTGTCAAGAAAGACTATCCAGGTGAGGAGTGGGCTAATTTCGATGGCCGCGACATGGTGTTGGTTGTCACCCTTGTCGATTCCAGCCGCCTGCAGCGTTTCTTCTCTGGCGAGGGTGTCTATCGCATCGACCGTGAGATGGGTACATGGGTGTCGCTTCCTGTTGACTGGGTGAACCGCAGCGCCGCCTTCGAGGGCCTCGACAGTGTGGCAGCCCACATGCGTCTGATTCAGATGTACGGACTCGACCCCACTTGCGACTACGACATCATGGTCAGCTTCTATGCCGACCCGGCTACGATGTTCCGTCCAACACCTGACCCCGACATCACCACTACTACGGCTACGACTGAGTTCCCCAAGCATGTGGATGAGAACTTCAAGATTGGCGAGACCAACTTCCGCGAGTGGTACCGCTACAGCGTGGAGGCCGCCTACGAGGACGACAGCCCACTGCCTTGGACCCGTTTGGGTTACACTTACGACTGGCATAACGGTGCCGACCACAGAGGTGTTTCGGAGTACATCGTAGGCCATCAGTCACTCATCAAGGTGAAAGGCTACGAAACCGCTTGGCAGTTCGTCAAGAACCTCTCCAAGTAATAGTAAGGAACAGTCGAACGACTTTCGCACAATGAAGAACCGTGGGTGCACTGCAGTAGCGCACCCACGGTTTTTATTTGATGTTTGGAAATTGAATGATTTCCAAACACTACAATTTTGAGTCCCCGAATTGCTGTTGCAGTTGAGGTGGTAGGTCGCGCACATGTATGTCGCGCTGAGGGAACGGAATCTCGATGTTGTTCTCATTGAGGGTTTTGTAGATGCACTCGCGCACTCTCCACAACCAGTCAATCTCGTCCTTTACGAGCATCCAGAACAGCACTACCATGTCCACAGAACTGTCGCCGAACTGCTTCATGACCACTTTCACCCCGTAATTCTGTCTGATTAGCGGGTCGCCCTTCCTGTCCTTCTCGTTGATGAGCAAGTCGGTGATGGCCTTGGTCAGCAAGTCTCTCACCAGGGGCACGTTCGTGCCGTATGAAACGCCGATGGGCACATATACCTTCTCGTACTTGTCGCTCTTGGTCAGGTTCTGGAAGTTCTTGGTAAAGAGCTGGCTGTTGGGGAAGGAGATGACGGCACCGTCGAAGGTGTGCACCTGGGTGCTCTGGTAGGTGATGCTCTCCACGGTTCCTCGTGTGCCCTCGCACTGGATGACGTCGCCCACACGGATGCGTCCCGTCATCAGCGACATACCGTAGAAGAAGTTCTCCAGCAAGTCCTTCATGGCGAAACCTACACCGGTGGAGAGGCCTGCGGTGATGATGGCGATGCCCGACTGGTTGACCTTGAGCAATGTCATGGCGACGATGACATACACAGCCCATACACCGATGGCGATGAGGTTGCGTCCAAGGGTCGTCTGCACCTTGCTCTCACGGCTGCGACGACGGTCGTGGTCGAGATAAAGGTATTTCAGCAAGTAGTGGATGTACTTGAACACAAAGAAGAGACAGACGACGAGGAGGATGGTCTGGAACGAGGCCGTGGCCAGATTGCGTGCTTCAAGGAAAGGCTTGGTCAGTGTTTGGGTGACCCAGTTCGAGAAATCGAACACCTCGGCTGCCAGCAACAAGGAGAAGGGGATGGAGAGCAAGATGAGGATGGGGGAGAGACACTTCGTGAGGAAATCAAAGAGCCATGTCTGCCGAATGTTGTATCCTTTCTGATTGTCTGCTGCATTGGCCTCGTTGAGGGTCAATTTATTATCATGATAATCTTTGTCTGATATGATATCGAGGATGTCAAAGAATGAAATGAAGAATTTATGGCGAGGTTTCTGTTCGCCGGAGTTGGCGTCGCCGACATTCGCGGTTTTATTTTTCAGATAGCTTTGTTCTATAATCTCGAAGATGTCGGAGATAGCGGTGAACGTTTGGATGAAGGTAAGCATGAAGAGCCACCAGATGAGCACCTGCACAGCCATGAGCACAAATCCCATCCACGACATGACGGATGCCGCCACCATGATGATGGCTGATACCCAGGAGCAGATGTAGTCATAGCGAGGCAAGTTCTTCACATTGTGGAACAAGGCGAGGAGTTGCCATAACGTGGTGGAGATGATGATGGGCGTGAAGATGAGGTTCACGATTTCGTTAGGCACAAAGAGGATGCGGGTGATGATGATGATGAATCCTATGGAGAGGATGGGGGTGTAAAGGCGGAAAGCATTGCGGATGTAGTCGCCCTTGACCCTGACGATGAGCGAGATGAGGATAGCGGCCACCAGCCAGTGGTACTCGATGAGCAGTCCTGAGGCCATGATGAAGAAATTGTGGTCGGCAAAACGCCGGATAATCATCACGACGATGGCGAAGGTGGCGGCGGCAAAAGCCTGGATGAGCGATATGCGTTTCTTCTTGAATTCTTCTTTGACCCTTATCCTCTTGGGAATGAAGAACCGGATGACCAAGGCGCTGATGATGCTGGCGATGATAAGCCACGAAACGAGGAAGGAGAAGAGGAAAAAGTAGATGGGACCGTTCCATTGTGACTTGATGTTTTTGTGTCGCACATACTTCATTTCTATGGTGTTACGTGCATTCTGGTATTGGTATTTCCACATCGACACTATCTGTGGATAGGAATAGTCGCCGTTGCGGAAGATATCGTTTTTGATGCTCTGGTAGCGTTTCTTGGCATAGTCGTTCATCTTGGCGAGCCGCTCTTTGGTGTTGTCGTAGCGTTTCTCTGCCTCCACCATATTGGCTTTCTGCATGATGCAGATGTCGAGGATGGCTCTGGCGGTGCGCAGGCATTCGTTACGGTCGGCCTTCTGGACATCAGTCTCGAGGATGAACTCGGGGATGTTCTCAAGGCTGGAGATAAGTTCCTTGTAGCGCTCGATGTCGGAGTCCAGATTGGTTTCGAACTTGGTGAAAGGCCTCGTCAGTTCATTGAAGTTTCGGTAGAGTTCCATGGCCTCGCTGCAGGCGTAGGTGATGTCGAACACATAGTCGCGTTTCTGGCTGTAGAGCATCAGTGCGATTTGGCTGCTCGTCTTGGCTGATTCAGCCACGCGGTGGTTCATCATCTGCGCGTTGTTGCGGAAACGTTCCTCTTGTTCGAGTTTGTCATCGTAGTTCTTCTGCAGTTCCACTCGCAGGTTGGCCAATGTCTGCGGCAAGTCCTTTTCCTTGAGCACCGCTTTCAGACTGACGCTGTAGAGGGTCAGCAGAATCAGCGACAATATGAGCTTCTTTACCATGATTATCGTGTTTTTAAATGATTTACTGTGCAAAATTAATTCTTTATCTCCGATTATTGAGTATGATTAAAAATCTTTTGCTAAATTCGCATAAGAATTCAACAATTTAAACGATGAGAATCATTGCAGACAGTGGCAGCACCAAGACTGCCTGGGCACTGATTGACGGTGCCACCATTGAATTTGCGGAAGGTCAGGGCATTAATCCCTTTCATCTCAGTGAGGATGAGATTATCGGCATATTGCAAGCCGACCTTCTTCCCATTGTCGGCGACAGGAAAGTGGAAAAGGTGTGGTTCTTTGGTGCAGGATGCACTGCGGAGAAAATCCCTGTCATGGCAAACTGCCTCCTGAAATCAATTGCCGGCGAGTGCGACATCACTGTAGGCAGTGATATGCTCGGCGCGGCCAAGGCTTTGTGTGGCGACCAACCAGGAGTGGTGTGCATTTTGGGTACAGGAGCCAACTCCTGCTACTATGACGGGGAGAAGATTACCGACAATGTGCCGCCTCTGGGTTATATCCTCGGTGATGAGGGCAGTGGGGCCTATATCGGCAAACGACTCGTGGGGGATATGTTCAAGCGTCAGTTCTCTGCTGAGCTCTACGACCTTTTTGTTAAGGAAACGGGTTTGACAGCGGTGTCTGTGGTGGAGAAAGTCTACCGGCAGCCCTTGCCCAACCGTTTTCTCGCTTCGTTGACCACTTTCTGCTCAGCCCATAGGGAGCATCCCCAGATGAAGGCTTTCCTGGTGGATTGCTTCAGTGAGTTTGTCCGTAGGAACGTGGTGAGGTACAGCCAACTGAGTAGGGGCGACAGCGTGAGTTTTGTGGGGTCAGTCGCATTGTACTTCCGTGAGGAGATTGAGGAGGCATTGCAACGCCACGGCTACGAGATGGGTAAGGTGCTGAGGTCGCCCATTGAGGGTTTGGTGAGGTATTATCTCGTCAAAGCCGTTTCCTAAGGTTTCTTTGGGGTGAGCGTCTTTTCATCCCCGTTTTTTCACATATCACTTGATGCCTCTTTCATTGAGGGCTTTGACGTAGCGGCGAGCGTTGGCCTGATGCTCGGCGTAGGTCACGGCGAAGTTGTGGCTTCCCGAAAAGTCTTCCTTGGCGCACATGTATAGATAGTTGTTGTTCTCGTGGTTGAGGACAGCATCGAGCCCTGCTATCGATGGGATGCGGATAGGACCGGGAGGAAGACCTTTGTATTTATAAGTGTTATAAGGCGAATCGACCTCAAGGTGACGGTTGAGCACACGTCGTATGGTGAAGTCACCCAAGGCAAAGATGACTGTGGGGTCGCTCTGAAGCAGCATCCCTTTCTTCATGCGGTTGAGATAAAGACCCGCTATGCGTGGTTTCTCGGGGTTGTAGGCCGACTCCGAGTCTACGATGCTGGCCAATGTGGCCACCTGATTGGCATCAAGACCCATAGCTTTGGCTTTTGCCTGTCGTTCTTTGTTCCAGAAATTTTCGTTCTCCTTCTTCAAGCGCTTCAACAGATTGTCTGCGCTTACGTCCCAGTACATCTCGTAGGTGTTGGGGATAATCATGCCGGGAAATGTCTGCTGGTCGTAGCCAAGACTTGTCATCACACTATCACTTGTCAGTAACTGCACCACCTCGGTGGAGTCAATCATCAGTTGCTTGGCTAAGCGTCCTGCAAGGTCGCCCATGGTTCTGACACTTGGCACCACGACATTGAGGGGCGACTGTGTATGGTTGCGCACCAAGCGCAGCACCGACAACATCGATGCGTCGGGGTCTACAGCGTAACGGCCTTTGTAGTTGCCCTCCATTCGCAGCAGTTTGGCACTGGCGTCGAAGCCGAGGGCCGTTTTGGGATTGGTCAGGGCAAAGAGTTTCGACTTCAGTGAGTCGATGTCGTCGTCGCGGTCGAGATAGAGATAGGCGGTCGATTCATGCCGCATCACGCAACCGCTCATGCAGTAGGCGAGATAGCCAACAGCGCATATTGCGACGGCCAGGAGTATCAGTAGTGCTTTTTTCATTTGGAAAGGGCTTTTCGCTGATTATTTTTCGTTTTCTCGTTTAATCGACTAATCGTTTAATCGATTAATCGTTATTACGAGAAAAAAAGGATTATTCTTTTGATTTGTTGAGGGCGTCGTAGTGCTCTTGGGCTTTTTTGTGGCCTTGTGCTGCGGCTTTGGCGAACCATTCTTTGGCTTTTTCTGTGTCGCGTTCCAGATATTTGCCTTCTTCGTAGATGAGTCCGAGGAAATACTGGGCGTAAGGGTCGCCTTTCTCCGCTTCTTTTCTGACGATGGCCACGGCATTGGCGTTCATCTGTTTCTGTTGCGGAGTAAGCTCTTCATCGATGGAAACGGCTTGGTCAATCCATCTTTTAGCCTCAACGGTGTCACTTTCCACTCCCTCGCCACGGGCATAGCAACGTCCCACATAGTACATGGCCGACTGGTGGCCTTGTCCTGCTGCCTTGCGAAACCACGACAAGGCGGTCGAGAAGTCCTGTTCCACTCCTTTGCCGTCGTAATAACACAGGCCTAACTTATACTGGGCTGAGTCGAAGTTCTGCTCTGCCGACTTCGTGAACCACTCTATGCATTTTTTCATGTTCTCAGGTTCCAGACCTCTGTTCTGATAGATGCATGCCAGTTTGTACTGGGCGTGGGCATTGCCGCTGCGGGCTATCTCTATCAGCGCTTCCAGACCCTCGTCGGACGATGGCTGCATGAACTGATAGACACTGTTCTTGTTGTTCTGTGCCGACACTGCTGTCATCAAGAAAAAGAATGTCAGCAGGACTGGCAGTTTGAATTGAGTTTGTTTCATCATGTCGTACGAATTATGACGACACACTGCTATAGTGTGCCATTTCCGCTGCAAAATTACACAAAAAAAGCCCCATTCCCAAATCAGAACGTCTTTTTCATGAACGTTGCTCCCCTCCCTTTATGGGGAGGGGTAGGGGTGGGGTGGTGAAATCACGTAGGGGTGTTGGGATTACGACTTGTTTATCCAAATGTGATGGGCTGCCATTTCAATTCGGGTTCTCCAACGGGCTCACCCAATTTTTCGACGAACTTTTCGCATTCTTCCGAGGTGGCGCTCTTTCCGTTGATGTCGTACATTTCATCGGTCACTTCCTGTTCTTCGCTGAAGATATTCCAGTGAACTTCAGAAAAATAGTACTCCGTCAGTTTGCTGTCCTTCAGCATTTGCGCGCCCTGACACGACCGTCCAGGTGAGTAATAGGCATTATATGCCACGGCATTCTTGTAGAATGTCAGTTCAGTGGCACCGTCGGCATAGGCTATCAACTGGACAGAATCGCCTTCAACGGCGTATATGGCTTCGTAGTTCATTGTTGTGTCGCGTACCCATACTTCGTTTTTGTTGTCGCCATCAATGTCTGCCAATGCGTACTCTTTCAATTGGTACTCGCCAATGCCATAGCGGAGTTCTGGATTGTCTTCCATCTGTTCCACATACTTGCCGATGTCGAAATCTTCGCCAGCGGACATGAGGCTATCGACTTGATTGGTGCTTTGTTCTTTTTTCTGGCCGCAGCTGGTGGCCATGAATGCCATGGCGAGGACAATGATCATGTTTGAGTTGATGAAATTCTTCATAATTCTATAGGATTGATATTACTCATATTATTACAATATTGCAAAAATAAACATAAATAATGAGAATCTAATCCCCATTGCAGTTTTTTTAGCTGATTTCTTTTTCAATGGTGTTTTATTCATTCAATGGCGTTTTTTTCATTTATAGAAATAATTGTTTACGATTTGTTGATATTCTTTAGAATATTTTTATATTTTTGCAGAATAATAATTAATTGTTTACTATTGATTAAAACCCAATAGTTGTTCTATGAAAAATATACACAAACAAATGATGAGAATACATTTAACTCTTATTGCCATACTTAGTCAAGTGGGAGGAAGGTGACAACATAGAGGAACCTGTTTTTGTGAAAACCATCACTACGGAACATCTTTCCCCAGTTGAGACAGACTACGTTGACTTCGTTGGAAGCTTCTCGCCTGTTGAACTTGTGGCTGATAAGAGTGTGCTTTACCTGGGCACGGACAACACGCTTTATTACCCAGAATCCAACTTGACACTTGCTGCCTGCCACGCTTATTTCAAACTTAAAGGCATTACTGCTGGCGATATTCCTGCTGCGGGGGTTAACATTGTCCTGAACTTCGACGGTGAGGCCTCAGCCATTGACCATTCACCATTGAGCATTGACCATTCACCATTGAACATTGACCATTCAGATGATGCGTGGTATTCCATTGATGGACGAAAACTCACTGGCAAGCCCACCCAGAAGGGGGTCTATATCCATTCTTGCAGAAAGATTGTCATCTATTGAAACAAAAAAGAGATGTTCACATTAAAAGGGTCACCCATCATGGAAGACGGGTGACCCTTTCAATGTCTTGGGTTTTCCTTTCACTTCATCACGACCTTGCGTCCGTTCCTGATGTAGATGCCTCGCTGTGTGGGCATGCCGTTGAGTCGGCGACCGTCGATGGTGTACCAGTTGTCTCTCGAGTCTGACTGGTCTGATGAGACGATAATATGTCTGATGCCAGTTGATTCGCCGCCGAAGTTGAGCACGAAGGAGCGGATGTCGGCGTTCGTCTCGATGTCACCGGCCGTGAGGTCGTTGAGCAAGGAGAAACGTGCGCGGAAGGCACCGATGGTCAACGCTCCGTCGGGGTAGTAAAGCGTGTTGTCGTTGCTGAGATATAGCACGGTGTTGTCGGCTGACTCATAAACGATAGGTGCATAACTGCCTTCGAATTTGACGTAGTCGGTTTCTGCTGTCGAGGTAGTGCTGTTGATGGTGACATCCATGAACACAGGGTTGACGATATCGTAACCGCTATCCCACTTGATGAGGTAGGGTACGCCAGCCTCCATCTCGCCGAGGTTGCTTTCCGAGAAGTTCAGGGTCAGTGTGCCGTCGGAGAATTCTGTGCTCTCGAGCGTCTTCACCGTGGCACCGTCGAGTACGGAACCGCTGACGGTGACATTGAATGGCAGGCAAAGCGTGTTCCATGCATTGTCCTTGTAGAGAGTACGTCCGTTGATGGCCACATTGCCTGTATCTCCGTTATGGTTGTCGATGGCGGTAGTGTTGTCGGCATCGTTGTCCAGCACCACATCCACCAGTTTCAGCACGATGTTGCTGATGGTAATGTTGTCGGTGGTGTTTTGGCGTGTAAAGGTGATCTTGTATTCTCCGAAAGCGTCATTATCGATGTTGAAGAGCAATGTGACATCCTTGCCCACCTCTACAGTTTCATCCAGCACTACGGCGTTGGTCTGGTAACGTTGCAGTTTCACACCGACGGTCTTGCCTGCCGCACCTTCGGCACGGAAAGAGAGCATGTATTGGCCTGTGGTGAGTTGCAGCGAGTGATAGATATTCTTGTTGGCATCAGTTTTTGCGCCTTCACCAAAGGCGAGCAATGTAGTGCCTGAGTTTACTGTCCAACCATGGGCTGATGGGTTGAAACCAGAAGTCTCGATACGCGGCATCCACTTCAACTTAGTGTCGCAGGGATTGTCAAGCGTGTGATTCTTGAAAAACTTCCACATAGTGAGCGAGGAGTTGCCGTCCTCGGTGTTGGTGGTGAAGGCGTCGTGTCCCATACCGTCAACTTCGTAGAAGATGTAGGGGAAACTGCCGTCTGTGGCCTCATAGACACTCTTGGTGTATCTACCGTTGACTGTGGTCTTCACGGGTACAGGGTTGGCGCCCATTCGGGCCACCATATCATCGACGATGGGGGATATCAGCGAGTAAACCACTGTACCGTCGTTCTTGCCGTGGATGTGCAGGAAGGGCACCGGACGGTCACCTACATGGCGCAGATGGAACTCGTTGAGTGGGTAACCGCTGATGCTGGCGAAGGCGGCGAACACGTCGCTGGTGGCGTTGGCCAGGGCATAGGCGTTCATTCCGCCGTTGGAGAATCCGCAGCAATAGACGCGGTTGCGGTCTATCTCGTAGTTCTGTGCCAATTCATTGACAATGGCCTTAATGAAAGCGACGTCGGCATTGTTCTCACCTGTGGCGTCCCATCCTGCGGCATAGCCTCCTATACCTGGCATGTACTGGGTCAAACCTTGCGGATAGGCGACAATGAACTTCTCCGTGTCGGCGATGGCATTGAAACCCGGTGGAGTGGGGTCTTCGCTGCTGCCGTAGGCGCCGTGCATGGCGATGACCAAAGGAGCGCCAGTGTTGCAGTCATTGGGTATGTAGAGTCTGTATGTGCGTGTAGTGCCGTTGACGTTGATGTTCACCAACTGGTTGACGGGACTGAGTGAAGACGCAGTACCTTCAACGTAGTACGCATCAGTCACCTTCACGGAGGCATCCATGGAAGTGTTGTCGCGGGCGCAGCCGTAGATGGTCAGGTCAACGATGTTGGTGATGTCGCAGTCGCCCCAGTCCACGCCCACCAGCGAGAGGTCGATATTGCCCGAGGCATCGGGGGAGACGATGAATTCCTTTGTCGGACCGCTGGGTGGATTTGACCCGTTGTTCTCTTTGAAGACAATCCTCAGTTGTTGGGCATTTGCATTGTTCCAGTCGCTGACATGGAGGTGCAGTTTCGACCATGAACTGAGGTCGCCGCTGATGCCGACAGCAGTCATGAACACCCATGCGCTGTTCCATCCACCAGAGCCCCAAGTGAACGTGCTTGTACTTTCATTCCAGTTCGCAGCGCAATACTCTTCGGTCTTGAACGTCAGCCCGTGCTTGTTTTCGAACGTGTAGTACGCATCAGTCACCTTCACGGAAGCATCGATGGAAGTGTTGTCGCGGGCGCAGCCGTAGATGGTCAGGTCAACGATGTTGGTGATGTCGCAGTTGCCCCAGTCCACGCCCACCAGCGAGAGGTTGATATTGCCCGAGGCATCGGGGGAGACGATGAATTCCTTTGTCGGACCGCTGGGCGGATTTGAACCGTCGTTCTCTTTGAAGACAATCCTCAGTTGTTGGGCACTCGCGTTGTCCCAGTCGCTGACATGGAGGTGCAGTTTCGTCCATGAACTGAGGTCGCCGCTGACGCCGACAGCAGTCATGAACACCCATGCGCTGTTCCATCCACCTGACCCCCAAGTGAACGTGCTTGTACTTTCATCCCAGTTCGCAGCGCAATACTCTTCGGTCTTGAACGTCAGATACTGTTTGTTTGCTTCTTCCTCTTCTTCTATGTCCAAAGCCGAGATGTATTCGATGCCGGTGACATTGGCGATGTACCAGTTGCCCGATTCCTTCAGGTTGCGAATGCCGTAGGTCAGCGTGCCGTCGGTGACGGTGGCATAAAGCGTGACGGGCTCAATGGAGGACACCCATCCACGTTCAACCACAGTCAGGTTCGCATGTGTATCGTTGGCGAAGACCTCGGACAGGCCGTCGCCTGTCGGGCACTCGAAGTTGCGTCCAGGGGTGAACGAGGCAGCAGCCTCAAGCGTCACGGCATAGACTCCGTTTTTCAGGCCTTTGAGGGTCTGGGTCATCACATCTCCGGCGCCGTTGTCGCTTCCGTGATTGTAGTGCTCGTAAGCCGTGTGGCCCAGTCCAGTGTATTCTCCGGTCTGTCCTACCCAAGAGGTCGGGGCAAAGTTCACGATGTCGTCGCCTACAGTGTATTCTTTATTCGATTTTTTCAGACTGACATGGTATTCACCGCCCGCGACGGTGGTCAGGTCGTACTCATAGACCTTATTCACCTCGAGTTGCGGCGTGGAGGTTAGCGAACTGGAAAGGAGCGGTTCCTTGATTTGAGCCGGAGCGAAGAGCGGATTGGGGCATTCGCCCTCGGCCTCACGCAGTCCCTCGCCCTCTAGTTCCACGTAGGAGCGCAGGCGCAGTGTGCCGCCAATCGTGGAGCGTATCGTGGCAGATTGGAGTTCCGTGTTGTCCCATACCATATCGACCTCAAATCCACCTCTTGCACGAAGACCGCTGACACTGCCTTTCGTCCAGACCGAAGGCAATGCGGGAAGCAGATGGACGGCTCCGTCGTGACTCTGCAGCAGCATCTCGGCGATGCCGGCCGTGGCACCGAAGTTACCGTCAATCTGGAAGGGCGGGTGCGCGTCGAAGAGGTTCGGGAAGGTGCGGCCGTTGGGATACTGGCTGGTAGCGTTCTCCGATGGCAACAGCCGCAGCATGTTCTTGAGGATGGTTAGCGCATGGCTTCCGTCGAGCATACGTGCCCAGAAGCATATCTTCCAGCCGAGGCTCCATCCTGTGGCCTCGTCACCACGGTCGGTCAGTGTTTGTTTGGCGGCGGCGAAGAGTTCGTTGTGGCTGTAGGGACTGATTTGGTTGGAGGGGAAGAGTCCGTAGAGATGGGAGATATGTCGGTGCTGGATGTCGCTGCCGTCGGCATCGATGAGCCACTCCTGAAGTTGCTTGCGGCTGCCTATCTGCATGGGCGGCAACAAAGCCAGTGTCTGCTCGAGTCTCTGCTGGTACTCAGCGTCCTCGCCGAGGATACGCGCCGCATTCAGTGTGTTCGACAAGGCGTCGAAGACGATTTGGTTGTCCATGGTGCAACCAGCGGTAATTGGGGTGGATTTGCCTGCAGGTCCTTGTTCTGGACTCACCGAGGGAGCGACGACGAGCCAATGCTCTCCGTTAGGCGCCGATGCGGAGGGGTAGTTGGGATGTGGCACCATGTAGTCGAGGTAAAAGTCGGCCGTGCCCTTGATGACGGGATACCACTGGCGGAGGAAATCCACATCGCCCGTATAGAGGTAGTGCTGCCAGAGGTGTGTGGCGAGCCATGCACCGCCGTTGGGGTACATACCCCAGAATGCGCCATCGACAGGACCTGCGATGCGCCAGAGGTCGGTGTTGTGATGTGCCACCCATCCTCCGCATCCATACATCGTCTGGGCAGTGACGGCACCAGTCTGGCTCAAGTCCTGTATCATCTGGAAGAACGGTTCGTTGGTCTCAGTGAGGTTGGTAACCTCCGATGGCCAGTAGTTCATCTCAGCGTTGATGTTGATGGTGTATTTCGAGTCCCATGGGGCGTCTGTCTTGTCGTTCCAGAGTCCTTGCAGGTTGGCGGGTTGTCCGCCTGACTGCGATGAGGAGATGAGCAGGTAGCGTCCGTAGTTGAAGAGAAGGGCCACCATGCCCCAGTCGTTGCTCCCATAGAAATTCTCCAGACGCTTGTCGGTGGTCAGGTTGCTGTTCGACGTCGAGGGGAGGTTGAGTTTGACGCGGTTGTACTGTTTCTGATAGGCATTGGTATGTCGGCTGAGCAGTTCATTATAATTATGTTGCAGCGCACCTTCGAGCCAGGTCTGGCTCTTGGTCGAGGCGTTGCCGCTGACGTCCTGGTAGTTGACATAGTTGGTAGCCGCCGAGATATAGACGGTGGCCGTGGTGTAGTTGTTGACTGCCACGTTGCCGCCCGAATTGTAGTTCACCGTTCCGTCGCTCTCCACGTGATAGCGTAGTGTAGCCTTGAGTTCGCTGGTTATGCCCTCGTGATCCACTCCGTTGATGGTGGCGATGGCGCAATTGGAGCCGTTCGTATAGGTCGTGCTGAAAGGCGCAGAGTGGCTGATGGTGAAAGACGACGGGGTGTCGGCCTCGATGCGCATGACGATGACATTGTCGGGTATGGAGGCGAAGACGGTACGGGTGTAGTGGTGTCCGTTTTGGTCGAAAGAAACTTTCGAGAGGGCTGTCTGCAAGTCCAACTCGCGTTTGTAGTTGGTCACTTGGTTGGTGTTGATCCCCGAATGCGTCAGAACCAGACTGCCCAAAGTGAGGTACTTCATGCCGTGCGGCCCCTTGATGAACTGTTGGTTGATAAGGTCCTCTGCACTCTTCTCATTACCGCTGAAGATAAGGTTGCGCACCTGCTGCAGGTAATTTGCCGATGTCGTACTGTTGTTGTTGTGTGGACCGCCCGACCAGAAAGAGTCCTCGTTCAATTGGATCTGATCAGACTGTGTGCCGCCATAGACCATTCCACCCAGGCGTCCGTTGCCGACGGGCAGGGCTTCCAGCCATATTGACGCAGGTTTGTCGTACCACAGACGTTCTGTGTTGTCATTCTGTGCTGACAATGGCAGACTCATCGTTAGGAGAGTTGCCGCTACAAGAAATAATTTTTTCATATAAGTTGGTTTTTATGAAATTGATGTTGTTATGCTATTTCACCTCCCATAGGTTGGGGTTTGGGTATGGCAGCTGTTGTGCTGTCATGCCGGCAGAGGTCATCCATGCCAGTGCCAAGACGAATAGGAGTTTTTTCATCTTGTCCATCGTGATTGGTTGGTTGAATGTGCAAATTTAGCAATTTTTATTTGATAGCCACATTTCTTTGCCTTAAAATATGGCCAACATCTACATTTATCTATATATCCCCCCGAAGAGGTGGCATGAGCACGGGCAGGGGTGAAAAACCTCGAAATGACGACTGAATTACCGTCCTTTTACCATTATTTTCATGGGAAATTTTATATTTCTTGCCAATTTTAATAAATTTTCAAAAATTTAACAAAATGGGTGGGGTAATTTTTGTTAACGAAAATTTGTATTTTTGCAGTTGAAAATTGTAAAGTGTTGCAAGTTTCGCTGCCTGTGGTGCTTTTTTGTTGATTTTTTTATGTGTTGGTTGTGCATCCATGGAAACGGCTAACAGCATAGACGGTTACCGTCTCAGCACTCCTCTTTGGATACACAGCAAGGCACACGCACTTTCCATTGGTGGTAACGACAAGTGGAAATTAGCGATTTGGGACTTCAATATGGCTTACGGAAATGCCAATCATTACGAGCCCAATCTCAATGATTGGAGATACAGCTATAATGACCGGATGATTGCAGGAAATGAAATGCAACTCATTCCGTTCTACTGGCAGAAACTCATGGAAGACGAGGAATATGTCACCAAACTCAAGGCCCGTTACACCCAACGTCGCATGACTGCATATAGCGACGCATATCATAGCACAAGAGAGGTCAAAAATACCCTTAGTTGGCAAATCCGCAACCAGGGTGCAAGGTTGCGGATTTTAGGGTAAAAAAAGTTTATCTGTTGTTTAGTTTAATTACTTCCTTTGAAATGGTTAAGTCTTTGTCAGTTTCCGGTAGCGTCTTCTTTGTTTATTCATAAATTGAGGTCGCACCGGTTTTCAGTTCTGTGCCATCTTCTTGCAGCAGACTGCGCAACTGAGTGGGCGTGAGGGTGGTCGTGGGTTGGAACTCGTGACCTAGCATATACTTTGTCAGAGAATAGCGCAACTGCTGTATTTCGGGCAGCTGGCTGTCTGTCAGTAAGTCGATGGCTGAAAAGATAAGCCGTCCCTTCCCCACTTGAGCCTCAAAGACTAATGCGAGCCGTCGGTTGTTGACAAAATTGTCCACACTTTCGACGATAGGGCACATGTGCGGCAGGCTGTCAAGCACCATCACACGACTGCGTTTCACCAGGTTCCACCACTGCCAGTCACTGTGCATGTCGGTGGGGAAATCACTCAGGGCAGGATGCTTGGGGTTGCACAACAGCCCCATGGTACCTGCTTGCTTGGGGAAGTGAACAGGACTCCAGAATACGGGCAGGAATTTTCCCTCCAATCCTTTGACAGTGGAAGTCCTCGGCGAGAAGAGCACCTTCTTTCCTTTTTTCAATGCTTTGAGTGCCTGATTGATGTCCGCGGTGACGATCAATTGCCGATTCAGGGGCATTTCCACTTCAGGATACACCCATATATTCCAGCGGTTTCGCCATGGGGAATCTTTTATGGTGACAAGCAGTTCGAGCCGTTGAGCCTTTTCTACCCTATCAAGAGCTACATCCACTTGGCTGCCAAAGCCTTCGGCATATATACGACCCGCCTCGTCGGTCAATTGCCAGTTGATTTCTTTCTCTTTGGGGTTTTCAGAATAATCTGCCACGTCAATGGTGGCAGTAAATCGCTCCTGAGCACGCCACACGGCTTTCTCGAATCGTGCCAGCGGCACCACTGGTGCACAAAATTCCCTAAAGCGTTGCGGTTGGATGAGACCTTTTGAGTCCCAGAATGCATCAAGCAACCCTACAAGGGCGGTACCCTGACCAGGGAAGTCGTGCAGGTCGAGCAATTGGAATCCACTCTGCTGTGGGGTTTTCAACGCCCGTTCGATTTCTTCCTTATAAAGGATGGCTGCGAACCGTCCGGAAGCCTGGAGATAGTCATCCGCACGATGGAGCAGCCCTTTACGTCTGAGGTCGTCACGTATCGCTTTGAAATTGAGAGGGTCGAGCACACCCGTGTATTTTTCTATCTCCCTGACATTAGGATAGACACTATATTGGCCTATCTCATGCGAGATGAGCGGCACCGTAATGTCTTTGGCAGCGGCACGGTAGTCACTATTAAAATCGGGCATATGCTCATCAAACACGCCCTGTCCTCTCACCCATCCTTTGTCGGTCCATTGTGTGATGAAGATGTCATCCTCTGG
>Ga0310697_10000310_pt1 | contig 68842 bp, 91 predicted proteins | sample 172DNAGHGlowgp2_FD_203883 | JGI IMG/M metagenome (GOLD analysis project Ga0310697, IMG submission 203883) | Sheep rumen microbial communities from Palmerston North, Manawatu-Wanganui, New Zealand - 1728 DNA GHGlow gp2 (v2) (version 2) | ecosystem: Host-associated > Mammals > Digestive system >...
AGTAGAATATGATTTTAACTGAACTTATCAAAGACAAATTTAAAAAAGAAATTTGCAATTAAATAAAATTTTTGATATAATATATATAGAAAGTTGAGAGAGAAAAAGAAAATAAACGGTATGTGGGGAACACCATCCCACTTCTCTTAATCACGTGATCAACTTTCTTATGCCCGCCAGAGAAAGATTCTGCGCAAATGGGAGAAGATAGGCGCCTCCCGTTTATATGGGGATGCGATGGGTGTTCGACGTGGCTTAAATCCAAAGTGAACTGTCGCGGACTCGGGTTCGAATCCCGACATCTCCACCATATGGGAGTATAGCTCAGTAGGTAGAGCAAGCGGCTGTTAACCGCTGGGTCCAAGGTTCGAGTCCTTGTATTCCCGCCACATGCACCCTTAGCTCATTTGGTTAGAGCGCTCGTCTGATACGCGAGAGGTGCGTAGTTCAAATCTACGAGGGTGTACCATTTAAAAGAACTAATTGCATGACGGATAATAGTCGAGGTACGAAGTTCTCTTATAAGTATAAGCTGGTAATAAGTTAAATGATGTTCCCCTTAGAAAATAAGTTCTTTGTGAGTATACAACTATTATCCAATTTATTTCGGAGAGTAGTCCCGTAAGGAGCGGGGTCGGACTGTAAATCCGATGTCTTAGACCCGAGTGGGTTCGATACCCTCTTCTCCGACCACATCTGCGTGTAGCTCAGTTTGGCAGAGCGCGTCGTTTGGGCCGACGAGGCCGAAAGTTCGAATCTTTCTACGCAGACCACTTGGATTGGTTTACCTTATAAACCCGTGTTGTAGGTTGTAATGTTGAAGCAACCTTCTCCTCACCTAATAGGATAAAGGTCGGACATTCGTGCGTGTAATTGACCCGTTAAAGCCTTTCGCACAATCGTATATGCCGCGGCCGTTTGTTATGTCGTGTATATTGACTTCGCTAGTGCACGTACAATAGCAGCGGCGCGCAGAACATATACGTTAAACTTCAAAGGAGACTTCTAATGACAACAGTTGAACTTCGCAAAATTGAAAACCGTTTATACTTCCAAGTCGATCCAAACTTATATACGGAAGAAGAGCTTAATTCAATTGACTTAATTTTACAGGTTGCAAAAAATTTGGAAGAACTTCAAATTATATATTTGTGCCAGTAGCTTAGTGGTAAAGCATTCGACTTTTAATCGAAGGAGCGTGGGTTCAACTCCCACCTGGCGCACCAGTTAAAATTAGTTTGGTTCTATAGTGTAAAGGTAACACACGTGGTTTTCATCCACGAAAGTGACAGTTCGAGCCTGTCTAGAATCACCATATACACCTATAGTCTAATGGAAAGAACGGGTGGCTACGAACCATCAAATGTGGGTTCAATTCCTACTAGGTGTACCACCAGCCTTCCCACCACCTCGTACCAAAGTGTGGAATCCTAGGAAAGCGAGGGAACTCCAGACAAAAACGTCTGCGCGGGCGGGTTGTGCCGTCCTAACTTAATAGAAGTGAAGAGAATAATTTTGGAACGTCAGGGGAGGACACCCTTTAGGCGCCGTTGTCACGGATAAGATACCTATAAACTTTACTACGCAATCCATTCTTCTATTAAATTGAACTTATGCCTATCGGGCGCCGCGAGATTGGCTCGCCAGGGTAGGGTTCGAATCCCTAGGGGTCCATAGGTATAAGTCAACTTATAAAAAGAACTGTTAAGGGCACATGAAAGTTGAAAGTAGGAAGTTAAAACAACGAGAGTAAGATTATTGCGGAGCCTACACGAAAATCGAGGGTAGTTGTTTCTGTACACGTTGTGCGAGGTACAGACAGTTCTCATATGTATCGGTAGCCAAGAAGCTAAGGCAAGTGGTTGCAACCCACTGATCGTTGGTGCGAATCCGACCCGATACTCCAATATACGCCTTGTCCTCGACGGTCTTGAGGGATGGCCTTATAAGCCATTACACAAAGTTCAACTCTTTGGGGGCGTACCACCTAATTTGAAAAATTTAAAAAAATTTGTTATAATAATTATAGAAAGTGATAAAGGAGTTTGTAATGGATAAGCCTGATAGTGTTAGAATCTTAACAGAAATTATTGCATTAGCATATGATATGGGAGCCGATGAAGATGGCGTTAATCCATATTTTGAGATGTTAGATGATGATACTAAAGAAGTATTATCTGAACTCGTAAGATAACAAATTGGTATGGAACGATAGCTTAAGCAGTCTGAGCGCGGGTCTGAAGAATCCGAGGATGAGGGTGCGACACCTTCTCGTTCCACCATTAAGTGGGCAAGGGTTGTCCCGCAAGTAAGATATAAGTTCGATTCTTATCACCATAGAAGTTCGACTCTTCTATATGTTGGCACTAAAACTTGCGATATGCTTCCATAGTTTAATTAGTAAAACACGAGCCTTGTAATCTTGAAACGTCCGAGCATAACGGACTGGAAGCTCCATTAAAACGAGTGGCCGCGCGTATGCGGTCAATACCGAGTCGTGGCGTAATGGCATCGCAACGGATTGCTAATCCGTCCTACCTTTTGGGTAGTGCAAGTTCGATTCTTGTCGACTCGGCCATATCGAGGCGTACCGAAACGGTTATAACGGCGCAGACTTGAAATCTGTTGTGGCGCAAGCCCTGTGGGTTCGAATCCTACCGCCTCGGCCAGAGAGTTGAGAGTGCTACTATATTAGTATTACGTACTACGGTATATGTGGCAGAAATGGCTTCATGATGATTCTCAATATAGCCACTCTCACCATAAGGAGGTAGTTCAATGGTAGAACAGCGGTCTCCAAAACCGCATATGGAGGTTCGATTCCTTCTCTTCTTGCCAATTTAACCTATCTGCCATGTGTAGAAAAGGCTTTCGATAACGTCGCATTTATAGGTGCGGCGTTATTTGTCTCTCAAAATTAATTTACGTCGGAGGATTTGCCTATGAATAAATAATAAAGGAGGTATATAAAATGGAAGTAAGAAATGCTGGTGGTACTTATGGACCAATTGTCTGTCCATATCCACATCAAAAATAAATTTATTTATTTTTGACTCAAAAAATTGAAGTCGGACTTTTAAAATGTAACTTAAATTTAGAAATGAATACAAGTTCGCGCAAAGCGCCGACTTTTTACATATATTTTATCTCTGGGAGGTTTGGTTGCGAACTTCCCTTTTTTATTATAGGAGAAAAATAATGGCAAATTTAATGGATAATAGTTTTTATCCACATGGCAAGCCAGGATATTTTGCATATACGAAACATTTTGTTGAAGAATTTGGATATGACACTGGCTATTTAGCAAAGCAAAATACTAGTTATCCTGGTTTGAATGGGGAAGATAATCAATATATGATAAATAGAGCTTTAAAAAATTTAGACATTTTAAAGCAAGGGGCAAGAGATGCAGAATTAGCTTTTATTAAAGATACTGGAATAGATTTAAAAGACCCTAATAGTTCTAAAGATATATTTAATAGTATAAATAAAATTTTTAATTCAAAAGAAACCTTTGAAAGAGGAATGAAATATATGAAGGAATTGGCTAATCCAGATAAAAAACATAAAAAAGATCAGATGTATCGTGATGTTACTCGTTATTTTGCTTCTTATCTTGGAGATGCTGTTCATGATACTATTAATGATAAAGGTCTTGCTAAAAAATTAGCTACGATGACAAAACCCGAAATTGAATCATTAGTAAATGATATTATTGGAAATGCACTTATTATAGCATATACACGCGTAAAAGATTTTATCAATGAAAAAGGGGAGATTAGGGGAAAATTTGGAAAATACCATCAAGCTAGAACTAGCGAAGGTGAGAAAACAGTTCAAGCAATAACAGATATGATTAAAATAATTGAAGACCTTCAAAGTATAGGGGCTTTTAAACAATTTGGATATTTATTTGATATGGACCCTGATACTTTAATGAAAAATGATAATCAAGGACTAGTTGAATTAAAGAAAAAAAATTATAGAAAAGCTAAAGTAGATACTAATTATGGCGGTAATGCTTTAGAATTAATTACTTCTGTAGTTGCACCACAATTAGTTAATATGAATATTAAAAATAAAGATTTTACTATTGTAAGTAGACATACTGGTCAAGATAATAAAATGAAAGCAGATACAATGTTATTTTTTTGCAAAGCAGATGTTGAAATAGATGACTATATAGATTATGTAGATACAGATGGTTTTGATAAAAGCATTAGGATGCAAAATGTTGATGCTTTACAAAAGTATTATCAAAAATTAGAAAGTAGTGTAGAACATGTGATTGCAATAAGTGATAAAAACTATAGTATTAAATCTGAATTTGATGGTATAAACGCTCAAGAAAAAATGGATTTACAACATGCTGGTATGATGTTAAATATGTTTGGTGTTGATCAGATTCCTTTATTAATTAACTATTTAGCAAACTGCGGTAGTAATGATTTAATGGTGCAAGGAAAAATGGCTGATATAATTCGAACAGAATTACAGACATACATAGGATATTTTCTTTTTGATAATTTACAAGTGGAAACAAAGAATAGACCTATTAAAGCTAATGTAGTAAATTTAATGAATGTAAGTGGTATTTATATACCTTTATCTGTATTTTTAGAAGGCTTGTATAATAGTATAAAAGATGCGGCGGGGCATCCGTCTAGCTTAGTGAGTGTAACTATTTCTCTTGGTGGACCTACTGAACAAAATGTATGGACTGTAGATACCTGGGGTGCTTTTAGAGAGGAGCATGAAAAAGAATCTTTTATTAGCTATCGTATTTTAAAAAATATTGCAGATTTCCTTACGGGTCTCGTTTAATCTAAAAGAGTAGACATAAGTCTACTCTTTTTTAATTTGACTTTTTTTAAAATTTTTAGTATAATATATATAGAAAATAGAAATAGGAGAAAATTAATGAAAACAATATATGAATTAACTGAAGATGATGTTCGTACAATTCTCGCCGCGCATTTCAATGTGTCAGAAGATAACGTTGATATTCATTGCGGTATGACAACTGTTGGTTATTATATGAACGAACATAAAGTACCTTACTTAAAAGTTGAAATTACATTAGATAAGAAAGGAGAATAAAATGTCACAGTATACATCTTTTTATATAAAAACTTATGATAACAAATATTATCCAATTGGTACATTCTCACGTAACGATCTGCGCGCGAGCGTCATTAATGATTATCTTCCTTATGAACAGATTGTACCCGTTAGTGCTGAAACTTGCAACGAAATAATTGATGACCTTAAAGAGCAAATCAAAAACGTTGATTCATATAAGAAATCAATTAAAGATAAAATCGAATGGCTTAAGTCTGCGGAAGGTAGCCTTGATGAAAGAATGGAAATGGTTTATGAGTTAAGTGGAGATTTAGAAACCGCAGGTGAAGATATACCTGAGATACAAATGGCGATTGGTTTTTATCAAACTTTATTAATAATGATGGAAGAAGCACACGATGATGAGACTTATCGCGACGAGCGCTATATGTTTGGAATTAAAGGTAATTCTTATATCTATGCAGGTATTGAAATTGGTAATCCTAACTTAATCTATGCGCATGATGATTGGGGCGATGTAATTGAAAATAAGATTACTGGATATAAGAAGGAGGATGCAGATGAAGTCGAAGTATGATACATTAAATCAATTTAAAGAACAATGGGAACGCGTGCCGCAGATGAGATTTATGCAACTTATAAGTAACTTCCAGCATGCATATCAGAAAGATGGATTCTATTTGGAAGATGAGCAGTTCTTACAGATGTTAAGAGAGTATATAGATACGTTGGAGGTAGTGAATTAATGGAACTTTGGTATTATCTTTTCGATGTAAAATATTTTGATGGTATGAAGGGTGAAGACCGCGGACTTATCTGCGCGCCGAATAAGAAAACCGTTCTTGAAAAGTTAGAGGATTGTTTCGGTAGCGATAGTATCTATGATATAAGAATTTATGATGTACAAATGGATACTGGTGAAATTCTTTTTGAAGACTATTTCCCAGGAATTATTAAAATGATGGAGAATCCAAAGGAGGATTAAATGCCTGACTTATATTATCTCGTAGGCGCGCCCGCGAGTGGAAAATCTACATATGCAAAAGAACTTCAAAAGGAAGGAATAAAACTCGTTTCCTCAGATGATATAAGAGAAACTCTGTGGGGAGATGCTAGTATCCAAAAGAATCCTAAAGAAGTTTTTAAACAGATGGAAATTTTAACTCACTTATATCTTGCACAGGAAGAAAGTGTAGTATATGATGCAACAAATATAAGCGCGGCGCGCAGAAAAGAATTCATAAAGTTGATTAGAAGCTGGAACTTAGACGTTGACTTATATTGTTTATATTTTGATATACCAATTGAAGTATGTATTGAAAGAAATCAAGAAAGAGAACGTAAAGTTCCAACCTATGTAATTGAAAGAATGTTTAAGAAAATGGAAGAGCCTACCTATGAAGAAGGCTGGGATTTTATTGGTGTTTTAACTTTGAGAGGAGAAGAAAATGAGACTGAGTAAAAGTGAATTTATAACCTACGTTAATAGATATGAGCAGATGCTTAATGAAGAAGATACAATTATGACCAATTTAGATATTAATCCTGAGTGGAAACCAAGTGGTTGGCTTAATTCATTTTATGATTTGCTGCATGATATGTGTGAATTAAAAGAAGACCCACATTATGGTACAACTCTTGATTGGTTTTGTTGGGAGACAGAATTTGGCAAGAGAGAAGACATGAGAATTATTCATACAGAAGATGGAGATTGGGACATAAGTACTCCGGCAATGCTTTATGAATATTTAATGACGTATGAGGTTGAGAAAGGAGAATAAATGGGAGATATATATGTAACAAGTGATTTACACTTCTGCCATTCACAGGAGTTTCTATACGAGCCGCGCGGGTTTGAGAACGTTAATTTAATGAACGCGGCAATTGTAAAAAGATGGAACGAAATAGTTGAGCCTTGTGATGAAGTGTATGTATTAGGTGATATAGTTTTAAATAACACTGAAGAAGGACTTGAATATTTTAAGTTGCTCAATGGTTTTAAACATATAATAATTGGAAACCACGACACAGATAGACGTATTGAATTATATAAAAAGTTACCCGATACAATCGTCGAGGGGTTCGCGGCCCGCATCAAATATTATGGTTATCAGTTATATTTAACTCACTATCCAACTCTTGTATCTAATTTTGATGCAGAGGAACCACTTAAGAAACAGATAATAAATGTGTGCGGTCATTCCCATACCAAGCATTGGGACGTGGACTTAGATAAGGGTTTAATTTTTCATTGTGAACTTGATACTAATGATTGTTATCCTTGGAACTTATCTGATGTAATTTATAATTTAAAAGAGTATAAGGAAACCTCTATATAAACTCATTTTCTTAAAAAGAACAGAGACGCCTCCCTCTGTTCTTTTTAATTTGACTTTTTTAAAAAATTTTGATATAATAATTATAGAAAATAAAGAAAGGAAAAGTTATCAATGTATAAGAAGCCTACAATTGAAGAAGAAGTTATAGCTATGAAGTATGCACAGATACTTGTAGATTATGGATTCGGTTCATGGATAGATTGTATAGAATATTCTAATTGGTTAAGGGCGTATCGCAATGCACTTAATAAAGATGGTATTCATATATATGATGGCTGTACAAAAACCGTTGCGGTAATTGATGACTTTCCTTGGGTTCTTAAAGCTGACTTACCAGACTATGATTTCTGTAAGAAAGAAGCTGAGAATTGGCAGGCCGCGATAGAAGAAGGATTTACTAACTACCTCGCTGCAGATTATGACTTAACTGTAATAGGTGGAGTACACTTTTACATCCAGGAATATGCAGAGAATGATGAAGAGTATTACGACTCAAAGTGTTATGACTATTATCATATAGATTCAGAGTCTGAAGAAGAAGATGGTTGGAGTTGGGACCTCGATGATGATGAAAGAATTGAAGCTTTAATCGGTGGGCCGCAAGTTGATATGTTTATGAGATTTTGTTGGGATTTGGGTATCAATGATTTACATTGTGGTAATTTCGGTCAGACTTTGGACGGCCGCACAGTTATTTTTGATTACTCAGGTTATTAAAGAAGGGAAGATATAATGTATTTAATTGACTATATAAATACTTATGAAGATTGGGAAGAAAGACTTTCTCAGCCTCCTTACAACTTAATAATAAAAACCGATGGGGTCTATAAACTCTTAAAGTATTCACAGCTTGAATCCGATTTTAGTTTAGATGAAGTTGTGGAGGCGCGCGGGTGCATAGTTAAGTATGGCTTCTTAAGTAAAGAATGGATTTATGTATGCAGACCTTTTAAAAAATTCTTCAACTATGGAGAGCCTTGGGCCGCGTATATTGATTGGTTATTAGATGTTCAAATAACTGAGAAAATTGATGGTTCTTTAATGAAGTTATGGTTTGATGGAAGATGGAAACTTTCTACTAATGGCACTATTGATGCTTTCAAAGCTTTAATTGGAGATACTTCAAAAACTTTTGGAGAATTATTTGAGGAAATTTTAGGTGCTTCAATTGGAGTATTTGCAAGAGATTGTAATTTACAACCTACCAAAACTTACTTATTTGAAATGATTTCTCCAGAGAATCGAGTTGTAATCCCTTATGATTATGGAATCTATTATTTAACTAATTTTGTGAATATAGATGGGGAAGAATTAAACTTATATCCTTTTCAAGAAAATAAGTTAAGAGAGTACGTTGATTTTCCTCATACCTATTCTGCAAGTTCTCTTGAAAAACTAATTGAGTTAGCTAAAAATTTAGAAGGACTTCAAGAAGGATTCGTTGTAAAAGATGCGTGGGGCAGAAGAATCAAGGTTAAAACTCCTGCGTATTTAGAAGCTGCACATTTGTTTGCAAAAGGTAATATAGGAAAGATAGATATATTACGCATGATGAAGGAAGGTCTAATTGATGATTTTATAGGATACTTTCCAGATTATATACCTATGGTTGGAGAAATTAAGTTTGACATTTCAATGCTATGTAAGAGATTGAATGCTTGTTGGGATTTATACGGCGCGGCCGCGTCCCGTAAATCCTTCGCAATGAAAGTTAAAGACTTAGTTGGAAGCGTAATCCTATTTAAAAAGTATACTGACCCAACTTTAGATATAGAAAAGTATCTATGGAACGAGTTAGACTATAAGAAGCTGGCGCAATTACTTGGATATAAGGAGAAATAAGATGATTAAATTTACACAAAGCATGAGTCATTGGTTATGGGAATACCACACTGAGCTAATTGCGCCATTGATGTTTGGTCATTTAGAAGAGTTTATCGCAGAATACGTACAAGAATATTTAGAATGGTGCGAAACTGATGAAGGTAAGTCATATCTGAAAGGAGGTTGCAATTATGTGGAAGAATGATAATGATATAGTTGAGTTTAGCAATGAAATAAATCGGATGTGCGCGGCGCATCATGCCTGTAAAGGGTGTCCGCTTGAACATGATTTAAATTGTTTATCTGTAATTTCGATAAGCCCAAGAAAAGTGAAAGCAATTGCTCAATGGGTTTATGATAATCCAGAACCCTCGGCCGCGCAGGTAATTGAAACAGATAAATTAATGGCAGATTTTATGAAATACTGGGGAGCTGATATACCTATAGAAGAGGTCAAATTATATACCGATTTAATTAATTGGTTAGAAGATGAAATTTCTAAAGAATCTATAGCTGTGAAAATTTGACTTTTATCTAAAATTTTGATATAATATAATTGTAAAGAGTTAAGGAAGAATTTCCTTAGGCACATTCGCAAAGGAGTAATAATGAAACTGACAAAAGATATAGTAGAAACTTATACGAGTATATGTTTTGAACAACCCTTGAAAAATCAGAAGTATCTTCGCGAAGAATATATTCGGAACGGAGACCTTTGGGAGTGTCGTTACTCTTCCAATTCTACTTTCCATCTCTGCCCATATGATGGTCAGTTCAGGGATTGTAGGAGTTGCGGCATCGGCGAAGAAGACTTTGACACTAACTATTGCCTCTCAAAGCAAAAAAATATCACAACCTCTCTCTTACTTGATAGAATCACCAAGTGTCAGAGTGCCGGTGTGCCTATAACTTTTTATTGAAAGGAGAACAAATGGATTATTGGTATTTTACAATTACAATTTATTCTGAACTCGATGGAACTGAATACACAGAACGAGGTGTATTGATTGCAGATGATGAAGTAGAAGCGACGCAGAAACTTAAGCGTTTCTATGAAGGAGATATGATTAGGGAACTTGATCTACAATGGATGAGTAATGAAGGAGTTTGTATTCTTCCATCTGAAGGAGAACCAGTTATTCCTAACATAACTGCTCCATTCTTTAATGATTATAAGTTGCCAACTGAAATTCATACTACTCCTTATACAATTAAATATGAGAATATTTCTTGATATAAAAAACCACTAGCAACCCTTAAGCTAGTGGTTTTAAATTGGAGAAAAATAAGTTGAAATTTTTTTAAATTTTTGATATAATATATATAGAAAGTAAAGAGAGGAGAAAATTTCGATGAGACAGATTGTAATAGAAGTAGGACGCAAGATACCAACCGATGAAGAATTTATTCGTTGGTCTGATGAGGCGGCCGCGCTTGTACGTAAATACAATTGGGTAGATAGAAAGGTATGGCCTTGGAACTTTCCAATTGAGATAGCTGATATACTTGAGCAAATCCATACGGCGCCGCTGTGTACATATGGAAGTAAAGTTGAATGTTACTTGCTTGCAAAAGGGCTGACAGATATATTAAATAAGTGGGAAGAGAAAGAGCTTACGGGAGTTACTTTAAAGAACCTACACACAGGTAAAATCTTTAAGATTGATAAAGAGTTTGCCGAGATGATGATGGCAGATATGCCAGGAAAGTATGAGGTTATAAAATGAGAGTTATGTGTGTTGCAGATAGAATCAACTATTTAAAAACAGAGGTTAAGGCAAGGATTCAAAAGAAAAATTATCTGTTGCGGCCTGGTGTGTATGAGCCAGGAAATGATGAGATAATTGCGGATTTAGAGGAAGAAATCCGTGAGTTAGACGATGAGTTAGAGGAACTTGATGAGGCTATGTGGAGTGGAAAGGAGATTTGTAAATGAGCGGTGGATATTTTGATTATAAAGATAGAGATTTAAAGAATGAAATCTTTGGTTGGGATACAGAACACGTGAATGTGTTTGAAGATAGAGAAATTACTGAACTGGTGCTTGATGTATTGAACTTAATTCATGAGTTTGATTGGTATAAGTCAGGAGATACGGATGAAAGATACTATCTGATGGCGAAGAAAGCTTTTAAAGAAAAGTGGCTTGAACCTCCTGTAGAGAGTAGAGTTATGAGAGTTATTGATGAATCGGTTGAAGAGTTAAGGAAAGACTTATATAAAACCTTTAACGTTAATAAGTCTTTGGACAAAGTACTTGATGAAGATGAAGCTTTAAGAAGAAAATTATTTGCGTCATTAAATGGAGGAAGATATGACTAAAGAAGCAATAGATGAAATCCTTATCAATGCGGGAAACAGACTTATGAAGTCTTTAGGATATAAAACTACTGATGAAATAATTGCAGAAGTTATGGAAAAAATAGAAAGAGAGGAAAAGGAATGTCAACGTGGGAAAGAATTGCAAGGTATTGCCAGGAGATGTATGGCTCTTATATAGATTGGGAAGAAAGATTCTATGAGTGTCCTGAGTGCGGCGAGCCGATATATGAGAGTGATTATAATGAGTATGGAGACTACTATACTCTTGAGAATGAAGGGCCGCTGTGTCCTGTATGTGAGTTTTTATATGGTGGAGATGAGTAAATAAGGAGTGATAGAATGACAGTAGGTGGTTGGTTTTTATTTGGCTTTTTAGCTTTAGGAGTAGTTGCAGCGGGAGTTTTTATCTGTGTATCTTTAGAAACTAAGGCTATGGGAACTTTCCTTACGACGCTAATCTGTGGAATTATCGTAGTAGCTATGCTCATGGGATTCCGTTGGTATTACTCAAATACTGAAAGCGGAAAGCGTGCAGTAAAAAGCCAGGAAGCGAACTTCAATGCGGGAATTGAACGTCGAGTAGAAGTTTATGATGTAGAAGGAGAATTGATTAAGGAATACGAAGGTCGTTTTGATGTGACTTATGATGATGATAGGATTCTTTTCGACGATGAGAATGGTCACAGACATATCATCTATTACTCTACTGGAAATGTTATTATTGATGAGTTGGGAGAAGAAAATGAAAGTAACTAAAATCTGTTGTGATATTTGTGGAAGAGAAATTCCTAAGCAACTCTGTACTGAAGTAAGTATGAAATATTTAATTAGTGATAAAGTTGAGACTCTTGACCTTTGTAGATATTGTTACGGAAGAGTTGTAGATTTTATAAAATTATTAGGAGAGGTGGGTGAAACGAATGAGTTATTTAGTGACGAATCCTAAGGGCGCGACAGTTACAATCTTTGCGCCTTATGACTGTAAGAATAACTGTCCGTTCTGTGTAAATAAGAAAGAATATAAAGAGAATCCGAGCTTTGATTTGGAGGCTGTTAAGGAATCCATGGCATTGATGAATGAGATAACTCCCGATTGTGATTTTGTAATCACCGGTGGAGAGCCTCTTGCGTCTATGACGGCTTTCCTGCAATTAGTACACCAGGTTCAGAGGTTCAATGAAGCCGGCGCGCATCACAAGTTATTTGTAAATACCACTTTGCCAGTTGAAGAGAAGGACGTTCAGATTCTTAATAAGTATGCGAATGTTATCACTGGCTTTAATATCTCTCGTCATATTGGTGGGTATATTAAGGAAAATGATAAAGAAATAGTTAATAAGTTAAGGATTCCAGTAAGGATTAACTGTGTTCTTTATAAGAAGGAAGATGTAGATGGAGTTCCTCGTTTCATAGATAAGTGGAGCGATTACCCCATTCAGTTCCGTGAAGATTATTCTGGCATTTACCCTTATAATGTCCACCATTCAAGTGATATTTTTGATAAGTTCTGCGAGAAGTTTCCTTTTGAGTATGAGGGTTTTGAACCTCAGTTAAAGAAAGATACTTTCAGGTGGAGTTTGGAGATAGCTCCAGATATATACTATCATAGGACAGCTTGCTTCTCTACCGTGTGGACTAAAGATGGACATGAGATTGTGAATGATGTGATAATTGACCCAAGAGGAGAGATTTTAAGTGACTGGAATGGATATGGGGAGAAGCTGAAAGTTCTTGACTACTATGATGCAATGAAAGATGCGCCGAGAATGCATAAAATACTTCCGCTACTAGTAGATAAGAAAATCTAAAGGAGAAATAAATGAAAGTAGAAATAAAATATGCACAAGGAGATTTGGTTAAATATATAAGAAGCAGACGAGTACATAGTGCCGTACATTGTAGTTTTTGTGGGGGAACTGGACAAATAGAAGGGAGAGATGGAACAAAAGCAACTTGTCCTAGATGCGATAGTACTGGTTTAACGATAGGAATGATTGCACGAGTTGAACAAACAGAAGGGAAGATAGAAGATATTCTTATTAAATATCGTGGAATAGAAGAAGAAGACAACGTTAGGGTTGTTTATAAGATGTCTGATTCAGAAGGAACTATGATACATCAAGATAGAATCATCGAAAAAACAGGACATTCGAGGAATTTTTAAATTGAAGATAAAGATAACTATTACAATAGAACGAAGTAAAAAGGATAAAGATGAAAATGAGGCGATTAAGAAAATGTTATCTTGTCCTTACTGTTTAGGAACTGGACACATACTTTATTTAAATGGTGAAAGAAAACCATGTCCATACTGTGATAATTAAATTTAAATTGGTGGATACGCGCGGCGGGTCGTAATTTTGTTTCATAACCTCCTTTCTTTATTCGGATAATTTACGAGCTGCCGCACGTATACATATAACTTATGGGATTACTTTAAGGAGTTATAAATGGATATGAACTTTACTGCTGAAAAAATTGTAGAAATTTTGCTTGATGAACTGCGCGAAGGTGATAGCTGTCTTGTTTCAATGCCTTATGAGTTAGCCTATGAATTAGGTAAATTAGATTTATGGGATTAATTTACGGACGGCCGCACCTCTACGTCTACTTATAGGAAAAATTTTCCAAAAAGTTTTTGTAGGATTTCTATTGCTTGAGAAATTTTCTAGGAATTTTCAGAGCTATAAATTTTCCAAGAATTTTTCGGAGTCAAAAATTTTCTAGAAATTTGGCTCAAAAATTTAGTAGAAATTTTCGATAAATTCTACTTATAATCGTATTAAGAAAACTTATAAGTATAACTTATATATATACTTATAAGTATAACTTATACGTATATACAAAATTCAACTGAAACGAAGTGGTCCGAGGGTGGGGTCGTAGGCGAAGTCCGACGGCCCACCCGGAACGTATACGGAAAAACTTCAACAGTTAACATATATATATAACTTATATATATAACTACCAACTTAAACGGTTGGTAGTTTTTTTGTATATGTACAATGTATACGTATATATAAAGTTCAACGTATACATATAACTTATATATATAACTGAAAGGGAAAAAGGGTAGAGGTAAACGTATACGTATAACGTATATATATAACTAAAGAAATCAAAGGGAAAGGAAAAGGAAGGGAAAGGAGAAGAAATAGGATAGATAGATAGAAATAGAGGGTAACTTATATCTATAGTGCAGCTTATAAGTATAACTTATAAGTAGAACGTATATAAATAAAAAGGTCGTATAAGTAGAACGTATACGTAGAAATGTATACGTAGAAACGTTTACGTAAGCAATTTTGTTGCTCTCGTAAGTGCACGGACAGCCTCTTGTGCGCGTACATAGGTAGAGAAAGGGTATTAATAGCGTTTTTAGTGGCTGCCACAAACACACAAAATAATCAAATTTTTATATAAAAATATATATATTTTACTTATAAATATATAAAAAAAGTAGTTTTTTAAGGAAAAAATTTGAATTTTTTTGTCAAATTTTTATTATATAAATATATATAAAAAAGACCGACTTTTACGTCGGTCTTATACGTATTACGTATACGTAGGGCTCAGAGACTAGGCTCTAGTGTAGCCCTTGCACTTGCCCTTAGGGCCTTTAATGTCCTGAGAGATTGCAGCCTTCTGCTTTACAGCCATTCTTGCGAGGGCGGAAGCCTTCTGAGAGTTGACTTCCAGTGCAGCTGCGATGTCGGTGGCGGTGAGGGGCTCGTCACCCAGCATCTTGATTACCTTCTCTACGAGGGCCTGATTTGCTTCCTGCTTTGCAGTTACCTTTGCTCTGCGCGCGGCGTTGGCTGCGTCAAGCTTTGCAATTCCTTCCTGTGCCATTGCTACTACTTCTTCGGTTACAGTTCCTTCTACGATTGCCTGATAAAATTCTCTCTTAGTCATCTTATTCCTTCTTTCTCGCGTAGGTCGCGACCCAGTTACATTTGTGATTTTTACTTTTAGTTAAGAGGTTTCTTCTCTCACTTTCTATATATATTATAGCAGGATTTTTAAAACTTTTCAAGTTTTCAGTTTCTTTTTCCTGCGCGAGAGATTCGAGATTTATTTTCTCTCTTCTCTCATCTTCTATATATATTATATATGAATTTTATGAAGTTTTCAAATTTTATAAGTTGACGTTTAGGTTGCGGCCTGAAAATTTGACAGAAAAAATCAAATTTTTTATAAGAGGTTTATGTTGCAGCTCTAAAAACTTGAAAAAATTTGTCAAATTTTGTGGGCGCAGCTCCTGCACAGCTCCATGGAAATTTGACGGCCGCAGCTCACAGCTCCGGCTCCGACGCAGCTCCCAGCTCCCTACGAAATTTGACAACGGCCGCAGCGCACGTCCATGTGTTCGTTTGTTAATTAACAAACAATTGGGTATATTGTATACAGTATATTGTATACATAAATTGAAAATTTGACTTTTGTAGAAATTAGACGTACAACGTCTAACTTTAAAAAAATAAAAACGACTCGAAAGTCGTTTTATTCTAATCTATGAATGTATCTTAAATGATATAAATTATCTTTTACTATAATTAAATCTTCAAGTCTGCCTAAATCGTATTCATCGTCAAAGTCTTTACAATATATTGTGTCATAATTATTGTCTTTCATAAAGTTTATAAGTGTAACAATAAAGTCATGTGCTTCAACAAGCAAGTTATAATCTTCTTGTGTGATTTCAACAATTGTTGATACGGGTGGTTTTAAAAAATTCATTTTATCTCCTTTCTTATTCTTCTATTCTACTATAACGAATTGCATCTGCTGAATCACATTCACTATTAGTATACCAAGACCAATAACAATCCCAATCAATATTTGAATTTATTGCCATATTCATTGTATAAAGAAATTCAGTATGTCTTTTTAAATTAGCAATTTCATTATTAATCTTTCTTAATTCTGTATTATGCCACTGTTGATAAGTCATTTCTATCTCCTTTCATCTTTTACAATTATAGTATACTCCTAATTTATTTATTTGTCAAGTCTTTTTAAAAAAAATTTTTCTTAGACGTACAACGTCTAACTCGGTTAACAATAAAAAAGAGAGGTCAACCCTCTCTTATAACTTATAAGCACGCGCGTCTGCTATTGCCATGGACTCTTCAGGCCAAGGCGCTTCGTCCTCGTGCCTTGCGGTGATTTCCGCTTTGCGCTTGCGCACTTCTGCATCGCGCGCCACCTTTTTGGCTTTACGTTCTGCATTCTCGCGCGCCTTCTCGGCCTTAGCCTTGCACGACATTTCGTAGTCCTCGGCTTCTGCGTATCCGTCATACGGAGTCATACCCTTGTCCGCGCCAGTAGGGACTTTAAAGGTTATAACGAGGAAGTCCTCGTTGCCCTCGCACCCTACCACAGGGAGTGCGATTTCGTTGGACTTCACGCGGAGAACTTCATTGCCGAGTGAGTTAAGATAAGTTGAAACGGATTCGAGGAACTGCGCGCGGATGAGTTCGCGCTCGGATTTTCTTGATACTGCCATTTTTTATGCCTCCTTTTTAATTTCTATAGTAAGTATATCATATATTAATATTCTTGTCAAGTATTTTTTTTGGTACATAAGATAGAGTTAGACGTTTGACGTCTAATTGGGAAAAAAGAAAAAAGGGTTTGCGCCCTCTTTTTTACTTGAGTTTAATTTCGGTCTTGTCTTTGTTGATTCTTATTTTTTCATAGTCAAAATAATAATCGGTCTGTTCTGCGGTCTGTATATGAAGTGTTTTAGTTGTTGTGCGTTCAATACTTCTTCTTGTGGGGTAGTTTGTATTGATTTTTGCACCATTCAAGAAAGTTTCTTCTAAAATTGCACTTTCAATTAAACTGTCACTCAATGCGGTATGGTCTTCGCTCCAATCTGCGTCGTTAATTAAGTATCTGTAAAGTGTTTCTGCGGTAGTGGAATAATTTCCGCTATCTGTAAACTGTTCGTACTTTTCACAGAAGTTAAAAAAGTTTCTATCAATTAAGAAGTTGTGAACATTTCCTCTTATGTCATAAATGGGAATGTTATCAAAGGGATTGTTGACTTTAAACCAATCACAGTTGAAGTCGAAAACTTTTTCATCAAAGGTTGAGTTGTAAGCATAAGCGCAAGCAACTTCAAAATTTTTAAAGTCCCTAATCATTTCTTGACAGATATAACCGAACTTTTTCATTATTGTTTTGCGGGATTTCATTGCCTTAACATAAAGCGGTCTTTTTTCGCTATAATAAGCGGTAGAAAAAAGCGGTAAGTTGTGCCAAATCTGTTCGACTACAAAATCCTTTGCGACAAGGATTTCATTCTGTTCATTTTTAATTACATAGCCAACATTATAGCAAAAAGGTTTATTAGTTGAGGTTGTTTCTGTGTCAAAAATTACGATATTCATTTTAGTGTTCCTTTCTTTAATTGTTTTAGTTACTATATCTTTGAACAATTATAGTATATACCATTTGTGTTTATTTGTCAAGTAGTATTTGAAAAAAATTTTTCGTTAATTTTTTCACAAGGCCGCGCGAGTGAGTTAGACGTATGACGTCTAATTAGTTATAAAAAAACGAACCGAAATCGGTTCGCTTTAATAATCAAAAGTTAAATTGTAACCATTGTAAATAGAAACGTGAGTTAAATCATCAACATCATCATAATCAGAACAATCATAAAGAACTGTGACATCTAACTCTTCAAGTTTTGTAAGTGCCTCTTTAAACTTCGCTATTGCTTCGTGACATTCTGCATCTTTCCTACGAGTTAATTCCCGTTTACAATCTCCAATTATTTTTTCAAGGTCTTCTTTTTCGATTTCGTCAAGGTCACAAGTTGATAACTCTTCAAATAATTCATATGCCATTTTTAATCCTCCTTTAAACCATACACCAAACTTGATTTTCTATTTCTGAAATTTCTTTTCTTGTGTAATCATTGTCATTGATTTCAACCTTTTCTACTTCTTCATCAAGCATTGCATTATCAATTTCATCTATTAATTTATGAAATTTTTTAACAATTTCTTTTTCTTCGCTCGTGAATTCGACTCTCATCTGTTTAGTTGTAATAATCATTTCTTATCTCCTTTCTTTACTCTATTATATCACTTGATTCTTCTTTTGTCAAGAGATATTTTTGAAAATCTTCAATTTCATCTGTTTCAATAAAATGCTCAATATATACATGAGTCAATCCCTCATCAGTATAAACATTGACCTGCGCGCCGCCCCATTCATATTTGTCTTGCATATAATTTATAAAAGCATAACCGTCCATCTCCTTGGTTGAAAATGTATATTTATCTGTTTTAATCATTAACATTTTTATCTCCTTTTTACATCATTAAACCCATTGTACGAGAGAACTTGTATTCAACTATTTTGTAAAGAGTTCCATTCTCTTCATCGCACATTTCATTTACCCATTTCTTTGCCTCTGCATAAGTGGTATAAATGTCTAACATCCACCATTCATCCACAGTAATTCCATTTTCATAAGTTACATAGATTGTATCCATTTTCTATCTCCTTTCTTATTACACCTATATTATACATTATGGGAGTTAATTTGTCAACCCTTAAATTTAAAATTATTTAATTGATATATATTTCACAAACGACCGCGACTTAGACGTTATACGTCTAACTCTTCCTAAAAGAAAAGGACACCTTTTCGGTGTCCTCTACTCTCAAAGGGAGTATGCGTTCTGTTCACCCTTACCCTTTACCTTTACCTTTGTAACCTTTACACCTTCGATTTTCTTAACGAGACCGCTTACCTTCTGTGTGGAAAATCCTGTTGCGGTTGCGATTTCGCTTGCAAGCATTGGCTTGTCAGTGAGTACATTTGCGATTGCGACTCTTTCGTCTGCGTGCTTGTCTACTCTCTTTTCATTTCTCTTGGAGTTACGGGCGTCAAGTTTTGCGATAGACTCATTAGCAAACTGTACCATTTCTTCTGTAACTGTTCCATCGATAACTGCCTTGAAAAATTCTCTCTGTGTCATTTTAGACTCTCTTTCTCCCATCACTTTGGTAGTGGGCAACCAAGTTTTAATTGAGTTTGGGAGTTACTTTTCTCTCCCTTTTGTACTTTTATTATATCACCTTTTGGTGAGTTTGTCAATACTTTTTTTAAAAATTTTTTATGGCGCTCGGAGAGGGAGTCGAACCCTCATCTCTCGCCCCTTAAAAGCGGCGAGTGTTCTATCCATTGTCACTATCCCGCGATGTTGTAAAAAGGATTTTATCGGTGTCACCCTTACGCACTTTTTTATAGACGCCACGCACCCATTAATCGCGGTTTACCGCGTCTCTGTCCTTTTTACAATTATATTGTATCACATTTCTGTGGTACTGTCAAGTATTTTTTTAAATTGTTCCAAGGAATTCCTATGAAGGCTACCTCCCGCCGAGTCATAGTCAAAAGTTGCAAGTTCCCGTTGTCCGAAGGCCTCTGTATCTGTTATCTTGACTCTCCCTTGGAACAATTATAGTATAACATTTTTTAGTACTATTGTCAAGAGGTTTTGTAAATTTTTTTGAATAAGTCTTTTTTATTTTTAATTTATCGGTATCCTTGAACCGCCTCGAAGGAGAGGAACGCTTATTCTCCTCTTGACAATTATAGTATAGCATACTTTTTAAAGTCTGTCAAGTCTTTTTCAAACTTTTTTTCGACTTTTTTTCTATTGTATAATCTATTACCCATACAATAAGGACAACTGCCGTGATTCCTACAACTGCAATCAATCGCCTTTGACCCATAAAATGGTTTTCTATGTTCTTTTCCACTTTTAATTGCTTTATCTAACATTTTTCTTATCTCCTTTTCTATATATATTATAATCGAAATTTATAAAAAAGTCAAGTATTTATTTTAATACAATTCTTTTATACTTTAATTCGTTGAAGTATAATAAGCCGAAATTAGACGTGTAACGTCTAACTTAAAAAAGTTGTGAAATTAATCACAACTTTACCAACCGAAGAACTTGGAAAATTCTTCATCGAGGAGTGGAGCAAGTCCAAGCATAAGTTTTTTCTGTCCGTTCTCTGTATTGTAACTGATAAGAAATTTCTTGTAGATACACCAATTTATTTCTTGTTCATACTCTGCCCCAAAGTGTTCTTTAAGTTCTGCGAGGGTAAAACTGTTACCATAGGTAGGGCAATAGTTTGCCCAATCGAGAATCTGATAACACTTAAAATGTGAAGGGGAGAGGGTCTTTTTTGCCACCCACATTTTAAGTCTGCGTTCAAGTGGGTCTGTTAATGTGTACCAAAGTTGGCAAAAGAAGTTGCGAATTGATTCGATTGTTGCTTCGAAAAAATATTCAAGATTGTCTATTACTGTCATTGTATTGTCTCCTTTCTTATTACACTATTAGTATACACCATTAAAGTGAATTTGTCAACCCCAAATTAAAAAAATTTTTACTTTCACACTTTAATTCGTTGAAGTGCGCGCGGTCATAAATTAGACGTGTAACGTCTAACTATAAAAAGGATTGTGAAATTAATCACAATCAATCATTATAATGTCTCCATCAAAATAAACTTTTGCCTCGCCATTTTCTTGATATAAGGCTTCAAGTACAGAACATAACTCTTGAATTGATTCAACTTCTACTTCATTTATTTTTTTTGCTACTGCATATGCACCTTGATAAATATCAATCTTCATTTTTTTTAATCTCCTTTCTTTACCAACAAAAACTTATATAACCTAATTGTAAAATGTTGTTGTAAACAGAATCATCTCCATATTGTTTTTGCATGTTAGTATAATAATGAATAGTAAAATTTTCGTTATTAAAAATCTGTACTTTGCCATTAAATAAATAACGTAACATTTTAATCTCCTTTCGTAATTTCTATATATATTTCTTCTCGTAATTCTTTTTCAAGTTGCTTTATATCAGTATTAATGGGCAACTGTATGTCAAAATCAATGCTTTGTCCATTGTATTCAATAGATACATAATAATAAGTTTTATCCATTTTTATCTCCTTTCTTTTATAAACTTTCTAATATTAAAGTATTTTTTTCTATGTAATATTCATCTGTAGTAACAAGAATAAAAGTATTACATTCGTGTAAATATCCATCAATATCATAAATTCCTACTTCTACGTCATCATCGAATTGTAATAATTTTTCTCTTAACTCTTTTACTGTCATTTTTATTTCCTCCTTTACTGTATCTAAAGTATATCATATTATAACTTATTTGTCAACCCCTATTTCAAAGAAATTTTTCTTAGACGTTTAACGTCTAACTCATTCAACTGAAGAGGTGAGTCATTTCTGACTCACCCTTTTTATTCAAATGCCTTTTTTCTCATCGGCTTATGGTATCTCATACAGTATGCAAAAATTTCTTTTTCAATTAATGTGTCTGCAAGTCCTGTGTGTGATTCAATAAAGTTATCATCACCTATAAGATACCTATATAAAATCTCTGCGGTAAATCTTGGTTGACCATTTTTTGTGGTATAACCTTTTTCAAGACACCATTTTTTATAAGATTTTGTTTTACCTATGGTATCCCTTGCCATTTTTAAAGTATCCCATAACTCGATACCATAAGGTAAAAAGTATCTTGATTTTGATTTAGTTAAATATCTTTGTGTCCTTGTGGTTGACCTATAGTCAAAAGGTGCATTGTGTGCCATAATTGCTTTAATGTCCCATTTTCTTGCAAGTTCATTAATAATCTTCTTTGCGGTTGCATACCTTACGATTTTATGGTATCCTTTGTTGATGTCATCAAGATAATCGTCTCTTTTATCATAATAGTATGCACTTTTCATTAATTCTTCCATTTCAAAGAATGTGTCATAAATTACAAGTGATACCATTTCATAGACATTACCTTTTTTGTCGATAATGCTTGCCCCTATGTCATATACAATAGGATCGTCAAAGTCGTTTGCGGTTTCTGTATCGAGTACCATATAATAATTTTTTCTTTTATCCATTTTTCAATTCTCCTTTTCAAAAGTGTTTCTGTATTTCTGTAATTATATGTTAACATATTTGAAGAGGAAAGTCAAGTACTTTTTTAAAAAATTTTGGGATAAATTTTTGACCGCCCCCCCACTTAGACGTATAACGTCTAATTTTATTTTCAAAAAAAGTGAGTCATTTCTGACTCACTCAATTTTACTCTCCTTTCTTTGCAATTTCTTTTTTCTTTCTTCTTATTTCTTCATCACGCTTAATGTTTTTCGCTTTCTTTTCGGCATTTGCTTTTGCCTTTTCTTCTTTCTCCTTCTGTTTCATTTCATATTCTTCTGCCATTGCATAACCATCGTAAGGTGTCATCCCCTTATCTGCGCCCGTTGGTACTTTTACAGTAATTACGATAAAATCTTCGTTACCTTCACAACCTACAACGGGAAAAGCAATTTCATTTGATTTAACTCTTAACACATCTTCGTTGTCTTTTAAAGTGTCGATTAACATCTGTAAGTAGTTTTCTTTAAGTAATTCTCTTTCAACTTTTCTTGATACTGCCATTTGTATATCTCCTTTCTTTATCTTATACCTTATTATAACATTTTAATCAAATTTTGTCAAGAGAAAATTCAAAACTTTTTTGGATTTTCTTTCTTTTCTTTTTTATTTTCTATATATATTATAGCAAAATTTTTAAAATTTGTCAAGTTTTAAATTGTAAGAATACTGTATACATTTCTTTGGTTGGTTAACACTTTAATTCGTGAAAGCGTGGATTTGAGTTAGACGTATCACGTCTAATTATACGAAAGATTGTGAAATTAATCACAATCTTCTTCTTTGTCAAGTTCGTAACAAAGTCTTGAAACTTGTATAAAAAACTCTTTAAGAATTTCTCTTTTTGGCATAATGTGTTGATATTCTTCTATATAAAACATTATAGATTCAAGCAAATTATTTTCTACGGTTATCTCAATGTCTTTTTTTAATTTATCAATTGTCATTTTTAAATCTCCTTTCTTATGAATGAATTCCACCTAAAACCTTAATTAAAATTAACCCTGTTGTAATTCCCAACATACAGAAATCTTTCACCTTGTCTGCGGTTGGTCTTCTTAAAATAAAACACCTTGTAACTGCAAGTACATTTGCGCTTAAATATACAAATTGTCCTATAAAGTAATTACTGCCAACTGTGCATTGTCCTATTATTAGGAGTGCAAGAACTAAATAATTTAAAAGTTCAAAAACCTTTTCAACTTTTTCTCTAATTGTCATTTTATTATATCCTTTCCCCATCTCATTAGTACTTCTTCTCTTTTTACATCTTCGTCTGCTACTTCATACCAACCGATTAAATTATTTTTTATATATTCTGCAATTACTTTATTTTTATTATAAATCCTAATAATGTCACCAAAAGGCTGATATTTTGTTATATTTGCCCATATCTTTTTATTGCCCATTCTGTCAATTATTACTATATTCATTTTTCCTCTCCTTTCTCTTACTGTACCTAAAGTATATCACAACTGAAGAGGAAAGTCAACCCCTTTTTTAAAAGTTAATTTTTTCACAAACTTTGCGCCCGCGCGACTTAGACGTATAACGTCTAACTTATCCCAAAAAGAAAAAGGGTACTTGCGTACCCTTTTACTCTATGCAAGAGTGTATGCAATTCTCTTGCCGACCTTAGGTAACTTCACTTCGGAAGCCACAACCTTTTCGTCCTTTGCTAACTGTCCACAAAGTGCGGATGCCTTTGCGGTAGTGATGCCAATCGCTTCACCAATCTCCTTGGCGATGTGAGTTTCTCCGTTGGCGAGGAACTCAAGAATCTTTGCCTTGATAGGCTCATTGGCTTCTGCTACCTTGGAAGGTCTTGCCTTTCTGTTAGCGTTGCGAGTGTCGAGCTTGGCGATAGCTTCAGTTGCGAAAGTCTGCAGGTCTGCGTTCATTTCTCCGTTAGCGATTGCGGTGTAAAAATCTCTGTAAGTCATTTTAATTTCCTTTCTTGTGTAGGTCACAACCCTCTTTAAACTTTTGGGAGTTTCTGTCTCCCTCTTTCATCTTACATTTAGATTATAGCATATTTTTTTAGGTTTGTCAATAGTTTTTTTAAACTTTTTTTAATTTTTTTCTGTTCGTCTACGTTGCGCACCGTTCCTTTGAACAATTATATATTATCACATCTTTAAAAGAATGTCAATATATTTTGGAAAGTATATTGTATACATTACTTTTACGCTTTAGTGTATGAAAGTTTTGGGAGAACTTAGACGTATCACGTCTAATTATAGAAAAAGTTGTGAATTTTTTCACAACCTTATTCAATTATCATTTCTACGTCTGTATCTTGGATAAACATTTGTATGTCATCAATAACCCAATCATGAATTTGCTCAACTATTTCTTCTTTGGTAAGACCCACATCTTCTTCGTCCCACTCATTAATTTCTGTTTCTGTGATAAACATTTTAAGTTCAAGTTTCATTTTTATTCACCTCTTTTAATAAGTATCATATCCGTACCATTCGGCTTCATAGTCTGACATTCTGCAAAGGTACTTCGGAGAAGTAAAGTAAGTCTGTGCGGTTTTCTTTGCCTCTTCAAGGTCTTCTGTCTGTACGAAGAAGTTTTCGCCAGTTTCTAAATCTTCAAATAACCAATTTGTCATTGTTTTTATCTCCTTTCTTTATCTTGTCTATATTATATCACATTTCATTTAATTCGTCAAGTCTTTTTTGTAATTTTTCTATTTGTTGTTTTACATTTTCTTTTTCACTTTCTATCATCCTATCATAATAGAACTTTATTATTAATTCGTCTTTGAAACTTGCTATCGAAAAAAATTGATAAGTCCAAGCGTGATTATTACCAAAAAGTTTAACGATATTATCTGTCATTTCTTTCTTTGTCATTTCATTTACCTCTCTTTCTTTATCTATAGTATACCATATATGAAAAGGAAAGTCAACCCCTAAATCAAAAGTTAAATAATTAACAATCGCGCGGCCGCGACTTAGACGTTATACGTCTAATTTCAACTTAAAAAGAAAAGGGATTAGGTCAATCCCTTTTTATTTTTTTAATTAATGTTTTAAGAGCCAAACCCCTAAAACAGTTTTCCAACTAAATGTGAAACCGAATAACTTACAAACTCCATAAACAAGAGCGGAAGTGATACCAAAACCGATTGCACTAACCAAGATAATTATACCGATTATACTAATAATTTTAATGAAGTCCTGCATTTTATTTTCTCCTTTCTTCTTCTTCTTCTGTGTAATAGTCATCTGTATCAATGTAGATTTTATAAAAATCTCTGTTTAGAAGAGTCTTTTGCATAAACCAAGTGACTCTATTATTTTCATCATAATTTTCTTTTAAGTATTCAATAAGTTCTTTTACGCTCATCTCTGCGTCATAGAATATGTTATCAATATTATTGATTGTCATTTTCATTTCCTCTCTTTCTCTTTTCTTGATTTAATTATATCACAGAAAAAGAAGTTTGTCAACCCTTTTTAAAAAATTTTTTCTTTTAGACGTTTTACGTCTAATTATGGGAATATACATCGAATGTATAAAAGGCACTCGTTAAAGTGCCTTTAAAATTTCTAAAATATTTTTTTCATCAAATGCAATTCCCAACCAATTTTTTCTATTTTTTTCCTCATCATCGAATAAAATACCTTTCGGGAATTTTACAGAAAATTCTTTAGGAGTTCCATAAGGAACGATTTTTATTTCATCAAATTTTACACTTGCTAAATGGGATTTTAACCATTTTAATTTTGCTTTGGTAACTTCTAAATCATAATTTTCGGAGGAATTTTTGGAAAGCCAAGAGATAATTCCGATTGACCAACCTTTTTTCTGTAAATTATTTAAAATTCTTGCAAGCTGATTGAGTTTAAGGAGCGGAACGGCTTTTTTATAGGGCGCAGGATTCTCAGCCCTTAAATTTTCAAGCCAGTTTTCGACCCCGTAAAGGTCTGCTATAGTTCCATCCATATCAAAATAAATTGCTTTAGTCATTTTTCTGTGTTCCTTTCTTTAATTTTCTATAGTAATTATAACAAATTTTTAAAGGCTTGTCAATAGTTTTTTTAAAAAAAATTTATACAATTTTGTGTATAAAAATTCATATAGGTCGGACTTAGACGTGACACGTCTAATTTTAGTGTAAAGAAAAAATCGTGAATTCCTTCACGATTTTTTCAATATATGTTTAGGAAAGGAACGAAAAATCAATTTTCAAAATATTCTTCGAGATACTGTTCAATGTCTCTGTATCCAGTACGGATATATAAAACATTGTTAAGTGTCTGCTCACTCTGTCCACAGAGTGCAATCGCCAAGCCGAGTTCTTCTCTTGTTGCGATTCCTTCATCTTCCATAATTGTCCAAATATAATTTTCTCTATTAGTTAACATTTTGGGTACCTGCCTTTCTTTTATCTCTCTCTGTAATTATATAATACATCATTTTAGGGAAAAAGTCAAGAACTTTTTTAGAAAAAAACGCTATAAATATATATTTTTTTAGGAAAATATTTTCCAAGAAATAGACGTATCACGTCTAAATATAGGAATTTTGTAGAAAAAAATTTTAGGAAAATTTTAAAAGGAAAGATTTTATAAAAATCTTTCCCTTTAAAAAATATATATATGTTTTGGAAAGGAGGTACGTTATATTCTGCTTAATAGTTGGAAGAAATTCCAATTTGATAAAATTGTTTCATTTTCAAAATTTAAATTTTGAGAAGTTATCTGTAAATATGAAATTGTAAACCAAATAAGAAATAAAATTGTTGTAAAAATTACAATGTTCTTTAAAATCTTCATTTTAGGTTTCCTTTCTTTTTTCTTTTCTTTATCTTTTGTAATTATATTATAGCAAAATTTTCTTTAAAAGTCAAGTACTTTTTTGAAATAAATTTTTGATTTCGCGCGAGTATACAGATAAGTTAGACGAAAGACGTCTAACTATATAAAAAGATTGTGAAATATTCCACAATCTTTTTTAACTTAAGTGCGACGAATCTTCCCATCGACCACATATATGACGGATTCCATTCCATCATAGTCGTTAAGTTCCCAATCTGTTGAATCATCGGGAATTGTTACGACCATAAGACTAGAAAAGTCGTTATCAACCTTTGTAGGAAAATTTTCAACTAATTCAATAAGTCTTGAATCGGTTCTATCAATGTCATAGTAAACATTGATTCCTAACTGTTCCATTGCCCAATCGGATAAGCCGAAGCCACCCCAACATCTGTTAACTACAATCTTCATTTGTGTATCTCCTTTCGTCTTTAACTATTATAAGTATATACCTTTTTCATTGAATTGTCAAGTAATCTTTTGAAATTTGTTATTATTTTTTAAACATATAACTTAAATGATAAAGACAATAATATTAATAAGTATAGAATACAATTATATTAAAAATATGATAAATTTAAAAAGTTAAATTTATTTTATGCTTATTAGATATTCACAGCTTTCTAAAAAAAATTTATTAAGAGTTCGGTTTTAGACGTGCCGCAGCTCCAACAGAATTTTTACTATTATAATATAATTAGACGTGTTAAAGAAATATGACATTTAGACGTGACACGTCTAACTATACTTTAACACTTTAATCTGTTAAAGTGCAAAGTTAGACGTGTATATACTTTAATACTTTAATTCATTAAAGTACTAAAGTTAAAAAAGAATGAGTATATATGCCCACTCTTTTAAAATCTATTCCTATACCATTCCCATGTTTCAATCTCACATAATGTTTCGTCCCACATATCATCGGTGTCGGTGTCGTCCTCTTCATATGTATTGCACGCTATACAGATATAATCTTCATCAAATACCCATTCATATAACTCTCTATCGGCTACTATTCTCATATAGTTTTTACCATTATGATTAAAATAATCATAGTCACTATAATAGGGTAAGTCGTCAATCATAGAGTCGATTGTATAATCATCCATACCGATAAACTTCTCTTCATTTTCTGTGAACCACTGTGATATTCTTAACATTTTATTTGCTCCTTCCATAAATAAGTGCTTTATGTCTTTTTCTATTATAATATTACTACATTATAGCATAAAATGCAAGTACTTTTTACCAATTTTAAAAACTTAGAGTGGTAACGTGGTAACGCATTAACGCTTCACCGTGTGAAAGTCTGGTTCCAGCTCCCACACGTCTAAACCCCTGGGAACCGAGTTAGACGTGCCACGTCTAACCAATCGCAGCTCCCACACGTCTAAAAGGCCGGGAACAGAGTTAGACGTGTTTTAGCACGGTGAAGTGTAACACTTTAACGCATGAAAGTGGTCCGTTGTTAGCACTCGGTCGATTAGAGTGCTAACAAAAACATTTTTAATAATTGTTTTTAAAATGTCTTTTTAATTATTGTTTTTAAAATACATTTTTAATTATTGTTTTTAAATTAAAACATTTTATACCTATGTATATTTATACATATAACTGTATAAAAAAAACTATTGAATTATGTAACCATATAATATATAATGATAATGTAAATTTATATATGTTAAGTGCTTAAGCACAGAAAGGGACAAACAAATGTATATTGAAAGTACAAACAAGGAAAACTCTTTAAGAAGTTATAAAGTACGACTTTTGAAAGAATTAGCGAACCAAGAAACAGAAATATCATTAACGCTTGATTTTTACGGTGTTGATGAAGATAACAATTATTATGCTAATATCATAATAGAAGAAACTACCGCCTATTATCCACTTTATGGAAAGCCTACAATAGAAATTAATAAAAACGTGAGACGTTTTAAACGTGTAAACGCTAAAAATATATGGCATATTTTTAGCAGTATGATTAGAGAATACACTTATCAAAATTTTAACTTTTTAAATATTGATGATAATCAAGTATTTCATTATATCAATATACAAGTAAAAAACAATACTGTTTTAGATATTCAAACAGTATTGAAAGCTAATCAACTTGTTTTAAACAAATGGAACAGTTTAACAAGGGAAGAGAAGAAAACCGCTTTTGATAACCGCTATAATTTAATAATAAGAAAGTGAGGAACAGAACAATGTTATTTATTAAAAAATCCGATTTTAACCTTTATACCACCGATGAACTGACCGACATTTTTATTAATGAATTTAACTACATTGAAGAAACTGTGAATTTTAACCCCATCACTAAAAAAGACTTCCATCGTGAATATACCGCTTTACAAATGTATATTAAAGGACGTTTTAACGGTGATGACGGTATACAAGGCAAGGTAAAAGAGATACTTGCTTGTGTACCTAAAAGCAATAAAAAAGCGGTAGCAAAGCAGGGTAAAAACGACTTCACAATTAGAATTGACAACAAATTATATCCCTGTGAATGTAAAACGAACGGCGGTAGAATTGATGGGATTAAAACAAAATTTATTGTTTATTCTATTGATATTAATAATTCAAGTGGTATTTGCTACATATCACCTAAAGTTATTAAAACAGAAACCTTTATAACTGCACTTTATGAACTAAACGCGGTTAAAACAGTAAGGCACAACGGAATAGTCGATGGCCTTGCTATTCAAGTTTCAAGTCGCAAATTATGGCAGTGGTTAAGCAGTCAAGTTGAATTTGATAGAACTAAAAACTATAGTTTAACCGATATACTTTAAAAGCCTTTAAAATCCCCTTTAATAAGGGGATTTTTTATACCCATAAAATAATACTATTATAATATTAAAGTCGATTAAATTGCAAAATAAAAGCCATATAGACATATACAAATATATATATGGCTATGTAAACCCCAGGGGTACACTTTAGGACTTTAGCGTGTGAAAGTGCCGCCCAAGTCCTCCCTCTCCCACAAAATATCCACGAAATCAAAAAGTGAAAATTTGACATCTCCTCAAACCCATGATATAATATAAGTAGAGTAAAAAATTTAACGGAGGACCAACGCACACGTTGGCTTAAATAAATGGCTAAAAATAGACTTAAGCTCAATTTTCAACTTGAAAGCGCAGAAGAGCGCAAACAATTTCTCGAGACCTATCTCGTTCAATTTAATGACTTAACAGGGACTGAACTTGCAACTCTCGCCGACTATCTCCTTTGGGGGAAGGATTCTAATGGAGTCCCAATTGGCGCAGAAACCGAGCTACGTACAAAGTGGACAAAAGACGACGAGTTCGAATCGCTCGACTCACTTCTCGAAAATCCAAACTTCAACGACCTACAACTCCATACGATGGGTGAGGCCGTTCCTTTAAAGCGTCCAAAAAGCGTTTTTGACCGCAAAGAAGCTCTCGCGAACGCACCAGACGAACTCAAAGAAACTTTCACAAACCTCTGGCGCCAGATTGACGAAACCGACCTCTTAATTAACTTCTACGAATTCGAAAACGGCAAACGTGAAAAACCTCCTCGCGATGAACTTCTCCGCAAGTTCTCAAACGACGAAATCAATTCAATACGTGCGCGTGCGCTTCAACTTTCACAATTTATCTATCTCAAAAAACGCCACGAACTCATCGAGTTAAGACGTGAACAATTTACGCTACGCGATTCCTTTTCCAATGCCATCAATCCCCAAACTCACGTTAATGCTCCACTTCCTCCACTTCAAATAAGTTTTGATGCTGACGTTGATGTGCGGCCGCTCGGCTTATGCACGAGTTTTCCATTAATCTTTGATATAAATTGCGATCCCGCGCACCTCAACGACCAACAACTCAATCAAATTTCAAAGTTTCTACTTCAAAAAGAAAAACCCGCTTTACGTACTTTCGACTTCAGAGAAGTAGAACCCGTCTATCAACTTCTGCTCTACTACGACGAACTAATCGACCGCGCGCAAGAAGCCAAAGAAGCGCATCTCGTCGAAAACAACATCAAAGACCTACTCCAAACTCTCGACTTTTATATTGCATATGCGGACTTAACTGACGTTCAACGCGAGATTTTAACCCGTAAAATTCACCACGAGAAAAACTCCGATATTGCGGGGTATATTAATAGGAAATATGGGAAGTCTTATACCGCAAATTATATAAGTACAATTTTTAGACAAAAAATTATACCGAAGATTAACGAAGGGGCGCGCATGCATTGGGAAGTTGTGAGTAATTACTTCTGGCCTGAGAACTTTAAGAAATGTACATGCTGCGGCCGTTTATTACTGCTTCATGAGTATAATTGGGTTAGGAAGTCAAGAAGTAAAGATGGATTTCAGAGTAGATGTAAGAGATGTGAGAAAAAGTTGAGAAAGAAATAGGTTAGGAGGACATAAACGCATGAAGTTAAATTTAAAAGGCAATTTGTCTGAAAAGATTATTAATAAATTGGTTAAGCTAGACCCAGTAGAGTTTCTTGGGGTATGCCAGATTTTAAAAGTAAGTCCCTTAGACGACAAAGGAGAGGGGCGTCCTTTCGAGGAACTCTGGGAGGAAGTCTGTGATAAGGTTGATAGTTTAAATCGGGTACAAAAAAGAAATTTAGACGTACTTGTGCGCGCGGCCATAAAAGATAAGGATAAGGAGAAGAAATAATGGCTCTGAAACCTACAATTAAATTAGATTTCACTTATAAGAATTGCGAGAGTTGCGGCCGCGCACTTGACTCGCTTTCTTTTCTTAAGACAAAATCTTTTCTTTTCCCTTCAGGCTACATTAATATATGTACTAAATGTCTTGGAGAAGAACTTGACCGTAATAATAGAAGCTGGAATGCGATGGACCGCATTTGTCAATATCTTGATATACCTTTTGAGCCAGAGAAATATGAAGAATTATGCGCGCTCCATGAAGACACTGAACAACTTCTGCGCGCCTATAACATGATTTATTTTAGTGAGGAGTATGAGGGTATAGATTGGGGAAGTTACAATGAGGCTTATAAAGAGCTTCAAGAAACAAACAGTCTAATTGAGGTTTGCCCTGGTTTAGCAGAACAAGAACGTCAAAAGCTCCAACAAAAATGGGGTTCAAACTATGACGATGAAGAGCTGCGCTATCTCGAAGACCTCTACAATGGAATGACTTTGACTCAAAATATCAATGGTGCATTACAGATTGACCAAGCACTTAAAATTTGTAAAATCTCAAATGAGATTGACAAAAGTTTGCGCGCGGGCCAAGACATTGATAAATTACTTGCCTCATATGATAAATTAGTTAAGACTGGAGACTTTACTCCTAAGAACGTAAAAAATGCGGGTGACTTTGAATCAATGGGTGAGCTATGCCGCTGGCTTGAAAAGAAAGGATTCGTAAATCAATTCTACGATGGAGAAACTCGTGATGTCGTAGACGAAACAATTAAGAATATACAAAGTTGGAATCAACGTTTATATACAAATGAATCTGGTATCGGTGATGAAATAACTGAACGAATCCGCGCACTTAAAACTGCGGCCGAACTTGAAAACTATTATGACTTACAACCAGATACAGATTATGATGATTATGAGAATGAAGGTTTTAACCAATTAATGAAGGACGATGAGTTTGCGGCCGACCTCGATTCATGGAGTGGAATAACATGCAATCAAAACGAAAGAAAATAATTTTAAACGCGCGCCAGCAACTTATGAGTGAACAAGTCGAGCGCGCAGAGCGAGATGGGATTGAACTTGAAAAGGGCGCAACTATTACAAATGAGTGGCTTGAAAAACACTATGAAATGCTCAAACGATGGGTCACTCTTTTTACTGCCTATCCCGACTACTATTTAGATATAATCAAACCAATTGATTCAGAATTTGGCTTATTTTTCTACCAACGCATTGTTCTTCGTGTAATAATGCGTTTTAAAGATATATTTATAACTGCGCCGCGTGCGTTTTCTAAATCGTTTATTATCATACTTGGAATGTTTCTACAATGTATATTTATACCGGGGCGCAAAACGTTCATTTGCGCGAACACGAAACAACAAGCCGCGCAGATTACGAAAGAGAAAATCTATGAAATCTATGACCATTGGCCTCTACTTAAAAAAGAAGTCATTGGCCATGAACTAAAAGAATACCCAGGGAACTTTGGTAAAGACTATGTAACAATTCGATTTAAGAATGGTTCTCAACTTGACGTTGTACTTGCTGGCGATGCCCAGCGTGGCGGCAGACGCCACGGGGGTATGATTGATGAGATTAGAGATGGTGACGAAGAAGCTATTAACTCTGTAGTTATTCCTCTTGTAAACGTATCTCGTCGTTTACCCAACAACACAGTAAATGAAAAAGAACCTAATCAACAATTAATCGCTGCAACATCTGCAGGAAGCAAAACTTCATTCGCTTACGATCGTCTTATAGACACATTCGAAAATGCAGTCATTGACCCACAACATGCTTTCATGTTTGGATGTGACTGGCGCCTTCCCGCAATGCATGGACTTATTGATAAACAATATATTAATAAATTAAAGATGAGTCCATCCTATAATGCAGAGTCTTTTGCTACTGAATATTTGTCTCTTTGGCAGGGTTCTAGCGAAGATTCTTGGTTCTCTTTTGAAAAACTTAGTAAATATAGAAAAATAAAAAATCCGGAAACGCACGCAATTAATAGACCCGGTTCCGAACAATTCTACTTAATATCAGTGGACGTAGGTCGAATTTCTGACCAGACAGCAGTTTGTGTTTTTAGAGTTAATATCATAAAAGGTAAGTTTTATTCTACTTTGGTAAATCTTATTGTTTTAGGTAGAACTCCTCAAACGAAGCCGTTCTCTGTTCAGGCTGCAGACTTGAAAGAAATTATCGCTGCATTTAATCCGCGCGAGGTCGTAATTGATACTAATGGACTTGGTGTGGGTTTAGCTGATGAGATGATTAAATCACAGTACAACTCCCAAGGAGAAGAACTTGGACCTTTAGGTTTTATAAATGATGATAATTATTTAAAGATACAACCTAAAGATGCGCCCCGTATTATTTGGGGTGTAAAAGCTAATAATCAACTCAACTCTAAAATGCATGGTAATTGCTATTCAAGACTTAATGCGGGAATGGTTCATTTCTTAATTAAAGAACAAGAAGCCAAGAGCGCATTATTAGCTACGAAGGTCGGTCAAAAAATGTCAACCGAACAACGTATAAAGAGGCTTATGCCACACGAAATGACAACTAAACTGTTTGAAGAAATGAGTAATTTGCGATTAAAGCGAACTGGAGTTAGTTTAGAAATTGTACTTGAACGAATCAATAGTCGCTATCCAAAAGATAAATTCTCATCATTTGAATATGGTTTATATCGTATCAAAGAATTAGAAGAAGATTATTACAAGAAGAAACAACGCCGAGGACTCGCCGGCAGTCGCAAGTTAGTTTTCTTTACAGGGGGTAAATAAATGGATGAAAAAACAAGAGAACAAATAACCTCCTTTACTACAGCTTATCAAAAATTAATTGACAATGCAAATCAACCTAGTAATACTATAAAAGATTATTTTGGTTATAGTCGTAGATGGCGCTATAAATCAAAAGACGGCAAGTATTCTCGTGAAGATATTGACCATATCATTGATTCAGGAGATATTGCCGACAAGATTGCGCTTTCTCGTTATTTTTTTGAACATAATAATTTTTATAGTAGAATCTTATTACATTATGCTACTTTACTTAAATATATTGGTATTTTAATTCCTAATCCAAATAATGGTTTAAAGCTCTCCAAACCCAGTATTCAAAAGAAGTATCGTAACGCTGCAAGATTCTTAGATAATGAAAAGTTGGTTACTTTGTTTACTAATTTTGCACTTGCGGCACTTATAGATGGTGTATATTATGGTATCATCTCAGGTGTATCTGCAAATGATATTGTCATTTTGGACTTACCGACATCATATTGTCGTTCTATTTATAAGGATGAACTTGGTAATGATGTTGTTGAGCTAAATGTAACTTACTTCGATACTATTGTAGATGAAGAAGTAAGAAATAGCACATTGGAAGTTTATCCCAATGAAATTGTTAATTGGTATAGACGTTATAAAAAGGGTAAGGTAAAGTGTTGGTGTCCAATTCCAGCATACATGACTATTTACTTGCCTCTCGTAAAGGGCGCGCCGTTGTTCCTCGAACTGATTCCGGCTGCACTTGAGTATGAAGAATCAAAAGATATTAATAAAGAGCGCGATTTAAATGAAATTCGTAAAATCATCGTTCAGCGTATACCTCATTTAAACGATGGTGGATTATTATTTGAACCCGATGAAGCCGAATATATTCATAAAGGTACTGTTAATATGCTTAAAGATGATGCAAACGTCAGTGTATTAACAACCTATGCAGATGTAGATGCGATTACCGCACATTCTACCAATGACAACGCATTAAATTCAGTTGATAAGGCTCTTAAAAATATCTATGCAGAATCTGGCTCAAGTAGTCAATTATTTGGCACAGATTCCAATCTTTCATTAGAGACTTCAATTAATAATGATATGGCTTTAATGATGATGTTTGCTAATCGTTTAAGTACTTTAATGACTTTCATTTTAAATGATAAGTTCAGCAATAGTGAAGTTAATTTTACTTATAAAATTCTTCCCATTACATACTACAACGAAGCAAAATATATTGACTCTTCATTAAAGATGGCTAATTCAGGTTATAGTTTTATAATCCCTGCATTAGCAATGGGTATAACGCAAAACCAGTTAGGTAATATCAAAGATTTAGAAAATGAGGTATTAGAATTAGGAAGTAAATTAATTCCTTTGAGTACTTCATATACACAATCTGGAAACCCAGTAGGGCGTCCTGCTTTATCGCCCGAAGAAAAGAGTGAAAAAACAATTGCTAACGAAAAATCGTTAGACACTGGAGGTAATTCTAATAATGAATAAAGATAAATTTACCTGTTTCTCTCTATCTGTTTATGGGAACGTTGTGGCTTATAATGAAGTATTGTCTCAAGCAAGATGCCGAATTTTTTATAAGGGCGCAAACAGAAATGGCACTTTTATTACAGATGAGTTTGCGGAAACTTTAATCTCAACCTTACCATATACTCCAGTTAAAGGTATTTATGACCCCATTGGAGACGATTATACTGACCATGGAAAACAAAGATACGAAGGCCGTATTTATGGTATTGTTCCAGAGAATCCAAATTTTGCTTGGGAAACTCATTTAGATGAAGACGGTGTGGAAAGAACATATGCTTGTACAAATGTATATCTTTTTACTGGTCTTTATAAAGAAGCTGTAGAAATTATAGGTAAGGCCCAATCTATGGAATTATTTGCAGACTCCATAGAAGGTGAATGGCAATTTATTAATGGAAAAAGATATTTTGTATTTAATAAAGGAAGGTTTTTAGGTTTACAAGCCCTCGGTGAAGATTATGAGCCTTGCTTTGAGGGCGCGGCCTTCTATAGTTTCTGTGATTCTATTAAACAAACTATAGATGAATTTGAAAAATTCAATTTGTCTCAAAATGAACAAATAGGAGGAGAACAAATGGAGTTTAAACTTTCTGATAATCAGAAGTTCAATATGATTTGGACTCTTTTAAATCCTAGATTTACAGAAGAAGATGGATATTATATGGATTATATGATTTGTGATATTTATGATGAATATGCACTTACTTTTAATCTGAATAATGGAAGTTATGAAAGAGTATATTATACAAAAGATGACGCATCTGATTCTTTAGTTCTTGGAGAAAGAGAAGTTGCTTACGTTATTGACGTAAACGAAGAAGAAAAGAAAGCTTTAGATATGTTACATGCTTTACATAATAATACTTATGAAAAAATTGACGAATATGTAACCGGCTTACAAGATAAAATTACTGAATCTGACAGTAAAATTGAAGAGTATGAAGTTTCTGTTTCTACTTTACAATCGGAAAAAGAAAAGGCAGAAGAACTTTATACTGAATTAAAGAATGAATATGATGCTTCTGTTGCTAAAGTTGAAGAGCTTACTACTGAAAATGAGCAACTTACTTCTTATAAGGCTGCCGCAGAACTTGCTAAGAAAGAAGAAGTTCTTAACAAATATTCTGTTCAGTTAGATGCAGAAGTAATTGACAAGTTCAGAGAAGACCTTGACAACTATACAGAAGAAGCTTTAGAAAAAGAACTTGCTTTTACATTAGTACAAAGTAAACCAGCCATTTTTACTACTGAAGAAAATGTTCCTAAAATTGTTCCTAAGGAAGACGCCTCAAAGGGTGGACTTACGGAAATTCTTAGTAGATATAAAAAATAACGGAGGAAGATAATATGGCTTTTAAAAGAATGACAATTGACGGTTTTGGTCAATTAGAATTAAATCAGGTAGCCTTCCGTAGAGATGGTAGAATAGAAGCTCAGTGCGCACTTGATGCTACTGATTTCGCTACTGTTCCTGCTGAAAATGGAATGCTGCTTGCTGTAGATAGAGTTAACAGACTGGTTAAGTTTGCTACTGCTGCTAATGCTGCTAAGATGCCTGTTGCTATTAACTATACTACAGAACATATGTATGATGAGAGAGCTAATGCTCTTAAAGATTTCAAGCTTGAAAGAGGAACATTCCTCCCTAGACTTGGATACCTTTCTGTAGGTGAACTTTTCACAACTAACTGCATCGGATATGATGGCGATGAGTTCGATGATGATGAGGCACTTGAGGATGCATTTGATGCTATTGCTACAACTCCTCTTTATGGTGGAATTAGTGATGAAGGTGCAATTAATATAAGTGCTACAAAACCTACTGCTGGTCCTGTTTTACTGGCTGTTGAAAAAACAACTATGCCTGATGGTCAGCTCGCAATGAAGTTCCAAGTTTTAGAAGCATAATAAAGGAGGATATTTAGAGATGACTATAAATGAATTAAAACAGTTAGCTAGATATGCCGCTGCTGGCAAGGCTCCTGAGACTTTTTCTGTAGAGAACGTTGATGAAGCACTTGTTGATGGACTTAGAGGTCTCTGCGGCTCAGTTAACCAATTTATGAAGAATAGATATGATATCTATGAAATTATTATTGAGGCTGCTGATGAAATCGTTCCTAGGAAGGTTATCGACGCAGTAGGAATCTTTGCTGAAGTTAAGCAGGTTGCTCAAGGTCAGAAGGCTATGTTTAGAACAAAGCTTGGAAAAGCAAGAGCAAGAAAGTTCCTTACTCAGGTTGGTCTTTCTGGAGTATATGAAAGCTTCAGACTTGATAATGGTACATTCGAAGTTGGCGCACACGCTGTAGGCGGAGCTTGCACAATCGACTTTGAAAGAATGCTTGATGGAGCAGAAAATATGGCTGAGTTAGTTCAGTTACTTACTGAGGCTCAGACAGATGCTGTATATCAGGAAGTACAGAGAGCACTTCGCGCTGCAGTATCTCAGACTGGTGTTCCTGCTAATAACAGAGCTAATGTTACCGTAGGTAATGACTTTGATGGACAGGAAATGATGAAACTGATTTCAACTGTTAGAGCTTATGGTTCTGGCGCTGTTATCTTCGCACCACCTGAATTCGTTGCTGCTATGGGAGCTGACGCTATTGTTCCTATTCCTCAGAACGGAAACTATGGTGGAGTATATCATCCACAGGACATCGATGCTATCCACAATACTGGATATATCAATCTGTTTAGAGGAACCCCTATTGTACAGATTCCTCAGTCCTTCGTTGATGAGAACAACGTAGAGACATGGATTGACCCTCAACTTGCTTATGTTCTTCCTACTGGTGGAGAAAGAGTTGTTAAGGTTGTATTCGAAGGAAATACTCAGATGTGGGATTACGTCAATCCAGACCAGTCTATGGAGATTAATACTTATAGAAAGCTTGGTACTGCTATCCTTGCATATCACAACTGGGCAATTTATAAGAACGAAGGAATTCCTCAGACATATAAGGAAATGTATCCTAACGTTTAATTAAAATTATAGGGGGAGGGGTTAATCCCCTTCCCTATATTTGTTTTAAGTAGAAGTAGGATGTAGATGTTCTTGCGCGCCGGCTGTTATCGTCATAACGTTAGCAACCTCCCGCGCGAAACATATACATTCAACTTATTTTTGGAGTTAAAAGGAGTAAAAACAATGGACGAAAAAACAAAAGTGAAGGTTAGAAACTTAACCTCAAACAGAGTTATCTTATCAGCACCCGAATTAAGGCTTAGAAGGGTTTGGGAAAAGAAAAATGCAGTTAATATAATTCCATTCGAACAGTTAGAAGAGGCAATTTATATGCCAGGGGTAGAAAGTTTATTCTCAAATGGCACTCTTGGAATTATGGATAAGGATAATAATGATGCAAAGCATCCTACAATGGCTATGGATATTAAGAAAGCACTTGGTCTTGAACCAGATGATGTTGACGAGCCTCAGAACATTATTATCTTAAATGATGAACAGAGACAGCGCTATTTAACTGTAATGCCCGTTTTTGAATTTAGAGAAAAGATAAAAGAGTTACCTTCTGATCAAATAATGGAATTAGCACACTATGCTATTGAACATAAAATTATGGATTTTGATAAATCCGATATTCTTAAAGGTTATACAGGTATTGATGTTATTAGTGCAATTAAATTAAACAGAGATGCCGAAATGGTTGAGAAGGAGAAATAAAATGACTTCAATATACGCCGTCTATGATGCTTTTCTTTCAAAAATGCAAGAAGATGAATGGTTACATTGGACCGATGAAGAAATTGAGCAAGATTGGCGTTCATTACTTGATGCTGCAATTCCTTGGTTTAAATTCCCTCGTGTCAGTTTAGAAATTGATGAAGATGGATATTTTGTTGATGAAGAAATCACAAATATGGAAGTTCAAATTTTAGCCACTTATATGAAATGTGAATGGTTGAATAGAGAAATTTTAACCTGGGAAAATGTTAAGCCATTATATGTGGAAAGAGACTTTTCACAAGCAAATCTCATCGACAAACTCAAATCACTTTTAGAACGGGAGGAATATAAGGCACTTAAACTTGAAAGAGTCTACTATCGCTCAAGGAAAGGAAAGCCATTTGACTTCCGTAAACTCGCAGGAGAATAAAGTGGATTATATACCTGAAGTTCAAGAAGCCTATTATAATAGTTTAAAAAATAGGCTCTTTGGTTTATTATGCGAGTATGAAAAGGGTAGAGAATGGGAGAAGTTCTTAGACTCTATTCTTATTGAATTATTGGGTTTCGATGAAGATGAACGCACAATCAATTACTATAGATTATATCATAAATTGGCCGCATTGAGATATTTAAACTATGAAAAGTTTAGAAGTACAATTTTTGATTGTATGTCTTTACTTTCAAAGTAAGGAGGTGGCCATATGAGTGGTGATTATTATAATAATGTCTATTTAAAACGATTAAATCGTTATGGAATAGACTTTCAAAGTCGTATGCAACGACAGAGAGAAGAGAATTTTAAATTACAATTAAAAAAATCAGTATATTATGTGAATTTTGATTTTGATGGAGAAGAGCAAGAAGGTGAGCTTACTCCATTACGTCAAAACGAGACGAAGACAATGCAGTATTTACTAACCGATGTTCATTTAGATATGCCGAATGGTACAATTCTTTATATTCCAGATAAGGATATGGAGTTGCGCCCCTGGATGATTTATTATCTTGAAGATATGAAGGCTAGTGGATATAATAGATATATTGTATTAAAAATGACTCACTATCTTACTTGGAAAGATAGGGATGGAGACATTCAACATACTTGGGCATATTTTTATGGTCAAGAAGATAATATGTTGAAAGATGAACTGAAGTCTAGAAGTAGAAATAAAACATTATATACTGAAAATTTAAAGTTAAGTTTCTTTATAATGCCTGTGAATGAGTTTTTAAGAAAAGATGACTATATGGAAGTTGGTGAGGGCAGATTATTAGAAGCATATGTAGTTACTGGTTATGATATTCAATCTACACCAGGAGTTGAATTTGTTTCTGTTGACCCTCAATATATTCGTGATCATTCTGCGCCACCCAAACAGAAGGAAGAAGATAATGCTGATGATTTCTTCTGGCTTAATAAGGGGGTAGATAAGAATGGATAAAGTTAGAAATTGTATAGATTTAGGAATTAATGCACAGAAGGTTATTAAAAGGCTTCTTGCAAATCAAAATCTTTTAAAACTTTTATACTATACGGATAAAGACCCGCTTTCACAACCCGACTTGACCGAAGAACAAATTCAAAAAGAAGTTTTTGAGAAGCTTATAAAAATAGTACCGAGAGTTGGCCCTAAAGAAACGGCTCACTCAATTGTTGCCCTTAGAATTGCGCGCGGCCGCACAGATATGAATAATTCAGAGTTTAAACATGTAACAATGACAATGGAAGTCTTTGTTCCATTAACTCAGTGGATTATTAAAGATACAAATTTGCGACCGTTTGCTATAATGGGCGAAATACAGAAGTCATTAAATGGTAAGAAGATTGATGGATTGGGAAAGATGAGTGGCGGTGATTTCGATCTTGATTTCTTAACAGAAGAAATTTCTGCATACTTGATGACTTTTAGTGTTACAACCTATGATTGATGATAGGGTATTTTTAGGATTTCCTATTGCTTTTAAAGATATATGTAAAATTTATCCGCCTACAGTAAATGATGTAATTGGGAATGAGCATTTTAATATATATAATGCATTATTTACAATTACACAAGAGGACTTAAACGATGAATATTTGAAGGATGAAAGGGTGACTCATATACCTACTCCCTTTGAATATTTGATGCTTAATTACTATCAAGGCGGAGATATGCAACAGCACATATTGGATGGGTTTAAGTTCTTTTTACATGAACCTGTTACAATTGTACCAGAGATTAATATGTTACTGATTGGGAAGAGCGAGGATGAATTAGACCCAGATAGGGACTTAGAAAATCCTCGTCTTCTCACAGCTGAGAATTTTTTTGATTTTCAGAATCAAATTCGAATTGTGATGGGGAGTTCTGAAATCAAGCCGCCAGACCCGGAAGAGGAGAATCTAGACCCGCGCATCTTACGCTATAAAAGGAAAATTAGAGAATCTGAGAAGATTATCAAGCAAAAGAAAAATAAAGATGGTCCAAAATTTGGCACTTTATTAGCAGCAATTTGTTGTATGGGAATAGGGTTAACTCCACTTAATATCGGAGAGATAAGCTATGCGTGTGTTCATTGGCTTATAGCAATGGAGCAACAAAAAGAGGCGTATGATATAGATATACGTTCATTGCTTGCTGGCGCGGATAGCAAAAAAATTAAACCTAAATATTGGATTAAAAATTTAGATGAAAATTTATAGGAGGCTATTTAATATGGCAATTATTCTTGATAAATATGCTATAAAAGAAGTCGCTGACGTAATGTTCTACGAGTTAGACTCAAAGGGCGCACCTTCCGCTCCAGTACTTTATCTTGATACTCTTAAGACTTCTACTCTGTCACAGAGCTCTGAAGTTGTAGATGCTAGAGGTGGAAAGGGTAATGTTAAGATTCTTTCTTGGGATACTAATAAAGAGCTGACCATCGAAATGGAAGATGCTGTATTCAGTGCTAAATCACTTCAGATTATGTTTGGTGGAGACATGACTGTTACTGATGATAAGCAAGAAGTTCTTAAGACTTTAAAAGCTAGTGAGATTCAGTTAGCAGAAGGTAGCGATACTTATTTAACCTTTAAACTGAATGGTAATAAATATTATATTGCTAAAACTTTAGTAACTGCTTTTAGCTATAATGATGCTAAAACCGCGGGAAGCAAAAAAGTAACTATTGGTAATGTAGAGCGTACGCTTGGCAAAGAAGTAGATAAGCCAGTTGCTGTTGCTAATGTAATTGATTGGACTAAGAATTACGGCGCAAAAGATAGTGAGTCTAGTTCACCGGTACAAGTAATTGAGTTTGTAACTTTTGACCTTCTTGATTGTACTTCTGATGCTACTTCCAGAACCGCAACAGGTGAAAAGGGAATTATTTCTGGTGGTATGACTATTGATATTACTGCAGAGTTTGGTTCAAATACTTATTACATTACTGGTGATACATATGCTAGAAACGTTGCTTCTGGTAAGGATGAATTCCTTCAGTTCATTATTCCTAAGGGAAAGGTTTCCGCTGAAGATGTAAGTCTTACTATGGAAGCTGATGGAGACCCTGCTACATTCTCCATGACAGTACAGTGTCTGAAGTCAGAGAGCGGCTCAATGGTTAAGCTGGTTAAATACTCATTAACTAACGCTTCTGGAGATGCAGGTGATAAGAATAAAGGTGTTGCTTCTGTACTTGATAGTTTTGAGAACAATCATGCTGATTGGACTGACCCAGTTTCTAAAGTGGCAGATAATGCATCTCAACTTATTGATGAGTAATTTAATAGAACAAATTCTATGGCGGGGAGGCGGTAAGCCTCCTCGCTTTTGTTTAAAGGAGATAAATAAATGGATAATCAATTCGGAATGCAAGAGCTATACTCAGTGCAATTAAAAGCGACTTATCCTATAGAGGTAAATGGAAAATCAATTGCAGCTGGTGAAGTTGTCGCTGCTTTTGATAAAATAATGATGAGTAAATTCGATGAGATTAATCGACAAGTGGCCGCGCAAGGCGGATACTTTAATCGAAAATTAGTCGTATTTACTAGGACTGAAGGAGTAAATCTTGCGTTCACGCAAGGTGTATTTTCAAAGAGTCAATTTGGACTTATGAACAATTCGAAGTTGCTTAAACTTAATATGGATGAAAAGAAATTTACAATTTCTCAACGTGATGAGTTAGAAGCAGATGAAGATGGCATAATTGAGTTGACTCATAAGCCAAGTGATAATTGGATTTTTATTTATATAAAAGAAACAGGTGAAAAAGTTACTGGCGCGCGAAGACTAGATGACATACATATACAAACTCCTTTAGTTTATACAGACGTTATTGTAGATTATACTTATGAGTATACAAATACCGTTACAACTGCAGTTATAGGTGATCCTTTTATGGAAGGTTATTTAAGTCTTGAGGGAAGAACAAGATTTAAAGACGATATAACTGGAGAGACACATACTGCAATTATTAAGATTCCGAAATTAAAAATAACGTCAAGTTTGAATCTGACTTTAGGAGAAAATGCGCAACCGATTGTAGGGGTTTTTGAAGGAGTGGCTTTACCGATTGGAAGAAGTCATGAATTAGATGCGATTGAAATTTTCTTTTTAGAAGATGATATAGATGAAAATGATGAATGGCGTTAATTTTTAATTGACGCTATTTTTTATTTTAAAAGGAGGGAAAAAGGATGGCTGAAACTTTTACCTTTACGATTAAGCCAATAACTGATTTATCAGATGTAAGGGCAAATGTAGGTGAAATACAAAGGGCTTTTTCTAAATTAAAATTACCACCTAAATTAGGAGTAAATTTAAATAATGAGCTTCATAATTTTATAAAAGCTTATGATAAATTTACTGAAAAACAAGATAAAGGTATAAAAAATAATAGTGATGTTAGCAGTTTAATGAAAGCTAGTGATTCTATGCTTTCAAGTTATAAAAAAATTGCTGAATTGATGAAAAAAGTTGACGATTCTACAATTGCTAATGTTTTTAAACTTGAAGGTGAAGAAATAGAACAGTTTCAACAGAAATTAGCAACAGCACTTCAAAATTTATCTAAATATCAAAGTCAACTTGATAATTTTAAGTTCAAAGGAACAGATAAAATTTTAGATGACATTTCAAAATTAGAAAAGAAAACTCGTAGTACAGATGTAAAAGGTTATTTAGCTAATTTAAAAATAGGTATAGAAAAAAAAGATTTTGATCATGCTAAAAATGCTATTGATGAATTAAAAGCTGCTGCAAATTCTTCTGATATTAAATTATCAAGTAACACAAAAAGTTCAATTAATGAATTAGTTGCTGCAGTTGAACCATCAATTACTAAATTTATGTCTCTTAGAGAAAAAGCAGAAAAAGCTAGCGAAGCAATTAAGGAAATAGATGGTAAGTCAGTAGAGACTTTTAGTAAATATGTAGAGCAAGGTAATGATGCTTTAGAAAAAAATGCTATTAGTGCAGAAAAAGCTGCAAAAGCAGAAGCTAATTTAAATAAACAAGTAAGCAATTTAGAGAATCAGGTCGAATCTTATTTTGGTTTAAATGCTATTTTTAGAACTGTTGCAAATATGGCTCGTGAAGCTATGCAAACAGTTAAAGAATTAGATGCAGCAATGACAGAAACTGCGGTAGTTACCAATTTTAGCGTTGGTGATATGTGGGAAAAGCTTCCTTTATATACTGCAGAAGCAAATAAATTAGGCTCTTCTATTAAAGATGTATATGAAGCCACGACTCTTTATTATCAGCAGGGCTTAAATACTACTCAGTCTATGGGATTAGCAGTAGAAACATTAAAAATGGCTCGTATTGCTGGTATGGATGCTAAAGATGCTACTGATGCAATGACCGCGGCACTTCGTGGTTTTAATTTAGAATTAAATCAAGCATCCGCACAACGCATTAATGATATTTATTCGGAATTAGCTGCTATTACTGCATCTGATACTCAAGAAATTAGTACTGCTATGGAAAAGGTTGCTTCTCTTGCTCATAACGCTGGAATGGAAGTGGAAACTACGTCTGCTTTCTTAGCACAGATGATTGAGACAACTCGTGAAGCGCCAGAAAATTTAGGTACTGCTTTAAAAACTGTAATCGCTAGATTCCAAGAAATGAAAGAAGACCCTACTAAATTAGTTGATTCAGAAGGGGTTATGCTTGATGCCAATAAAGTTGATAAAGCTTTAAAATCTATTGGCGTCAACTTAATGGATACTAATGGACAATTTAGAAAATTAGATGATGTATTCCTTGAAATTGCAAGTAGATGGGATACATTAACTATGGGTCAGCAGAGATATATAGCAACTATGGCTGCGGGTTCTAGACAACAGTCACGTTTCATTGCTATGATGAGTGACTATAGTCGTACTATGGAGCTTGTTGATGCGGCATATGACTCAAGTGGAGCATCTCAAAGACAATTTGAGAAAACTTTAGAGTCAATGGATGCGAAACTTAATAAATTGAAAAATGCATGGGATCAGTTTATTATGGGTCTTATGAATAATAATTTATTAAAAGGCTTGGTTGATTTTGGAACTAGTTTTTTAACAACTGTTAATAAAATTATAGATGGTTTAGCTAGTTTTACTGGCCCGGCAAAAAATATTACTAAAACTTTATTAACTTTGGGAGCTACTTTTGGTGGTTTAACTGCTGCAAGAAGTTTATTAAAAGGCGGTATTTCTGTTGGCGCGCGTTGGTTTGGAGGTAAAGATTTTGAGAACAATGTGCGTGATAAGATAGGAATGCCTCAAAAAGATGTTGCAGCAGAAGGTTTTAAAGCTGGACAAATTTGGAAAAAAGCATTTCAACAAGGATTAAATAGTGAGCCTTTAGTTTTAAACCCAAATATTTCAACAAATCCAAAAGTGACTTTTGGAGATAGATTGGCTGTTGGTAATGCCACTTACACAGAAGCTTATATTGCTAATGTTCGAAAACAATTAGCAGAAAAATATAGCGGAATTAATGGCAAAATAGCTGGTAAAACTTTTGAAAATTTATCAAAATATGGTTCTAAGGAAGGTTTAAAAGAATATATGAAAGACTTTCCTGAAGTAACCGCAGGTGCTAATAAGTTTGGTATAGCTATGAATTCTGCAGGAATTGCTTTGTCTACTTTTGGAGATCTATTACAAAAAACTCCTTTAGCACCTTTTGGGCAAGCTATTAGTATATTGGGTACGACTTTTACAAGTGTAGCTAATCTTGCTGCAACAGGAGCAGAGTTAGCAAGCGGTAAAATTGTTTTTGGTTTTAGTGCAATAAAAGCCGCTGCTGCATCAGCATTAACAACGATATTACCAATTGTTGTAGCTATAGGTGCTTTAGTACTAGTAGGTAAGGCAATTTACGATGAGCTCACTCGTGAAAAGCGTGAGATGGAGACTCTCGCTACAGCTGCGAGCGTTACGAGTGATACTTTTGATAATTTAAAAACTGCCACAGAAGAATTAAAAAATTCAATCCAAGAAATACGTGATCAAGATAATACTTTTGATAATTTAACTATTGGCACAACCGAATGGAATCAGGCTCTTGTTGAAGCAAATCAGCAAGTTCTTGATTTAATACATAAATATGATATTCTTCGTGATTATGTAACAACTGACGAAAATGGTCGTATGCATATCTCTGAAGAAGGTTTCAAAAAAGTTACTGAACAGCAATTGCAAAATCAAAATAATGCAATGGCTATTCAAATGATTAAAAATGCTCAATATAATAATAAATTATTAGAACAAGAGCAGAATAAACTTTTTGAAGAACAAGGTATCAATGTACAAAAATTTGATCGTACGGTTCGCCATGGCAGAGATAAGGTTACATTAAAAGCATCCGATTCTCGAGAGCGCGCGTACGCATCATTAGATCAAGAAGCAAAAGAAGATTATGATAATATCCAAGCAAAAATAGACGCTGATCGCGCGGCATCATATAAAGAAGCAATGCGCGCGATGCTTGCGACAAGCGGAGAAATCAATGATACTATTTTAAATATCTTTGGTCAAAATTTAGATGATGCTGCTGAGTCTTTTAAAAACGAGACTGATATGTCCAAAATTAAACAAGTTTGGGCAGATGCTACTGGTGGAATTTATGATGAGCTTACTGGAAAGTTAACCGATGTAAGTGGAGAAGATGTTACAGATAGTTTAGATGACGCTACTTTAAAAGAGATTTATCCTTATCTTGCGGGACTACTTCAATTTCAAGACCAAGCTGATGATGTTAATAATGCGATTAGTTCTATAACTTCTGCTTTTGAAGACTTATTTGGCTTAGATACTGGTAATACTTTTATTAATGACTTATTAAATAATAATTTAGACATAAACGTTGAAACTTTAGAAAAGTTTCGTAATATGTCTGATAAAGAACTTATAAAAGCATTAAAGAATGTTACTGATGAACAAATTCATGCAATAATGCAAAGTGATACTGCAGATGTAACTGATTTAATTGCTTTACTTCGTAAAAACGGAGACAATTTAAAACAGGCACAGACTAAGACTTATAAAGATGCGGCAGTTTGGTATGCTAAAATTTATAATTACAGTGCAAAAGCAGCAAGTAATAGTTCTAAAATTTTAGCTAAAAAAATGACTGAAGGATTAACTTCAGGAAGTGCTAATGCCTTAAACAACTTTATGGATCAGATTTCTACCACTTTTAATTATGCTACGACAACAAATATGGGTAGAAATTTATTCAGCTCATTACTTGGACAGCCAGAAGAAGTTCAAAAGGAAATTTCCGATTTAATTAATGGAGTTGATTGGACAAGCGCGATTGAACGTGGACAGTTTTATAGTCAATTTTATACACAAGATGGAAAGATTACAGATGTTTATAAGGGGTTAAGTAAAAGCGCGCGAAATTTTGTTAAAGAACAACGAAAAGTTGATAAATCAGTAGATTTAACGGGACAACAATTTGAAGAATTAGTACAATCATCAGATTTTCTTGAGATTTTAACTAATAAATGGAAAGATTTTGCTAATGAGACTGGTCAACTTGATGCAAGTGGCGTCGAAAAAATGGCAGAAGAGTGCGGCACTTTAAATGATTTGCTTGAGTTGGGTGAATTAGATGCTAATACTTTAGCCACTGCTCTTAATTATTTTAATGAGACGGGAAGTTTTGAAGGTATAACTGGCGCAGTATTATCTGCTATAGATGAATTTGATTCTTTAGATAAATTAATTAATCAGGTTAAAAAGGATATTGACACCTTTACTCCTGGTGAAAATTACGAACAAGGAATTGAAGCATTTAGGGGATATGCAAAATCTTTAAAAGAAAACTATGAAAATGGCAAATATAGTAGTGCCGATACTTTAAGTTATGCCCAGGCTTTAACTAATATAAATTGGAAAGATTATGTAAAAAAACATGGTAAGTCTAATAAAAGTGCAGAAAAAGAATTAATTGATTCATTGTCTCCTTTATTTACTGAAAACGAGCAAGATACGACTTTAAATATTTTAAAGCGTATGGAAAAAGGTCAAACACTTACGGGTGGAAAGGCTAAACAAACAGATGCTTTCACTATAGGAAGAGGAGAAGAAGGCCAATTACAATTACATATTGATGAAAAAACCACTCGAGAAGATTTTCAAAAAGCTTTACAAGATGCTTATGGTTTTTCAGAAGAATTTGCAAGAGCTTTTACTTTATCTCTAGAAGGTCAGGATTGGGGCTTTATTGGTGATAATATTACTGATGGTTTTAATAAGGCTGGACGTAGTGAAGGAATTTCAAGATTTGTTCAAGGAATTGCAGATCGTGCTTTACTAGATGTAAATAAAAAAGGTATCGCGGTTAATCAAATTAATGGCCAACAAATCGGAGAAAATAATCAATTGGTTATTTCTCGATCAGAATTAGAGGCTTTAAGAGATTTAGGTGGATATGAAAATCTTAAAGAAGTAAGACAGGCATTAGCTGATGAGTTAGGTATTTCTGTTGAACATATACGTTCTTTTAATGAGGAAACACAAAATGCTGATAATTATTTAAGGAAAAGATTTGGTAAGCAAGGAACTCAAAAGAGTCGTGCAGAAAACTTTTTAAATGATTTCAAAGATAGTGATGGTGTTGCTAATTTTGATAAAGCTACTGCAGAATTAGAAAAGAGTGGTATTTCAGCTTCAAAAGCTTTAGACATGGCCGTTGAAATGGCCAAAACCGCTGGAGAAGAAGAAGTAAAATGGGGTGATAAATTAGTACCTCTTACAGATGTTATTAATGGTGAAGGATTTAATGAAGCTGTTGACAAGCTAGAAGATGAAGCTAAATGGGTTACTGTAGGAGAAAAAATTGGAGAGGCTGTAGCTAACGTTTTAAATGAACATGGTATTGGGAAAAAGCCTGAAGATAAAACTGGTGAAAGTCAAGATTCAACCAAAAAAACAGCGGGGAATAGAGCTGATTTTAATAAGGTCGATGAACAAGCTACAGAAAAGATAGAAAAAAAACAACAGCGTGAAGAAAAAATACAAAGTAATATAGAGCAAAGAACTGGACAAAAAGAAGAGACATTAGTTATAACCCCTCAAGTTGATTATAGCGAAGCTCGTGGTGAATATATTAGTTATAAAAAAGATGTAGAAAAAAATCCTCCAGAAACTGAAGTTAAAGGCAATACAGAACCTCTTAAAAATAATGTAGATAAAGAAGTTAATGCAATTGAATCTAATCCTGCTATTAAAACAATAGATGCAGATAATCAGCCTGCAATAACTAAAGATGGGATATTAGTATCGACAATTCAAAAACCAGCAACAAAAACCGTAACTTTAAATACGCAACAGGCAGACCAAACCAATCGTGATGCCGAATCTCGTTATAGTAAACCAGTTAGTAAAACTATTAATTTAAAGACTATTTTAAGTGGTTTAAGTAGCATTCCTCAAAAAATTAGAGATTGGTTAAATGGTAGTGGTGCATCGGGTATTAATAACTATATTTCTACTTCTGGTTTCTATACTGGTTCAATGGCACGTGGCAATGGAAAAGGTGTGCTTGGACCTAAAGGAAAAGGCGGTTTAACTTTAACTGGGGAGAAAGGTTTTGAAATTGCTTGGCTTCCTAGCGAAAATCGTTCAATGATTCTTGGGGCGCATGGGCCACAAATGACTAATTTGCCAGCAGATGCGGTTGTTTGGAATCATAAGCAATCTAAACGAATTGTTGCTCAGAAAGGTATACCTTTAGGCTCAATGCAAACAGGAAATTATGATGATTCCGATGTTGATGTGGTAACACCTAGTACTACTACCACTACAAAAAAGGGAAAAACAATTACTATTAAAGTTAAGATTGATAAGTCTACTAAAGGTAAAACTGATTGGGAAGCTGAAGAAATTAAACGTTATAATCTTAACCAGAAAATCAATGCAATAACTACAAAAATTGAATCACAAACCACAAAAATTGAAGAAAAGCTTCAAAAAATTGGTACAACATATAATTCAATTGCTAAATCTGTTGGTAAAGAGATACAATTAATTAATGATAATATAACGAAACAGGAAAAATTAAAAAATAGTTATGAAAAGAGTTTAGAGAAGTTAGATAATGGTAAAAAGACTTTAACAATAGGAATTGAGCAATTAAGTAAAAAACCAGAGGTTAAAACAGAAACAAAAAATGGTAAAACCGTTAAAACTAAAACTTATAAATATGAAACTGTAGATAAAGAAATTAATGTAGGTAAATATATTAGCGGTAATGCAAAAGATGGATATACTATTGATAGAAAGAAAATTCAAAATGATTATAAAGGTTCTAAGAAAAATCAAGAGGCTGTATTCAATGCAATTCAATCTGAAATAGATAGGTTAACTTCTGGCTATAATAATGCTACAAAAGCGATAGAAGATAATCGTAAGAAGTTAAAGGATTTACAAACAACTCTTAAAGAAACTTTCTTTAGTTGGGAAAACGAGCTTACCAAAACTTATGATTTAACCCAACAACTTGAACGAACTCAAGCTAGACGCGAACGTGGCCAAGCAGAAATAGAACTGGTCAAAGCTCAAGTAGAAGCCGGTTTACTTACTCCAGAGCAAGCTCAAAAGCAAATAGACACTTTAAATCGTAGCGATATAAAAATCTTAGTTAAGACAATTGATGAACAAAAACGATTATTGGCAGAAACTCAAAAAGAATTAACAAAATCAGTAAGTAATCGAGATGAAATTAGTGATTATAATGAAGCATTAAAAGAACGTGATAAAATTCAGGCAGATATAAACGAAAAAACTGCACAAGGTAAAACTATTACTGCAAGTGATCAAAATAAACTTGTTAAAGCAGAAGCTAAATTGGAGGCCGCGGAAGAAGCGAAAACAATTGCTACACTTGTAGATAAATATATAAGTACTTCGACAAAAGATGATGGTACTCAAAGTATTGATATTAAAACGGAACAATTAGAAAAAGATAGACAAGCTGGAAAAATTACCGAAGAAACATATCAAAAAATTAAAGAAGGTATTGATGATGCTATTGATAAAGACAAAGAAGTTATTAGTTTACAAACTGATATTTTAAAATCACAAGCTGAAATACCTAAACGGATTAAAGAAGACTATGATGTATTAGCTAGTCTTGAGTCTGATTTATTAAAAGCGATTGAAGATGCGGCACAAGCAGAAATTAATAAACTTCAAGCATTATATACTGCTTTAGATAATGGTTTTAAACGTGTATACGATCAAGTTAAAAAGACGATTGATGCGAGAAGACAGCAGAGGCAAAATGAAAAAACTGAGACAGATATATCTCAAAAAGAACAACGTTTGTCTATGTTACGTGCAAATACTTCTGGCGGTAATCAAGTTGAAATTGCTCAGCTGGAAAAAGAATTAGCTGATGCAAGAGAAAATTATCAAAATACTTTAGAGGACCAATTATTAAATCAAATTTCTGCACAAAATGAAGAAGCAAAGCGTCAGAGAGATTTACAAATACAAATTGCAAGACAACAATTTGAATGGAATAAAGCGAATGGAGTTTATGCAAATCAAGTTGATACTTTAATTCAAGGTTTAGCAACTGGTTCAATTGATCCAATAAAAGACTGGTTAACTGCAAATGCAACAACTAAACCTTTTTATACTTCTCTTACAGAAGCTAGTCAAATTAATAGTGAGATTAGTAATGCAAAGAGTGCTATAACTGAGTTAGATTTTTTAAATGAAACAGATTTTGAAGGTGACACGGGATTAATAAATAAAAGTATTGTAAATTTAACAAAAGATAGTACTTTAAGCGAAACTGGTAAAAATATAGTTAAAGCAATTAATGCAGAGGAAGCAAAAAGACAGGAAGAAGAAAAGAAACGTCGAGACGAAGAGGCTGCAGCTAAGGCCGCGGCAGACGCTGCTAAAGCTGCTGCAGACGCAAAAGCTGCGGCAGATGCTGAAGCAAAACGAATCCAAGAAGAAAATAACGCAAGAGTTGCGGCTGAAGCTGAAGCAAGACGAATTCAAGAGGAAAACAATGCGAAAGCCGCTGCAGACGCAAAAGCTGCAGAAGAACAAGCAAAAATAGAACATAATAAATCTTTAAGAAATAATTATAATAACATTAAAAATCAAAAACAAATTAGTTGGGTTGATGATGGTTCAGATGCAAGTAAATATTATAGTTGGTTACTAGCTAGAGGAAATAAATATGATACTGGTGATAAGCATTGGGGTAAAATTGGAAAAGATGGCTTAGCTCATATAATGAACTTAGGAAGTAAATTGGGCTTTGATGCATCACAAGTCGCAAAAGATTTAGCCAATACAGAGGCATTAACCTGGGCAGAAGTATTAAAAGCTGCAAAAGATGCAGGTTATAAGAAAAAAGATGTTCAAAATTGGGGTACCAGTGATAGTTTCATAAAGGCGCTAGGAAATTGGAGTAAATATCAAAATGGTGGATTGGCAAAATATACAGGTCCTGCTTGGTTAGATGGCACTCCTTCTAGACCAGAACTTGTACTTAATGCTCAAGATACTAAAAATTTCTTAGCTTTAAAAGATATATTATCTGATGCAATGCGTAGTATTTCTCACACAAATAATACAAAAACATATAATGCACCAACAGAAGTTAATATTAATGTAAACGTTGATAAAATCGCTAATGATTATGATGTAGATAAACTCGCTGCACGTTTAAAGAAAGATATTGTAAAAGATATGAGTTATAGAAACGTTACTTCAGTTCGTAACTTTAGATAAAATAAAAAGAGGAGTCAATTAAGACTCCTCTTTTAATATATTTGTTTATGAGAAGAAAGGCATGAGCGCATCTAAATCTCCAGTTGTAACCTCGATTCCTTCGCCAAGGTCTTCAATTTTTAAATCAAAATTTTCAATTTTAATTTCTAAGTTGTGAAGTTCCTCTAATTTCTGATTACATTCCATAACCATTCCATCTTTAATAAGAATCTGAGTTCCATCTTCATTATATTGAAGTTCGCCATTCTCATCTTTCTTTGCATAAGTATCTACGATTTCCTGGAACTTTTCCCTATAGTAATCAGTTTCCTTTTCTACCGCATTTTTAATCTTTGTAAGCTTATAAGCTGCCTTTAAAGGTAATTTAATTTCATTAAAAAAGTTATAAGCCCTTCCAAAATCTAAAGCCTGCTGCATTGTAACAGTAATCATTTATTATTCCTCCATTTACTCCCAGTCGAATACTTCGACTTTCTTTTTATATGTATCGGCTACATATTTACCAATTCCTATTGCATCAGCAACATCATCTGTAACCGTAATATCAAACCAAGTTTTAACTAAGTTTTGCATTGACCTTTTCTTATCTGTTCGCGCGCGGCCTTTCACTCCACAATGCGCCCGCCATGTCGCTGGCGCGCACACTATAGAATCAATTCCTTTTTCTTTGCAAGCCGCGAGTAAAATTCCTTGAAGTCGCGCAAGTGTACGATATGTTGTAACTCCAACTAATTTATTATCGAATTGTTGAAGTTGTATATCTTCTAAACCAATTATATCTGGTTGCCAGTTTAACATAAGTTGAATTAACCAATCACGTATTTCTAAGTCTCTTTCAATTTCATCAGTTGCCGTTGCTTCAAAAGTATCTGCATAGATTAAATTTTCTCCATCAAAAACTGAATAACCTGTAGTATGTGTTGCTTGGTCTAATCCAATCACTCGTTGTAAATTTTTATGTTTTGGTTCAATTGTATTAGTAAAATTATAATGTGTATTTTGTTTGCATATAGGACATTCCCATTTATTTCGAATCTTTTTATAAGTAGAAAAAACTTGGTGTCCCTCATTGCATTTGAATTGAAGTTCAGAATCTAAATTCTTATATGTATCTGAAATTAATTCCCAATTATGTTCTATCGCCGCCTTTCGTATATCATCTATTTTTATTTTACTCACTTTCCAGAACTACCGAAGCCACCGCCGCGATTAACTCCAATATTTTCTACAGAATCAACTTCAATAAAATGTGCTTGTGGCACTTTTACCAATCTCATCTGTGCAAATCTATCTCCTTCACCAATTGTATAGGCTTGTCCGTGAAGAATTGATTTGATATGAATTTCTCCTTTACCATCAAATTCATAATCTATATCTTTAAAAGGCGGTTCTATATTTTCAATGATAACTCCAATTTCATCACGATAGCCAGAATCAATAAGACCTGGTGTATTTGCAATACGCAGTTTTGTTTTTGCACTTTGTCCACTGCGCGGCTGGATAAGTAATGCATATCCATCAGGAATTGCAACTTTAATTCCAGTTGGAATTATTTTTGTTTCGCCAGGTGCGATTGTGTATTCTTCTTTAGCATATATATCAAGGCCCGCGTCACCAAGTTTCGCATATACGGGAAGATTTGTACCTTCACTTAACTCGCAAGGAATTGGAATAATTTCAGTTCCAACAATTGCTCCCTTGATATAATCTGCCATACTTCTTAAAGTACGTGCTATAAAATCTTTTTTAAGGTCACTTAATTCTTCAATTGAATTAACTATATAAATAATTTCATCTACATGAGTATCAAATATGTCCGCAGTAATTCCTTGCTGAAGAAACATGGTGGTCATTTCTCTCATAAATTCTGGAGCTTGAAACTGATCACTAATTCCTTGATATAAAGAATCTTGCAAAAGACTAAAATCTTCATCACTCATCATAAAAAGAGTTCCAATTACATCAGCACCACCAATTTCTTCAAGAAAATCGGGATAGTCTTCAAGCAACTTTTTAAGGTCATCTGCTATCTGTGGATTTTTTTCGGCTAATTCTTCTAATAAGTGCGCGCCGACGAGTTCTAAATTATAATCATTCGGCATCCCAAATACCTCCAAAAATTTTGGTTACTTTTGTAGGCCAAGCTTCATCTACAATTTCGCCTTTTGATTTCTTTGTTTTATATGTATAACTACATCCACCAAGAACATATCCTTTTTCTGCGGCATCTTTCCTATAAGATTCAATAATATTGATTGCTTCCTGCTCTGAATCTGCTACATATTCTTCTGTTACTTTGTAAAGTCTCATTTTTCCTTTTTCTCCTCTAAACAAATTAATTCTTTCGCCCAAGGTAGAGTTTCAATCCATTTACAGAAATCTCTCCACTCTTGTAGTTTATGATTGCGTCTTGCAAAATATATATTTCTTAAAACAGCATAATTTGCTGTCCAAGTGCGGGTTTGATTATATGATTCAGGTAATAACTGTATAAGCGCGCGCCAGTAACGTTTATCTTGTGTTTCAATATATTTCTGACGTAAAGTTTCGCAAGCACTAACTATATATTCTTTGGCTAAATTAAAATCTAAATCCCAATCCTTGTCAAAACTAAAATCATTAATTTCGATTGGTCGTGAACTTAACTTATGCATTGTAGAAGTTGAATTAGCAACTGTTCCAACTTTATATGTATCCATTTCTTTCCACCAATAAAGTGGTGCACTTATATCTACTGAGATAAAAATTTGTCTCATAAACTTTGCTTCATCTGTGCCGGCGTGCACAAGACTCTGCGCGAGTTTTAAATCCTTTGGTCCAAAATAGAAGCGGTCTTCATAAGGCCCATCCATTTCTAATAAAGATGAATCCCAAAGCCACTTCTCAATTTCTTTTTCTGTATTTATCCATTGATTTCGATCAACTTCTAATTCTATATCTTCTAATCTTCCATATCCTAGATATTCCATCCAAGCATCGGTTATATCAAATAATCGAGCCATATCATATTCATCATCATCGCATTGAATTCCAAAGCGACTATCCATTGAGTCCCATGATTCTAGAGGATTGCGCATACCTCTAATTGCATTAGCCATATTAGATACACTTACATTATCAAACTGAATCATATAAATTCTCCTTTCATTTCTTTTTCTATATATATTATATCATAAAATAAAAAATTTTTCAAATTTTCGTAAAAGAAAAAGTCAGATTAATTCTGACTTTCTTTTAAACCATCTGTGTATCCCATAGTATATTGTCTACGTAATTCATCTTTTATATTTTTTAAAGCTTTAGGAAAACAACTACCAATTAAAAATTCAAAGTTAACTTCTTTAACTTTGTCTTTTTTTAACCTTTTTACCATATCCTCTAAAAAAGTTACATCAATTTTTAAATCATCCATTATATATTCTCCATCCGCTATTAGTATTAAACCAAATATTTTGATTCGAACTTCCTCTTAATTTTAAACTTAAGTCTTTTTGGTTCTTTTCAAAACGTCCATCAATTAGAAAATTTATTTTAGATAAAATTGAATCAATTTTATCATCATCAAAATTTTTCAAATCATTAAATGTATAACCAGTCCAAACAAAAATTTTTATATGGGGATATGCCGCGCGCACAGCCGATATTACTTCTTCAGTCATACTAAGGTTTTCTGGTGCTAAAGGTTCACCGCCTAAAACAGAAAAATTTCTTTGAATTCCATTTGCACCTATTAACCTAATTATTTCCCATTTAATTTCTTTCGTATACTCTTTGCCACTTTCAAAATCCCATGTTTCAGGATTGAAGCAATCCTCACAATGATGCGGACAGCCTTGAACGAAGAAGGAGACGCACACTCCTTCTCCATTCGCCACATCATTTGGTATAATTGAATTATATCTCATTATAACTTCCTTGAATGTTTATATCTATCTTCTACTTCTTTTTGTTTACCATAATTAAATGCAGTTTTATAATCACCAGTTAAATAACCCGTAACTCTTCTGAGTCTTTGAATATGGGTTGAACCACATTCTGGACACTCGTTTCCAATTTCACCTTGCCAACCGCAATCTAAACAAGTATCAGAAGGTACGTTGATAGCAAAGTAAGGAATATCTTTATCCATTGCATAGGTTACAATTTGCTCTAACGCGGACAGATTTTTAAGAACTGCGCCTTCCAATTCAACATATGTAATACATCCTGCGCTTGAATAACCTGTAAGCTGACTTTCAATATCAATTTTATCGAAAGGTGAAATCTCTTTCCACACAGGGACATGCATTGAATTTGTAAAGTAGTCTCTATCACTTACATTAGGAATTTCACCAAAGTCTTCTTTAAACTTATTCATTGCAGTATAACATAAGTTTTCTGCGGGCGTATAGTATACGCCAAAGTTGAGTTTATATTGCTGTTTGAACTCGGCGCACCTATCTTTAAAGAGTTGCTCAATTCGTTTTGCGAGTTCCATTCCTTTTTCAGTTGTATGGTCACAACCGATAAGAATTTGTAAGCATTCTGCAAGACCAAGCTGACCAATTACAATAGTTCCATGTTTGAGCGCTGAACGTATTCCTTCTTCTGGAACGTATCCTTCCATAGTGCCATTTTCATACATAAATTTCGCCGCAGAAGGACTTTGAGAACAAATATACTCAAATCTTTCAAGTAACATATCTTTTGCTTCATGGATTTTTTCATCAAGTAAATACATGAAGTCTTCTACATTACCAGCTTCCATTGCAAGGGTTGGAAGTATAATTGTTACTGGACAGATATTACCACGACCATCTTTAAGTTGGCCGAAACCATTAATATCGAATCCATTCGCTGTGCGGCATCCCATTGTACTGAAGTAGGTCTTCGGATCATTTCTATCGTATCCCGCATTGCCGCTCCAGTCTACGTTTGCGTAGTTTGGATATAAACGCTTTGCGGTTGATTCGAGAGCTAATTGGAATAAGTCATAATTTGGTGTGTCGGGTTTGTCATTAACTCCTTTCATATACTGGAAAATTCCACAAGGAAAAATTGGAGTTTTATGAAGTTTGCCCACACCCTTAATTGAGCCTTGAAGTAAAGCCTTGATAACCATGCGGCCTTCTGGGAGAGTGCAAGTTCCATAGTTAATTGACGTAAATGGAAGTTGATTTCCGCTTCTACTCTGAAGGGTATTGAGGTTATGATACATTCCCTCAACCGCTTGTTGAGTTTCTCTTTCAGTCATATCAAGAGCATACTCATATGCCCCTTTAAACATTTGATATTCTGGTGCATCAATTGGCATTTCTGTTGCATCTTTCCAAGTATCAATGACAGCGTCACCCATTTCTTGATTATATGTAAGATGCTCGATATAATGCATACCATCTTTAAAATGTTTTCTAAAAGATTTACGCACATAAGGAACCATTGTCCAATCAAGATGTGATGCGCTTACGCCACCAAACTGTTGAAGTGATTGAAGTTGGAATAAAACCGCAACAAGTTGGAAAGCAGTATTAACTGAGTTAGCTGGGCGAACATCAGTTTGTCTTGTATTAAAACCTTTTGCAAGCAATTTATCAAAAGGAATAGTAAGACAATTGTGCATACCTAAAATATAACTGTCTAAATCATGAATATAAATTTCATTATTTAAATGATTGTTGCGAGCCATTTCGGAAACTAAGTTATCAAGAGCATATTGCTTGAAGATAACTGAACACGCTTCACCTCTGCGGCCGCCGAAACTATATTCATCAACATTAGCATTTTGGTTTTGAACGTCAGTTGCAGCGAGTTTAACAGCAACCTTATCCATCATTTGTGTGTTCCAATTACGAACACGAGTTCTTTCGAGACGGTAAGCTATATAAGCTCGTGCAACGTCTTTGCGACGAGTACTCATTAAGCCCTGTTCAACCATATCTTGAATTTCTTCAACAGTAAGTATTTTACCTTTTGAATTTTTCTCTACAAAATCAGCAATGTTATTTGCTTTCTCTGTAGCGTAAGGTGTTATATCTCCGTCGATTGATTTAAAGGCTCTGACAATAGCTTCAATAATTTTGTTTCTATTGAATTCTACTAATCTACCATCTCTTTTCTTAATATATTGCATTTAAGTTTTCCTCCTAAGTATATAAATAGTTTAAGGATTATTCTTCTTTTCCGCAATAAACACAAACTCCATTTTCAAAAACGTGATTACACTCTTCTCTTAATCTATCATTTTCTTCCATAAGCATTATTACTTCTGGTTGTAAAATGAAAGTTGAAGGGTCGAGTTTCTTTTCGATTTCACGATTATTGAAAATGATTTTATTTTTAATTTCTTCTTGTGTCATTTTCATTTCTCCTTTTAACAACATTCATAAAACTGAACAAATAAATCATAATTCTGTTCACGAACAAATTGAAAAATACGTTGTGCCTTTTCCTTAGGTAAAATATCGGCTCTTTTAAAATATTTTACGCGCCGCGCGACATAGCTATAAAAAGTTTCAAATCGAGCAATTCTTTCTCGATAGTCAGTATCATTTATTTTATTTGCTATATGCGCACAGTATTGTTGTAACAAATCCATAACTTCTACCCAACGTTTATCTACGAAAAAGTGTTCATCATAAATAAGTGCCATTCCGCTATTATGACTACGTAAACTTGATATAAAGGGTAGGATTTGTACTATATCTTGTGTTATGAATTTATCATAGGTTGTATTATAAGTTACATTCATTGTAGCTTGAATGTTTTTTGTTTTAGTTAGATTTTCAGCAATTCCTTCTACATAGGATATGTCGGGTATACCATTGAACTGAAGTGAAAAATAAGCATTCATATTAGAAAATTGTAGCCATTTAATTAGTTCTTCTTCTGTATTAACTTGAGTCGGAAATTTCATTCCAATTCGTTGATAAATTTTATTACTTGTATATGTATCTAAAATAGATTGAATCGCTTCCCGCGCGTCTTCAATTTGTCCCAAATCATAATCGTGGAATATAAATCCTGATTTAAAGTTTTTTGAAGGAATTTGACGTTTAAAATCTTTCCAAACTGTTTTTCCGTCTAAAGATAAACGTATGTGCGCGGCATTGCGCATTACTTGAAGCTGGCCTACATCTGCAGTTGAATATCTAAAGTTTGGCTTAATTGAATTGTATAAGTCTATATCTGGCTTGCACATTTCTGCCTCAATTGGTAATGGTTTATAAACGCCACCATCAAACGCGCGGCCGCCGTATTCGATGTTCGAAAAATGTAGTGGATAAGTTTGTTGACCAAAATAATCTTGTCTTAAAAGGAAATGAGAGTAACGTTGAGGAACAAAAGAGGGAGCTAAACTTACTATTTCTCGTTTAGATTTATAATAAGTCGATAATTTCATTAGCTCTAAGTTGAAGAAGGGGACTTTGGGATATAAAACTAAGTCCCCATCAAACATTCCATAACTCATATCAGTTTATAACCCTCAGTAGTTTCAACCCAAGGATTAGCTGGGTCACCCAGATAAATTTCTGAACAATATTCTATGTTTTCGAATTTATCACCATACATATCAAAGATTTTTGCATCTGCGGGATATTTCTGCAACTCTTTTATTAAATCAGATATTGTTTCTATCATACCATGACCCTCTCAGTTTTTGTTTTAATATACCCATCTTCATCAATTGAAGTTATCAACTCAACTAAATGATATGGAGTATTCTTATACTTCTTCGCAATGAAATTATTCTCTCTCTTAATTCCCGTTACTATTATTTTATTTCCTCTTGATAACCAAGATTTTTCAGTTACATGCTTACGGCCGTCCGCGCCACGTTCTGAAAGCTGTTTATCATAATGCGTAAATGCATCACCAAAAATCTTAACTGTTGTTACAGAGCCATCATTTGTTAATAATGTTACTGTTTTCTTATTTTTATCTTTATCTAAAACTGTTCCTACAATACGATTAATCTTAAATAAAGGAATTTTTTGTCCTGTTTGTTTTGATGTAAATTCATAATTAATTTGAGGTTCATCCGGTAACTTTGAATAATCACTAAATCCATAAATTATATTTCTTATATGACTTAATTCATGTTCACCGATGTAACAAGAAATTGAATCCATTTCCCATTTACTCTCAGTTCCTTCACAATATTTATCCCATAAATCTTTTCTTAATCTATTATTTACTGAATCTAATAAATCAAGACTATTCTGTGAAATCCAATTACGAATTACATCCATTTGTTTTTTATATATTTTATCCCAGTCAGTTTGTTTTATTACAAATAAAATATTTTCTTCATTATGAGGTTGTAATAAGTCTATATCAAAGTTTGTTGCATAAAAATTATATGCTGCAATATCTAAACCATAGAAATTATCAATTTTACTTTTCTTTATATACTTATTAAAGTTATAAACTCTACACTGAAAATCATAACGAATCGGAACTAAATTAAAATCCATTAACATTTTCATATTTTGTAAAGTAATTCGTTTCTTTTTATCTGTAATCAAATCAATATATATATTCATCGCTTCTAAACGACTACTATATAACTTATCAAATGCTCCAGACTTAATTAAATTAATCATTTGTGGTTTATTAATCTTAATTTTACTTAAGAAATCGGGAATTGATACATAAGGTCTATTCGCCATTATTTCTTTAACCAAATCTTCTCCAACTCTTGTAATACCACTCAAACCATAAATAATTAAATTATTTTCAACATCTGGCGCGAACGTAAATGAAGATTTATTTATATCTGTTGCGATAATTTTAATTCCCGCACTCTTCATTTTACCAATAGCTGTTGCTATTTTTCCATAGTTTACAGTTCTATTTACCTTTTTCTTTGGCGCGGCCGCGGAATCTTCTTCATCGTCTTCATCATCATCTTCTTCATTTTCTTCTTCGAAGTTACCTATATCGTTTTCATAAATTTCTTCAACTGTTTCCGCAACTTCTTCATCTTCCGCATCTTTTTCTGCACCACCGCTATCTGTAATAAGACAAGCGCAATCCCATAAAATTACTGGATATTTATATGCAAGATTTAATTCTTGAAGCCCAATTAATGAATATGCAAGTGTATGAGAAAGATTGAATCCATAACCTTTACTCATTGCAATCAATATATTCCAAGTATATGAACAAAGTTTTTCATCCAGACCTTTTTCTTTTATAACCTCAAAATACTCTTCAGTTAACTTTTCATATTCAGCTGGATTTTTCTTTGCAATTGATTTCCTTAATTTATCTGCCCAAGTTAGATTAAATCCTCCCAACTCTGGAAGCTGAACCAACTGCATAAACTGTTCTTGAGCAATACATAAACCATATGATACTTTTAAAACTGGTTCAAGAATTGATTTTGCTTCTGCGCCGAGTCCATATTTCTTTAACTCTGCATCCCAATCAGATGAATGAGCTTTAAAACGTGCGAGTTTATTAACTGGCATTTCTCCACCCTTTTCTGTTGCCATTAATCTAATTGCTGAGTTAAGAATTGCCAAGTCATCTACTGAAGTTGGTTTCATTGCCGCGATTCCACTTATTCCACTTTGTTTTTCCATTTGGAACAAACTTGTTACTTCGTGATTCCAACACATTTCCCACATTTCTTTTGAATCACGTTCAAGATTATAAATACCAATTATTTTTTCATATGTCTCTTTTAAAGTTGCTTCTCTCTTTTCATATCCATAATCACAAATTAAATCTAAACAATTATGAATTTTATCTAATGCTTCAACAGAAAGAATATCATATTTAATTAATCCCGTATCTTCTGCGGCATGAAGGTCAAACTGAGTTATAATTTCTCCACTCGGCGCGCGCATTAATGCGGTTGATTTTGTAAATGGCTCATCAACGAAAATAACTCCGCCCGCGTGAATACCACAACCATTAATTAAACCTTCAATACCCTGAGCTACTTTCCATAACTCAGGATAATTCTGTTCCATTTCAATTCTAAACTGTTTACTTGCACTAATACCATTCTCTGGGTCACCATAGAAAGTTTGTTTTAAAGTTCTTAACTGACCTCTATCTGCTTCAATAAATGAAGATAAATATTGTGCTGTATCTACATCAATTCCTAATCCGCGCGCGGCGGTTAAAATTGCAGACTTAGATTTCTCAGTTTTTAAAGTTAAAACATTCGCAACTCTATCTTCTCCATAAATTCTACGGAAATTCTTTAAAACTTCTGCTCTGCGCCCGCCCTCAATGTCAATATCTACATCAAGAACTGATACACGCTCTGGATTCAAAAATCTCCATCTAAAGGTTGGTGCCTTTTCTCTTAATGGATTAATTTGAGTTATTCCTAATAAATATAATAAGATAAAACCTACACCTGACCCACGGCCGCACCCAACTAAAGTTCCTGCGTCCCAACATGAGTCAATTATATTTTGAAGATTTAAGAAATATGCACTCCATCTACTTCCATTTACTTCAGAACTAATCCATGTATCTTCAAGACATGCATTAATTTCATCCGCGGTTTTATGATTCCATAATTCGTCTTCAACTGTACTATTAACTAATCTGTCAATAATCGCATATGCAAGATGTCTATCTTCGTCATATCCTGATTTAAGAAAAGTTTTTAAATATGGAATCTTATCACTCCAAAATTGTAATGCATCAGGCTTTACATCATAATATTTCCAATTTAACCTTGGAATTTTTAATGGCTTCATTAATGAATAATCTTCACATTTATTCTTAATTTCTAAAATCGTCTCATATGCTTTTTGAAGAACTTCTTCTCCCATTTCTTTCAACATATAAGATTCAATTTCTTCTGTACTCATAAGATAAGTTGTTGCATAAAAGTCATCAACTTCTCTATCACCCTGTTGTGAATTAAGAAATGCTTTATGAATCGGCCTATCTTCTTTCTTTAAATAATGCGCGTCATTTGTTATAATATATTTAATTCCAAATTCTTCTGCAAGTTCAACTAACTTATGATTTACATATATCTGGTCTTTATTAAAAGATGGCTGCATTTCAAAATAGAAATCTTCTTTTCCAAAAATCCTTTGCATCTGTATAATCCATCTTTTAATTAAATCCATTGATGGCGCGCCATTATCTCTATTTCTAATTAATTGAGTTGGCAAACATCCTCCTAAACAAGCGGTACTTCCAATTACATGACCTGGATTCTTACCAATTACTTCAATTAAATCATTATAATAAGTTGGAACTCTTCTCATGCGGCGCGCCACATAGCTTCTATTCCATGCTCGAGTTGATATTTCACGAATTTGTTCGTGACCAATCGCATCTTTTGCTAAAAGTATGAAATGAAAATATCTATCTACATCTTTATTATAATTCTGTCCATTTAATCCATTTCTAACTAAATAAATCTCATTACCTAAAATAACTTTAAAATTTGGATTTTTCTCTTTAATTTTCTTATAATATTTTTCAGTTCTAATTGCACTCGCAATCGTATCATGTTCAGTAATCGCTACTACTTCATGTTCCAGTTCGACGGCATAATCAATTAGAGATTCAACAGTATTAATTGAATCCCTAAGTCTAAAATTACTAAAATCAGTGTGATTATGGAGCGAACCCGGAAATTTTAATTTTTCCATTCACGCTACCTCTCTTTCTAGTTTACACAAACATTATTAAACTATCATATTCATCACTTAAAAAGCATCCTAATTCTTGTAATATATTCATGTCTTCTTCACTAATTTTTTCATAGTCAACATTAAAACCAATTACATCATGTTCTGCCCATAAAGGATAACTCTCTGGTATATCATATTTTCGAAGTAAATTTAATATTTCAATTATTTCCATTTTTTTACCTTTCATATAAATATTATATCAAAAATTTATTTATTTGTCAAATTAAAAATTGTGAAGTTTCAAGTTTTAAATCTTCAATACATAAATTATCATAATGCCAATATGGAATACGAATTAAAGGTATATTATGAGATTTACAATATTCATTTTTAATTTTATCATATAATTGTGTTTTTTGAAATTGTTCTTTACCGCCCCAGCCATCTATAGCATAAAAATGTTGCTGACCGTCATATTCTATTAAATAATTTTTATTAACGTAAAAGTCAAAACGTAATTTACCTTTCTGACTGCCAACACAATCTTTAAAGGTTTTTTCTCTAATAAAAATTAAATTATTATCTTGTAGTATATTTTGAATTTTTTCTTCTCCACGAAAATTTCGACCACAACCACAACTCTGACTGGTCCCATTTTTTAATGCGCTAGCTCTAACAGTTGTAAAATTACCACAATCACACTGACATTTCCAAAAAGCTTCGTGTTCAGATTTAGATGTTTCTGGCACTCTAGTTCTATATAATGCGGTCAATAACCCAAATTGTTGTCCGCTTAAATTTTCTGCTCTTCCAAGTGGTATCTCATCCTCATGAGTTAGAGCTAACCATTCTTCGGGAGTTGGTTGATATCTTAATTTACAATGGCCACAAGTTGTACTATCGCCCCTACGTAAAGTATTACTATTTAAAATAATTGTGTTTCCACAATCACATTGACAATTATAAATGGCACGACTGTTTTTAGAACCAACTCGGTTTAAAACAGTTAAGTGACCAAACCTTGTACCAGGTAAAATTAATTTAACATTTTGAATGCCCTTCATACAACCACAACTGGTGGTTTGCCCAGTTCTCAAAAGTGTACCAGATGTAATTTTTTCATTACCGCAATCACATTTACATTTCCAATAGGCAAATGTGTTTTTTACGTGCTCGGGCGATTTAACTCTATATAAAACAGTTAATCTTCCAAATTTCTGTCCTCGTAAATCTTTTGCCCTTCCTACTGGTATTTCATCTATTTCCATTTTAAAACCCCAATGTTCCATCATCAATCTGATAATCTGTAATAAAAATTTGTGGTGTTGTTCTTCCTGCGAAATAATTCAAGTTAGCTCTACCTACAATCTCTAATTTAATTGTATTACTTGGCACTGCCGCGAGCTCTTGAATCATTTCTTTCGCATGAAACTTGAGATATATAACTCCAAACTTTTCTATCCTCACGGTGTCAGCATTCTTTCCAATAACACTTATATCTCCCTTTGTAATATTAATGTCAGTCACATGAATCATTGGCTCATTATTATGCTGTCCAAAAATATTCTCATATCTCGCAATATCTTGTATAAGCGGAATTAAATCTGTGTCTGCGGCAAAGCGTTCAAAGTTTACTTCATACCAATTTTCACCAAAATCTACATTTGCAAGCACCCTATTCGCATAGTCATGGAATTGATGTAAATTTTTGTCTAAAATTGAAATTCCGCAAGCATTATCATGTCCAGCAGTATATTCAAAGAATCCACTATTATCCATAAACTCTTTAAAGCTTGAAAGTTCAGACTCATTCAATCCTCTACTTGAACCTCTATCATATCCTTCTTCATTAAGGCGCGCGACAATTGTAGGACGCTTATACTTTGCAGCCAGCTTCATCGCAGTTAGTCCATTTAATTCAGCAGGAAAATCTTCTTCATCTAACCTTACAAATAAAATCTTATTTTCTAAAAGGTCATACTTAAAAATTTTAATTTCAAGTTCTTCTACAGCTTTATCTAAAATTCGATTTTGCTTTGACCTTGCATTTGTACACTCACGCGCGGACTCAATTGCAACTTCTTCATACGTTCCCTTTGCGCCACGCTTTCCACTTAAAACCATTTGATGGCCGTCAATAAATGCTTCAAAACACCTACGTTTTTCATCCATCGTACCAACACGAATTAATGCGTTGATTAGTGGAGTGATATAGAAGGCAATTGTTGTGGGATTAATTTTTCCTCCCATTGAAAAAGATTGCTTTTCACATAAAGCTAAAAAGAAATAATTTGTGATATTGTTTAATCCAGTATAGATAATGTATCTATTCTCTGGAGATAATACACTCATCATATCACTTACAATTCCAAGTGCTGCGAGGTCAATTAAGTCATCAGCATAAGTATAACCAAGCTGACTATCACAATATCTACAGAATTGCCATGCAACTCCCGCGCCAGATAAATCTTTATTAATATAATTTTCAGATAACTGATTATTGATTATTACGGCAGAATCGGAAAATTCAGTATCATCCTCTACAATATGATGGTCTAATACCAGACATTTTATTTGAAGGGATGCGAGTCGTTCATGATAATCATAATCATTACTACTACTATCAGGCAAAATAACATATCGTAACTCCTTTTCATTTGTCGATTCATCTTCAAGAATTGGAGTCATTAAATCACTCAAACCATGTCCTTTACCTTCATGAAGAATATAGTCTATATTTAAATTAGAATTAACTCTTTTTAAATAGTGATACATGATTGCGCCCGAGGTAAACCCATCTACATCAGAGTCTACTACGATAAGTGCGCGCTGAGTATCTTTCATTGAAATTATTTCTTTAAAAAGTTCGAATCCT
>Ga0310697_10000312_pt1 | contig 68814 bp, 75 predicted proteins | sample 172DNAGHGlowgp2_FD_203883 | JGI IMG/M metagenome (GOLD analysis project Ga0310697, IMG submission 203883) | Sheep rumen microbial communities from Palmerston North, Manawatu-Wanganui, New Zealand - 1728 DNA GHGlow gp2 (v2) (version 2) | ecosystem: Host-associated > Mammals > Digestive system >...
CGGGACGCAGGAGACGTTGGGAGGGGCCGGAGTGGAGCGTAGCGGAACGGAGTCCCCCGGACACCCCATCCCCATCCCATAAAAAAAGAGGCCAACTCACTTTTGAGTCAGCCTCTCGTTTGTAACCGACTGTTGTGGTATAGACCGATGCCCTTTGGCACTATCCGGAAACAGAAACACCGGTACGCCCCATTTTATTGCAACGACCGAACAAATGTTAATAGTCATTTATATAAATCACCGTTAACATCACTGATGTCTTCTATTTTATCAGTTATAACTTAGGAAATTCAACAAATGAATAGATTCGTTGACTATAAAAGAATTTCGCTTTCCGAAATCTTAACAATAACCTTACGGTTGCGGCCATATAAAATTTATGTATGGTATGGCGGCTCTCTTCCCCGATAAGATTGAGAATGTCTATGCCGCGTCCCTCTTTTCCATCGCTGGATGTGCCGCCATGTGCGCCGTTTATGCACGAATCTCGGCTGTTGTGGAGAGGAGGGGCGTGTATGAGTTGGAAATCCGACGGTTCTTTCCTGACATGTCCGCAGGCTGGCTGTTCGGAGGTGGCGCCATGGCCCTGTCCGTAGTTGTCATGTGGATGGCCGGGGTGTATCGCGTAGAGTCTGTATCCCTCCATTGGCAAGGCATAGTACACGACCTGTTCCTTTTCGCCGTGGTCGCCGTCGGAGAAGAGCTTGCCTTCCGCGGGATCCTCCTTCGCATGGTCGAAGAAAGGTGGGGAACTGTCGTCGCTCTCGTCTTTTTATTTAAATTTGCCTAATAGAAATGAGGCTATTGTACTCAACTTAGGAAAAACCGGACACAGGCGGTCACTTCAATCATAGAGTGGCCGCCTTTTATTTGTTTGCGATTTTCTTTTCGCTATCTTTGCATTGCCGCGATTTGCGGTGACATAATTATTGCTGAGCCCAGACCGTGAAATCTGGTAAATTTCGTGCAGGGCCAACAGTCTCTTCATTGTGTCGATAGAGCCTTACCCGCTTTGTAAGGCTCTTTAGATACGGTTGTGTGAGGCTGCTCTTGTGCACAACGGTTTACCAGAGCCTACGGTCTCAAGAGCATCAAGCCTCACACTTTTTTAACTGAAACCGTAAATAATGCAAAAAAGGGACTCGAATCAGAAAAAACTAAAACCGCACGGAAGTATGCGCCGCAAACCCTATATACAACTTACGGGTGTAGAAACCTTCGTTTCCTTCTGGATATACTTGTCGCGACGGGACACACACCGCAGTCTCTAGGTCGATTTGCCGAGAATCCGGCCAGCTTCAGTTCAACCATGCGGCAACAACTCAACGAAGATGACATGCGAATATCTAAGATTAAGAGAATAGTAAATATGTTGGGGTATACGATATCTTTCAAACTTAAAGACAGGCTTGTCAATGACGAGTTGCCAAACTATAAGCTTATTCTGCCGGAAAAGCTTCGTCAGAACCTCGAACATGGATTCCTCAAAGAAACGCTCCGTAATAAGAATCTCTCCTTTCTTTATGAATTTATGTCTCGTAATGCAATCTCTCAACGTCAACTTGCGCGTGATTTAAAAAAGACTAGTGGTTGCGTAAGTACATGGTTCAATTCCGATGATGTTGCTGTATCATATCTATTTGGGATTGCAGAGAAGTATGATGCCGATTTGTGCATCACAATATCTGAGGTCAACTCCAAGAATGATTCTATAGAAGAGACAAAGTAGCGATTGGGACACAATTAGTTCAAAGGTTTTACTAATGAAATCTTATGCGCACGGGATGGTGATCTGGTAATACAGAGTTTTGCCCTCGGTTGATATAGCATCCTGGTCAAACCTTCTTTTGGGGGATTATAGTTTTTGTATTTTTGCACCTTTTTTCCAAATCAACGCTTTTTTATATATTTATATATCTAACTAAAGATATGCGCACGCGCGCGAGACTTTTTGTAAAATCGCTGATATACAGCTATAAAACGCCGTTTTCAGCGTTTGTTTTTCCGCAAAAAACGACATATCTTTGGCAAAAGTTCCGGCACTTTTGGCGGCCATCCGGCCTGTCTGTTTTTGTATTTGCGGTATTGCCGGTGCCGCACATTTATACACTGGGCGCCGCCCCCTGCAAAGGCGGCAAGAGGACTGCCGGGCAGTCGTTTCCGGGACGACTCGTCATCCCAATGTTTAATACAGAAAGAAAGAAGATATGAGTCTGCAAACCTATGCGGGGCTTCACATCGACGCCTCTTACCTGAACCTCCTCCCCTATACAGAGGACGCCGATTACCTGCGTCCGGACGAAAAGAGCTTCGGAATCTTACTCCGTATTCAGGAGCAGCTGTCCTCGCTCCGCCCTGCGGGTGGCATCTCCACATGCAGGGAGCTTTGGTTCGAGGTCGTCACGGATGACAGCAAGGTCGCATGGTGGTTCGTCCGATCCCACGTATGGGAGGATATGCGGGCCTTGATCATCGGCGACGGCCTGACCTTCCGCACTGACCTCGGACTGAAGGAGGCCGAGGAGGACAGCAACGACAGGTGGGACCTTGCACCCTGCCTTACAGCGCATGCGGAGCATATCGACCGGCTGGTCACGGCCAGCGACTGGGGATTTATGATACAGTAACTGCAGCATGAAGATACAATACGCATCCGACCTGCACATCGAGTTCTACGACAACTCGGTTTTCCTGGCCCGCAACCCCTTCAAGGTCGCGGGGGACGTCCTCGTGCTGGCCGGGGACATCTTCCCCCTGAAGGAGTGGAAGGACTACCGGCAGCACCGGTTTTTCGACTGGTGCCGGGACAACTTCCGCGAAACCATCCTCATCCCGGGGAACCACGAGTTCTACGGTTCGGACATCGCCGACTGGGACGGGGAATGGGAGCTGGAACTGCGCCCGAACGTCCGGATGCACCAGAACCGCGTGCTCCGCATCGACGACGTGGACTTCATCCTCACGACCCTGTGGTCCAGAATCCCGGAGCGGCTTGGCGGATACTTCCGGAAGAACATGAGCGACTTCACGCTCATCAGGAAGGGTAAAGGGCCGTTTACGGTCCACTGCTACAACGAGGAGCACGAGAAGTGCCTGGCTTTCCTCAAGGAGGCCGTGGCGTCCAGCAAGGCCCCGAAGAAAGTTGTCGTGACGCACCATGTGCCGACCAGCCTGTGCGTCGCTCCGGAACACAAGGGATCCACCCTGAACCATGGATTCACTGTGGACCTGTCGGAGTACATCCAATCGTCGGACATTGACCTCTGGATCTACGGCCACTCCCACCGGAGCATCGACACCTCCATCGGAAAGACGCGAATCGTGTCGAACCAGGTCGGATACGTCGCCTACAGCGAGTGCGTGGGCAGTTTCTCCGGAGACCGGTACGTCGACCTGGATGACGAGCTGCCCGCCCCCCGCTCCAACTCGTCGAGCATCAACCTATCGAACCAATGGAACGGCGGAATCTTCCTTGAGAAGGTGGACGGCGAAGACGGCCTCTACGAACTCACCGGCGAGCGGATGGGCCTCCGAGTCCTGTACGGCGACAACGGCGAGGTCGATGCCGTCGATCCCTTCGGTGGGCCTTTCATCGATATCGGCTACAAGGTGGTTACCCCGGACGGGAACAAGTATGTGGAGAGCATCCGGCTGGACGGTGAAAGAATCCTGATATCTCTTTTCCCGTCGAAAACACATGATTAAACCAGCATTCCATGAAGACGAATCATACAACCAAGGTCGTTTATAACGACGAATTCTGTCCGTTCGTGCTCTCCAGGGAGGCCATTGAATGGATCCGCGCCAAGGGCTACAAGGGCAAGTTCAACGACAAGGACGGGGTCTGCGTCATCCCCCGGCACCACCCGCTGCTGGTCGGGTGCGTTGAGACGCTCGGGGAGAAGGCGGGAGGGTGCTATGTCAACAAGTACTATCCCGCCAAGGACACCCCCGCCCACCTCATGGTGGCCGAGGTCCCCGGGGACAGGTACTATGTCATCGACCACGACGGCAAGGAAACCGTCATCGGCATGGACGACATGGTGGACGCAGCCGAGAAGGGGCGGGTCTTTATCGACTCCTTCCCGGCGGACAAGGTGTTCTTCACGGCCGACACCCATTTCTATAACCGGTCCATCGTCTTTTATTCGGGCCGTCCCTTCAAGGATGCCGACGAGATGGACGCGGAGCTCATCCGCCGCTGGAACGAGACCGTCCCGGAGGACGGCATCGTCTTCCACCTCGGGGACTTCGCCCACGGCCCGGCGGCGGACTGGCTCTCCGTCCTGCAACGCCTGAACGGGGAAGTGCATCTTGTCGCCGGCAACCATGACACGGCGACGGCGAAGCCCAAGGCGCTGGCGGGGTTCGCGAGCGTCTCCCAGCAGCGCATCATCGAGGTGGACGGGCAGCGGATATACCTGAACCATTACCCGTACCTCTGTTACGGCGGGGCCTACGACGGGATCTGGCAGCTGTTCGGCCACGTTCACAGCGGCCCCCGGGCGAGGTCCGGGCTGGACCTTCCGAGGCTGCGTTCGCTGTACCCGTACCAGTATGACGTGGGCGTGGACAACAACGGCTTCCGTCCCGTCTCCTTCCGTAAGGTAAAGGAAAAGATAGAGGGACAAATCCGCATGGCGGCAGGGACGGCGGCTGCGGAATCCGGAGGGACGGAGGGAGACCGCCCCGTGGTCTTCATCGACGTGGACGGGGTGCTGGTCCAGAAGCCCTTGGCGCGGAACCTTTCCTTCGAGCCCTCCCTCCATCTGGAGTGGCTGGTGCGGGAGACCGGTGCCGGGCTGGTCGTCACCGGCGGCTGGGCCACCTACCGGGCGGAGGACCTGAAGGCGGGGGCGCTGCGCGGCTTCGCGCCGAACCTCCTCGGGGTGACCCCGCAGGCCCCGTCGAGCATGGAGTCGATTGCCGCATGGCATGCCGCCGCCGGCAGGAAGCACCGCTACGTGCTGCTCTCCTCCTCCCCTTCCGACGACACCCGCGCCGTAAGGGTGGACCCCGCCGTCGGGCTTACGCTGGAGGACGCTGAGCAGGCAATGAAGATACTTCAATAAACCTTTGCTGAAATGAACACAATAACCAAAGAAGAATACCTGGAAACCGTCGGCCGGCTCGAGCGCCTGGCCATGACCCTTCCACTCCATCCGACCGATGCGGAGATTGCATCCTTCATGGAGCTGGAGGATGTCGCCGATGCCTACGAGGTGGCCTCTGACGCTAAGGCCGGGCACGTCACGGTCACCCTGGAGATTGACTCCCGGGTCCTGTTCGCCCTGTCCCGCGCCGCCCGACGTCGCGGGATGGCGACGAAGGCCTGCATCGTGCGTATTCTGGAACGGCACATGGCCATGGAAGGCAATTCGCAGGCGACGCCCCTTGTGACGGCCGACGGAGGATTGGCCTTCCCGGTCCCTGAAGAGCTGCTTCCGGAAAACGGGCGGATGGATACCGGCGAAGGGGGCGCCGGCCGCCGCAGCGACGGTCTCTTGATCAGGAGAAAGAAGGAGGAAGCACATGGCAACAGTTGACTTTGCACGGGACATCGCCCGTAAGTTCGAACCGGACGGAATCTGGTTCACATCCGACACGCACTTCCACCATGGGAACATCATCCGGTTCTGCAACCGCCCGTTCGCATCGGTCGAAGAGATGAACGAGGAGCTCATCCGCCGCTGGAACGAGACCGTCCCGGAGGACGGGACCGTCTTCCATCTCGGCGACGTCTGTTTCGGCGGGCAGAAGGAGTGGAATTCCGTCATCCACCGCCTGAACGGCCGCATCTTCCTCATCCTCGGCAACCACGACATGAAATTCATGCAGTGCGGGTTCATGGCCCGTTTCACGCACGTGACCCAGCAGATGACCATCCGCGTCGGCGCCCAGGCGATCATCCTGAACCACAACCCGTTCCTCTGCTACGGCGGTTCGTACAGGAGCGTGTGGCAGCTCTTCGGCCACGTCCACAGCGGCCCCAATTCCAACAAGGGGCTGGACCATTCCCGGCTAGGTATGCTCTTCCCGAACCAGTACGACGTAGGGGTTGACAACAACGGCTACAGGCCGGTTTCCTTCCACGAGGTGAAGGATATCATTCAGGGACAAATCGCGAAAGCGGAAAAGGGTGCGAGCCATGATGTGTTTTGACAACGGGAAACTTCTGAGACTCCCCGATTACGACTGCCACTGCCACATCCTGCCGGGGCTTGACGACGGGGCGCAGTCAATGGACGAGTCCCTGTTCCTGGCAGGGAAGCTGGCGTCATACGGTTTCAGGAGGGCTGTCTGCACTTCGCACAGTTCCTTCCTGTACCGCAACACCCCGGAGACGGTCATCCCTGCCTGCGAATGCCTGCAGGAGGCGCTGGACAGGGCCGGGATCGAGTTGGCGCTCGTCCCCTCCCTTGAGTACCGGCTCATACCCGAGACGTGGACGGAGGTCCGGGAAAGGGGCTGGCTCCTGCCCTGGGAGGGAAACCACATCCTCGTCGAGCTTCCCATATCCGACCCGTCGAAGATGGGGGGCATCCATCCGGAGGACGAGATCCGCGGCCTTCTTGCCGACGGCTACCAGCCTGTCCTCGCCCATCCGGAGCGTTACAAGTGGGCGTCCTGGGACTATTACCGCAGGCTCAGGGACGCAGGGGCCGCGTTCCAATGCAACCTCGGTTCCGCCGAAGGGTTCTACGGCCCCGCCGTCGCCGAGCGGGCCCGCCGTCTCCGGCAGGAGGGCTTCTATTCCTTCATTGGGACGGACACGCATGACAGGCACTATACCGACCAGTTTGACATCATCCTAAGACAATCGGGACTGCTATGACAAAGGAAGAAAGAATCGCGGTGTTCCGCGAGAACCTGGAACTCTTCGCAGACGGGGAGTTCACCTACCGTAACGAAACGATGTACTATGACGAGGACTTCCGCCTTGAGCCCCTCCCGGGCGTCAGGGGAGGGACGCGCATCGAGGTGGTCAACAGGGACTGCATCGGGGTGACGAGGGAGCTCGTCGAAGAGGGCTATGACGCCGCCGTTCTCAACATGGCCAGCCGGACCAACCCCGGTGGCGGCGTGGAGAACGGCTCGCGGGCGCAGGAGGAGCAGCTCTGCCGCCGCTCCAACCTCCTCCTTTCCCTGTATCCCTTCAGCCGGAGGCATGTCGCCGCCTATCCGGAGCTGGGGCTCGGGGCGCGGAAGGAGCAGTACCCGCTTCACCCCCGCTTCGGCGGCATCCACTCCCCGGACGTGACCTTCTTCCGGGAGGGCGAGGACCGCGGCCTCCGGATATCCGCCGAGCCCTTCGCGGCGTCGGTCATCTCCGTGGCCGGCATTTCGCACCCCCGCCTGGACGCGCGGGGGCTCATGGGGCGGCAGGACGAGGAACTGACCCGGGACAAGATGCGGACCATCTTCCGGATCGGGATGGAGCACTGCCACGACGCGCTCGTGCTGGGTGCGCTGGGATGCGGTGCCTTCGCCAACCCGCCGGCGCAGATTGCGAGGCTCTTCCACGAGGTCCTCGCGGAGCCGGAGTTCAGGGACCAGTTCAGAAGAATCGTCTTCGCCATCCTCGAGGACGGGAATTCCACCCGGAACAGCCGGGAGGGGAACTTCCAGCCGTTCAAGAGGGAATTTGAGAAACACTGACAGACAAATCCGAATATGACGATTCCTACAAGATGGACCATCATCCCCGACGTCCATGGCCGCTCTTTCTGGAGGGACGCCGTGAAGGATGTTGAAGAAGCACCGGTGGTATTCCTCGGGGATTACCTGGACCCGTATCCCCAGGAAAGGATTTCGAAGGCCTCCGCCCTGGAAGGCTTCAAGGATATCCTCGCGTTGAAGGAGGCGCACCCCGACCGGGTGACGCTCCTGCTGGGCAACCACGACCGTCACTACATCCTCACCAGGATAGGCGGAGGACGTACCGACATGAGGCGGTTCACGACAATCCGGAACCTGCTGTCGGACAAGCTGGACCTGTTCGACATGGCACTGGAGCTGGAATCGGGCGGCCATCGTTACCTGCTCACCCATGCGGGGGTCCTGAACGGCTGGCTGGTCCGGAACGACAGCCTGCTGTATGGCGACGCCCCTGCGACCGTCGGCGCCAGGATGAATTACCTGCTGCACGATGAGACCTGGAGGGAGACCCTCCTCTGGGCGCTTTCCGACGTGGGATACGCCCGCGGCGGGATGGATGCCTACGGGAGTCCGGTCTGGGCCGACATTCACGAGCATCGCGAGGGCCGGCAAGAACTGGAGGGCATCTACCAGGTCTTCGGGCACACCTGGATGGAGAAGGAGATTGTCACGCCCTGTTGGGCCTGTCTGGACTGCGGTCGGGCCTTCACGCTGTTTGCTGATTCCAATATCATCAAACGAAAGTAACCATGAAACTGAATCGACTGTTCGCGATGGCTTCGTGGGAGCGGGTCAGAAGTGCTTATCTTGCGTCCCACCCTGGTGAAAAGCCGAACCTCCCGGGCATCCGGAAGGTCTTTTTCCGTCTTCGGAAAATGCCGCCTGAAGCGTCGGACATCCGCTTGACCTACGTGCCTGAGATAGCCGAAGACGGCATGGCGGGGGTCCGTCTGACCGGGCTGGAGGGGTTAGCGAGAAATTGTCCCGTCGTTCTTCCCCTGGTGCCCTGAAGGAAATGGCCGGGGATGGATTTTGACGTGCCGATTCCTTCCCGCGCCTGTGCCGCGGTAATCGTGGCCGACTGCCTTTTTGAGATGACCCGGCTGGGGAGTTCAGAAAATGAAGTGCGCAAGAATGCCATCCTTGTCAACAATACCGTGCTGAGGATGAACGATGTCCTTCTGCGGCGGGGGAGAACGTTCTGGTCTAGACACTTCAGAGTGAAGCGTCCTGGGGTCCTTTGGTTCTACGACGAGATGGTTCGCGATGAAGGAAGCCCGGAAGATAATACCTATAGATGACCGCCAAAGTTCTTCTTCTCGTGATGCATGCAGGGGGTATTGTTACAAAACCAAGGGTTTGACGTATATTAGTATTCGCTATTGTACCGTTTAAGGCTTTTTTGGAGAAAGCCGGCCACAGGCCATTTACGAAAACCGCTCAGTTTTGAAACTGACGTTAATATCTACTATCGTAGAGAGGTGTCTTGCCGTAGTTATGTGATCAGCCTGATTTCGTTTCCCCTTTTGTCTGATATCGAAAAGAAGAGTCCATCACGCTTCGAACTTGAAAACGCATTGGTCGTTTTCACGAAGCATCCGCCTTTGTTCTTCTTTGTGCTGGCGCAATTTGTCAAGCAGGACGAAGATCTTGCTATTGGGGTTCGTGACCTTTATTGTTCTTGCCGTCGTATTCATTGATACAAAGAAAGCGAAATAATATGATGTACACAACTATTTCTTCTTCCCTTCCAGCGTCCCGCTGACCTGCATCCGTTCGCCCGGGCCGCCCGTGGAGTTGAGCTTGAACCCGGAGCCGGAGAACTTGATGGTGATTCCGTCCTTGACCAGGTTTTCTCCGCACGCTGATCAGTTTTCTTCTTCCGCTCAACGTGCGGAGAATAGTCCTATTCTTTCTTCCGGATTAGTATTTCCATCCTGATGTCATGGACAATCAAGGGGATATGGAGCCGGATGCGCCTGTATTCCGTGATAGTCCGTCCCTGCAGGAGCTCGTACTTCTCGGGGCTGATGATTTTCAGTCTCAGCATCCTCTCGACGCGGCGGTCATACTCAGCCCTCTGGCGAGGCGGCATCGCCGCCCTAAAGTCCCGGCCGGTCCTTGACATCTTCAGGCCGTTGCATTGGCGGCAGGACGCGACCAGATTCTCGACGGTCTTGGGACCACACCCGCTGAAGGGGATGATGTGGTCCACCGTCATCTCCTCGCGTGTCAGTTCGTTCCCGCAATAGACGCACCTTCCCTCGGATTCATAGAACAGGAAATCCCTGATGCTGTTTTTGATGTTGGTTTTTTTCGGCATAGCTTGATGGTATTAAAGGTTATGCCGTAAAGTTATCCCGCACGGACAGGGGGGGAAATGCTATCCGACGCTTATATGAGGCCGTTTTTGAATTTCTACGCCTGGAATAAGGGTGTTCACGACCGCAGGGAGCGCGCTACTGCGTGGCGGAGATTCCTTCCCGGAAGGCGGAGCCGGTCATCGGACGGGGACGGAAGGGAAAGGATTAGCGAGTGCTAAAGTTGATTTCGGGAGTCCGTATGGTCCATTTTCCCTCGCATCCAAGGGAAGGCACATTCAAGCGACAGTCGCAATCGAATACAAAAATGGCCCCGTTCTCGTGTTTGAACAGGTTGTATTCATTGAGGTCTCCTATGTATAGATTGTCTGTTTTGAAATTGAGATGCATCCCAAAGTCTTCTCCGGCATCGGTAAATCCCATCCGGTGCATGAATTCTGCTCTTTCACCTTCCGCAACGACAACGCCTTCGATGTAGGGTTGCTCAATCAAAACACCGAATGCGCCCTCTTCGTCGCGGCCGAAACCAAGAACGCGCATATAGGCAGCCGGGAAGACCGCGTTATGGATAATGATGCGGTCCAGCGCAAGCCGTAACACGTTATAATGCTTGAGCGTTATGAATTTGCGAACAATCCGATGGGGTACGTCAAAAAAGACGGTACTCTCCGTCCCGGTGTCGTAAGCTTGTGATAGGGATGACAGATAAAGCCTCGCATCATCGAACCAGCAACCGACAATGCGGGCCCATTCCTCTATGAGCGTTTCCTGAACAGATCCTTCGCCGACGAGATCGTCCGTGCGGTAGATCTCCCGTTTCTCCGACTCTGTTCCAGGACATCCTCGACAGATAATGGCCGCCGCGCAGAGGAGCGCAGAGCCTCGCGACAGGCCTGGCTGTTGTGCTTGTGGAATTCGTTCAAATAACGTGGTGCCATTATAAACCTCCTTTGATAATATGGACAGGCTACTGAGGGTTTCGGTTGTGAAACCCTCATCCCAGATTCTTTGGTTCAAGGAATTGAGTTTCTTAAAAGAAACCGTGGCTAGTTGTCCGTCTATTTTCATCTTCTGCAAAGATATGTATTCTTTTCGGAAAAGCGTGGTTCCTTTGAACGGTTTTTCTGGATTCTTGGCTTTCTTCATCGCATCCGTGCCCGGAGCAGCATCCACAGGTCATCGGACGGGGACGGAAGGGAAATTGAGGAGCCATTTCCAGACTGGCATCACGTCGATGGTGAGACCGTCCCGTTCGATGGTTTCTTCCTGGTCATAGGTGACAATCAGCGCCCGGTCCAATTTGAACGACCTGTTAATACTCACGAGCGCCCCCGTTTCCCTTTCTCGGGTCTCCTGGGAGGCAAGGTCATAGGAAACCTGGATGGCCGTCTTTTCTTCGGGAATGTAGAAGTCCAGGTCCACATCGCCCCGCTTGTAGTAGAACAGACGGGGCTCCTCCGGATCCCAGAAATGCTTCCTGAGCCGGAGCGCGACGAGGTTCTCCAGCAGCTTCGTCTCCCCCTTGTAAAGGTAAAGGTTCAGGAGCCCGTTGTCGATGAAGTAACGCTTGCGGAGCGTCTCCTGTTCCGAGTCTGGCGAGGAATAGTTGGGGATGGAATAGATGAGGTAGCTTTCTTCCAGGTATTCCAGATAGTCTTTCACCGTAGGGGTGCTGATTTTCTCCCCGGAGGATTTGATCACATGTTCGAAACGCGTGATGGAAGTGGGCTGCATCACGTTGTCCGCCACTTTCCGGACCAGGAGGCGCAGCTGCCGGTCGTTCCGGATCTTGTGCCGGGTGATGATGTCACCCATCAGGATCCGCTGAAGCAGGCTGGTGAGCCATTCGCGTTTTCCGACGAGGGGGAACGTTTCGGCGAAACCGCCGTTGAAGAAATAATCGTCGAAGCGCCTCCTCACCTCCAGCCTGGTATCAGGTTCGTATTCCCAATTCGGTCCGGGACGGACGCCATGGTACGACAGGTATTCCCGCCAGGAGAAGGGGAACACCTCGCGAATGACGAAGCTGCCGCCCAGGGTGGACGCGATTTCCTTGCTGAGCATCCTGGCATTGCTGCCTGTGACCATCACCCGGAACCCGGACTCGGCCAGGCGGCGGACGAATTTTTCCCAGCCGTCCACGTTCTGGATCTCATCGAGATAGACCAGGGGCTTCCCGGGGCCGAACATCTCCTGATGGCAGTCGACGGTGAGCCCGAGTTCCCTTGACTGGATGTCCGAGATGCGCTCGTCTTCGAAGTTGATGTAAAGACAGTCCTGGAAGGTCGCTTTCCCGGCGGATACCCGTTCAAGGATGTCCTGGAACAGCAGCCAGGACTTTCCGGCCCGCCGGACGCCCACGTTGACATAACACACGGCATCTTCGTACGATACCGGGCGTTTGACGAGTTTCACCTGGGAGATTTCACGTTGCTTCTCGCCAATGATGGTTTTGATGACTCCTTTATCCATACTGCCTTGAAATATACTTTGCAAAAATATAAAATTATTTTGAAATACATTTTACAATCTTGCGAAATCACCGCATCCGTGCCCGCAGGAGGTTCCAGAGGTCCCGGATGGCGTGGGTGGGGTCACTATTTCGTGGGGAAGTACCGGACGTAGGGGTTGTCGTACATGCGACGCCCCTTTTCATCTTCCGGATCCATTTTTCGTATTGCTTGCGAAATGTATTTTTTTAATCTTACAATTTAGTACATTTGCGTATTGGAATAATTCAAAGAATTATCATCACACAAACACATCATTTTGACATGAAACTTGACAAAGAACAAAAAAGGGTGCTGAAAGCGGTATGGCCAACCACGCTTGGGCTTTCCTTGGGTTATCCTCTTGTCTCCTTAATCCGCGGGCAAGCGGATTGGAAAGAGGCGCTTATCCTTTTAGCCGGCGGCCTTGTCTTTTCCATTTTGATGGCCCTGTTTTACATTCTTGGTTCCAAGATTCCAAAGAAAGACGAATAATTCAAAGATTAGTTTAATTCCCTATATTTGACTATACGCCATACAATTGATTTCGCATCTTCATTATGAAAGAAAAAAACAGGATTCTAGAAATAGCTCCAAAACATGTTATTCCTGATGAGCTTTCCACACTGTCACTATACGAAATTCTTTGTTATTTGTCAATTCTTTTTCTTGTTTCAATCCTTTACGTAAAGTGGACCGACATAGGCATTCTACACCAAGATGTTTATGTTGAAAACTTAAGTTTTAAAGATTCCTCCAACTTTGGAGTAATACTCGATTACGACATTCCCGTTTCTAGCGTATATCATGATGATGCTGAACTGCGTTATACTTCGTTTTTGGGGGGCTCGTGCCGTAATGCTTCTTCAAAAACCGTCAGTTACATTGATAGTCTAAAAAATGACTATACAAGAACTATCCCCGAATCAAATACAAGGACAGATTATTCGCTGATGTATCTTCGTTCAGATACACCCGCCCATAGAGATGATCAAGGGAAGTTTATTCCATTCCGCATGGAAAAGAAAGCGGGAGTATATGCAATAACGAAGACTTCATTGAGTGGGGAGAAAAAGCCTGTGCTATTCGCGGAAGCATATGTTCCAGTTTTCGATTATGCGAGTTCCTCCAATACTTTAAGTTTTAAATCAAATCCGCTTTTTACAGAGCCTAAGTTCTTCTCCAGGCGCGACATATCACAAGTCTATTATGAAATAGACATTCACACAAATACAATTGACAGTGTGATTTTCAATTTGAGGTTTACAGGTGCAGTAGAGATTATTCCTGCTGGAGAAAAGAAACCAATATTAAACGAAGGTAATTATTTAAGTTACGGCATCAATTCTTATTCTGCCTTTAGCGAGACAATTGTTCCGATACGCTTTTATGTCAAATTTAAAGATTTAGAAAACAAGCAGTCCCGGCGTGTGTTTTTAGTCTCCTCTGTTTTAGGGGGGTTAGTGATGCTTTTTGTCGCTTTTCTTGTTATCTTTCTATTTAGATTAGGGCGAGTGATTTGGCATTACCGTCATATGGCGGTATCTGTAGTAGTTAACGTTCTAACAAGAGCCATACAACTTTTCAAGCGGTTCTGGATTGTTGTTTTAGTACTTTCTATAGTAATAGGCAGTGTATGCATTGTTACTTCAAAAACGCATTCTCGGCAGAAGAGATTAGAACAGGCTCAAGAACTACTGGACCAAGGTCACTATCAAGAAGCTGCAATCATTGCAAGAAACCTTTTGCGTCGTTCTGGTAAAGTTAATCCAAAGTCAAGGTTGAATGTTTCTGCTTCGCTCCTTTATCAAAGCGCTGCTTCCCACCTGATTGGTTCATCCTATCCATTCTCTTATACTGCTTTTAAATCTTTTAAAGACGCCCCCTATTATTGGGCTGATTCTCCAACTCATGGTCAATGCATTTTTAACAATGATGGAGATTCATTATTCCCAATGAGTTCGCAATACAAGGTCGAGGAAATGATAATTAGTCCCGATTTCCGCTGGCTACGAAACCCCATCGACTGGAAAGAGGCCGAATTAATTGATTTATCCAATGGTAAACATACTCAAAAACTAAACGATGGTTTCTTTAAGGGACACTCTTTTTTCAGCCAAGATAGTCGTTGGTTCTGGAACCGAGCTAACACAAGAAGCGCAATCTTAATTGATTTATCTGGCAAGTTAATGGCAATCGATACAGTAGATCAATATGCCAATGATGCCATTATTAGCAATGACGGCCGGTGGCTATGGCATAGGATCACAAAAGAACAAGCAGTTTTAACTGATTTAACTACAAGAACCACAATTGACTCTTTGGATTACTATGACGGTAAGGCCCTATTCAGCCCTGATAGCCGATGGCTTTGGCACAGAGTTTCATCTGACCGAGCAGTCTTAACTGATTTATCCAAAAAGACAACAACCGACACTTTGGATTACTATGACGGTGAGGCCCTATTCAGTTCTGATAGCCGATGGCTTTGGCACAGAATTTCATTTGACCGGGCAGTCTTAACTGATTTATCCAAAAGGACAACCACCGACACTTTGGATTGCTGTCTTGGCAAGGCTCAATTCAGTCCTGATAGCCGTTGGCTTTGGTATAGAACAGATTTTGAAAGAGCAACTTTATACAATCTTAATGACAAAAGATTAGTGTATTTAAATGATTATGCTGAAGGCCCCAACTTTAGTCCTAATAGCCGTTGGCTATGTTATAAGAGTGTTATAGGAGCAACGGCGTTGTTGTATCTTCCTGATAAGGGTTATTCGAAGTCATTATCCCCTCTATTATATTATGACGAGCTTCCAGAATTCAGTCCAGATAGCCGATGGATGATCTTTCGTTCAGCGAAGGATAGCCTGTCCCTTGTTTATTTGAATCGTCATAAGATGCACCGCCCAATTACGCTAGACATGCAGTCCGCAATTGGTCTGGATTCTAAAACTTTATACGATTCCACTCATAATGCATTGTATTTTTTTACTCCCCAAAAAAGACAAATCGGTGCTATTGATGAGGCCCTCGCAAAATTCAAAACTTTGGATTGATTTAGCAAAAAGCGTAACCTTTATCATCAGAGGATGCAACCATCAAAGGTTTATAGCATGACATACGACATCAAGATCCTGCAGGGAATTGCCGACTTGACGCAAAGCTGGCAATACCGCCGCGATGACTTCTTCAAGTACGCCTGCGAGAGCGACGACCCCCGCTGGCAGGAATCGCCCTTCCGGAACCACATGTACCTGGAGTACATCAAGACAGACACGCCCATCACGGCCAGGCTCTACAGCCTCGATGCGTCCAACCAGCGGACACTTCTCCGATATATCGACGAGCGTCTGATGGACGGAATGGCCAGCCTTATCGTGGATGCTTGACGGGAAGTACATACTTTTGGACTTCGACGGTGTCCTGACCTCGGACGCGTTCACCAGGCAATGTGTCTTCGAACACCGCCGGGAAAACCTGTTTGGCGTTGATTGGTTCGCTCCGTCCTGCATCGACGCGCTCCGGCATATCGTGGAAGAGACCGGGGCAAGGATTGTCATTTCCTCGTCCTGGAGAGATCTCGGGGAATATCGGATCCGGAAGCTGTGGGATTACAACCGGATGCCGGGCCGTCTCGACGAGACGACACCGACGACTCCCGAGTACATTCTGATGAAATCAGATGCCATGAGGCATTGGATTTCGACGCATGAGGGAGACCGGTTCGCCGTCTTGGACGATGATGACCTGGATGTACCGAATCTCGTCAGGACCAAGCCCCAGGAGGGACTGACACGTGAAGATGCGGAAATGGCCATAAAGATACTGAACGAATATGATTGAAGTCCTGTTCCTTGACTTTGACGGTGTCCTGAACACCGGTTCATACCAGGACCTTCTCCTTTCCCAGGGGAAGCCCGGCCGGGACAGTTTCGGCCAGCTGTTCGACCCGGAGGCCGTCGGGAACCTGAAGAGGATTCTCGATGCGGTCACGGACGCCAGGATTGTCATCATATCCAGCTGGAAGGCCATGGGCATGGACCACCTTCGGCGGATGTGGAAGGAGAGAAGCCTTCCAGGGGAGCTTTACGACGCGACACCGGATATCTTCAACGAAGAGCTGCTTACCGTTGACCTGTCGGATCCGGAGAGCATTCGGAAAGTGGAAGGCCTCGGAAAGGGAAGGGAGATTTCCGCATGGCTGAAAAGGAACGGAGGCCGGGATTGCCGGTTTGTGATTCTCGACGATTTGGCCGAATTCTCCGGAGAGCTGGCCGGCCATCATGTTCTGATTCGTCCGGATTACGGGATTACCGGGGAGGACGCCGAAATAGCAATAGCAATACTAAACCTGAAAAACACACGCGAAGATGAGCAAGCTACTTGACTACATGAAAGAGGTTTATTCCAAGTCCAAGCAAAAGGAACTGGAATGGAAGCCGGTTTACTTAAACAATATGCCGAGTGGTGGCATACGCGGCATCTACACCGACATGGTTTTCAATCTGGACGGAAAATACCGTTATTTCAAGTTTACCATCGAATACATGTCCAGATGCGACGCAGACGGGATAAGCCACCCGGAAGAGGGCGTCAACTACTACGTTTTGCATTTCCTGGAGCTCGACGACCTGGACGAGCCAATCACTATTCCGGAGCCCTCAGATGAACGAGTATTTTTCGACGATACAAGCAATGCAAGCCTTGTGAACGATTACGGAAGATTTCGTTATGTCTTTGACGATGAATCCACTGCCCGGAAAGTAGTCGGTCACGAACTCCAAATGCGTATCTATCCGCTCCAGTTTGTTCTTTCCGATGAAGAAGAAAGGGAATGGGACTCTTTTACTGAACAGTTCTAATTTGCAGAAAATGGAAGAATCTTGGGTGTTTTCAAGCCAGAACCTTGAAGATGGAATCCCCGACAAGGTTACCGTAAAGGATTTGCGGGATGCCCTAGATGAATACGCACGGGCAGACAAAGAGTGGAAGTACTTCAGCAAGTTGAGATACCTGTCTGTCAAGGAAGATGCGGGAGACCGTCTTTACAGGATGGCGAAGGCTATCTTGCAGAATAACGGATTCTACACCTATCGGGATGCGGTCATTGATTCGATGGACGGGGAAATATCTTCACCTAATCCGGAGGATTTCGAATGAGCATGGCTGTCATTTATGCCCGCGTTTCGTCGACCGGGGAGCGCCAAAGCACGGAGCGCCAGGTTGCGGACCTCACCAGGTACGCCGAGGCCTCCGGTATGGAGGTCGTTGCGGTCTACGAGGAGCAGGCCTCCGGAGCGAAGAGGGACCGCGAGCAGCTGGCCGGGTGCGTGGCGTTCCTGAAGGACGGGGGAGCGGACACCCTCCTGGTGTCGGAACTGTCACGCCTGGGCCGCAGTCTCCGGCAGGTACTGGAAATCATCGACGATCTCACCGAAAGGGGAGTGAACATCTACTTCCAGGACCACGGCATGAACACGCTCCGGAAGGACGGATCCAGGAATCCCGTGACGAAGATGCTCGTCTCGATGCTGGGGAGCTTCGCGGAGATGGAGCGTGAACAAATCGCTTACCGGCTGAACAGCGGTCGCCAGCTGGCCATCGAGAAGGGCGTGAAGATGGGGCGCAAGGTCGGTTACCGGCTATCCGAGAAGGAACTGCTGGCCAAGTATCCGAAGGTCGTCCGGAAGCTCAGGGAAGGCCTTTCCATACGTGAAACGGCGAAAATCTGCGAGGTCTCTCCATCGACCGTCCAGAAAATAAAGAATGTTTTGAAATAGGACTATTATACATGGAAGATGCTCACAGCAGTTTTCACGAAGATGTCTTAGCCCTTGAAATTGACACATCCCTGGAGAATCAGCTTCAGTCAACCTTTGACCGCATCCGGAACGATGGTGATGAATCAAAAAAAATCATGCTTGATTGCGACGTCTCCGTATCGACAGTTCAGAAAGTAAAACTCAGATTAAGCAGAACATCGACTTGACCTATTCATCATTAAGCTCCCATATTATTTCAGCATTGCCATTTCGGGCAATATTACAGATGGAACTCAACTTGATGTCGTCTTTCCTGAAGTTTGAAATCAAAGTCACCCTATATATGCCGTGTTCTTCGCAGAAGGACGATACGTTTTTGTTACATTCCTTATAATACTGGGCCAGGAAGTATAACGTGCTATCCGGGGTGCATTCAGCTATGTATTTGGGAATGCTGTTATTCATCTTGAGCACATCTTGCGCAATATTCCCTTTGAAACGGAAGGGCGGCTCGTCCACGATGGACGCAGAAGGGTTCTTGTCCCCTTTCTTGTGCAGCTCGACTCTACACCTGACACCGGCCGCTTTGAGTATCCGTATGATCTGGGATATGAACATATCATCCTGATAGTTGATGCCGTATGTCACACCTGCCGGAGTTAGGCCGGCACGTTCCGCCACATCCTTGATGGAAAATTCCTTCCCATAAATGATGTTCCGCACGAAAGCCATTCTCCTCATATTCGCCGCAGGCGTGCCCTTCTCTTCTTTCCAACGCTGGAGTTTCGCTTTTTCCGAGGCTTTCCGGTTTCTCTTGTATTCTTCTTGTTTTGAATTCATCACTCTGTCGTTCTTATTTAACTATGTTCACAAAGGTTATACCTAAATCTTGATTACCACATAGGATTGCGGTCCGGAATCGGCGTAGTCCTCCCCTCTCTTCCGCGTATTCCTCTCCATACGCAAACCGGCAACAGTAGAGCACTAGATTTCAAACTCCGGGAACGAGGAGCCGGTGAACTGCCGGTTGTCCCAGGTCTTGCGGAGCGACTTGACGAAGCTGAGGTCGGCCTCCCCCGTCCTGGGGATGTCCTTCCCTTCGGCGAGGAGGCGGGTCACGTCGATGAAGAGGTTCTCGATGCCGAGGTCACGGCCGCCTTTGAAGGCGGGGCTGTCGAAGTCCGGGAAGTCGAAGGTGTTCCTCAGGATGTCCGGCTTGTCGATCGTCATCATGCGGTCGGAATAGGACACCATGTCGGGGAGCATGCGGAATCCGAGTTTCTCCATCACCAGCTTGGCGAACTTGATTTCCCTCGCCCGCAGGTTCGCGAAGTTCACCTTCGTCCTGTTGAGGAAGATGCAGTAGCGGTCGTTGCCGCCTTCGAGGAGTTCCTTGACCATGTAGGTCGACTTGATGGTCATCGTCTCGTTCTCGAGGGGGATTACGGTCAGGTTGAGGAGATTGCAGTTCCGGATCTGGCTGTACTCCCCGCTTGTGAGGCTGCCGGGGAAGTCGCAGATGATGACGTCGTATCCCTTGAGCCTGTTCCGGATTGTCTCGTACCGCAACCAGACGGCATAGGGGAAGTCGAGATTGGTTTTCTTGTGTTCCTCGATTTCGGATAAAAGCGCCCGGACGATCGGCCAGGCGTTCTTCTCGTCGTAGGGTTTGATGTCTGGGTTGTCCTTGATGAGTCTTTCCCGTTCGAAGACTTCTTTTGCACGGTAGTCCGTGATGCGGTCGTTGAAGTCCGCGATGGCAACCTTGACGCCGTGCTTGTACTTGAGCCAGGAGGCATACATGATGGCGAAGGTGGACTTGCCCACCCCGCCTTTTTCGTTGAAGAATGTGATGGTTTTCATTATTTCTAGTAATTTAATATCTCATTTCCCGGCGGAGCCTCTCCACCTCGTCCTCCCAGATGTCGTCCCCGCGCCTTCCTGCCGTGGCGTTGGAGCGCCGGCTCCTCTCGGTGTTGACGTGCTTCGGGCGGGCGGAAGGCGAGAGCGGGCGCTGCACGTCCGGGGAGGCCGTAGTCTTGTCGCTGGTCCGGAGCGTCGTCCGCCGGGTCTTCGCCCGGTTCCGCTTCTCCACGTTCTCCTGGAACCGGTCCATGGTGATGGTCCACCCGCGGGCCTTGCACTCTTCCCTGAGCCAGGCGAGGTCGGATTTCGTCTCGCTCCCCTTCCAGATGCACTTCGTCGCCCGGTCGACGTAGGTGACGCCGAAGGGCTGCCCGTCCCGTGACCAGGAGACCACCACGTAGACGCCCTTCCTTTCCATTATGCGGCAGAACTCCTCGTAGGACGAGGATGCGTCCATGGCGGCGCGGGAAAGCTGCTCCAGGCGCCTTTTCTGGCTCTTCCGGGACGGCATCTCGGAGGCGGCTATCCTGTCCTTCATCTGGCGGAGCATGGGGATGCCCAGCTGGTCCTCGTTGATGGGAGGGGTGACGGGCTTCCCCGTGGCGTCCGCCCCGAAGAGGAGGACGCGCCCCTCGTCCCCGTCGTCCTCGAGCTCGACGAGGAGGTTGAACCGGCGGATCAACAGGGCCTGGATCTGCTCGAAGGTCGAGAAGTGCCAGGTCATCGTCTCCTCGTAGATCGTCCTCATCTGCTCCAGTACCGGGGTCTCGCTCCGCCTGCTGAAGGCGGGGACCCGGGCCTTGGAGTCCTTCTCCGGGTTCTCGTCCTTGGAAGGGGCGGGGGTTTCCCCGTCCTCCGGCTTTTCCGGTCCGTTCCCTTTCTGCCTCTTCACGCGGGCCGGGGTCTCCGGCATGATGAACGGCTCGTCCTTCCGGGCGGTGCGTTCCTTCTTTCTCTTCTTTTCGTTTTTGAGTGCCTCTGCCTCCATTTCGGATTCGTTGAGGACGAGCGCGAAGCCGTATTTCTTCGACAGCTCCCTAAGGAGGGTGCGGAGCTTGAGACGCTCGAAGGAGTCGTTGATCTTTTTCCCGTCGCGTCCGACCCTAGTGGATACGACATGGTAATGCTCCCTGGCGATGTCCGTGTGCTTGTAGAGCCGGTAGGGCTGATTGGCGTATCCCATGCCGCTCATGATGTCGTCGGTCAGCCTCACGGCTTCCTCCTCGGACAGCTCCCGGTCCGTTTCGGACGGGTTGATCGACATGTGGAAGGTGACGTTCTTGATGGTCTTGCCTTTCTTCTTCTTGATGTGTTCCCATTTCAGCTTGGCCATTTCCTCCGTGAGGGAGGACCCGACGGGGACGTTGCGCGTGGCGAGGACGTGCCCGTCCTCGATGGCTTCGAGCTCCGGGGCGCCCTTGTGGGGACGGATCCCCTCCGCGCCGTTCATCTTCTTTTCGTTGTAGTTGATGGCGGCGCTTATGTTCGGGTTCGGCGGCTGTATCTTGCAGATCATCGGACGGCGGCGTTCAGAAGTTCCTTGTCACGTCGGTGGCCTCGGAGGTGTCGGCGCATTTGGACATGGCGACGGGAAATCGGCATCATCGTCAGGCTGATGATGGCGTAGTATTGCAGTATGGCCGTTATGGACATGGTTACTTCGTTTTTTGATTTCGTTCAAGGGCCGTGAATCCTTCGGTCGCCTGGTAGACCATCACGTTCAGGTTGAGGTAAGGCTTGCCGTCTTCGTTGAAGCCGATCTTGGCGGGGAGTTTCCCTGTGAGGAATACCTGGTCTCCCTTCTCTTTTTTTTCGTATCCGGGTACGTAGCAGGTACACCAGTAATGGGTGAAATGCACCCGGCCGTAGATGTCCTCGCTCTTGCACGTGACCGTGAAGCGGGAGTATTTCTTCCCGTTCTTGTCCGTGCAGGACTCGGCCTTGGTCGCCAGCGTTCCGGATATGGTGATCTGTTCCATTCTCAGTCGGTGATGCGTCCCATCATGATTGCTTCCTTGCGGAGCTGCTCTGCCATGGCGTCCATTTCCTCCTGGCTGGACTTACCGTAAACGATTTCGGGCATGTGGTCGGAGGGAAGGTCGAAGTACTCCTTCAGGCCGAGTTCGTCCGCTATCATCCGGATTAGCCGGAGCATGGATTGGGTTTCCTTCGCGAGGGCGCTGTGCCATCTGTTGGTGGAGGATATCCATTTTTTTACATCTACGCCTTCCTCGCGGTAGAGCTGCTGCATGTCTTTGTTGTACCTGTAAAGGATATAGTCGTATTGATCTACGAGGTTAAGTACATGCTCCCTCAGGGTAATGGCGATTGTGCTCGGGTCTTTCGTTTTTATGGCCTGTTGAAGTCTATATTCCGGGTCCATTCCGAAGAGTTTGTTCTTGATGAACCCGGAAGTGTTTTCCCATCCTTCTTTGTTCATCATGTCCGCGAAAATGGCTTTCTCAGTAGAATTAAACCTCATTTTTACGAGGTTTTTATTTCGAATTTTTTCGTATTCTTTTTTGTTTGATTTTTGTTCACTCATGTTTTTTCTTGTTTTTAATATTCAGGCCCCTGCCAGGACGCACCGACTGCGGAGGTGCGGAATTCTCCCGGACTTTGGTTCGGGAGTGTCTTTTTTGTGGATATTTTTATCGAAAAAAATACCACAAAAAAGCAAGGTGCGGAGCGGGCGGGCGGTGTTACCGAACGCACGCAGCGGAGCGTTCCGCCGTGTTGGTGGTACCAACACACACCTTGTCATGGTGAAAATATGAGGTTTTTTAGACATCGTTTCTGCAAATTAAACATAATTTTAATTCAAAAACAAGTAAACGCAACATCTTTTTAGAAAACATTTCAAGCTTCATATGTTTGATTATGTTAAAATGTTCTTTTGTCGAGTTGTACCTATGTTGTTATGTACATATGTTATTTTGTTTAATTATACAAATGTACCTATGTAGTTATGTACGTTTGTATTTTTGTTTATATGTATAAATGTTGTAATGTACATTTGTACATTTGTATATATGTTGTTTTGTTTAAATGTATATTTAGACAAATGTTTATTTATACATATATCTATTTTTATTATCTTTGTAAAAAAATTATTCTTATGGATAAGCATAAAATGTCCCTGGATGAACTCGACAGAAGTTTGGAAGGAAATTTCAATGGGCCCGAAGTAGGAATTGAAACTCCGGATTTGTCTGGAACTACTGTTAAACCAGTTGAGGTGGAAAAGAAGAAACCCGGAAGGCCCAAAGGCTCCGTGTCGAAAATGAAGACCGTAACGGTTATTGAAGAAGAACTCGACACCAAATCAGTGGAGGAGGAGAATCCCCTTCATCAAATCCATTTCAATTATTCGACTGAAAAGTTTTTCTTGTTGAAGATGATCCTTTCCTATGAAAAGAAGAAGCTGAGTGCAGTTGTATCTTCTTTCCTTGATGAGTATATCAGTGAGCACGCGGATTCTCTCGATAAGGCTATTGAGTTATTGAAGAAACGTATTTAGTTTTTTGTGGGGTGCGCTTTGCGATGTTTTCCTTATCCTGAGACTATCTTATGTAAGGTACTCGTGAAGTATCATATCAGGTGTGGAGCTATTCCTGCGAACAACGGTTTACCAGAGCCTTGACTTCCAAGAACAAAGCTCCACACTTTTTTATGTAGTAAACCAAAGCTGGGTGGGTGGGGGTTGGTTATAGGGTATAAATATAATAGCCCGCGCTCGATGAGAGTGCGGGCTTTATGATGAAGGTTGTGCTATATTTGTGAAATATCAGTTCTTTGTTTTTTGATATCTTCGAGTGGCTACAGCCCTATGTTCTCTACGTAAGTAGATATTTGGTGACGGATGGCAATCCAAGTTGTTCTACGAGATTAGACCACTGGGTTACGGATGCTCTCTGTTGTATCATAGTTCGTCAAAACAGTTATCTTTGCAGAGGGAAAGAGACCGGCACCAGGAGGCCGACTGTCAGCAAGACAAATTCGTGGCCGCCCGTTGTTATTAAGGGCGCCCTTTCCGGATTGTCTATGTCAGGGATAACCATTCTCTTCGCGGACAAAGGAGACGCTGCTCGATGGCCGTGCTCAACGAAAACTAGGGAAGGCGGTTGCGGAGACGCGGCTGCCTTATTTGCTAATAACACGGAAATCATTATCTTTGCCACACATCATGCATTGAAGAGAAAAGCGAGTCTCTTTTTCTGCAAATTTGAATATGTTGTATTTATAGGCGGCTGCGGTGACGTATCCGCCTATTTTTCCTTATCTTTGCAGAAACATCCACCTCTTGCGTCGATGGCCGGGATGCATGAGGCGACAACCGAATCTGGAACTAGGCAGGGCTCTCGGGTTCTGCCTTTATATTTGAGATCTGGGTTCCAGGGAAGCAGATTCGGCCGGGTCCCGTCATTTCAGTATCGGGTCTCCGCAGTACTGCCTGCGGCCGCAGTCCTTGCACCGGAAGCCCGCCCAGACCGAGTCGAACTGGTTCATCGCTTCCTCTACGAGGGCCGGATCATCCGTGAGGATTCCCGCCTCGAAGTTGCGTGTCCGGGTGCCTTTCATGCCGATGCCCGCCCCCGTCAGGTTCGCAGATCCCACATAGGCCATCTCGCAGTCGAACACCAGTATCTTGAAATGGACCCGCGGGCAGAGCGCCCGCTCCAGGCCGGTGAACAGGACCGGATACCGGTCGAAGTCCTCCCGGAAATTGGGACCGGGTTCCTTGGCGTGGATAAGCCGGACCTCCCTCCCCTTCTTGATCAGGTCGGCGATGAGTCCCAGAAAGGGACGGTCCTCAACATAGAGGTCCTTGATGTCGGCGGTCCCGATCCAGAGGGTCCGCTTGACCTTGGCGGCCCGCATGAGAACCTCCTTGAAATGGGCTTCGTCGGCGATGTACTGTGTCATGATGCAAAGTTACCGTTTTTCCGCAAAGAAAAGGAGAGAAGGTGCCAGACTATGGCAATCGTATACCAATTTCCCATTACCCATGCGCCATTCTACGTTAGTCTGGCAAAGATAATTTCTAATCTGTTGACTCCAAAAACCTTTGTAATTACCTAACTTTCAATATTTTCAAAGAACTATTTTGAGTTTTTACCGGACACTAATGCCCCAGGATACTTTGCTATAGTTTCCCTCCAGAAGTCCCGTCCGTGGACATCAGGGACAATGATCAGCCGTTCGCTTTCTTCCATCGCTTCGATTATTGGGTGCAATAATATACTTCCATCCTGCCAAAAAGTTTCACTCCATCCATTTTAATAGTTCATGTGGGCTCAACTCCTCCGGGCGCACTTCCACGAAGGGATTCTCGACAGGAATAGTATATTCATCTTCAGTATGTTCTTCAAAGATCTTCTCCGAAATCAGTTCCTTCCCGTCCCAACGGATCTTATACCAATACGCGTCTCCCATATGGGCACACTGCCTGATGGCATATCCATTCCCGGCGTAGAACAAGGAATGCCCCGCTGTCACCGAAAAGAGTTCTTTTCACTAGGATGAACCATGATTACTTCAAAGACGTCGGTCCTTCCCATTTCCGCCATGTCAATGATCTGGCTCCGGATGATCTGATTCTGATACGGGTCTCCATTCATCGGCTCTTTGGCTATCCGGATACATCCGTCGAAATCCCCCAGTTCACGGTGTAGTTCCGCAACGAAAATGCGATCGGATTCATACATCCGGCAGAGTTCCTCAAGGACATACCGGTGGCGGTCACCTATCTCGGGAGAACAGGCCGGTGCCGGCCCTTCCTGTCTCCCTCCGAACATGTCATTGTAGGAAAAAAGCCATAGAAACAGGAGATCCGCCCTTCTCTCCTTCACTTCCGCTTGCGGATAAAGGGCTTGGAAGGCTTTATCCATTTCCTTGAAGGACAGGTCTCCAAAGCCGTTCGTGTACGCCTCTTCCTGGATCTCATACAGTCTTTTCTGCTCACTTTCCCCGCTTACGGCCGTTTTTTCCGCGTGCCCCGTCTGTTCCGGGAAAAGCCATCCGGCTTTCAACTCGCCCTTCAGTTCTCTGTAATTCAACGGATTCGAGTCGCTAAAAAAGAAAAACCCTCCGCAGTGAGGACATTGCTGCACAGGCGAAGGCGAATGCCACATCGGATAAAAGCGCTTCGAATCAGACCAGAGACTGGCCCCGAAAGTGTTTCCGGAAAGAAGCGATTCGATGTATTTGGATTTCCCGCAGTGCGGACAGGTCAGTTTGGTAGGTGCTCCGGGCATCATGATATCAAGTCGTTAAAGTGGTTGAACATTACTCTCCATTGAGCGGGTTCGTAACGCAGATCCGCTTCCTGTCGAAGGACAATCCAATTTCCCCTGTACGCCCATTCTTGTTCAGAGCCAGGCGGACTTCCAGAGGTTCGTCTCCCTCAGCGTTATAATCCGGGTAGAGCCCGTACAGGCCAGGCATGTCCAGGAGCAGGATCCTGTCAGCATGATCCTCTGCATAGGGGCAGTATCCGTCCAGGTCCCTTAGGACCGGGGCGGCGAACTTACGCCTCGTAATCCGGTCGACGAGGGTCAGGACGACGATGGTCACCCCATAGGATTCTGCCTGCAACTTGAAATAATGTAGGTTTTTCCGGCAGTGATGGGCAATCTGTTCCGACTCATATCCGGCCCAGCCCGGAATCGTCTCCTGGAGGCTGTCGACGAAAACGAGCTTCACTCCCTTTTCCTTCACGAGGTACTCCAGCCTCTTCTGGAGCTCGTTCATAAGGTATTCCTCCGGAAAGGCACGCGCCGAATCGTCCAGATAGAGTGGTGCCTTTGACAGCTTTTTCAAGGCCGCCTCCATCTGCTGCCAGTCTTCATTCTCCATCTTGTCATACCCATGGAGCTTTTCCATCGGGATTCCGGACTCCGACACGATCAGCCGGTCCGTCAGCTCTAAGACCGGGGTCTTATGGGACAGATAGGCTGTAGGGATACCGAACTCGACGGCGGCGTTACGGGCCATGCCGAGGGCAAGGGCAGTCTTGCAGGTACAAGGGCGCCCTCCGATGATGATGAGTTCACCGGGCATCCACCCGTTCGTAAGTCTGTCCAGCGAAGGGAAACCGGAAGGGATCCCCAGGTCAGGATGCTGGTCCCGCTCGGCCTGCTCGAGCGAACGGTTGATGGCGTCGCCTATGCTGACCGGAAAGTCAGAAGGCATGTGATTGGATTGGTTCTTCATGCTATTTGTTCTTATTGTTGATTGTCATGGTTTGGCCACAGGCGTGGGCGTCGTCCATGCAGTCACGGATGACCGCGTTGCCTGGCGGCCCTGCCGCTCAGTCTGTCCGTTCTATGATTCTGATGATTTCGCACTTGACGCTGCCGTCCCGGCCGAATTCCGTCATCCTGTCCCATAGTCCACATTCATGTTCATGGTACTCGACTCTCCGGACGGTGGCATCCCCTTTCTTCCGGGCGACAAGGCGTCCCTTCCCGTCGTACAGGGCAGAGCAGGCCGACCACTCCGTCCCGTCCCGGTCGAAGAGGCGACGGAACGTCGCCCTGAGGGAGCCGTCATCCCGGTATTCATATCTTTCCGAATGGTAGAGGGCACCGTCCGCATCCATATAGTCGGCCTCGACGAGGTGCCCGGCGTCGTCGTACCTGTCCGTCCGGAAGGAAGTCTTGACCGAACCGTCCTCTGACCGGACGGTCAGGCTCCTGTGGCAGGCGCGGCACCCCTCTTCCCATCCGAACCACTCGTCGGTCTCATATCCGGTCGGCATGAACTTCCAGTCTTCGAAAAACTGGTTCCAAAGCTTCACGACCCCGGGGTCGCCGTCCGCCGGTATCCAGCCGTGGACCTTGACAAGACCGATGCGCCGGGCATGGATCGGCCGGCCCCCGTCATCGTAGTCACAGGTCCAGACCTCGCGCTTCCCGGATGGTTCGTCCACGACCTTGCGCAGAAGACAGCCCACAGCATCGTACTCGTACTCGGTCAGGGACTTCTCCTCCCGTATCCTCACGGGCTTCATCAGGTCGTTCAAGTAGATGGTGCGGCAAGTACCCGCCGCAGCCAGGTCCCGGTCATTCCCGGAAACCGGTCCGGAGAATTCGTATTCAATTACACGTATAGGCTCATCCATGGCGCTTCTCCCTTATCATTTTCCCGATCATGTCGATGCAATCATCGGCATGGCATACCGCACGGTCTCGCCGCGAAGGCGCTTCGCCTCCAGCTGCAGGTTTATCCGGTCCAGCTGGGCCTCGCAGGCCGGGCAGGTGCCCCTCCGGCAGAAATCCGCATGCGGGCAGTCCTTCTCGGTGTACTCCAGTCCGTTCAGTTCGCAGACCATCCTCCGGATCTCCCTGAGGATGTCGCATTTCGTCCGTTTCATCGTATCCATTGCTATCTAGTCAAATTGAAGCCCGTCTCCGGACAGCCATATCCGATTGATCTCATCAGCCAGCCTGTCTCTCATTGCCCAGCCTTCATCCGGTTTCTGCGGATCTGTTACATGAGGAGCAACAATACTCCCGGGAAGGATGTCCATCGAATCCTTCAGCAAATGCCCGGGAACAACATACTCAAAGGACTCGATCCCGAATCCCATCGCCCGGATGATTCCCGCCGACTTCTCTACGTCCCCGTCGCTGTTCAGTCCCGGGATCCGGGGGATCCTCACCCGGACCGCCGAAGGGGCGACCTTCCGTTGGAGCAGTTCAAGGTTAGGAAGCACGCGTTCGTTCGTCTCGCCGGTGTATTCGAAATACCGTTCCGGATCCATATCCTTGATGTCGATGATCCAGTAATCCACTACTCCAATGAGGGCCTCTACATCCTCGCTGGGGACGTTCAGGGATGTCTCCACGGCAATGCTCCACTCCGGAGGGCAGATCTCCTGGAACCGATGGATAAAGGTCGTGCTGAGGAGCGGCTCGCCGCCGCCGAAGGTGATCCCTCCCCCGGATGAGCGGAAATAGATGTCGTCAATCTTTACCCGCGCAAGCAGCTCATCCGGTTCACACGGGTCTCCCGCCTTGAAGGAGCGGAGGCTACCGTTGATGCAGTAAGCGCAGTCAAGCCGACACCCGCAGAACGGGACCAGCGTTCGGATTCCCGGGCCGTCGGTTTCAATCCGGTGCCGGGAGATGCCGGCGACCCTTGCAACTATCGTTTTTCCCTTGTCCTCGTTCATGTGTAATCGTATCATTAAAAGACTTCTCCCTGCTCGAAATTCTCGAACGGATTATAACTGCCCACCGTCTCGTTGACCCGGTCCCAGGCGGACTCCCCGCTCCGGGGACGGTTCCCGGGAATCGCTTCCTGAGCGTATTCCGCCAGGGACGCTCCCGCTTCCGCAAACTTCACGGTGTCTCCGTTGAAGCGCAGGTTGATGACGCCCATATCGCCGGAGCGATTTTTGGCGATGACAAGTTCCGCCATATCCTCCGGACCGTCTGACAGTCCCAGCAGCACAGGGCGGTGGATGAAAAGGACCATGTCGGCATCCTGCTCGATGGAGCCGGAGTCCTTGAGGTCGCTGAGGACCGGACGCCCGTTGACCGTCCCCTGGCGTCCCATCAGGTTGCGGTTGAGCTGCGCGAGGGCGATGATGGGGATCTTCAGCTCCTTCGCCGTCTCCTTGAGCTGGCGGGAGATCTCCCCGATCTCCTGCGCCCGATACTGGGACTCATGCCCCGAGGCGTGCATCAGCTGGAGATAGTCCACGAAGGCGATCCTGATATCCTTCTCGACCTTCATCCGCTTGATCTTCGAGGTGAACTCCGAGATCGTGAGCCCCGGGGTCTCGTCGATGTACAGCGGCGCCTTGGCCGCCCTGGAGAGGCCCTTCTCCAACTCTCCCCACTCCTCATCCCTCATTTTCGTCCGGCCCTTCCGCTTGTCCGAAGACAGCCCGGTCTCCGTCGCGATGAGACGGTCGGCAAGCTCAACGGACGTCATCTCCAGGGTGAAGAATGCCGTCGGGATCCCCGCATCGACGGCGGCGCTCTTGGCCATGTTCAGGGCGATGGCCGTCTTCCCGTGGCCGGGCCGCGCTCCGATGACGACAAGGTTCCCCTCCTGCCAGCCCATGGTGATCTTGTCAAGCGACGGGAAACCCGAAGGGACACCCGTCAAGCCAGTCGACCGCTGCGAGCGCTGTATACGCTCTAGTGCCAGGTTCAGCGCCCCGCTGAGTTCCATATAGGCACTCCTCATGTTCCCCTGTACGGCGTTGTAGACCTCGGTCTGGGACTCCTCGATGAGCTTGTCCACATCGCAGGTCTCGTCGAAGGCCTTTCTCAGGATTCCGTATCCGGCGGCAATCAGGTCCCGCTGGATAGTCTTCTGCTGGAGTATCCGGATGTAATACTCGACATTCGCGGCCGCCCCGATATTGGCCGTCAGCGAGGCAATCCGCGCCGAGCCTCCTACCTCCTCGAGTACTCCGGCCTCCCGAAGCTGCTCCGTCACCGTCATGATGTCAATCGCGGTCCGTCCGTTGAAGAGGCCGACGATCGCCTTGAAGATGAGACGGAGCTTCGTGTCATAGAAACTCCTTTCACTGAGGGCTTCCACGGCCATGTAGACGCATTCGCTTTCAACCATCATCGCACCGATGACGGCCTCTTCCAGCTCGGGGGCATGGGGCGGCCGGTTGCCGGTCTCGGCGGCCGCCAAAGCGACCGGAGCGGTGTCCGGTCTCTTCCTTGTCTTGTATTCTCTTGCCATAATCTGTTGTTGTTTTTCCGCCTCAAATATAAGTGGTGAAACAGCCCAAATAAAGCAATGTTCAAAAGTATCGGATAACTATTTTATAGATTGATATTCAATATTTTATATGTTAATAACTTTTTCCCTGGCGTTGTTGAAATGTTCATATCCTGAAGATGTCGTTCCAGGGTGTCCGGGACCAGTCTCCCCTCCCGGCCACCTTCTTCGCCGCCCGGAGGAGGACCGCCAGCAGATAGACGGTCGCCGGCTGGACGAGGAACCGGAGAAGGTCCGTACAGGGAAACCAATGCCGGTACAGGCAAGCCACGAATGCTATGACGAAGGAAGCGCAGGAGACAACCCTGAACCATTCCCGGCCTCCCAGCCACCGGCCTTCCTTCGAGAAGGAGAACCGGACGGCGAACCACAGGGCGACAAGCAGCATCAGGGGTTCCGTCGTGTTCATCAGTGAGACGAGGAGGCGCTCCATGTCCTTGAACTGGGGCATGAAGGCGGACGTCGACTGGAGCCTTCCCCGTACGAGTGCGACGGCGGTGTAGCAGAACGCCGACACGAGAAGGAGGATAAGGTCCGGCCATCCGCGTCTGTTCCCGTCCCCCTCGAGGGCGTCCGGAGGGACCAGGAAGCCCGCTCCGAACACGGAGAGATACAGGTACGGAAGCGACCGGTAGGTGATCCATACGCCATGACGGTATAGGTACAGGCAGAACAGCGCCAAGGCGAGGACCGGCAGCTGTACCAACCACCGCGGCGTGGGCCACCTCCGCCGGAGAAGCATGCCCGCCCAGAGGAAAAGCGCTCCCCAGCAAAGGCCGAGCATGTAGCCGAAACCGGGGACCGCCGGAAGGCTTTCATAAGGGAGGACCCGGTTCAGGAGATGGTTGATGACCAGAAGGGTGCAGGCCGTCCCGCACATCAGGAAGGATGCGTTCTTGAAGGATGTCGATAGCTGTCTCATAGCAGGCCCTTGTCCATGATTCCCCTGACGATGTCGCCGAACGCGAGGGTCGGCAGCGCATACCGGGGAGAGTCCTTGAAATAGAGTGTCACGCACATGGCGTATCTGGGGTTGTCCGACGGGAAGAACCCCGCGAAGGAGCACGTCCGGACTTCACCATTCCCGTCTATGCTCCCGTATCCCGGGACCGATCCCTTATCAAGGAGACCGATTCCGGTCTTCCCGGAGACGGGGACCGGGCAGTCCTTCAGAAGCCGGCCGGTACCCTCCGTCACGTTCTCCCGGAGAAGGGCGGCGATCTCGTTTGCCACCTCCTCCGAGCATATCCTTCTCTTCGGGAGGTACCGGTGAGGGGGCCGGACCCCGCCGTTGGCGATGCTCCCGTAGAACCGGAGAATCTGCTCCTGGGAAAGGATGATCCCGGATCCGTCACAGATGGAGGCGATACTTCCTCTGATGGGCTCCCGGTAGTAATATGGCGGGACATAGTAGCCGTCCGACGTTCCGAAATAGCGGTCGAGATTGTCCATGAAGCCGCGGTACTCCGACCAGGGGCCCCTGTCCGTATCGTCGAGCACATAACGGTCCGTCACGTACCGGTAGGAGTTCAGGAACCCCTCCCGGACGCTGATGCTATCCTTCCCGGTCATCCTCTCGTAATCGACGATATGGGAATCGGGCGTCTGGTCCTCCGCCCCCCGGGCAAGCTCCGGCAGGATTCCCCGGCGGGTGGGCAGCGTCTTATGCAGGGATACCGCTCCCCTGTCCAGGTAGTAGGCCAGCGTCGCGGCCTGCATGATGGCGCCCGGGACGACGGGCGCCCTGTCGGCATAGTACCAGCAGTCCTCCCAGCCGGCCCCGTCTTCCTGCCTGACCAGGTAGACGCTGAGGGGTCTGCGGCCGAATCCCACCTCCGAGATGCTGACCTCTCCGCAGACGGCCGATGCCGCCGTATCGAGGCACGGCCGCAGCGATGCCGTGATGAGGCCTTTCATCCGGGCATCCATCTCCTCCCGGCGTCCATCCGTCCCGGACGGGATGGCGGCGACGGTACAATAGGCCGTCACAAGAAGAGCGACCGCGAGGACGCGGATCCAGGCGGAACGCCTGGCTTTGGTTGATGATGTGTCCATTGGCATATTTTTCCTTGATATCTCAATCTTGTAGGGACGGGTCCCCCGTATCCGGGATACCGCCGTTCGTCTTCTCTGGTTCCATTCCATAGAAATCCAGATGAATCTCCCGGGCTTCGACTTTCGGGAAATCCATCATCTTCATCATCCTTTCGTAAAAGGTCTCCATCTTGACAGTGTCCTCGGTTCTCCAGAAATTGACTGACGGCTGATACTGAACCGCATGATAACGGAAAGTGTCGTCCGCCCACTCGACCAGGCAGAAGAGCCCGGACAGGGAGGTAAAGATGACGCAAGCAGGTATCAATATCCCATAGTAGAATCTTCGGAAACCGCTCTTCCAGCTACCCCATTTGGATCCTTGCGATGTATCCTCGTAGGTATGGGTCCGGCTGCCGGCACCCCACGCCCTGCCACGGTCAAAACTGCTGTCTGTCCGCGCGGACGCTCCCGAAGAGTCGTATGAACGACCGGACCAAGTGCTGTTCCGAGCAGGCCTTGACGGCCCGTAAGTGGGCTGTCCGGAAGGACGGGGACGGGGAGAACCGGCGGACGAGGCCGTCACAACGGAATGGAAATAGTCATACGCACTGCGGGTCTCGCGATCCGACAGCACGGCATAAGCCTCACCGATCTCCTTGAAACGGGCCTCGGCATAGGCCACCCGTTCCCGGGACTCCCCGGCATGCCGATCCGGATGCCAGAGGAGGGCGAGCCTCAGGTAGGCCCGCCGGATCTCCTGCGCCGTTGCCGATGGCCAGACGCCCAGGACGGCGTAATAGTCTTTGCTATAGTCAGTCATGCTCCACAAAGACCGTTTCAATGGTCGACGGGGTGTTCTTCCTTCAATAGCTCCCTCCGCTCCTCCTCCGTCAGCCTCGGGTGGCAGGCTCCTATCCTGACCAGATTCCGGAAGGATTCCGATTCCTCATGCAGGGCATAATTTATCGCCTGCCCGTATTCCTCCCGCAGGACGGATAGGATCCCTTCCTGGTCGAGCTGCCCGGCGTCACCTTCTGCCGGAAGGAACCGGACTGAGTCACCGAGGAGCGTCCGGATGGGGATGAAGAACGAGAGGCCGCCGTTGAAACGCTCCGGGATGGGGCTGACCTCCCTGGCCCTGGCGACGACTGCGTCCAGCCATTCCTTCGTATAGTATCCCTCGGCAGGATCGAAATAATGTGTCAGGATACCCATGCGCTTCCCCAGCCATCCCCGCATCCCCCTCGGGGCGACGAACTCCACGGAACCCGTGTAGGGGGCAGAGTGCCAGGTCAGGGCTTCGGCCGGGGTGTCCCTGACAAACTCGAACAGACAGTTGATTTCGTTATCCATGCTTTCTTCTTTTTGAAAACGGCCGGCCCGCCACCTGCCTTTCACGCCTCACAGAAGGCGGGCCTTGGTGCCGTTAGGTTATCATGACTGGACGTCCTTCTTGTTGAAGAACTGATACTCCTCCTTCCTGAGCCACTCACTGATCTTGTCGTAAGGGATTCCCTTTTCCGCCTCGCCATCCTCCTCGTCACTGACACATATCTTGCAGGCGATGGCGAACGATTCGACGGCATCGTCGAGTTCACGGACGTACTGGAGAAACGCTTCCCTGAACGACAGGTAGCGATCCTCCCTGAGGCAGAGTCGGAAGATCAGGTTCCCATCCTCCTGGATCGCGGCCTTGACAAGGTGGTACTTGTCGTTCACGGCGTTCATCGCCGAGAAGAGGGTGTTCGGCGAGAAGAATTTCGGGAGGTAGAGCGTGGGATCCACTTCCCGTTCGAAGAACAGTTCGGGCAGTCGTGCGCATTGCAGGTAGTACCAGTCACGCCCCTGGCGGAAACGGAACTGCGCCGTCCCTGTCGCCTTGTATTCGACCTCGAGGCAGCGGAAGGCGAGCTGGACCGTGGAGAGGGAAAGATGCCAGTAATCGAGACTCATGACAGGATCTTGTTTTCGGTTTGCGCTGACGGGATGACGGGCCGGGCCGCAAGGGCAGCCTCCCGCTTCTCGTCCACCAGGCGGTGGTATTCCTCATTCATCTTCCGCTGGCCGTCTTCAAGGATGTGCATGTAGTTTGCCAGGTTCGCCCGGAAGCTCTCGTAGTTCCGGTCCTGCGCTGCGACGAAGAAGCTCAATGTCCTGCCCTCATCCAGGAAGGTGGCCTTCACCATGATGAGTTCATCGGACATCAAGTGGGCGGCATCCCGGAGAAGGTCCATTTCCCAGTCCTTGGGGTCGACATTGTAACTCTTGAGGAGGAAGATTAGGGGCAGACGCCCGGCATCGATATAGAAGATTTCACCCTGGGCCTTGAACCGAACGCCGTCCTCCTCTGTCTCGGGGAAGAACCCTTCCATCCTGATGGCGTCGGCGATCTTCTCCACGGTCAGCGGTTCCGGACCGTTCGACGGACCGGCTTCGGGCTTTACCGACCCGTGTTTCAGGAGCTCCATGTTGGCCGCCCGCTGCCACTTCAGGTCTTCTGAGAGCTTGCGGTTCTCTTCTCGGCGGTTCCACAGGAGGACACCGAAAACCGCCGCGATGATGAGGCTGATGATTGCTGCTATTTCCATGTTCTTGTTCTATTTCTGGTGTTGGTTGTCAATGTTAATGGTTTTGTCCTTCCAGACACGGGCCCGTCGGCAGGGCATGGCAAGCGACCGGGCTGACCGGATAAGCCCCTCGTCCGAATGGTCCAGGACATCATATTTTGAGGCGTGAATACTTCAATGACGTATCAATCACCTCATATATGAACAGCTGGCGCTGCTCGCGCATGATGGCCCAGGGTTCCGTGCCCACAACATCCTCGATGCGTCCGAGGAAAGAACGGAGCGTAGCGAGGTCCGACTCCAGTCTTTCGAGGAAGTTGTCTTTGTCCAGATCATCATCCATGGTGGCACGGAAGGACCAGGAGCCGTCCTCCCATTCGATCACTTCGACGGGCTCTCCTCCATCCTTGGCATGCTCCACCGCCTCTAGGAGCGACTCCCTGGTTACGCCTCGGAAGAGACGTTTCATTTCCAGGAAGAACTCATCTCCGATGAACCGGTGCGTACCGAACATCACGATCTCGTTCTCATGAACAATGAGCATCGGGGAACGTAAGAACCCGATCGTATGGATGGATTCCGTCTGATATCCAGCCTCCTCAAGTAGGCGCTTCGCATCATAGAAGCCGATAGGTTCGCCCGGTTCAACCCGTTTGAAATGCGTGCAGTCGTCCGGAATGAAACTGTAGTCCTTGCAATCGATGCAGTACAGGATGACGGACAGGCGGTCAACCAGTTCTTGGAGCATTTCCCCTTCACAGTCGTCATCGAACTCCGAGGCGTAGTAGGTCTCGACTAGGACAGGTTCCCCGTCACACTTCAGTTCGAAGGATGCCTCCGGATGGTCTGCCTGCTCGGCGCGGACCGTCAGGGAGAAACCGTCGGGAAGGTCGGCATGCTCTTCACACCGCCCCTTCTTTTCCTCCAGGACAAGTACAACTGTTGAATCACGTCTGAGACGCCCGATGGTATGGGCGCGATTCTCCTCCCGCGTGAAATGGCTGTCCGGCAGCACAGGGTGCGTCAGGATGTCCTCGCGGGAGTAGCTGTCACCTTTTTTGCGGACGATGGTGACCTTGTCCGGGTAAAAAAGAATCTGCATAGCTATAGCGTTATTGAATGACGGATTCTCCCTGACGGTCAGATGGCATCCGTATTCTCGGGTGCTACGGTCAGGTTCTCCGGCCTGAGCCACGCTTCATCCGGCATGGCAATCAGCCGCGCATTCTGGTAGGCTCCCATGATCGGCAGGATCGTCTCGGGAACGTAGATGCCGTCCTCGGGGGTGAGGACCAGCGCGAAGTCCGGCGTCTTGTTGTACCGCGCGCTCAGGTAGATCGGCATCAGCAGCTGGATCCTGTCCTGTTGGGGACGGTACATCGGAGCGATATACTTGAAGTTCCTCTTGGCCATGCGGACGGCCATGCGGATCGCCTTCTCAAGATCCTGCGCGACATCCTCGGCAGCTTTCTCCTGATAAGCCTTGGGGAAACGAGACCGGTTGTCCTGGATGATGTGGTCCAGGTGGTCGAAGCTGTCGTCGATCTTCCACGAGGACTGGAAGATGACTTCGTTCACGTCCTCGAAGAAAGACGCGGGGGACGGCTCTGCATCATCGGGGAACCCCAGCTGGCGCCGGCCCCGGATGCCGTCCGTGGACATCCTCGGATTCTCGTAGTACTCCTCCCCGTTCGCCTTGCGGCGCACGTCCGTCAGGATCAGGATGTCGTTCCCGAACGTGTCCGGCAGATTCGTGTTGAACAGGATGTGCGTTCCGTCGGAACTATAGACGATCTTTCGGGCCTTTCCGGCCGCGGCTTCCTTTTGGAGCTTGACGATCGTGTTCTCCAGATAGGAGCGGAGGATGGGGAACTGCTCCTGCCCCGCAACCGGCCCGAAACTCCACGGCTCGGGGATGGCCCGGGATGCGATGCTTGCAAGGAACTCGCGGCGTTGCTCTTTGGTCGTGAAGACGATGGGGCCTATCTTGGGCATGGCCAGCTGGGACATCTCCTTCCGGAGGCTGCGGTAGGTGCCCCAGACGACTCCCTCCCAGGATGCGAACTTGGCGTTCTTGACGAACATCCCGTAGATATCCTCCCCGGACGCGGTCCTATATGCGGTGTGGATCACCTTGAACGCGCGGAAGGACTCCTCTATCGGGTTTCCGCGATAACGGTCATGGCCCTTGTTATCCCAATAGACGGGTTCGATGCCATCCACATGGCTGTCAAGCTGCTGACGGGAGAGGGATATGCCGGTCCCTTCGAGCAGATGATTGAACTGGTTGACCTGTCCGGCGAAATCCTTGATGTAGCCGAACTTGGCGATGCCCCATTTGGAGGCATCCTTCATGGAGAAAGTCTTTTTCATGTTCTCTTTCATACCTGTTTTGTTTTACGTTGTCACCGTTTCATTTCTTGTCTTCCCCATCGTCCCCGGGGAGCCCCAGCGGAGCCCGCGAGGACAAAAAAAAGGCACACTTATCGCTATACATCAAAGTATATCGTAATAAGTGTGCCTATATGACATCGCAACGGAAGCTCTTCGCGTCCTTGGCCCTTTGCTCCTGCGCGGTGCGCGTCATTGGTACTGTTTGCAAAGTTATCATTTTCTCCTTTGAAAACAAATATCCGACACACTATTTTCCCGATACCCTCAGGCGCAGTACCGGAACCCCTCAGGAACCAGGCCGTAAATCTTCTTCATGGATCCCGTCATCCGCTGCCGCATCATCTGGCGGTCGCCGTTGCCTCTACCTCCGGAATGGGTCTGCCAGTACTTCTGGCATATGCGTTTCTCCATGATGCGGCGCACCTTGCGGACGGTCGCGTTGCTCTCGATCCGGATATCCACGTCACCGAGTTTCCGACCATCCAGGAAGGATAGTTTCTCCCCGGACAGGGTGCGGCTCTGCTTCCATACATGCTTTCTCTCTTCGTAGTTGTACCTGCTGTTTCTCATGTCGTCTTGTGTTCTTAGTTTCAGTGTCGATATGTAATACAGTAATCTCCGGAAAATCTTACATCCGTTTGCCTTTATTTCAAGCCGGCCTGTCACATCAGCACGGCATTGCCAGCTTGAGGTTGTTGACGAAACGTCTGTATGCGCTCCACTCAACGGTCTTTTCCGCCTGCGCGGCAAGGACGGCCTTTAGGAAATCCTCCTCGGACACCTCTTCCGAGAAGAGTGCCTCGACAAGGGTGTTCCCCTCCTCCTCCGCCGCTTCGGCCTGGGCCTCCCCGCTCCCGCGCAACATCCAGCGGAGGGCGGCGTGGAAGGACGCATAGGCCGGGTTCTCGGCGATGAGCTGCCGCATGAGCCCCGCGCCGGGATCACCATACTGGGTCTCGTTCAGGATGGCCAGCCGGTAGCGAACCTTCCTGAACGTCTCGGCGTCGAGTCCGCGTTCGAGGAGTGCGTCGTAGAGTCGGATCATCTCCTGGTAGACGGTCTCCACTTCATCCCAGGCCTCCCGGTCCTCCTTGCAGCGGGAGAGCAAGTATAGCGCGTTCACATCCGAGGAGATGGCGGTCCGCATACCCTCCAGGAGCGCCTCCGCCTCCGCCGCACGGCCGCCATAATAGAGCCCGGCGGCGTTAAGCACGCAGGACCGGTAGCTGCCGTCGGGAACAGCCGTCCACGGCGTGCCGAAGAGACAACGGTCGTCGGCGACCATCGCAAGGCAGCGAGTCATCAGGTCATACGCCGACGCGACGTCCCCCGCCTCCGCCGCCTCCGCGGCCATCCCGAAGAGCATCGACGCGGCTGCGTCGTAGTCCCGGGTCCGCACGAAGGAGCCCACAGCCTCACCGATCTCCAGCTCGCGGCGGATCGTCCGTTCGTCGTTGACGTCTGAGGAGAAGGCAATGACATCATGGGACACCAGCACCGAAGCGGGGGTCATCGGACGCATAAGCTCGAGCCCCTCGAGCGAGCGGGCCCGGCTGAGCGCCACGTATGCCTGCCCGTTGCAGAAAGCGCTGCGTCCGAAGTCCACCGCGACGCGGTCGAAGGTCAGGGACTGGCTCTTGTGAATCGTGATGGCCCAAGCCAAGCGAAGGGGGTACTGGGTCACGCCGCCCACGACCTTCTTGTTGCAGGAACGCGTCGCCTTGTCATACTCGTACTCGACGGACTCCCACTTGACCTTTCCGACCTCGTAGACGGAACCGTCCTCGACCTTTACCCGGATGCAGTCGTCCTTGAGGGAATCGACCACGCCGAGGGTGCCGTTCACCCAGTAGCCGAAGCTGTTGTTGCGGGTGAACATCACCTGCGCACCCTCCTTGAGGACGAGTTTGTCCTCGGCGACGTCGGCGCCCGGCGTCACCTTGCTCATCTGCCCCTCGTACTCGGCATCGAAGATGACCGGGGCGGACTCGAGGGCAGCCAGCCGGGACTCGTTGATGAGCATGGCTTCCTTCCGGGTCGCAGTGAGGACGATATGGATCTTGTCGCTTCCCTCCCCGGACACCTGGACACGGCTGTTGATCCGCACCAGGTCACGCATCGTCATGCTGCCGGTACGGACATGCTCAAGGATCTCGATGAAGGTGGGATCGGTCTGACGGTAGATCTTGCGGAATTCGATCTTCGGAAGCCCCATCCGCTCGATAGCAGCCGCCTTGTAGAAGTAGTACGGACCTGCGCCGTAACTCTCATAGAGGATGGTTCGATCCTCGCGTGTGACGACCGGCTCGAGCTGGAACATATCCCCCACGAAAACCATCTGGACACCGCCGAAGGGGGCGGAGCTGCGGCGGTACTGGCGGAGGGTACGGTCCATCGCATCAATGACGTCGCATCGCACCATCGAGACCTCGTCCACGATGATCGTGTCGATGTGCCGCACGAGCGAGACCTTGTCCCCGTTCAGGACGCCGATGTCCCACGGGCCAAGCACGCCCAAGGGAAGGCCGAAGAAGGAGTGAATGGTCTTGCCGCCCGCGTTCACCGCCGCGACGCCCGTCGGCGCGACGACGATGAAGTTCTTGTCGACCGCCTCCTGGACCGACTTGAGGAACGTGGTCTTTCCCGTCCCGGCGCGGCCGGTCAGGAAGAAGGAGTTGTTGGTCTTCGCGATCATGTCGAGGGCGAGCTGCTGCTCGTGGTTGGTGCTGTCGAACTGAGCTTTCATGTTATCGGTTTTTTTATCGATTCGGTCGCCTTCATTGTAACGCCGGATGACGTTTTCTTTACATCGGGACGGGAGGAAACCTATCCTGCGATGGAGAGACCGCCTCCGGACTTGCCCTGGGCTCCGATCCTCTCGGTGACCAGCAGGGTCTCCCCCACCATAGCCGACGCGACCTGCCGGGCCTGCTCCTGCGAGGGGCGCGGGAGGCCGAGGACGACGCACTGGTCCTGGATGTAGGAGGTCAGCAGGGTCTCCGCCACCTGCCTGCCGGTCGCTTCAGACCAGTAAGCGCCCTGGTACATCGGGAAGGACATCTCGGCGAGGAGTTTGGTCCTGCCTTGGCCGTCTCCGCCGTAAATCTTCACCCCGTTCAGGAAGCGATAACAATATCCGTTAGCCAGGTTATACACGACGGCGATCTTGTCGGAGACACGCGCCCCCTGGTAGTAGGCCGCCCTATCGGTCACATAGGCGGGGGTCTGGAACATCCTGTCGAACTCATCGTAGGTGTAGTTCTTCATCAGGGTGGGGAGCGCGGCATTGACGCTGGTGAGGATCATGGAGTTTTCCATAGCTTTCTTGGTTAACGGTTAAAGGATATCGTTGTAGTATTCGCCGGTGAAGTCCATGCAGACCCCCTTCTTCCGGCAGTACTGGGCGAGGATGCGGCGGACACCCCGGCGGTCCAAGTCGGTCACCTTGCGCGTGATGAGGTCGGCGAGAATACGGTCGATCTCCGAGGACACCTCAGCCTCGCCCATACCACCGGGGTTACCGCTCTCGAGGACGTATTCCTTCAGGGAGGCGGCGACCACGGGCAGTACGTCCTCTTTGCGGTAGTGTGTGCTCTGCGGCCAGTCGTGGCTGCAGATGACGCGGAACCCCTCGCCGTCATACACCATCGCGCGGACCTTGTTGATGAACTCCCAGGAGTGGAAGTGTCCGAGGGTCATCTCCAGGAGTAGCTGGTCGCTGACCCCGACATAGGTCAGGGACCGGTTGCCGGAGGCGGCCTGGTACTGGTCCACCAAGTACATCCCCTTGCCCTCGTCCCAGGTGGGGATGTCGAGGGCCTTCTCCCCGAACCGGGGGAACAGGCGGTCCATCGGAAGGACCAGCTCGGTATTTCTGCTTGCGATCTTCATCAGTTGTCAAGTGTTTGATAGGTTTGTACTATCCATCGATGTATGAATCCAGGAATGGTGACGGTACCTATTTCCGTCCCCCTTTCCCGGGCTTGCAGTCGAACCAGGCGGACCGCTTGCCCTTCCTGGTCCCGATGGAGCCGCCTCCTTTCACCTCGTACCCTCTCCTGGTTGTCAGGTCGATGATGGTTATCACCGTGACCGCGATGATTCCCAATCTGGCTGTATTGCCGTTTCTCATGTGGTTTCCGTTGTTGTGGTTCATGTAGTGCTTGTTTTTCATAATCCTGTGCGTTTTGGTTATTCAGTTTCTTTTCCTTTCAGGGGCAAAGGTCGGGACATTTGGCGAACTGTTGGTTCGTTTTGTAAGTCCTCACTAATTACATTCCATCATCCGCGCACGTTCTCCGCCGCGTGCAACCGTGTTACACGAAATGCCTTTGTTTCTTACAAAGGATTATGAACTTTTTGAATGTTTCGTTCTTTACGAACTCATTTGATGCTTTGAATCGCTTCGCTTCACCGAGATGAAGCAGGTAGGCCAACCGGAAAGGATCGTTGCCGGAATCTTCCAGAACTGGGAGGGATAGAAGAACGATATGCTTCGTCGGAAAGAAGGGCTACACCTAACTGTTTAGGAGCGGGCAATAGCAAAGCGCACAACCTGTCCGGTTGTGCGTTTCATTTATCCGTCGCCAATCATTGGTTGTCTCTTCCCTCTCAAATGAGGGCTTTTACAACCTACTACATTATATGCACAATCAGATACAGTTGCCTCTTCCCTCTCAAATGAGGGCTTTTACAACTGTCCGGATGATAGCGAGTTTCACCGAGTTGTTGTCTCTTCCCTCTAAAATGAGGGCTTTTACAACCAAAAAGGACGACGGTAAGTTAGAAATCAGTTGTCTCTTTCCTCTCAAATGAGGGCTTTTACAACGACGAAAATGAACCATATTGGAACAAATAGGTTGTCTCTTCCCTCTCAAATGAAGGCTTTTACAACTGAGTGTGGCTGTTCCTTCATAGTCGATAAGTTGTCTCTTCCCTCTCAAATGAGGGCTTTTACAACCTTTCATCAAAATCAACTTGACTATCAGTAGGATACAACCTGTTTAAGTGCAAAAAAACAATCATACTGACAACAATTTCATTTGACTTCTCAAATATAATGACAATATACCATACTCGCAAATACTGCCACACTGGAAGTACCATCAGTTCGCCGTTTCTTTTGGAGGTACATCCTGTCTGTAGAATTGTTATATTTGCAGGCAAACCGTTTTTGAAATGACACTGAAATACAAGGAACCTTCTAGTCTCAAGCCCGTCCTGGGCGCATATGCCGCAATGGCAAGGAACAATGCTTTCCTAACCGTGATGGATATCATGGACCAGATTCATGTCAGACAGAAAGAGCTCTTCGACCGTAACGGAAAGAAAGCCGACCCCGAGTCAAGCATCTGGATGCTGGATCTGTTTCCAAGGAACGGCCGTCTTCTTCCGGAGCAGGAGGCGAGGGCGTCAAGGCTCCTGCGTTCCCACTTCCCGTTCCTGGACCTAACCGCCGACCTAAGGGACACGGAGGACGGACAAGGCTCCGTCATCAAGGGGAACTGCTCCTATGAGGATCTGTGCGGAGCCTTCCTCGCGATAATCGAGGTGCTTACGCACCTGCGCGACGTGAACCTCCATTATAAGATAAATGATGAGAAGGTCTCTGACTTCTATTTCCGACGCGCCGAAGTTCAATCTGGATTAATACTCCGGGACATCCTGAAGGCTGCCCCCAGGAAGATAAAGGACCGCTTCAGAGGAACTGACCTCCTGGACGAAGACTCCATGCGTTTTTTCCTGAACGACAACTACATCCGACAGGGAAAGAAGTACACATTCAACCACCGGTGGGAGTTCAACCCACAGCGGAGACCGCTGCCTTCAGAAGGACGCGTTCTGAAAGGCGGCCAGCCTGTCATTGACAAGTTCACCGGGAAACCCCGTTCGTTTGAGAGGCTTTCAGCATTCGGTGAGATTCTGCTGATAGCCCTCTTCACGGAAAAGCGCTACATCCCCGACTTCCTCCGTGACTGCGGTTTCGACGAGAACTTCGAGTCCTCCGCTCCCGACGGGAAGATGTCACGTCAGAGAATCGCTCGTGAAATCATCTCTGCCTATAGCATCCGGCTCCCTGAGCGGAAGTTGGATATCGAGGCCGGAGCTACACAGATCATGCTCGACATGCTCAACGAGCTTTCCCGCTGCCCTTCGGAGTTGTATGACGTCCTCCCAGAAAACGAGAAACGGGCTTTCGATATCACGGGCAGCGACGGTTCCCCGGTCCTGATGAAACGCTACTCCGACAGGTATGTTCCGCAGGTACTGAAGTATTTCGACACAACGGAGGCTTTCAAGACACTCCGGTTCCAGGTCAATACCGGCCAGCTTCGCTATGAGTTCCATGGCTTGAAAGAATACATGGACGGCGTCGGGCGCATCCGCATTGTCCAAGAAGGAATCAACGGATTCGGAAGGATCCAAGAGATGGAGGCCATGCGGACCGGAAGCGATTCGTACCTCGGGTTCCCTCTGCTTGAGACGGATGAGGATGGTAAAATGACGGACATGCCCTACATCACGGACTCCGCAGCAAGGTACGTCCTGAACGGGGACCTCATCGGCCTGTCCGTAAACGGCGACTCCCTCCCTGTCATCGAGACGGTCACGGCCGGAGCTGATACGCGGTACAAGGTGCGGAACCGCCAGCCCGACTGCTGGCTCAGCCGGTTCGAGTTGCCGGCTCTCGCCTTCTACTCCTATCTTTCCAGGAAGCATCACGTAAAGCCCACCGCCGAGGACATCATCGCGGATGCCGTCCGGGACTACCGGGACTTCTTCTCCGGCGTAGCTGAAGGACGCATCACCTCCATGGATGGCGTCCGCATACCAAGGAATGGAATCCCTGATAAGCTCCTTCACTACCTGGAGGGAACCCCGGAGGCATCGGGATTCCAGGAGTTCAAGGAGAGCGTGGTCTCCCGGTTGGTCACCGACACTCAGGAAAGACTTTCCCACCTGAAGACGGACCTCGAGACGATGGAGGCCAGGGATAACAAGATCGGCAAGAGATCCTTCGTCCGTATCCGCCCCGGCAAGCTCGCTGAATTCCTCGCCGAGGACATCGTCCGCTTCCAGGGATATCATGAAGGCCATCCAGAGGCAAGACTGACCGGGCAGCAGTACAGCGTCCTGCAGGGCATGTTGGCCACCTTCGCGGACGGGCTACAGGCCGCTTGCCGGAGGGCCGGCCTCATGGACGGCGATTCGGCGCATCCCTTCCTCTCCCGGGTATTCAGCCTCCATGGTCAGGGAATGGCCTCGACCGTCGATTTCTACCGGGCATATCTGGAAGAGCGGCTCGCTTACCTCAAGGGTGCCATCCCCGACACCGCCCCATTCCTTCATCCGGAAAGGAAGAAATGGACGGCGGAGAAGGACGCCGTCTATTACCGTGCCCTTGCAGGCAGGTACTTGAAGGACGAGAAAACGGGCGAGGATGTCGGCATATTCCTGCCGCGTGGCCTATTTGAAAAGCCGGTCCTTGACATCATTAACGCCTATTGTCCCAAGACTGCCGATGTCATCAGGAAGGCAGAAAGGGCTAACATGGCCTTCATCATCCTCACATACATAGAGAACGAGCTTGACGACCAGAACCAGGGGTTTTATTATGAAGAAGGCAGGCTGAAGGAGTACGGTTTCTGCAGGAAGGTGGCGAAGGAGAAGGAAGAACATGGGCCGAGGCGGCTGTATTCCATACTCCGCAAGGAGAAGGAGGCTCATCCGGACGGACTGTACTTCAAGGCTCTTAAGGAGGAGGTCGGAGGATTCCGGGATGACGGAAGGAAAGCCGCTCCCCTCGACAGGGATACCGAAACCCTGGCCGGGGAACTCAAGAAATCATACCGGCGGATGTGCGACAACGAGAAGGCCATCCGCCGTTACATGGTCCAGGACATTACGATGTTTCTTCTCGCCCGCAGCCTGGTAAGCAAGGCTGGCGGTTCCGTAAACCTCTGGTCAGTAGGCCCCGAAGGGAAGGGCCTCCTTGACCAGAGGGTAGACGTGGTCACGCGCTTCAGGAAATACCTCATCCGGCAGGAGGGCATCAAGATCAAGGACTACGGGGAGATCTACAAGATCCTCAAGGACAAGCGCATCGACACACTGCTCCTGTCCCAGGACAGGGACGGGGACAAGGTCGTCCAGCTGGAGGACATCAAGGAAGAGCTCGTGACCTACAACCGCAAAAGGGCCCCCGTTGTCAAGACAATACAGGAGTATGAGAAGGGTGTCTACGAGGCTAACAGCGACTTGTTCGCCGGGAAGGGCGAGAGATTCGGCTTCAAGGATATCCTTGAAGCGGACCGGGAATCAAGCCCCTTGAAGAAAGAGGCCATTCGCCAGGTCAGGAACGCTTTCTCGCACAACCAATACCCGAAGAGGACCGTTTCCACCGGTGAAGGCCGGATGGAGCTGTTCAAACCGGACCTTCCCAATATGGCGAAGGAAATCCATGAGAACACCGGGAAACTGATAAACGGGGAGAAGGAGTCCTGATCCCCTACAACCCTTTCAGGTTTCCGTAACGGGCGGCCGCGTCCGAGAGGATACGGGCCATTTCCACCCGCAACGGCTTCGGTTCAAGGAGGACGATATCCCGGCCGTAGGACGCGAAACTGGCGTACATTTCCCGGTTGGGACGGCACTCGATGGAGAAGAAAGTCCATGTAGCCAGGGACGGATAACGTTTCCGCATCCTTTCCTGTTCCTCTCGGGGGTACTCGAACTGCGTTATATGCAGGTACTTCGTCTGTACATAGGGCGTGGATTCGGGGCTGACGGCGAAGACGACCTCCTCGACTTTGACGTCGTCTTTCAGCGTCACGCCGATGATTTCGTCATACCGAGCCCGGAGGTCCACAGGGGTCTCGACGAACGGCACGTCCTCGACATACTCAAAATCGTGTCCAATCCGGTCCAGCGGGAGGTTGATGACCAGATTCGGGTTATAGTCATCGACTGGCGTGCAGAGAAGGTTCCAACGGTCGTTGTACTGCTTGAGCTGGTAAGGGTAGACCGTGTACACCTTCGGCCTCTTCCCGAAGATGGTATACGTCAGCCTGATCACCTTCTTCTTGGAGATGGCAGAGAAGAGGCGGCCCAGCAGCGTGGGCGGAATCTGTAGGCCCTCGTTCTTGCTGAACACGATGACCGGGCGCCCTCCAGCGTCCTCCTTCATATCCAGTTTCTTCCTGAGGATCTCCAGCCACGTGAAGTTATCCAGCCCCTCGAACTGACCGAGGCTGCGGAGGACCTCCCGGAGCATCTCTTCCTCGTCCCACGTCAGTTCCTGGAAGAAGAGCGGACTCGACTGGTCGGCGTACCGGACGGTACCACGCCCACCGCCGTTGCGGACCAGTTCTTTGCAGAACGGTGCCTCCTCCAGGGACTTGATGTCCTTTTGGATCATGCGGAGCCCCACACCGGGGCACTCCCTGTTCACATACATCTTGATCTCTTCGGTCGTATAGTCGTGGTGAGGATCGGAGAGAAGCCGGTCGATGATCCGGTATCTCGCCATTGCGTCTTTTGTTACGGGCATGGTCTTCTGTGTTTGATGTGGCAAAGGTAGCACGTTGTTGCGAACGGTTGGTTCGCCGGAAGAGTTTATTCTGCCACTTTCATGAGATTTCCGTAGGCGGTCTCCCGGCGGAAACGCCCGATGATTTCCTTGAAATGGTCTGGAAGCTTTGTCCACACCTTCTCGGCGATTCCTGCCGGCACCCCGCCGTAGTACGCCTCCGCAATGCCGCCGGTGATGCAGGCGAGCGTGTCGGAATCACCGCCGAGGGAGACTGCCTTCCGGATGGCGTCCTCAAAGCCGGTCGAATCCAGGAAGGCGATGATCGCCTGCGGTACCGTTCCCTGGCAGCTGTCCTCCCAATCGTAGATGGGGTGCCAGTAATCCCAGGTCTTATGGAGGTCGTAGCCATACGTATTCTCGATATAGTCCCGGATCTCCTCCTTGGTCTTCCCGGTATGCGCGAGGTAGATGGCGGCAGCCGTCGCCTGGGCGCCCTTGATTCCTTCGGGATGGTTGTGCGTGATTGCGGCGGATATCCCCGCCACCCGCTCGGTCTCCTCCAGCGTGTCGAAGAACCACCCGACGGCGCTTGCCCGCATGGCGGAACCGTTGCCCCACGAGCCATACGGATGGCGTCCCGCCAGGGACTCGTAGGGAGAGTCCCCGTACCGGGCGTCGAAAGGATCGAGCCCGGCCGGATGGAAAAGCCAGAAATAGAAGCCGGTCCCATAACCTCCCATCGGACAAGGGCAGTCGTTGGCAAAACGGACCATGGAGTCTTCCAACCCCTGGTAGGTGTGTCCTTGATCGGTCAGCAGCCAGTCGGCAACAGCCATCGTCATTACGCTGTCGTCGGTGTAACAGCTCTCCGAGCCGAAGAGCGTAAAGTTATAATCTTTTGTGTTGTGGAACTCATAGATGGAACCTATGGTGTCTCCGGTAATCGCCCCAAGCATATTCGTATGTGATTGTTATTAATATAGTTGTTTTAGTGTATCTTTATTTCTTTGCCCGCTCTTCCAGTCTGTCGTTTGTCCACCACGAGCAATCCGGAACGTTCTTTTGGGTTACTGATAGAACGTTTTTATGGCAATCTCTCTTCCCTTCTCCGTCGCCATTCTGCCGGGAGCCGGGATGACCCCCACCCTCCATAGGTCTAACCGGTCCGCATCAAAACAGGCGTCTATCGTCGGGTTTCCCGTGCTGACGGTGCCCGTATGGAGACGGCAGGCGGTTTTGAGCAATTGGATGTCCCCGTCGCTGACATCCTTGAGGAGAGTGTCTCTCAATGTGGAAATATAGTCCGCAGCACGCCTCCCATGCTCCTTATCTCTGCCATCATTGAGCCGGCAGGAGTCATGGAGGTATGCGAACAAACCGACTACGAGCGGCTTGACTTGAGGCGTAATCAGTTCCTGTCCGTTCTCGTACACCCGATCCCAATGGTCAATTCCATGTAATCCACTTGCGTGAACATGAGTCAGGACAAATTCTCTTGTTCGTCGGATAATATCATCCATAGTGAAAACAGTAAAGGTGAAAAAGAACCCTCTTATGCAGTACAAAGATAACAAACTCCAGCGAAGCCTATCTTCCCGCATTTCTTTTTATTTGTTTTCATCTTCATAGTACCTGGCCGCCTTTTCCTTTTTGAAGCGGATCTTCTCTTCGTAGGAGGCAGTGGGGCAGCCGAGGTTGAAGTTGTTCTCTTCTTCGAACCAGCGCTCGCGGGCGCGGCGCTCCCTCCGGAAGGTCTCCATCGTCTCCGCTTCGGTCTTCTCGAACTTTACGACGTTCGTGATGGAAAGGCTCAAGGACACGCCGTGGACGTCATGGTCCGTTCCCATATATGCGAAGGACCAGCCCTCTTCCTTCAGGTGTTCCACGAGCGCCTTGATGGCGGCACCGGTATACTCGGTCGAGCTGTTCTCCAGTCCGTCCGTGATGACGGTGACTACGACCGTGTGGTCCCTGTCCCCTTTCAGTTCCTTATCGAGTTTCGTGAGGGTGCGACCCATGGCGTCATACAGGGGCGTACATGCCCCGGGCTGGTAGGTCTCCTCGGTGAGACGCTCCGCCACGGCAGGGTCTGCGTTCCAGTACACCTCGTCGATGGAGCAGCTGTCGAAGAGCACGAGGGTGATATGCTGCTCCTGCGTCCCGGCATACTTCTGCGCGGCGGCCTTCACTCCCCCGAGCACTTCGTTGAAGCCCTGGATGGCAGGGCGCTGGATGTCCCACATGGATCCGCTCCGGTCCATGATGATCACGTTGTAAACCTTCGTCTTGTTGTCTGTCTTTTCCATAATGATTGCCTTTTTCATTTACTTCCTCCGTTCCCGATTGGGCTTCTCGTTCCTGTTGGAAATATTATTCGTGTCATTTTGACGCAAATGTACGGAGTTTATTTTTCATTTCAAAATTTTTTGCGTATTTTTGACACGTTTTGTGGCGCATATCATATAGATTATGATTATTTTCAGCCAAACTAAAGGTATTTGATGCGTTTTTGGCTGATTATAAAATTATTTTTAGCCAAACGCCACCGCCTTGATAGACATGCTTGAGAAATGAGTAACAACCGTAAATACGTGCCGGAAGATCCGCTGCCGTGGCATTACAAGTACGAGCACATGGCCGTCACGACAGACTGCGTCATCCTCACCTACGAGGACTGGAGGCTGAAGGTCCTCCTCGTGCGCCGCGGAGGCGAGCCATACAAAGGGATGTGGGCCTTCCCGGGCGGATTCCTGAAGATGGGCGAGACGGCCGAAGAAGGCGCCCTCCGGGAACTGAGGGAGGAGACCGGCCTTGAGCCGTCCTCCCCTATCGTCCAGCTCGGGGTGTTCTCGGAGGTGGACCGCGATCCCCGCGAGAGGGTCATCACGATCGCCTTCTACGCCCTGGTGAAGCCGTCCGAGGTAGTCGGTGGCGACGATGCAGACGAAGCGGCCTGGTTCCCGGTCGATAAACTCCCTCCCCTGGCTTTTGATCACGCGCAAATCTTTAACGCCGCGATGGAGCGCCTGCGCCGGGACATCCACTTCCAGCCCGTGGGCTTCGACCTCCTGGACGAAGAGTTCACAATCCCCGACCTGCAGCGCCTCTATGAGGCCATCCTCGGCGTGAAGTTCGACCGGAGGAACTTCCAGCGGAAGATCCTGTCAACAGGCATCCTGGAGGAGACCCGGGAGGAAGAGCCCGTCTTCTCCGATGCCTTGCCGGAGATCCATGAGGATATGGCGATGCCGGCTCCCAAGGGAATGCAGGCAGGGCTGGAAGAAATGTCCTTCCACAAGTTGGATGCACCCGTCGAATCCCAGAGGATCCGGAAAAGCCGTCCGGGCCGCATAGCGTCTTTCTTCCGCCTGAACCGTGCGAAGTACGACGAGCTCAAGGAGGACGGGCTCAAGCAGGAGTTCTAAAACAGCCCCGTCAGGACTGAGGACGGGAACCCCCAGAACACCCTCTCCAATGCCAGCTGCACCCCGCTGGAGGGTGTGAGCACGACCAGGCAGAGGTTGATAATCTGCAACAGGGCAATGAAAAGAAGGGAGCGAACCGCACCGGGGCCGGTGATATCCGTCTGGTGGAGCCGGATCTGACTGGCCCAGCAGCAGACATGGAAGGCGAAAGTGAACCCGATCAGGATATCGATTGCGGCGAGAAAAACGACGTTACCGGTCGTGAACCGCCACGGCAGCAGGGCCAGGGTGAAGAGCGGGATGCAGTAGGGCGACAGGGTGATGGGAGTGTAGCCGAACCATCCGCTGCTGAAGGAAACATGACTGTCTTTGTTGTCGACGTTGAAACGGTGTATCTTCCTGAAGAAAAGGATGGCGAAGACAAGGTGAGTGAACTCGTGCGTGAAGGACATCATCCACCGGGTGTTGTTCCTCGTGCGGGGAAACAGGTACAGGAGGAAGAAGGCGGCGAAGCCGACGGCCAAGTAGCCATGGAGGTGTATCCGAGCGGGCGAGACGGTCTCCAGCCGTATGGTTTTCACAAGGACGCCCGCTGCCAGAAGAACGAATGCGGCCAGCAGGATGCAGTCGATGACGTGAAACACCTTTCCAATGGCTTCCAGGGTTCTTTCTCGTTTCGTATTCATATGACAAAAATATCCATTCCTTTGATTTCCGCCAAAAAACTGTTTACCTTTGGCCGGTTTTAGTATTTTTAAGCAGAATGACTGACAACGAGCTCATCCGGGGCATCCGGGACAATTCGTCAGCAGCCTGGCGGGAAATCTACCGGGCGAACCGCGACAATATCCGGGCCAGAATAGCGCCGATGCTCATCCGGACGAAAGACGCGAACTTTGACGACGTTTTCGACCAGGCACTCATCGAGCTGATGGAGAACGTGAAGGACGGAAAGCTGCAGGAAGGCCCGAACACGAACCTCTCCGGCTACCTATACACGATCTGCTGGAGAAAGGCCCTCCGGCTGGAGACCCGAAGCAAGCGTGCGGAGGAGAAAGAGGAGAAGCGCGCCGCCGAAGAAGAAGCCGAAAGGAAACTGGAGGAGACCAAGACCGATGAAGAGAGGGACCATTCCGTCGACCCGGAGGATTACGAGGAGGCCCTCGCTTTCCTGGACAGGGTGCTGGAGTCCATCCCGCCAAGGTGCAAGTCCATCCTCAGGCGCTTCTACTGGGACAAGCTCCCGATGAGCGAGATCGCAGCCATCCACGGGCTGAGGAACGAGAATTCGGCAAAGACCACAAAGAACAGATGTATGGACAAGTTCAAGGAAATAGCGAAGGCCATGCTCGCTGACGATGCGAAGGCCGACGAGGCCGTCCGGCGCACCGTCGAGCGCGACGCGCTACGGGACCTCCTGGAGGAATTCAGGAAGGAGGAGTCCGGGGAATGGTCCGTAGCCGCCCTCAAGAATAAAGACAAGGACAAGAAATAGTCGCCATCCCCGTCTTTTTGTTGTTTACCTTTTCATCCCGGCCGCATTTCAGGGTGCAGACCGAAAAAGATGAAAAGGTTTTTTGTTTCCAAAAGGAACACAAATCAACAAGAAGACATGATTACAAAAAAAGCATCAGACATCCTCATCTGCTTCCTCTGGTGGATGACCGTTTCCCTCGTGTTTCCCTTTCAGGCGATGAAGCGGGGCCTCGTCAAACGCGGATGGGTCCGCATCCTCCTCACGCTCGTCTCCCCTGCCGCCGTCATCACCTATCTGCTGGTCTGGTCCCTGTGGAGCGTGGGACGGGGCGCCGAGATTTCTCCGGAGGAGCTTGCCTTCAGCACCCGTGACGACATCGTCCTACTGACCGGGCTCCAAGACCTCCCTGACATCGAATTGAAAAGCTTCTGGCGGGACCCCTGGGAAGGGACGGTGTTCGCCCGGTTCGAGTATGCAGACGGGCCCTCCGCTGATTTCTTTTCGGACCTGGAGAAGAGAACCGCCGACGAAGAGGACATCTACTGGAATCCCAACCCGGTATCCGGGTATGACTTCGAGCGGGGATGGTACGCCGGTCCCATGGAGAAGCCATCGGAGTCTTTCCCGGACAATGTCAGCGTAAGAGTCCATTTCACGGAAAAAGGACTCGACGTCCAGTATGATTTCCAGCCGTTTGTTTTCAAGGGGCTAAGCACGCCACAGGAGCTGACCGGGCGTACCGGTGTCGCCTTCCCCCCCTTTCGAGATCATCGACTACTGCTGGCACCCGGTCGGACCAGACGCCGTGGCGACCATGACCCTGCGCCTCCAGGCGAAACCCGGAAGGCGGTTCATCAAGGACTTGACGTCGAAATGGAAGGGCTACGTATGGAAAGACGGCGATTACGATCCTGAAGGGATTCCCCAGAAGGAATACACGATTTATGTGGACGAAGCAAGCAGGTTCGTCACCATCCATTATGCTTCCTATTGAGAAATCAAGTTTATGGAAAAAGTTTGTTTACACTCCCAAGAAAAAGACATTTAAGGTTGAAAGCAACAAAGCAAAAAACACAAGCATTATGAAAAAGTTCATCATCATCACCATCGCGGCCATCGTCGCCACCGTCACGCTCTGCAGCGCGAGTTCTTTCCTCACCGGCAACTCCTCCAACGGAACCGTCCGGTTCGAATCCACCTCCATCCCGGCACTGAACTTCTCGATGCCGGTCTCCCGTGCGACGGACATCTTCCGGCTGATGCCGGAGTCCGTGACCTCCGCCTGCATCACAGAATACAAGGCCGTCCGCGAGAAATGCCACCACTCCTCCTCCTTTACCCATGAAGGCGTGAAGGTCCGGAAGACCGGGGAGAATCCCTCGATGACCTTCGATTTCTCGATTCCCGGTTACAAGATGACCGTAAGCGACGTGTCCTGGGAGGACCTGGATGTCCTGTTCACGAGTAACGAAGAGATCGCCCGATGAAAAAAGCAGGCAGAATCATCCTTTGGATCTCCGCCATCCCGGTAACCCTGGTGGCCGGGGCGGCCTGGCTTCTCTGGGGCGGGGTAAGCAACCCGGCCGGAAGGGACACAATCGGTGACATCCGTCCTCCCCTGGGCTACGAGAGGGTGGACCTGCCGAAGGGCAGTTTCGGGGCATTCATCCGAGAGTTTCCGCTCAAGGAAAGGGGAAGCCACATGCATTACTACGACGGCTCATTGGCTTATGGACAGTACTTCGGCTACGCCGTCCTGGACCTTCCCATGATCAGCAAAATCGAGCAATGCGCCGACGGAGTCATGCGGATGCGGGCGGAGTACCTGTACGGAACAGAAAGATACGGAAGCATCCACTTCCATTCGGTCGACGGAAAGGATATGCGGTACCGGGGAGGAGCGGACAGGAAAGCGTTGGAGAAATACCTGCGCCAGGTCTACGGCAGCGCCAATACCGCCTCCCTCAGGCGGGAGATGAAGCCGAGGGACCTGCATGACATCGCTCCCGGGGATGTACTCGTCTACGAGGCCCGGTCGGCTAGGACCTACGGCCATGCCGTCCTTGTCGCCGACGTAGCCGTCAACAAGAGGACCGGGAAGAAGGCGGTGATGCTTGTCCAGAGTAGCACGCCCGCACTCACGATGCACATCATCCGTGACATCCTTCATCCCGTTCACTCCCCTTGGATCATCCTGGACGGAGACGAGGAAGAACTCTTCATCTCCGGAATCCGCTTTGAAAATTCCGACTTGAGAACCTGGTAAAAAAAGTGGATATATTCATATACCGGTAACTCGAAGTCCAACGACGTGTGGAAATAATTATATTTGTATAATAGTCACTAAGATTAAGCCATGAAGACAATCATTATCCGGGTCAATAAGGAGTCGAAATACGAAATCTGGCACAGCCGTCGAACCAGTAACGGTTGGATATACGATGAAAGAGAGACCGCTAGACCTATCGTTTGGTTTTCAGAGCCTTTAAAGATGAATAAGGAGTTAGCACGCCAGTTGTCACGCTATTTGGAACAATATTCTGCCGACACTATTAACGAAGACATCGGTTGGGGAGGCGAGAATGGCATTCGTTTTGAGCCAAAATGGACTACAGAATTCGTAGAGACCTTGAATCGGAAATTTGCTGGAAGACAAGTTACATTCGTCCCTGATACCAACGACGGCCTGTTTATTGAGGCTTATGAATTCGGGTACTCCTGTTTTCATGGCAAAGATCTATCTTTCATGGAATACGACTCCAAATTCAGGAGTCCTTATTCGCCATTCCGGAATCTTTCCGATACGATGAAAGGTATCTCATTGCTGAGGGATACCGGAGGACTGGTTCCTACATCATGGATAGAGTATCTGGTTGAGAATACCGACGAGGATCTTGCAGACTATTTGTCAAGTAACCAACTTAATTCTCACTTGAATCATATTAAGATTTGTTTGCCCAATGGGAATCTTCGGCCTTGTCTAATCAATGTATTTGAGGAGGCTGTTGAGGAATTTAAGCAGAACCATCCTGGTATCTCATTCGAGCAAGCTTGCCGCAATAAAAACCTTGACGTAATCCAATGGTACCTCAAATACGGGGCGGACTCCAGGTTGGTTCCTTCCAGCTCAAGCGGTCGAAGGAATGAGTACCAAAATGTGGGATACGACTATGAAGACTACACTCAAGATGATCTTGATGACATGTATCGAGATGCATTTGATGGGGATCCAAGCGCTGAATGGAATATTGACTAACCTTGAAATTAGAGCTGTGGAAGATACCTAAGGTAAAGGAGGCCGAAAGCACGGCAAGTACCTCCGCCGCGAATTCTCCTATGAGACGTTCCAGCAGACACTCCTGCTGCCGGACGATGTTGATGCCGACAGGATCGACGCGAAAGTGGAGCACTGCGTGCTGAACGTCCATCTCCCCAAAAAGGAGAAAGCCCAGCAGCACGACACGGTCAAGCGGATTGCCGTCCTTTGACGGGTTTCCGTCATCCCTAATGCGAAAGGGCGTCACCCGATATAGGTGGTGCCCTTCTTATTTCACTTGCCGGAACCACCGGTAATCGCCGGCATCGAGTACAACGGGATTTCCGTCAAGTTCTCCCCTTCGCTGTACGGAGCGAGCGATGTCCGGTAGACATGCTTCGGATTATACTTCTCCGAGAAGACCTTCAGCGATTTTGCCTTGAGATTCTTCTCCGCCTTGACCTCGATGGGGATGACCTCGTCTCCTACCTGAATCACGAAGTCCAACTGGGAATGCCCCGTATCGGGATCCCAGTAAAAGACTTCACAATCTTCACGGCATACGAGTTCCTGCATCACATACTGCTCCGTGAGGGCTCCCTTGAACTGTTTATAGAACTCGGTCCCGTCCAGAAGCGTTTTCCGGCTCAGTGAGCACATCGCACCGAGAAGCCCCACGTCCACGAGGAAAAGCCTGAAGTCGTTCTCGTCCTCAAAACCCTTCAGGGGTGTTTCCCCGGCGGTAACACGGGTCTGCTTGTACACGACGCCGGCATCCTTCAGCCACTGGATCGCCGTCTCGAAATCTTTCGCACGGGCTCCGGGACGTATGGCTGAATAAACGAACTTCTTGTTCTCCTTGCTCAGATGCGTCGGAATGCTGTCCCACACCAGATGCATCCTGGGGATGATGTCTTTCGGCGGGTGCTTCGAAAAATCGCTCTCATAGGAACGAAGCAGATCCTTCTGCACCCTCCTGACCTTGTCATAATCTCCAGTGTCCACAAATTTTGCGACCGCCTCCGGCATTCCGCCTACGAAGTAGTAATTTCGAAGCGCCTGTTCAAACTGGTCGTGGAACACGTTCTGCAGGGACCTGTCCGGCCCCTGGAGGATATCCAGCAAAGCTTTCTTTCCAGTGGCGGCGAAAAACTCGGAATAGGTCATCGGAAAAACTCTCAGGAAGGTAACCTTCCCCACCGGGAAGGAATCCCCCTCATGGTCGATGACACCAAGGAGGGACCCCGCCGCTATCAAATGCAACTGCGGGAGTTCGTCATAAAAGTATTTCAGCGCAAGGAGCCCGCGCGGCGCCCATTGGATCTCGTCCAGGAAAAGGAGGGTCTTCCCCGGAACAACCTGCTTGCCTGAAAAGGCGCTGATGGCCAGCAGAATACGGTCCAGGTTAAAATCCAGTTCGAATAGTGAGCGCAGTGCGGTCTGCTTCTCGAAATTCAGTTCAATGAAACTATCGAATTCGTTCTCGCCCAGTTCCCGTGCCAACCAGGTTTTTCCGACCTGCCGGGCTCCTTCAATGATCAATGGCTTGCGATCTTCAACCGAAGAACGCGACCACTCGACAAGCTTATGGTAGACAGACCTGTACATCCTTAAATATTCTTATTTGCAAAAATAACATTTTTTTCACTGAATTTATTGTTATTAATACATTTTTTTCAGCGAAAATAGACGACTTACTTACCGACTGTAATGGAATCGCTCGCCCCAGCAGAGGATGACTGACGGCACGGGGAGCGCCATGGAATCTACCTTGTACTGTGAAAGCCAGAATGCTTCCCTGTGGTCGATGGTGTGCCCCATCTCGTTCTCGTGTCCGGTGATGACGATCTGTGGGGAGAAGCCGATTATGGTATCCTTCATCTCCATCGCCCAGCAGTCGATAATCAGGACGTCAAGAGGGCGAACCAGTTTCTCCGAAGCATTCTTCAACCAAGCCAGGTCCTCCCTGAGGTACTGGTCCCCGCAGTGCGCCACGGTGTACCCACCGGGGAAGGTCACCACCCAGATATTGTTCTGCAGGCCGTCCTGATGCCCGGGGAGAGCCTGCGCAACAAGGGACACCCCTCCCCTACCCTCCAACTGGAATTCAGAAAAGTCTTCCTTGCGGACTTTGACGACGCGGTCATTGGCATAGTCCGCCGGTCCATAGACGGGGATTCCCAGCTCGGCGGCCATCGCGACGACGTTACTGTCGGCATGGTCAGGATCCTTATGGGATATCAGCAGGATGTCACAATGCGAGACAATCTCCCGCATGAGAGCATCCGGGATGTATTTCTCCTTCCCCCGGGTCCCACATAGGTCGAACCCGACGACGGCCTCCCGGGTGCGGACGACGAAGCCGTCATTATATAGTTTGTACACCTCGATCCCCTTCCTCGCAGACACCCGGTACAGGTCCCCGGCGACCCGCCCTATCCGCGCGTCCAGGAAGGCGTACAGCGCCGGAGATCCGTCGTTCCGCGTATCATGGACGAGGGCATCGAGCGACGCGAGGGCTAGCTGGCGTTCAGCAGACGGAACCGCAGTAGCCGGATTCCGCTGGAGCACATCGTCGACGAGACCGAAAAGCACATCTGACTGGTTCTCCAGATAACCTTCTGAGTTCCTCCAGTATTCCCAGGGACGATCCTGGGCGTGGAGTGAACTGGTGAGAGCAAACACGAGGAATAGAACGGACAGTCGGACTGCACGCATGGCCGGTATGGGATTTTATGTTTTTATATAAAAATATATTTATATAAGACTAGCGTTTTACGCCGGCCTCATGGTAATCAGCAAGATAGCGCCAATAGGGAACGGCAGCTGACAGGAGTTTCCTGAAGGCCTCCCCTCCCCTCTCCCGGATGAACTGGTCGGGGTCCGTGGGCTCATCGAAGCACGCCACATAGATATCCTCGAAATCGATGTCGACATCCTTGATGGTATGGATGGTCTTCATTATGTGGACGTGGCGGGCGGTCAAGTTGGGTTCGTCTGAATCCTTCATCTGATCAAGGTCAGGGCACAGCGTGAACTTCGTCGCTCCCCTCCTGAAGGCGTCTTCCACCTGGCGACGCCTCTCACCAGTGATTTCTGAGCCTCCGATGGCCACCACGTTGGTGACACCCTCGGCGGTAGCTTTCAGGGCATCCAACTCCCCTTCCACGACGATGATCTCCTTCGGGGACCGGTCGGCGGCGATGTTGAAGAAGACGGATTTGCGGTCCAGACCCGGCGTGGCTATGTACTTAGGTCCTCCGGCTGTGTCATCGATTCGGCGGAACATGAAACCCTTCAAGTTTCCCCCGCAGACATAGGGTATCGACAAGACGTACCTACTCCCAACGTAGGTATGTCCTTCGGGGTTTCGGACGCCACACACCTCGTCCAGCTCTTCCAGTCGGAACTTCTTGTCAATGGTGACGTAGCGGACAACCTTGCTCCAGTCCGGAACGAAGCCGAAGCCCAGGCTGGAAGCCTGCTCCGACGAGAAACCACGCTGCTTCTTCAGGTACTGGCGGACAGAAGCGGCCTTCCGGGATACGTTGTTCTCAAGATTCCAGGAGAAATAGCTCTGGAGGGTGTCCAAGAGCGCTGCCCGTCGCTGGGACTTGGAAATGGACTCGGCCACCTCCTTGGATTCAGGCCTTGGCATACTGATCGAAAGCCTCTCCGCTATGAGCTTGTCCACTTCATAGACGGAAGACAGGCCAAAGTCCTGCATAATCCGGTCCACTACGCTCATTCCACCGTCCCAATTCCCCTGTTCCCGGAAACGCATCTCGCTGCGATAGACGACTGTCTTCTCTCGATTCGCGATTCGAGGACGGGTACCATCCATCTTGTAGGGCGACGCCCAGTGATCACGTGATCCACCCTCCTGCACCCTCCTGAATGAGAAAGCCGGGAAAAGATCTTCAAGGTGATCATAAAGTGCGGGATACGCGGTGTTGCGCTCCCACTCCTTCAATATGTCCAGATACGCGTCTTCCATCATGCATGAACTTCAAATACAAAGATAATTGTTTTTCCCGAACACGGAGCCACCAAGACTCCCCTACGCGCCAAATATATAAATATTTTTATAGAAAATCAGTTTTCTATTTATATATATATATAAAGATATACAACCCGAACAAAAGCTTCCAAAAAACCAAAACGGAAGGCGGGTATAGAATAATTCAAAATATATTTATATATATATTTATATATATATTTCTATAAATATATAAGATAGGATAAAACTTAGAAGAGAAAGACTAGGACGAAGAATCAACAGGGAAGCAAGATTGAATACTGAGCATAAGATATGATGCAAAAGAATTCAAAAATATGCGTTATGGGAAATATAGAAAGATATTTTTATATATGTATATTTTTATATAGAAATATCTTATAAATAGATTATCTAGAATGATTTACGAAAATTATATATATATATATTTTTATATACAAATATACGAACGCCACCAAAGGTGACGTTCGTATAAGATGAAAGGGGAGAGAAGAACTATATTTTTCCGTACTTGACAAGAAGGTCGCGAACAGCTTCGTTATAGAGGTCGTCATATTTCGTCCCCATCTCGAATTTCAATTGCCCAAGCTTCAGGAAAACGTCCTTATCAATATGAAAACTGACAAGCTTGCGGTCGGCATTCTTGGATTTCTTTTCTAAAGAAGGCGCGGGGGAGGGGAGCGCTGACTCTTCCCCCCTCCTTTCGGAGGACCGGGCAACTGCCCCCTGGAGGGCGCCGCTCAGGGGATTTCCGCCGCCGAGGGTGGCTTCCCTGAACTTGTCAAAAGGGTCGGTTTTCTTCGCCATAGTCTATAAAAATATTTTTATATAAAACTATTCTTCCTCGTCCATGATCCTGAGGGCGATCTTCTGGGCTACTTCGACGTACTGCCGCGTGGCCTTGCCGTCGGGGTCGTAATCGAAGATGCTCTGGTTGAAGGATCCGGCCTGCGCGATCTTCGTAGCCTTGCTGATAACCGGTTCAATGAACGCCGTACCCAACTCGTCACGAACCTTCTGGACATACATGTCGGAGAGCTTGTTGCGCTCGTACTTGGTCAGGACGACACCGGTGAGCTGGATGTTCTGGTTCAGACGGGCGCTGGAACGGACGTCTGCATACAGATTGGCGACCATGACCATACCGGAGTAGGCGAGTCCGTCTGGGGTGGCAACCATCACCAGGTGGTCCGATGCGATCAGGGCGTTGTACGTAATGAGACCCAGGGCAGGGGGACAGTCAATGATGATGAAGTCGTACTTGCCCTTCACGGGCTTGAGAAGGTCCACGAGGAGGTATTCGCGTCCCGTAACAGCGGCCGTGTCCCGGTCGAAATTGGAAAGTGAGAGTTCCGAAGGAACCAGGTCGATGTTCTCGCTTACGTGCTCGATACTGAAGTTGTTCTTGTCGATGAACGCGTCACGGATCGTCAGCTTGTGGTCTTCAGGAGCAAGCGGACTCACCATCGAAGTGAGGTTGGCCTGGGAGTCAAGGTCGACAAAGAGAACCTTCTTTCCCATCCTTGCCCAGGCCTGGCCTATGGCGACGGAAGTGGTCGTCTTACCCACGCCTCCTTTGTTGTTTGCGAAGCAGACTGTGTATCCCATATCTATAGATCAATTGTTTCTGCAAATTTATATAAAAATATTTTTCTATCAAAATATATATCTATAGAATTACTTTTTTTGCCAGATTAGGTCTATCTTTGTACGGTTATGACAGCACGACAGCATATCGTTTTCCTTACGGGGGCTGGAATCAGCGCCGAGAGCGGCCTGCGGACCTTCCGGGACCCGGATTGGATCTGGAGCAAGGTTGACCCCCTGGACTTCTGCACGGCATCGGCGCTACGCGAAGAGCCGGAACGGGTCCTCGCATTCTATAATGAACGGAGGCGCGAGCTGCTGCATGCCGCTCCCAACGAGGCTCACCGGATCATAGCCAGCCTCCAGGGGATCCATGACGTGACGGTCATCACCCAGAATGTCGACAACCTGCATGAGAGGGCCGGCAGCAGGGGAGTGGTTCACCTGCACGGGGAACTGACGAAGGTCACGTCCTCCAGAAGCCGGCACGACCTTGACTGTATCCGAGATTACCCGCTCGGCAAGCCGATCCTTCCCGGAGACCGGGCTCGTGACGGCTCTCAGCTCCGCCCGGCCGTGGTGTTCTTCGACGAGTTCCCTGACAATGCGGACATCGCAGCGAGGCTGGCCAGGGAGGCGGACGTGTTCGTGGTGGTGGGGACATCGCTCTCGGTGGGGATCGCGCCGGATCTGGTACGGTTCCCAAGGAGGGACGTCCCCCGGTACGTCATCGACCCTGGAGAGCTCTCCGGGCAGATTCCCGAGGGATTCATTAGAATACGGGAGGGGGCGACCGAAGGAATGAAGCGGTTCCGGCTAGAAGTCGAAAAGGGATTTCCTTCGTTTACTAGGCTCATGGGTGATTTTTCAGATTAAAACGAGGAAAAGAATGCATGTATTGATTTATGTAAGACCAATTTACATACTATTTATAAACGGCTATGTATCAGCAAAATAGAAGCACGAACTCTTTTTGTTTTGCGAGTTTAGGAATACGGATTTAGGCATAAAAACGGAGAAAAAGAATACTGCATTGAATTTCCGATGAGTCAAAGAATCTAACGCAGGAAATGCCAAATCACGGGAATGCCCCGTTCTTTTCGTTTTGTTTTCGATTGTTTTATATGTGCGTGCTGTCAACCTTGTGTGTTAAGCTTGCCAATGGGTATCGAGCGCCGTAGCAGCGAAATCAGATCCTGTCATCCCTGGTTTTGTTCTTCTCCTTGGGGCTTTTGTCTTAATTAATTCGGACAGAACGTAATAATGTCTTAACACTTGAACGCTGGTTATTTGTAGCGCGTTGAAATACAGTAATTTGAAGCGATAATTAGTTTTATTAAAACGAGGTGTGGAAGGTATATCCGCGAGGTATGTAATAACACTGGATCTGCATATTGCGAGGTATGGAAGGTCTATAATACTAAATGCCGAGGAATGGAATACTGGTGGTTTCGTGGTGATTATTCAGCCATTTTCATCGCGTTTTGTCGCTTAATTTTGCCTGTTTCCATCCTTAGGGGTATTGTATTTATTAGATTCAGATATAACGTATTTATATCTTAAGCATCTTTTGAAGAGTATTGTGAAAGCATTTGAAAATGAGGCGCTTGTAGGGAATAGTACGATATAATTAAGCGAGTCATGTAAGGTATATATGCGAGGTGTGTAATTCCTGTGTGATTGATTTATAGCGAGGAATGGAATACACTTAATTTTTAGCGAGTTTTAGAATACTATTTGTTCCCCGTCTCATTTATGGCGGGTCTAGTGTCCTCGTTGAGAGCATCATGTTAACTATCATGATTTTGAGAATTATTGACGGTATGGAAATTCATTAATTCTATTTTTAGCGAGTTTTAGAATACCCGACCGGCCTGATTTCCGAATTCTTATTCTCGCAAATTTTAGCTCAAAATTCGGAATAAAACGGAGAAATCATTATATTTGCTCGCAGAAATCAAATGCAAGGTATTCTTCTATTCGTTAAAATGGCCAAGAAAAGTAATATTCAGGAGTCCCAGGCATCGGAGCCGATATCCAAGGAGGTTGTAGAGTCCTATATCTTCTCTACGGTGCGTCATGATTTTGGGGTCTATTCTGAGCGTTTGCTGCTGCGTCTGGTCGAGCTGGCTCAACGTGAGATCCGTGGGCTGGACTTTAAGGGCGGTACGAGCATCGGCAAGGTGGAGATAGGGGAGTGGGGTGATGCCGAGGTGGTTATCCCCGTTAAGGACATCCTCTCCGGCGAGGATGACAAGAACTACTCCAAGGCCAAGACCGCCATCCGTAACCTTATGGGACGGTTCCTCGAGTACGAGGACGAACAGAAGTACCGGGCGACCCAGATTCTGAACGAGGTCGACGTGGATAAAGTTGCCGGCAAGATGGTGATCCGTGTTAACCGCAACATCTGGCGCGCGATGCTGGACTTCTCGAAAGGGTTCCGGAAATACGAGCTTGAGACTGCCGTAAAACTGCGCGGCAAGTATTCCCTGCGCATATACAAGCTGGTCAGCAAGCAGTCCGAGCCGATCACGTACTCCATCGAGGATCTCCGGAAGATGTGGGGGCTTACTGAGAAGTACAAGAAGGTCGACGATTTCGTGAAGAACACGATCGTTGCCGCGAAGGAGGAACTGGACCGGGTCAGCCCCTATTCTTTCGACTATATACTGAACGCTGCCAAGACGGCAGAAGTGAACAAGGGCCGCAAGGGCCGTCCCGCCATAACCTCAGTCACCTTCTTCCCGGTCCGCAGAATGGCGAACCAGTCGACTGATGCCGTCAGGAAGCAGGTTGACCCGTCAATGCTGCTCGACCGGGAGTTCTACATGATGCTCAAGAACAAGTTTTATTTTGACGCGCAGGGGATCAAGGCGAACATCACGCTTTTCGACATCGCCCAGAAGGAGTGCGACGACATCCTGGATTTCCTGGACGGGATCGCCCCGTCCGCTCTTCGCGCCGCCAACGTCCAGGGTTACGTAATCAATTCCATCCGCAAACACCTTAAGGAGAAACAGGGAATCGTCATAGACGGGACCATGGTGCTCCGTGACCCCTCATCTGTCGTACCGAACCAAGCCGGAGGACCAGCTAGGAAGGAGCCTACCAGCCTGAGTGATATCCTCGGAGGAGGGAAGTGACGTATTCAGTGGGATGGCATGTATGGAGATGTGCTTGTTAAAGAAATTTCGAGAGGATCGCATCCAGAGTTTTCTTGGCTGTAATGACTTCGATTAGTGTTTGATTTGGAACACCAACAAAAATATTATAAATTTGTTGGCAAATGAAGCCCGAAACAACGATAGAGGACCAAATCGTCGCCGACCTAAGCAGCCGGGGGCGCGGGCGGATATTCTTCGCACAGGACTACTACGACCGCTGGCCGGAGAGCAGCGTCCGCTTTGCGCTGAGCGGCCTGGCCAAAGAAGGAAGGATAGCCCGCCTGGCCCGTGGCGTATTCTGCTTTCCGGAGGTTTCCGAATACGGCATGCAGATGATTCTTCCTGGCCCACAGGCCATTGCCGAGGCAATCGCTGAGAAGACCCACGTCAGGATTGCGCCCTATGGTGACTACGCCGCCCACGTCACGGGACTCGCCGGATTCCTGTACTCCTCAACAACCTATCTCACGGACGGGGCGCCCCGCAAGATACACCTTAGCGGGGGCCGCACGATAGAGTTCCGACACACGTCTGAGATGCGCATCTTCGCATTTCAGAGCCGGAAGATGCAACTGATTTCCAATGCGATCAGAGCTGTTGGAAAGGAGAGAATAGGGGCAGAGGAACGGGAAACGCTGAAGTGGCAGCTAGACTCAGTCACGCCAGAAGAGTTCACACACGATGTCCAGCTTTGTCCAGAATGGGTCCGTGACATTCTGCTGGCACTCAAGGCCTGATGTCAATTGTCCTGTTATGAAACTTTCTCCTGCTATACGCCGCGTTCTGCTTTCAATGTCCTTGCTGATCGTCGCATCATGTGCCGATCGAGAGAACAAGGTCCCATCCGTACAGGACGGTCTGTTCGAGCAGGAAGATACGTTAACGCTCGGACTGAAAAGGCCGCCCGGCATGGAGAAGATCACGGTGTATGAAAGCGACGGTCCTGGCTACGTGAACAACGTCGTCCTGAGCCGCTTCGCCGGCAAATGGTACTGCATGTGGCAGGAGTCGGAACGGGACGAAGATACTCCAGACACTCGCGTGATGTATTCGGTGAGCACAGATGGCGCTGTATGGGGCGAGCCAACGCTCATGGCCCCGCCGACGGACAGCACGTTCGCCACACCCGGGGGATGGGTCCAACGGGGAGACTCGTTGTCGGCGATAATCAATTATTTCTCTTCAGCAAACCGTTCAGCAGGAGGAAAAGCCCGGTATAAGACTACGCATGACGGAATGACGTGGAGTGAGACGCACCCCGTACTGATGAAGGACGGCTCCCCGATGCAGGCCGTCCTCGAGCAGGATCCCCTGCTGCTACCTTCGGGGAGGACAGTCGGCGCTGCACATTTCCGCCCCGGTACGACTTTGTGCCCCGTCTATACGGACGACCCGTCCGGCCTCCGCGGATGGAGACGGGGCAATTTACCAGAAGGAGAGGGAGAGCCTATGGAGCCCAGTCAGTACGTCACCCCCGGCCGTGACCTGGTGATGCTCTTCCGCGACCAGGCGTCCTCCTTCACCAAACTCGCGTCCGTTTCTGGAGACGGCGGGGAGACGTGGACGGCACCTCGGCGGACCAATATCCCCGATTCCCGCTCGAAGCAATGTGCCGGGAACCTGCCTGACGGACGTGCATTTTGGGTGGGCAATCCAACCGGAAGCAAGTCTCGACGGATACTCGCTCTTGCACTGTCTGATGACGGATATCTCTTCAATAAAGCATACCTATTGGCTGGGGAGAATGATCTCCCCGAGAGGCGGACAGAAGGGAGATACAAGACTCTTGGATTCAATTATCCAAAGGCTGTAGTCGTGAACGATACGGTCTGGGTGTCGCTGTCTATCAATAAAGAAGATGCTGTCATCTATCGGATTCCATCCATAGAACAGGGCAAATAGAATATCTGAATAGCCTGTGTGCTTGTGTCGTAGTTTAGCACACCTTGGACGTTTCTTTGCAGTTGCAAAGAACATCCTATAATCCTATGACTACAATAGAAGACGTTATCCGCATTGCCGTCAATGCCCATGACGGGATGAAGGATATGGTGGGGAACCCCGCCGTTTCACATGTGCTTGCCGTGGGTCTGATGGGCAAGACCGTGGCCGAACAGATGGCCGGCTTCCTGCACGACGTGGTGGAAGACACGGACATCACCATTGAGGATCTCCGCGCAGAGGGCGTGGAAGAAGAAGTTCTCGTAGCCGTGGACCTGCTCACCCATCGACCCGGAATAACATACGAGGACTATGTTCGGAACATTGTCCGCTCCGGCAATCAGACCGCTATCCAGGTGAAGTTGAACGACCTTCACCACAATCTCCATCGTGCAGAGCTCGCCTTGCTGACCTTGGACACCAGCACCCGCGAGCGACGAGCACTCCTTAATGAGATTCTGTCTATTGCCGCGATACACGAGCGGGCAGAGCGCTATATACAGAATACCACCATGCCAAGACCCCATAGGCAACGCATATCGAAATGAACCAGGAAGAATTCAACAGACTCTGGGAAGAAAGCGGACGAAAGCAGGAGGCCATGATGGCTGATGTCCGAAGTAAACACCTCTCCAATGAGGACAAGGAACTCTTGAACTCGGTTATACTCCAGAGGTGGCTCGACGGCTCCAATATCATTGACAATGATGAAAACGAACCGGATGAAGAAAGAGCCAGGGCTTTTGTGAGCGTCCAGCAGTGGATATTCGCAAAGACGATGGCGGACATCCCGCATTTCTACTGTCTGAAACATAACTCCCCGGGCGCGGCGGAGTTCGACTGGTTCGTGCAGTATCTGGTTGCCCACAGCGTCCCGGGAACGTTCTACGGGAGGATGTATCAGTACCTCTTCCTGGACGATTGGAAGTTCTGGATTATGGACGACAATCCTACGGATTGTGACTTGATAAACAGAGAGTTTCAGAAATAACGGCGCCGCTTGCAGAATTTGCCGCGAAAAAAGCGTATTTTTGTAAGATAGCAATCAGATCTTTTCATGGCGAAAAAAGACGCAGTCAAGTCGATAGATTCCGTGTCGGACCTCTTTAACTTCTTGTTCGAGGCCTGTAATATCCTGCGTGGTCCGGTCTCGCAGGATAACTTCAAGGACTACATAACGCCGATTCTATACTACAAACGCATCAGCGATGTCTATGATGAGGAGACAGAAGCTGCTTTGGAAGAAAGCGGAGGAGACCAGGAATATGCATCCCTTCCTGAGCAGCATCGCTTCGTAATACCTGAAGGCTGCGGCTGGAACGATGTTAGGGAACGTTCTGAGAATCTGGGGGCCGCAATTGTTGGGGCCATGCGTAAGATAGAGCTCGCAAATCCGGATACGCTTTATGGCGTTCTCTCTACGTTTTCGGCGCAAAAGTGGACGGATAAGAAGAATCTCCCTGACGGGAAGATACGCGACCTGATTGAGCATCTATCTACCAGGCGTCTCGGTAATAAAGATTATCCGGCGGACTTGATGGGCGATGCTTATGAGATCCTTCTCAAACGCTTCGCAGACGACAGTAAGGCAAAGGCCGGCGAATTCTATACTCCTCGTCCTGTAGTCCAGTTGCTCGTACGCATCCTTGACCCACAACCTGGAGAAACCGTCTATGATCCGGCATGTGGATCCGGAGGTATGCTCATAGAGGCCGTCCATCATATGCACCACGACAACCTGTGCTGTGGTAGCATTTTCGGACAGGAAAAGAATGTGGTCAATGCTGCCATTGCCAAGATGAATCTGTTCCTGCACGGCGCGTCAGATTTCAACATCATGCAGGGAGATACACTGCGTAATCCAAAGATCTTGTCTGGAGGCGAATTGGCGACCTTTGATTGTGTAATCGCGAATCCGCCCTTCTCCCTGAAGAAATGGGGGGCCACAGAATGGTCGAATGATAAATACGGTCGTAACATTTGGGGAACACCCTCGGATTCGTGCGGAGACTTTGCCTGGATCCAGCACATGATCGGTTCTATGGGCAGAGGTAACAGCCGCATGGCGGTCGTGATGCCTCAAGGAGTTCTCTTCAGGGATGATGAAAAAAGTATCCGAGAGAAACTCATTAAATCGGATTTGATAGAGGCCGTTGTCACGCTGGGCGATAAACTGTTCTATGGCACTGGCCTTTCGCCGTGTTTTCTTGTCCTGCGGCGAATTAAAAAGGCAGATCATTCCTCCAGGATACTCATGGTTGACGGATCCAAGATTCTCACGCCCAGACGCGCACAGAATATCCTCGCCCCGGAAGATGTAGACAGTTTATACGAGCTTTACACAAACTACAAAGACAAAGAGGATTACTCGAAGGTTGTCACTTTAAAAGACATCGAGGCGAAAGATTGGAATCTATCCCCGAACAGATATATAGATTACCACAAGGAAGAGGTTCGTCCTTATGCCGAAGTCCTGCAAGAGTTCAAAGATGCATTACTTGCAGTCCAAAAGGCAGAAGCAGAATTCCGTTCCATCATAAACAGTTAGAGATATGGCA
>Ga0310697_10000313_pt1 | contig 68572 bp, 91 predicted proteins | sample 172DNAGHGlowgp2_FD_203883 | JGI IMG/M metagenome (GOLD analysis project Ga0310697, IMG submission 203883) | Sheep rumen microbial communities from Palmerston North, Manawatu-Wanganui, New Zealand - 1728 DNA GHGlow gp2 (v2) (version 2) | ecosystem: Host-associated > Mammals > Digestive system >...
CAGCAGTTCAAGGAGAAAGCATTGCGTGTCATTGCCGAGCAAGAGGCGGCTATGCAGGCCGCACAGCAGGCGCAGGCCGCAGATGCGCAGCAACTGGCCGCATTGCAGAACGGATTGCCTCAGCAGCAGGCTATGGGCTTGAACAACGATTTGTATAACGGAAACAAGATGGTTGGATAATGGCACGTCAGAACGTACAATTCAAGGGATTGCGGCATACGCCGAGTGACATTACGGGGCAAGACGGTGACTTGCTGGAATGCGTGAACCTCATCCATGAGAATGGGGAGTTGAAGCCGTTGGAGATGCCAGAGAAGACGGACAAGCGAGGATTCTACACCAACGATACGCTTGTGGCGGTGCATAACATCACTGGCGGCAAGAAGTATGTCTATGCCGTGTATAACGGAGTCAACACATATATCCATGTGAAAGATGAGGATGGTGATGACGTGAAGATTAACGGCATCGTTGGTTGGGGTATACCGCTTCAGGAAATCAAGTGGGCAGAGACCATCGGCAACACCTTGATTATCGGCACGGACAAGAGTACGCACTATGCCTTGTATAAGAACGGCCAGTACAAGTGGCTGGGCGACAAGCTGCCGCAGCCTGTGTTTGAGTTTGACTTTAATAGAACGAGTAAGCAAGAATTAGGGTATTGGCTTAAAGAATATGAACCAAAAACGACAACATTAACCCCAAGTGGCGATGATGCAGCAGGTGGTGGAGTTGCGATGCAAGCTACATGGGCAAGCGATGGCGATATAAACAATAGCGTTCCTATTCCATTGGCAAACACTTCTGTTGAAAGTAAGAAACTTTTCCGCGATGGGGTTCGCTCTCATGTTGCAACGGTTCTTTCAAACGCAAGGAAAAACAATGTTTTTGTATTTCCGTTTATGATTCGATATGCCATCAGAATGTATGATGGAAACTACGCCATGCATTCTTCACCATTGCTGATGGTTCCTTCGACATTGAAATGCCCATTGCTTGCTGTTATGGGTTACTCCGCAGACCATTTGTTAGATGATAGCGATAATGTTCATAAGTATTCTGTGATGGCAGAAGAAGTTCGTTTCAGAGCTTTGGAATTGTTGCTAAAATGTAATGGCTTTATGGATGGAGACCCGAGTGATTGGGAAGATATAATTAAAGGTGTTGATATTTTTATGTCAAGCCCTATATATAGTTATAACGAAAGCTATTGGGACGATATAAATAATGTGCCAGATTCTTTTTACACTTTCAAGAAAACAATAAACAATGGCACTGGTTATGTTGAAGATACGACAGTTAAGGATTACGGTAATTGTTATAGCAAAAACTCAAAGTTTTCTTGGTGGAAAATCTTTACAGAGAACTCAGTAGACAGTTTTGTTTATAATGATACTATACAACCAGATGAAACAGATTACCCCGTACTAAAATATAGAAGAATACCTTTACCAGAGTATTCGCAGCAAGAGATAATTGAAAAAGTCAAGAATACATCTATATTTTATAAAGTAAAGAGTTATGATTTAAATGAGGTATCTGATACATGGGCAATAGAGAGAAGATTTGGTCAAGAGGTTGAATATGGTTTGCTTGAACGCCTTGAGACTCTGCCTACGTTACCTGACGACTACGTGAGCCGCAGCCGTATGACTGGCAGTGCGAGTTACAACTACAACCAAAGGCTCATCCTCGGCAACATCAGCTTGCAGACACCATCGTGGTATCCATACACGAAGCAATTCAACAAAGAACAATTCATGCAGTTGGTCGTGATGTTCAAGATAGAGAAGCCAGAGAAGACCATCTATGTGCCGTGGACTGGAGCCAACCTCGGAAGAAACGACTTCGGCCATTACCTATACTATCCCGATCCCGACTGCAAGGAAGCCATCATCAGCGACCTTGTTACGGTGAGGAGGATACCGATGAGCGAACACCCTGGGCTGCATGGTGCATACGCATTGATGCCAGAAATGAAGAGCTTGTCGGAGGCGTTCTCCTCGTTTGCCGAATACGACGAGACGTTGCCGACTCCATCAACCGATATGGAGAGATACTACTCGCTGTCGAACACGATAGCGATGAGCAGCGTGGCCAATCCGTTCCATTTCCCAGCCACCAACTTCAAGGACATCGGCAGGACGAAGGTGATAGGCATTGCGGCCAATATGCTTGACGTGAGTAGCGCACAATGGGGTCAATATCCCGTCTATGTGTTCTGCTCGGACGGCATCATCGCCGTGATGATTGACGGAGAGGGAAAGATGGGTGGCATACAGGCTGTGAGTGCCGATGTGCTTCGTGAGCCGCAGGGTTTGTCGCAGCCTACCTTGGTGCAGACGGGGCAGACCTTGATGTTCCTCACTCAGCGTGGCGTGATGGCCATTGCTGGCACGAAAATCAGTTGCGTGAGCGAGGCTATGGAAGGCAGACACTTCAATCCGATGCGTGAGTTGGCAGACATAGACTATCGCATAGGAGCTTTCCAGAATCTCATCACAAGGACGAGCGACAACACAGCATTCGTTGACTTTGCGGCCAGCGGATTCCTTGCCTACGACTACGCACACAACCGTGTGATGTTGTTGCGCAGCGACAAGGACTACCAATACCTCTTCGACATGAAGACAGGATTGTGGAGCAAGCAAATCGTATACACCAACCTGCCGAGCTGCCAGTTGGATCAGATACCTTCAAACACGCAACAGGACAGAAGCAATCCGTTGCTGAAGGTGAAGCCGATACACGCTGCCGTGAACAACTACACGGAGATGTATCTGCAAGACACCGATGGCTACTTGTATAAGACCATGGAGGTGATGAATGAGAACGCCACGAAGCAGCTGTACCAATACGGCTACCTCGTTTCGCGTCCTATCCGCTTCGGCACTGACGAGTACAAGACGCTTGTGAGGACATTGCATAGATACACACACTTCGCCAACATGAGTTTCGTGAAGATGGCCGTTTATGGAAGCAGGGATGGAGTGAAGTACGGCAGGCTGAACACCTTGCGAGGTATGAGTTACAAGTATTTCATTTTTGCCATATACACATATCTGAAGCCCAACGAGAGGTATTCTTACCTCAGCGTTGACTTCGAGACACGGCTCAACAACAAATTGAGATAAGGTAATCTTTTCATGATGGGTTGTGTTTCCCGCTTCGGCTATTGCTGGGGCGGGTTTTTAGTTTTTATTTCTGCTCATTGTATTCTTCTTCTGTTGCCTCTACCCAACTTCCCTGATTAGACCGAATAAATACGTCTGGTCTTGATTTAACTCCAGTTTTCAATCGGGCAATTATTTTATCTCCAAAAAGGCTATAGCTATCTCCTTTATAGATTCTACCTTTGACAATGTATTTTGAGTTGCCATGATAAGAAGTAACCTTTATAAATCCATCTTCTATAATTGGATGCTTCGTGTCAACATTTTGTGGTAGTGGCATTTCTTCAAGATTCTTAATAAGCGCGTCAGCAAGCGCAACTGATGCAGCTGCCATAGTCCCATATTCGCACGGTTGCAACGATATGTTCTTTTGAAGTAATATTGTCAACATCATCCTTGATGTTTCAATGCGGAACTTATCTTTTTCTTCTATAATCATTTCTTTTGCCCTTTCTTAATAGCTTTGAGTTCCTTGCGGATAATGCGTTCCTCTTGGCGTTCACGGCGGGTCTTGCGGTGGCGAATCTTAGCGTGGTCGAGTGTCCACTTGATGTAGGCTCTGCGCCTTGCCTCTATGTCGTTGGTGAGGTGCTTGATGGCCTTGGCATTCTCCTCTGGCTTGCGCATCAGCTTGTCAAGGTCGGCTTTGAGCAGGGTGGAGTAGAAGCAGCCGTCATGCACATCTGGCATGGTGACATCGGTGAGGACGAGTTCGCCAGTGCGGATACCCATACGGATGCCGCTGTCGTTGATGGCTCGCTTGGTGGTGCGGAAGTTGGCGCGGTTTGTGATGGTGATCTTGTTGCCCTTGAAGGGGTCAATGATGATGTAGTGGTGCTGCCTTGTCTTTTTGTATAGTTCGTTGCAGCCTTCCATCATGCGGTTGTAGTAGGACTCTGCGGTCTTGATGATGATGTATCTCCTTAATATTTTGAACCAGTTCATATTGTTGTGTTTTTAGAATGATGCTTCTCCGTGGGTGTTGTGGTAGTCGTGTTGCTTCTCCTTCTCTTGCGGAAGGTCTTTGCGCCTTGGTGCAGGCAGACCTCCGTCAAGGGTGCGGGATATGTATAAGGCAATGCCGATGGTCATGAGGCGGTCGTCCTTGCAGCCTGCCATTGCTCCGTATGAGCCGTTCTGCTTGCGCTCGTAGTGACGGAACTCCTCAATGGTCTCCTTGTCGGGTTCGATGAAGTCCTTGTCGCGGATGGCGGCTTCGAGGGTGCGTACGATGCCTGGCTTGGTCTTCTTGTTGGTGTGGAAACCGACAACCAGTTTGCCGCCACCACCATTCACATCTTGTGCCTGCGACTCACGGCGTAGGTAGGTGTTGTCGTAGCAGTAGTCTATGATTTCAAGGATGTAGTTCAACTCGTTGCCAAGGTCGTCAACAACTACAACCGTGTTTTCTCTGTTCCTTTCCTTTTCAAGCGTGTTGCTCTCAAAGACAAGCAGGGCGTTGTTGTACCACTTGGCCACCTGCACGGCTTTCCATGCAAGGTAATCGTGGGGGATATGCCCATGCCATAGCAAGACAGTCTTCTCCATGCCACCGCTGGCCACCTCGGAGCGGTCAACGACACGGATGATAGACCAGTCGGCCTTGGCAGAGAAGTAGCCTATATCCACCACCACGATATATTGGTTGGTCATCTTGACGGGGTTAGGCTCTTCCCAAATCTTCATCGTGCCGCCCGGTCGTTCCTCAAACTCATAGTTCTCCAAGGTATCCTTGCCAAGTGTATAGTCGGAGTAGATGTCGCCCACCTTGATAGGCTCTTTGACGCATTGCTTCTCCAAGGCATCCACATCGTACATGTCGAACACCAACGAATCGGTGTTGGCAAAGGCTTCGATGTCGTCAACGGGTGCTTCGGAGGCCATATCGGAGTGGCGGCTGAACTCCAAGTGTTTGAGCAGATACCAATGTATGTTCTCAATGGTGGAGCCGTTCTCCCACATCTTCCAGATGAACTGACCCGACACACGGCAGGGCTTTCCCTTATGACCAAATATCTCTTCGGGGCAGTTGCGGTTGTTCTTGTTCTCAATCATCCAACGGATGAAACCACGGAGGCTCTTGACAGGCTCAATGTCGTAGGGGTTGGATGACAGTTTGATGAACATGGCGAGGTAGGCACTCTTGCCCGACTTGGCTCTTGCGTATTCGTCGGCGAAGTAGTTGCCGCTGCCACGAGGTGTGCTTTCGATGATGATGGCGGTGAGCGGCATATTCATGATACCACCAGCCACCGACTTGAACAAATCCTCGGGTGACTTGCCATCGGTGTTTTTCCACAATGCCAACTCGGAGATATGGGCGAGAGCCATATCCGTACCGGGCAGGGAGTCGGGGTTGTTGTATGTGCCTACGGAGATAACCGCGTCACGGGCAGGCTGTGGGTTGGATGTGGTTCCGTAGGTGATGCGGAAGTCGGAGGCAGAACGGCCATATTGCGAGAAGCGCAGCCGCTCGTTGTCGGGCAATCCAAGTAGCCAAGGCGGGTAGTGGCCAATGGCTTTCTCGTACATCATCTGAATCTTCTTTGCTGTAGCCGACACCTGCGCAACGATGACGGAGTTCCATCCGTTCTTGTGGCAGAGCTGAATCCAAGCCAGTTTCGCTTCGGCATAGGTAGAGCCACCGCATTGGCGGTTCTTGGCGAAGATGATGCGGATGGGTAGACCTTTGACACGTTGCGACTCCACACCTGCTTCAAGGTCGAGTTGTGCGCGGTTGAGTTTGAAGGGGATAAGGGAAGAGTCGTCGCTTTCGATGCGTGAGGCTTTGATGCGCTCGGCTTCTTCCTCGGTCAGCACCACACTCTCGTCAATACCTCGTTTGTCCTTGACACGCCAGTTCATGTAAGCCCAATGAGGGAAGTCGAAACGGTAGCGTATCTCAACGAGGGAGCGTTGTATCATTTGGATGATTTCCTCGTCTTCGGGGTCTTCGTCCAGCACCTTCTCAATGTATTTGGCTATGCTGCCGCATTCAATCACCTGCTTGTAGAGGTTATTGCGCCTTGTTTCAAGGGTAAGCCATTGGACTGGGATGATATGGTCGGGTATCTCGATGCGCTTGCGGTAGTGCAGGTTCTCGTTGGTCTTTGGGTCGCGCAGTTCAAGTCCTTCGCCCGTGATGGGGTCGTAGTCGGCTTGGAGGTAGCGCATACGGCGGCGGTTCTCGTCGCACATCGCCTGCACCTCAAGGTCTAAATCGCTTGTCTTGTTAGCCATACATCTTCTCCTTTCTCTCTATGTTGGATAGCCACAGCATCACTCCGCCGATGGCGGCACCGATGGCGAAGCACATAAAATGCAATCCTATTGCGAGGCGTGAGGCGAAGAGGCACGACACCACCATATAACCCAAGGTGTAGAGCATGGAACGCCACTTTGCTCCGTCTTTGTAGCATATGATGCCGTAGTAGGCGAGGAGCAGGCCAGACAATCCCACCGTAGGCTTGTTCGTTGCGATGCAGAAGGAGCAAAGCGTAGCCACGGCATAGCACACTGGCCACAGCCACCAAGGGTCTTTGCGGTTGAGCAGAAGCAGAAACGCGACAAGGAGGTTGGCGGCAAGGTGGAAGATGTTGCCGTGGGCGAAGTGGAAGGTGAGGTGCGACCACCACGGAGAGCCTGCCATGTAGCCCCATTCGGCATTGAGGCCGAAGAAGGCGCAGGCTAATACGATAATATATAATATGGTTGTGTTATGCTTCATATCCAATAGATTTTCGGTGGGTCGTTCTTTCCGTCGTTGGCGAAGATGAACCATGCGTAGGACACGGCACTGCCACCGCCTGCCTTCATACCCTCAAAGTCACCGTTCTTGGCGCATAGCAGCCGCTCGCTGAACTGGTACACGGCTTTCAGGTAGCCTTTGCTGTAAAGCCTTTCCCAACGGCCTTTGCCCTCCAATGCTGTTGTCTTCAATAGCATGATGCAGGGTGCGCCTTTGGGTAGTAATTGCAAGGCTTGTAAAACAAATTCGGTTGCATACTTGTAAGGTGGATTGGTGAGGATTGCCCATTTTGTAACATGGGCGGCAAAAGGAACATCGTTTTTTTTCAAGAAGTCAACTCCATCAAGCCCATAACCTCTATCAAATAAATCAGTGCTAATAACTCCGTGGCCTAATTCTTTTAACCTTTTCGCTAAATGTCCTTCACCACAGGCAGGTTCCCATATATAATGTGGAATATCGTACACGGCGGCGAGTTTGTCAATCGCTATCGGGTCGGTGGCGTAGTAGTCTTGTGCCTCACGCTCCTTGTCAGTGTGGTTGGATGCGCCCAAGGTCTTGAAGATGGAGTTTCCGTTTCCAATCCAGTCTTTCATTCCGTCTCGTTTTTGCGGTGGTGGTGTTTACGTGGACGCTTCTCACGGCCACGATAGAGAATCTTCAGTCCCCACGAAGGCCGCATATAGAACTTCGGAGCGGGTTGCCAGATGACCTCCTCGCAGATGTCAATCTTGTTCATGTCGGGATGCTCGGCCTTGTAAGCGAGGTAGCGTTTGTAAAGCTCCTCGTACATCTCGTAGCGCGGACTTCGGTGGCTCACACGGATGTCGTTGCCGGCGTCGAAGGCGGCTATCACCTCCGACAGCCTCTCTGCCGACACCCAGAAGCGGCATGACGGCATGTTGACCGCCACCGCCATCGCCTCGTATTGTGTCTCGTAGTGACCTTGCTTGTGGGCTTCCTTGTACGCCCTGTTCAAGTCGTCGTAGCGTTCCTTGAACTCGTAGACTGATTCTCGTTTCTTCGCAGCCATCTTGTCGAATAGTTCAGTTTTAGGATAGTACGTAATACGTACTTTTGAGGGCAAAGATAGATATTTATTTGGAATAATTCTAAATAAGTAAGAAAAAAGTTCGATTTTTTTCAAGCAGGGCTTTGCGTTTGTGACTTTTTACGGATTCATCCCCATTAAAGTTGTTCACTTTTGCCCACAAATACACAAACCAAAACAACAACAACTCATGGAAGGTACATCATCAACGGGCGCAACGGCAACTGCAAATGGTGCATCGGGCAGCGCAACCACCAACGAAGGTGGCGGCACCCAGACCACCAACACGGCAACCGAAAACACCCAAAAGAACGAGGTGAAAACCGAGAAGGCTGACACCGAGAAGAAAGAGACTGAGAAAAAGGACGAGCCGAAGGAGGAGAAGAAGGAGAAATCGCAGAAGGACTTGTTCTATGAGCGTCACAAGAAGGACTATCCGGATGACGATGAAGCGGACGAGGAATTGTTCTGGAAGCGTCAAAACGAGCGCACTAAGGAGTACGACAAGTTGAAGAAGAGCGACGACGACTTCCGCAAGGTCATCAGCGAGCATCCGCAGTTTGGTGGGATGTTCCTTGATGTGGCAGACGGCAAGGACTTCTTTGAGAGCCTGCTTGGAAGATTCTCGAAAGAGGACATCCTTGCAGCCTACGACGACCCCGAGAAGTCGAAGAAACTGTCGGAGTCGTACACCAACTACCTGAAAGGGCAGGAGGAGAGCAAGAAACTCCGCGAGGAAGGCGAGAACAACATCAAGGAGACCATCAGCCGCTTCTCAAAGTATTGTGAGAAGAACGACATCGGAGAGGAAGAGATGGCGGCGATGTGGCAGCAGATGAACGACTTCTACACGGACGGACTTAAAGGCAAGTACAGCGACAAGCTGTTTGACATGATGAGAAAAGCAGCCACCCACGATGCCGATGTGGAGAATGCAAGACAAGAGGGTGAACTGAAAGGACACAACGCCAAGGTGCAGGCTACCTTGGCAAAAGGCAAGGCTCCGCAAGGCCTGCCTCCCACCTTTGACGGAGGACAAGGCGGCACGGCACCCGAGCCGAAACCGAAGAACAAGAAGGTGGTGCGCAACCCCTTCCGTAACGAAGACATGGAATTTGACGAATGAGAACTCAATTACTAACACAAAATAAAAGAGAAATGAAGAAATTCAGACTACTCAGCTTCATGCTGACCATGTTGGCACTGGCTTTCGGTGCCGACCTCTCGATGGCTGCTGTTGCCGTTGGCGACAACGAGCCTATTGACCGCCCGGCTGACCCCGATACTAAGGACTTGAACACCGACCTTACGGGTACGCCTGCTACCGAAAAGGTCGTCAAAGATAGCGACATCAATGACGACGAGATCGACGAACTTGTCACCAAGTTTCGCCCGTTCAACTACACCTTCTCGACCGACGTTGAAAGACTGGCTCGTCAGAAGCAGGTGAAGGACTACACCGTTAAGCACCCGACGATGGCTACGCCTCTGATGGACTGCACTAACAACAAGAACATTGCTGCTACGGGTACGCCCACTGAAATCACCCTGTCTATCGGCTCTGGTTCGAGTTACAACGTGACTGCCGCCAACGCTCGTATGTTCGGCAAGTCGCAGACCTTCATCGCCAAGGGCATTCCTGGCTACAAGTACGTCAACAGCAACAACATTGCCGATGGCGAACTGATGCTGAAAGTCGTTGGCCGTGCTTCCGATGGTATCATCTGCGTTCCCGTCAACGGTTATTGGAGCGGCACTGCCCATGTGATTCACGATGCCATCCCCGCTGGCACCAAGTTCCAAATGCTGGCCACCGCTTGCCACACCGCGCAGCTGGTTGTTAGCCCGAAGAACCAAACGCCCGTGTTCGTTGATGCCAACTTGCAGAAGAAAATCATGAACACCACTATTGAGAAAGAGTGGAAGGTTAAGAAAAAGAACGTGCCTTACTTCACTGACGACATCGCCGACAATGCCATGATGACCTTCCGTCAGGAGAACGAGCGTACCAAACTCGTTGGTGCTGGCGGTATGCTGGTCGAACACGACGACATCCTTGGCGACTTGAACTGCTACTATGAGGAAGGTGTCCTCACCCAACTCCTTATGAAGTATGTGACCACAGATGCCATTACCTACAAGGACATCATCGCCATGTCGAAGATGCAGTTTGGCAAGTGGAGTGCTTCCAACGAGGCCGAGGTGTACTGCTCCTATGGTTTCATCGAACAGCTGCTTAACCTTGACTTCACCAAGGTTGCCCAAACCAACGTGATGGCTACCCAAACCAAGTATGGTGTTGACATTACCCAATTCAAGACCACCTTCGGTACGCTGAACTTCAAGCTCTGCCCCATCCTTGACGAAATGGGTTATGAGAACTGCGCCATGATCATAGACATGAAGAACGCTGTCCACTACTGGAAGAAGCCCAATGTCGGTGAGAAGAGCAAGGAAGACTTGAGCAAGGGCGGCAAGGAACCCGTTGAGGCCGACCGCGACCGTTACATCAAGATTGACTGCGTTATGCTTCGCGGCTACAACTCCATCCTCGTTGGCCCCGCCGACAAGATTATGGGTATCGACACCGTGTACGACAACCGCAGCGACATCTACACCTTCAACAAGAAGGTCGGTGCTGTGTACTACACCCTCAGCAAGCTCACCACCGATGGTAACGGCCAAGCCGCAACCACTCCGAAGATGTATGTCGGTGGTGGTGCCACTGGCGCACCTACCACTTGGGCTGACGGCCTGTTGGTGTACCTTGAGACCGATGACGACAACACTGGCGGTACTGGTTTCTCCGCTGGCACCATCGTCAAGTGGAATGCTCAGGAGACCAAATGGGAGAAATACAGCGGTGCCATCACTGCCTAATCTCCATACGATAAGGACTGCCTGCTTCGGTGGGCAGTCCTACTTTTGAAAAAACACACAACCTAAAAAAGAGAAACAATGGCACATTACAGAAAGACCTATATGACAAGAGCCAACGAAGCGAGAATCCCGATTCGCCTTGGCGACATCATGGTGGATGCCCACTTCGTGAACGGCAACATGCGTGACAACGAGAACGCCACGCTCGACACGGAAGACACCTTGGTGCAGTTTGTGATTGAGAACTCGCCCATGTTTGGCAAACGCATCTTCCTCAAGAGCAAAATCCTAATCGAAGAGCCTGTGGAAGAACCCGAGTTGACGGCAGACAACGTGACTTCGCTTGCCGATGCGAGAGCCTTCTTGGAGAAGGAGTACAGCATCAACCCGAAGAGCGTCATCTCGCCCAACGCATTGAAGGCGCAGATTGCCAAACTTGGCTTGTCATTCCCCAACCTACAACTCTAAAGAACCATGACACAACTATCTTACAGCGACATATTCCATTATGTGAAGGCCAAGTTGGACGAGTTGTCGAACAACGAGGATGCCATGCTTGTGGCCTCAGACCAAGCCGTAGAGGACTTGGAGAAGGAGATTGAGGCATCGGTGCTTCCGTCGGTGCGCAAGATGCACCTTGATTCGCCCAACGTGTTGCTGAAGGATGGTGAGTTGTTTGACGACAAATGCCAGCCGTTTGCGGAGTATGGCAGAGAGGAAGTGAATGTCCTTGATGTGAATCCGCAGACACTCATCTTCCCTCCCGAGGGCGGCTCTATCAACGTGGTTGTGCGTACCGTTACGAGTTGGGAAGTGGAAGTGAACGAAGGGCAACCAGATAGGCAGTTGCAGATGCAGAGTTACAAGTATCTCATGCCGTTGCCTGGCGATTTCTTGCGCCTCATCACCTTGCAGATGAGCGATTGGGAGCGACCCATTCAGACCGTTGTCAACGAGGACAGCGCAGAATACCGCAAGCAGACCAACAGATACCTTCGTGGCACCAACACGAAGCCTGTTGGAGCCTTGGTGCATCAGAGCGGTTATCCGTTCCTTGAGCTTTACTCATGCACATCGAATGTGGAGGTGATGATGTATGGCCAGTACGTTCCCGAGCCGAAGAAGTTCGGTGACGGCGATGGTGCCTATGTGAAGATATGCGAGCCTTTGCGTTATCCTTGCCTCAACCAAATCACGGCCAATGTGCTTAGGGGCATCGGCAGGGCGCAGGAGGCAGCATTGTACGACCGCATGGCGGTGCAGCCGTTCTACATCGACCCCGACTATGCGAGACTGAACCCGCCTATCGGAGAGAGATTCAACCAACAACAATAAGGAGAAAAAAAACATGTCAATCTATACCGATGTATCTTGGATGACTGTAGACGACCACGGAGCGACAAGCGGTAACGGCTATGTAACGCATATCTGTCAGGGAGTCTACAAAGGCCGTTTGCAGCGAACTGGCTACACCACAATTACAACCATTGAAACAAATCCGAAGACGGCAACTGTGGAGTTTATCCAATTACCTAAACCAGAATATGTGCAGTTCAACCAAGCGTCGTACCAAGCAACGGCGGCAGGAGGTCAGATTACCATTACTGGTAAGACAAACTCGCCACGACTTGACTTTGCCTTGACGGTGGATGCTGATAGCATCGGCACATTGCCGACTTATTTCAGCATTAACTTCGGAGGTCAGACTATAGGCAACCAATCCGTGAGTGGCCAGACGTTTGCAAATGACCCTGGTGCCACGCAGGAGATTGCTTTTACCATAGTCGTTACCATAGCTGCTAACGCAACCATGAACTCAAGATACTGCACTTTGATGGCTACTGGCTCACAGGGTGTGACCGGTTCTTGCAATATCATACAAGCTGCTGGAGATAGTTATCTATGGCTCGACGATGAAGGAACGTCGTCAAAGATAATCACTTTCAGTGCCGCTGGGTATAGCGATGGGCAGGCCAGTGTTGATGTGGATGTATTGTCAAACGACAATTGGGAAGTCAACGTACATTAAGGAGGATGTTCTATGAGTAGTACGGTTTACGATTTTGTTGTCATTGACGACCACAATGATACATCTGGCGACGGCCTATTGAGTGTGTCCATCAATGCCGAATACTTTGGGCGTAATAATAGGAACAAGGAGTTTGACATAGAAGGCGATCACGGCGGGCAGGCTTATCTGCAAGTCAACCAAAACGGGCAAGAGTTTGTACAAGCCTTGCAGGACGAGGCAGAGTTGCAGAGCCATGAAGTTGGATTGTCTGTTGCATTCTATACCAATAGCAAGTACCTTGAGGTTGAGGTTGGAGGAACGGATGCAAGCAGGTTTGAGATAACGAGGGTGTATTACGTTCACAATGGGAATCATGACTTTGCGGATTGGTCGGGTCAGATGGAACCTACGGGAGACCCTGGTCAAAGCGGGAGGTATTTGGTTTATGTGTCGGTCTATACTTCTCAGAACTTAGGGAAAGTTGACTACCAAGCATACATACAGCTGACAGGATATAGTGGAGGTAGTAGTTATCGTGGTATTACCGAGATAATACATCATCCTCCTGTGGAGTAAAATACACAGTTTCGTTTCGGAGTTTTTACGGATTGAAAGCATGTAAGGTTGTGCATCTTTGCGCAACCTTATTTATTAACGAAAAACCGAAATACTATGGAACAACCTCAAGTTTACAATTTCGATGGTAACGGTGGCTACGGCTATGGTGGTTGGGGCGGCATCGTCCCTGGCTTCCTTGGCGGTATCCTCGGTGGTGCTTTGTTCGGTGGCGGCTTCGGCGGTTGGGGTGGCAATGGCAATGGCAATGCCGCTGCTGCTGCCCTCGGCGCACAGGCCACTGCCAACAACAACGCTGACCTTATCATGAACGCTGTCGGCAATGTCGGCATGCAAGTGGCTGGCATCAACTCCACGCTTGGCAACATCGCCATCAGCAACGCCACTAACCCGCTGCAAGTGACCAACGCTATCCAAGCAGGCAACGCTGCCATGAGCCAACAGCTCTCCCAGTGCTGCTGCGAGAACCGTCTTGCCACCTGCCAACAGACCAACGAGATCGTCTCGGAGATCAAGAACCAGACCGTGGCAATGAACGACGGCTTCTGCCAAATCAGGGAGCGTGAGATGCAGCAGCAGATTGATGCCAAGAACGACATCATCAACCAGTTGCGTGACCAGGCTCAGACCAACACCATCAACGGCCAAATTGCCCTTCTGCAACAGCAGATTGCAGCGCTTGCTGCCCGTATCCCCGTGACCGCTACCACAACCGCCAACAATGGCTAACCAATAACCAAAATCCAACAATATGCTAAGGGAACTTAATGCAGGAGCGACAATACAGATTCTCAACCGAAAGGAGAACACAATCACGCAGGCCGAGGTGCTTCAGGTAACCCCGCCTACTCCTCAATTCAACTTGCAAGTCACGCCTCAAGGGGTGATGCCTCCGAGACAGGTGATGAGCATGAGAGTGAGATGGCAGGGGAGAGAGGTTGTGTTCAACAACATCTACGCTGACTTGACGGCGGCTGAGAACGCAGACAACGGCATCGTGGTGTGCCAAGACGAGAATGCCCTGCTGAACGAACTGAAGTCAACGAAGGCGAACTACGACTATCTCATCAGCCACCAAGACGAGTTCAAGAAAGGCTCTGAGTGGTGTGACGAGCAGATTACGATGAGAGACCCAGTGCGCAACGCTGAGATGCAGAACGCGAAGCAGGTGGAGGCTATCAAGAAGGAGTTTGGCGGCATCATTGCCGAGCAGAACGCCAAGATTGACCAGCTTACCTCGCTCTTGCAGCAAGCCCTTGCACCAAAGAAAGGAAAGGAATAAGGCTATGGGTTATGTGATGATGCGATACGGCAACCGAGACAACGGTGGTGTCGAGGAATACAAGGAAGCAGGCAAGAAAGCCAAGGAAGGCATTGAGATGGTCATGGATGCCGTCGAGAGTGGCGACATGAAGATGGTCGTTGAAGGTGCTGAGAAGGCTTTCAAGGCTGTGAAGAAGATGTGTGAAATCTCCGATGACATGGAGTCGCAGTACGGCGAGCGTCGTTACGACGACATGGGTATGCGTGACGGTTATGGCAGCCGTATGTACGGACGCTATGGCAACCGCATGGATGGTTACGGAGACCAGCACAGACGCGAATGGAATGAACGAGACGACCGCATGATGGAGCGCAGGATGCGTGACGCGAGAGGCCGTTACATGTAATGCTACGATGTTGGAACGGAGAGGTAGGGGTGTCGCCCTGTCTCTCCCGACCAACGGAAAGGAGTTGGACGATGAACCATTACCAGATGAAAGAAATCAAATCGGCGCAGCGATACCCGGAAGGCTTCAACGAGTATATGGCCACCTATGGCGGTCACTTCTCGAAGACGATGTGCGAGTGGGCTGTCGGTATGATGCGTGACGAGACCGACAAGAAGATTGAGCCTTGGACTAAGGAGCAAGTGGAGGATATGCTGACGAGATACGGAGTCACCTTGGAGAACGACAAAGGCTATGACAAGGTGTATGTCGCCAACATGTGCAAGGCCGATTTCTATGAGGATTCTGTTCCAGATGAGGCGCATGTCGCAAGATACGTCAAGAACTTGCTTGACGACCCAGACGGATATGATGAGTTGGTGTTCAATAGATTCATGATGGATTGCATGGGCAAGAACATTCCGATTATTTGGGAGGATATGCTCTGATGACACATAGGACTCTCCATATCAGAGGCTGGCGCGTTGACGTGTTCATCGACGAAGGCGACGGAGGAGCGAGAGCGGTATCCGACTGCCTGTTGGAGATGGGTGCGGATGACTACATCATGGATAAGGCTTACGGCTTGATTGAGGAGAACAGACCCAACCAAGCCTTCACTTATTCAAACGGCAGGCGCACGACCATCTATATCGGATGGACAACGAGCGTAGAGGAGTTCATCAACTCAATGATACATGAGATAAGGCATTTGGTAGACCATATTGCCGAATACTACGGATTAGACAATAACGAAGCGGTAGGTTATCTATCGGGCGATGCGGCGTTCCTGTTGGCAGAGGACATCTGCGAACATGGGTGCAAGCATTGCGGAAAGGATGAGAGATGAGTTGTAATTGCGGATGCAATGGTGGAGGTAGTTGCAATGGGATGGAGAACATCGGTGGTTTCCAAACTGGAGACACCGTGCCTTTGCAGCTTAAGTATATGGATGAGGATGGTGTAATCCCCATCGACGAAGGCTACGATGTGCTTGTTGCCTTCTACGACTACAAGAGAAACCTGATAACGAAAGGGAGTATCTCTGATGGCAGGTTGACATTTGTTGACGACCATTACGAGATTCTTATCGACCACGAAGAGAGCATGAAGATGATTGGCAAGGTGGTTGTTGAGATTACCGTCTACAAACACGACACGAGTAATGTAGACCATTCTGACAAGCTCTTTTCAATGGCATTTGACAATAGGGAAAACAACAAACTGATATAACAATGAAAAGGTGGGAGATAGGTATAGTAGGTTCTATTAGGAACATAGAGGTAACGGTCGCAGAAAGAACGATGCGTTTCCAATTCATTCTGCCTCCACCATACTTGACATACGAGTTCAATGACGACTTTAACGACGATTTCGATTAACCATAAACACAAGATACAATGAGCTGGTACACCGACATAAAGACTTGGATAGCAAACAACATACGCACCAACCATCAACGTGAAATCACTGGCGCGAAGATGAACACCGTACTCAACAACATCGTTGACGAGGTGGATAGAAAGGTGGATAAGGTTTCTGGTAAAGGCCTTTCAACTAATGACTACAACAACACTGAGAAAGCAAAGGTTGCAAATGCTTACTCCAAGCCGTCTGGCGGCATCCCGAAGACCGACCTCGCGTCTGCCGTACAAACATCTTTGGGTAAGGCAGATACAGCCGTGCAGACCGAGACCGACCCAACGGTGCCTTCATGGGCTAAGGCTCAGACAAAGCCAGTCTATACAGCAAGTGAGGTAGGTGCTATTCCTGACACAGATAAAGGTGCAAATGGTGGTGTTGCAACTCTCGATAGCGGGGGCAAGGTTCCTCAGTCGCAGTTGCCTTCATACGTTGACGACGTTCTGGAATATGCAAATCTCGCCTCGTTCCCTGCCACTGGGGAGAGCGGTAAGATATATGTGGCACTTGACACCAACAAGACCTATCGTTGGAGTGGCAGTGCTTACGTTGAGATTTCGCAGAGCCTTGCTCTTGGCGAGACCTCATCAACGGCATTCCCTGGTGACAGAGGCAAGGCCATTGAAGACAAGATACCTTCCAACGCTTCTTCTTCCAACAAACTCGCAACGAAAGCGGAGATGGTTCCTGCTGGTGGTACGACAGGGCAAGTCCTTGCGAAGAAAAGCAATACCGACAATGACCTTGAATGGGTAAACCAAAGTGGAGGCGGAGGTGGAACTTCCAACTATAATGACCTTACAAACAAGCCGTCAATCAACAATGTCACGCTGAGTGGCAACAAGACTGCTGCGCAACTCGGGTTGCAGACAGAGCTGACGATAGACGCGATACCGACCGAGAACAGCACAAACCCCGTACAGAGCGGGGGTATGTATGTCATTCTTTCGACCATGTTTGCAGACGGATGCCTCTATGGAGGCATTGTTAGACCGCAAGACTCACCAACATTCGGAGATGACCACCGCTATTTCTACATCGCAACAACTAACGGCAGGTATGTAAACTTCAACAACTACGAAGTCGACGGATATGTCGTTGTTTTTTCGTGGAACGAAAATACGCAAAATTGGAGATATGTGTCGTTATGTCCTAACGGACAAGCCTTTGATGATTTGCTTGAAAATAAGGCTGACAAGGTTGGTGGAGCGACCTCGGGCAACCTCGCAGGTCTTGACTCCGACGGCAACCTCACGGACAGCGGTAAGAAGGCAAGCGACTTCGCAACACCAATTCCAGTGGTGGATGCCTCGACCATCCCAGCATCTATGGATGCCGACAAGGTCTACCAGTACGGCACGCTGAGCGGCGACACCACCTTCCCAGCCTTGAACACGCCTACCGATTTGACGGTGGCGCACGTCTACTGCTGGACTTTCACGACACCAGCGACCGCACCAACCATCACATGGCCGAGCGCAATCACTTCGTGGGCTGGCGGCTCAGCACCGACAATCAACGCAAGCAAGTCATACGAGGTCAGCGTCATGGACGGCCTCGCCACAATAATCGAAAACTAAGAAAGGAGACCGAGATATGATGTACTACAAAATGATAGGCGACAGGCAGGTCTTTTCGGACTGCCGCACCATCCAAACCAACGAGGGCGTGTGGATCTCCAACCCCAGCGAGGAGCAGATAGCAGCCGCTGGGTGGCTTCCCTATGTGCCGCCCGTAATCCCTCCGCAGCCGCAGACCGACCCCGACATGGGCGAAGTCATGGAAGCCGTGAAGCGGATGCTGGCAAACAGCACCGAGAGCCTCAGCGACGAGGACGCGCTCAACGTCGCGGCCTTGTTCCCGACGTGGGTGTCGAAGATGGGGCAATCCGTCAACGTGGGCGAGCGTTACTGGTACGACGGCAAGCTGTGGAAGGTCATCCAAGCGCACACCGTTCAAGAAGATTGGACGCCAGACACCGCCGTGAGCCTCTTCGTGGAGGTGAGCATAGAGGAATGGCCGCAATGGGTGCAGCCGCAAGGGGCGCAAGACGCCTACAACATCGGCGACAAGGTAACCTTCGAGGGCGTACACTACGTCAGCCTCATCGACAACAACGTGTGGTCGCCTGCCGACCTGCCAAGCGGATGGGAGGCGAGACCATGAGTAACTTATTGCTATTGAGGAGGCGCGGGATGATGCAGGCGCAAGGCAGTGGAAGTGCGCCCGAGTTCCATACATATCTCGTTTTTGACGGCACCGCGTACATCGAGACGGACATCATCTTGCCTGAAGACTTCTCAATTCGCGTGACCATTGGCAACGAGGCAAGACACCAACAGGCCATATTTTCCGCGTATAACGGAAGCAACTTTGTCTTCGCGTTGTGGATGAACTCATCCACAAACAACAACCATAGGGTCTTTTCCGCACGCTATGACTCAACGAGCACGCTGTCGTCTACATCATCTCTTCCTTTTACAACCCAGCGCTATAGTCTATTCATGACGCCATTGGGATTTGGATACGGGAATACTGTTGCGGTCAACTACACGAAGGGCAGCGTACGACCGACAAGCGGGCTAAACATCGGACGCCCGCTATCGACGGCGACGCCTTACACGGGCAAAAGCGGGGCTATCCGTATCTATGACGATGCGGCAAAAAACGCGAATAGTTACGATTACTTCGACAACTACACACCAATCTACACTCTTCGCCCTTGCCTCTATAACGGCGAGGCGGGACTTTGGTGCGAAGAAACCAACCGCTTCTACGGAAACACCGCAGGGGGTGGAATATTAACTGTCGCAGATTAAAAAAAAGGAAACAAACCATGACCGAAATTGTAAAAAACGCTACGATGAGAAACCCCGCCTTTTGGGTGTAAATGAAAGGAGATAAGACAATGAACGAAAGAAATGTAATAGGAGGCTTCACTGCGGCGGTGCTGTCGCCATTCATCGAAGGATGGCAGCAAATGCTGTGGTTTCTCATCCTGGCCGTCATCCTAATCCTTGGTGATTTGAGATTCGGTATCGCAGCAGCCAAAAAGCGAGGCGAGAAGATACGTCCGTCAAGAGCCGTGAGGAGAAGTCTCAACAAGTTGGTTGACTATATCTGCTGGCTGAGTATCGCAACGCTTGTTGGCATCAACTTCGGCAGCGTGTTCGGCTTGCCCTTACTGTCGGTCATCATCATGGCGGTGGTGTGCATCATCGAGCTGTCGTCCATCATCGACAACTACTTAGAATACAAGGGCATCAAGCAAAAAGTCAACATCATCAAGCTGATTGCTCGCATCTTCCGTAGACCCGACTTTGAGGATGTTCTTGAGCCTACCGAACCGATAGAAGCGAAAGAGGAAGAAGCGGAGGAAGAAATAGAAGAAGAAATAGAATAAACTTAACCATTAAAACTATTATATCATGAAGAAATTAGCACAGTGGCTCAATGAACATTCCATCTGCCTTGGTGACAGCATCAAGGCCAACGTGGTGCATCTTTGGTGCATCCTAATCTCAGCCGTCCTTGTGACGCTGTTCGCCGCCCTCGGTTGGAGAGGCGACGCAATGTATTACCTGCTGATGGTCTTGCTCCTCGGCGGCATTGTCCTGCCTCCTATCATTGAGGCCATCCGTGCGCTCATCAAGCACGACAAGTGGACACCTTGGTATTGGTTTCCTATCGTCATCGGCAACGCCATCGGTGTCGGCATCGCAATGTTGATTAGTTGGATATTCGGATGGTACGGCCTATGAAGAAGATAATTGACTGGCTGTATAGCCTCAAAGCAGACAAGTGCCTCCACTTTATCGCAGGGATGGTCGTGGCGCAGATAGCCTTCGCCTTGCTTGACCTTGCCACTACGGTGTGGTGGAGCGCATTTCTCGCTTTCCTTGTCGCTGCCGTTGTCGGTGGCATCAAGGAGGCTTGGGATGTCAAGCACGGAGTTCCGAATGTAGCCGACTTTGTAGCCACGATGTTCGGTGGCTTGGTCGGTTCATTACTCGCAATACCGATTGCGTTATGAAGATAGTTAACGAAGACTAACCAGACTACGAATAGTTATGGAACTTAAACTAAGGAGAAGATACAAGGGTGAGAAGTACACCATCGGCAGCTTGTATGTTGACGGGAAGTATGTGTGCGACACCATCGAGGACAAGGACAGAGGTTTGTCCTCCGATATGCCATCGAACAAGATCAATCGGATTAAGGTGCCAGGCGAAACGGCAATCCCTTGCGGCAAGTACAAGATTGACATGAACACCGTGTCTTCAAAGTTCAGGTATCGTTACTGGGCGAAGAAGTATGGCGGCGTAGTTCCGCGCTTGATAGGTGTACCGTGTTATAGCGGTGTTCTAATTCATGTTGGCACAGACCAAGACTCCACGCTTGGATGTGTGATTGTAGGAGAGAACAAAGTCAAGGGCAAGGTAATAAACTCTGCCAACACATTCTATAAGTTGATGGACTTGCTTATTGCAGCCCGTGATAGAGGAGAAGAAATAACCATTGAAATTGTCTGATTATGGCACTAAGGAACGAGAAGGGACAGTTTGTGAAAGGACACGAAGACCTTCCTCTTGAACAGAGGAAGAAGAAGTCTGAGTCTCTTCGTGAAAGTGCCAAACTCAGACCAGATTACATCGGCGACCTAAAGAAAGAAAACCCATATATATTTAATTCTTGGCGGGCTATAATGTTTACCAAGAAAGGGAAGAAGGCTGGAATTGATGAGAGGTGGAAAAACTTTAGAACATTTTACAATGATGTTGTAGGAAGTTACGAGAAAGGCCTTGTGCTAAGGCGGCTTGACATAAGTAAGCCGTTTAGTATTGACAACTACGCTTGGGTTACAAAAGAGGTCGCAGCTGATATGAAGGCTGGTGTATACATAACAATAGGCGATGAAACACTCAACCTGACACAATGGAGTCTGAAAACGGGAATACCAAGGAACGCAATGTCCATCAGGTATTATAGCAAGGTTAGAGAATATACACCAGAGGAGGTTGTATATGGTGTCAAGAAGAAGAGAGATGATAAGAAGGCAAAAGACTACAAGGACGCTGGTGTAAATGTTAGAGCAAAGGCTTCTAAGATGATTTCATCTTATAAATGCAGAGACAAGAAACTTGGCGTTAATACATGCGACATCACTATTGAATGGATGATTGACAACATACTGACTCAAAAATGCGTCTATTGTGGAGACGACAAGAGGATTGGTTGCGACAGGATAGACAACAACAAGGGTCATACGATGGATAATGTTGTTCCGTGTTGTGTTGAATGCAATGCGGCAAGAAACAAGTATTTTACACACGAAGAAATGAAAGAGATTGGAAAGGTTATAGGTGAGATAAAGAGAAGGAGGAAGCAATAATGACACACGTTACGATTACATGCCGTAGAGACGGCGAGGAGGAAGTGCCTGCCTTGCGTTCCAAGGACTACAAGGACGAGGCAGAGGTATGTGCCGATGTGCAAGGGATAATGGAGTTCATTACAAGGAATGTGCGATGACGGAGAAGATTAAGATATTGTTGTTGGCTGTGCTGCTTGCTATGGGTTTGATGCTTGCCTCGTTTTTGGCAGGTTGGAAGATTCGTGGCGAGAAGATGCAACCGCCTATTGCCGACACCATCCGCATTGAGAGAGTAGACACGGTGACGCTGGTAGAGCCAAGGGTTGATACGTTGATTCGTTTCGTCAACCGACTCTACCCCGTTGCCGTACACGATACGATGTGGAGGAACGACACGATGTTTGTCACTTTGCCTTACGAGCATCGGTACTATGGCGTGACCGACACGGTGGAGGTGTGGTACAGCGGAGTAGACCCTGCCCTTGACAGCGTGAGGGTGTATGCCCATCACACGACCGAGATTATCCGTCAGCCTTATGAGGTTGCAAAAATGCCGAGATTGACCTTAGATTTTGGTGCAGCGGCTTTCTATACAGACAAGAGTATAAATCCTTGCCTTGTCTGGGAAATGCGCTACAACGCAAGGAAAACGACTTTCTCTGCCTACGGAGCGGTCAACCACGAAGGCAAGTGGTTAGCAGGGGCAGGAGTGAGTTATAGAATGAATATTATAAAATAAACCCAGCAGGCGAGCTTCGGCAGCATACTTGCTGGGTGTTACCTTAAATTAAAGAGAAATGGAAATTACGAAACAAGAAGTGAAGAACCTGCTGTACGCAGAGAGTACCAACGCAAGCCGCACCTTTGTCCGTCAGGATGGGGTGAGCGAGTTCGAGCAGGTGGTGATTGACGACCAGGCGTATGACTCGCTGATGGGTGCTTGGAAGGAAGCAACGAGCAAGTTAGCGGAGAAGATGCACGAATTTTTGACGGGCGCGGTGCTGGCCGACAACTCGGCTCAGTATGTGTTCGCACGGACGGAGCCTGTGGGTGCTGCCGACAATGCCCGTATGTATGTGGTGAACTACATGATGGCCGACTGGCTGGCGAGTGTGCGCCCCGACTTCAGGGCAAAGTATGTGGAGCGAGCCAACATTGAGATTGATGATCTGCTGCGAAAACTCTATAAGAAGGAGTCGCCAGTCTAAAGTAAATCAAGAGGAAGATATTCAAAGTTCCTAATTTTCATTGGTGTGTCACAAGCGAAGTCCTTGCCCGTAGTCCACAAGTCGAAGATTACGCGCATCTTCTTGCCCAACAAGTGTTCTGCCACTTCCCATCCATAGGTTCTTACTCTATGTCCGTTGGCATAGAATGTGATGGTGTTCGGTCGCCACTCCACCTCGTACTTGACGAATCGGTGTGCAGGTCGTTTCAGCGAGAAGATGATTGGCAACCTACGGCTACCACAACTTTCGTGGTGTTCTTTATCATTTCCCCAATGCACATTAGTTGTTGTGTTCCAACTCGGGACGAGGTACGGAGGCTGAGGGATGCCGAAGCGGAAGTAGCCTCCAAATTGGTTAGTCCATCCTTCCATAATGTCTATCTCTCCCACGGCAGGCCAATCCTCTTTGCCGTCACCGATAAGCCAAAACGCAGGCCATAGGTTCTTGCCTTTAGGCAACATTATTTCGGCACTAAATCTGCCGTAACCGAATGTGTCAACTGAGCGAAGCAGACCGCAAGCAACGGTTGGGTTGTAGACCTTTCCGTCCCAATGGTGTATTTCCTTCGGCTTATTCGTGGCAATCAGTTCAGCGTAGTTGCCGCTTTGGTCGCTGCCTTTGTGGATAAGAATGCCATCGACCATTCTCGAAGAAGTCTTGACACAATCCTCGTCGTACAACATCCAAGGCTGCCCAGTGTGTATTTGCCGACCGCCTTCCATCGCGGTAGTCCACTTGTAGTTGCAGAAATCTATCATTTCTTTTCGTATTTTTCGTCAATCTTCAATAGTTGTATCATAAGTTCTTGTTTTGCTTTGTCAAGGCATTTCCGACAATACGGATAACTTGGAATATCTGGGTCAATGACTGGCCAAAAAGCTACTGCAGGCTCTCCACATTCGCAGCACTTGCAGTCGGATGCTTTAACTAATTCGTTTTCTTCCACGATTCAATATATTTTTCTAATAGTTTTCTAACTTCTTTCCAATCTATCTTTTCTCCTGTATATGGGTCGTAGACAAACCTTTCAAGGCAAGTGTTGTATCTCCAATCGCAGTATTGCTTCGGTGTGTAGTGAGTCCAACCTCGCTTGATATCAGCAGCAAGGTCAATGATGGTGATGAGATAGGAACGCTCATAGTCATTGTAAATACCTATTATTGTGTCTTTGTTCATAGTTCATCACTTGATATATACTTTGATAATCTTGATTCTATATCTTGTCTTGCACACTCAAGTTCACAAGTTATATCCCATAGAATTGAATCCTCATTATTCATCGGAGATAAACATTCTTTTGCATCTTGAATAAGAGCCATTGCCATTCTAAGTTGTTTTTCTATATTCATTTCTCACCTCCTTCCAGACTTGGGATAGGCATCCAATGTGTAACTATATCTTTTTCAAAAGGTATATATGCACCTCCTCTATAAATATCACACCATGCAATATTTCTAAAGATTCGCATAACTTTTATTTCATTGTTTTGCGTTCTAACAATATATCTTTCGGAAAAGTCATACTTTTCATCAAGTGTTGGCAACGCTTCCTCAACTGAAATCCAAAGATTGTTGAGAATGAAATGTGCTGCACAATTAAACACAACTTCCATTTCGTGATGAATTGGAACTCTTACCTCTTTATGAATTGGTATCGGTGCTTTTTGTGACGATTCAGTATGAAAAGTTTCTTTATCAACACCTATTGTATCGTGGCTCCAAGCATATCTTTTTGCCGCTTCCTCAATCCGTTTTTGTAGTATTTCGTTCATTTTATGTAAGGATTTGAATTTGGTATTTCTTCGTTGAATAGTTCTCGGTAGATTTCCTCAATTGTGCATCGCTTGACTGAATCCTGCGCTGCCGATGAGGATAGGAGTTTTGTTTTTTCAATGAGAAGATGCTTGAATTGCTCGTCTTTCCATTTAGCCATTTCCATTGCCCCAGTAAATCTATCTTGTGAAACACAATCTTTGCAATATTCTTGATTATACATTTTTTCTTTTGTCCAAATACAAGGACATGCAGGGCAAGGCATTGCTATTTTATTGGCTTTCTCTTCGTTGTTCATTTTGTCAAATCCTTATCATTTATTTGTCCATGTGAAATGTTCACTTGTCCTTTATCCAGTAAATAGTGCATGGTGTCTTTTAATCTTGTATTTCTTTCCTTTGCAGGATAACACCACATCTCAAGCACCTTACTTTTTAATTGTTGGTAATCATCTGACATGTTTTCTTTTTGATATTTTAACCAATCAACATAGGCTGTTGTGATGTCTTGGTAAGACAACTTGTTTTCTTTCATCAGTTGGATAATAAGAAACACCCTTTCTTCAAGAGTTATGTCTTTAAGGTCTTTGTAGATTTTTCTAAGGTCTGTCATATCAAATCAAGTTTTCAAGTGTGTATTTTAGTGCTTCTTCAATGCAAGTTTCAAAATATGTATATGAAATATCAGGCGACAAAGGTGTTCCAATCTCCGTGTCCATATTCCAAATCATAGCTTTGTAAGTCGGCTCGTCGGTGAATTGACTCGGCATATACCTTATTTCGATATGGATATTATGCACTTCCCTCAGCCATTTGAGAGCGAGGGATTGAGAAGGTCTTGATATGCAAATCTCGAAAGCGTTCCAGTTTTTCTTTGCTCCATATTTTTTATCAAGATTGTGAAGCATAGCATCTTTATTCAATGAGAAGTGGTTTTTGACAGGGACGTCAAATCCTTTTTCCTTCAACATAACGGAAATATCTTTGTTGCAATAGTCCTCGGTAATTTGTTTCATTTCTCCTCCTTTTCTTTGAGTTGTTTACATAATTCATTGGCATATCCAACAGCCAATTCTGACTGATGAACAGTTATATCCTCCCCATAGTATCCATCTTGAATCATCGCACACAGAATATCCTTCGCCACTTCTGCTCGGAAGGATTGCCAGTCAAAGGAACTTGGTTGTTCTGTTTCCTGTGGAATATTGAAGTCAAGGTCTTCTGGTTTATAAAAGTCCTTGAAGTTTGTATGATACGAAACGGCACAATCGCCATTCCATCCATGAACCTCAACATCAATAATTTTACCGTCTGATTTTCTAATTGCTTTCATTGTTACTTGATTTTATTTATTAGTTCTTCTTGTTCTTTTATTCTGCGTTCAGCGCAATACTTGCAGTTACCTTTGTGAGCAAGGCCATAACCTCCGTTATAACTGATGTATTCACACGAATCAATAATTACAACATGACTCTCGTTTAATAGGCCTGTGTTTAATTTAAGAGAACCATCTTCTTCTTTTTGAACACACCCACACATTACAAATGCAAGTACTAATAATAGGATTAGTTTTTTCATAGTTTATTCTTCTTTTGGTAATTTTTCTAAATCTTCAAGATATATTGCATAATTACCTTTTACAAGATAATATCCAACAATTTTGTAATCTTTTGTTCCAGCACCGTTTTTTCCACTTACATCCTTCCACTTCGGTAAGTCTTTCAAGATTTCCTTTCTTGCCAAGTCGAGAACCTGTGCAGAAATCTTCTTTATTTCTTTATCCCCAAATTGACAATAAGTGGATATACTCCCGTCTTCAGAAGTCCAATGTGATGCTTCAGAAATTATTGTTTGAAGTTCTTTCTCAAACTCAGTCAATTCCTCGTCTGCAAAGAAAAGGTCATTTGGGTCTTCTCTATTGAAAGAGTACTTTGAACCATCAATATTGTAAGTTTCAAAATCTTCATAATCATCTGAATATTTTATGCAACCAATAATAGGATAGTCTCCAAGTTTATCCCAGCAAACAATTCTAACTGGTTTTCTGTCCCTTGTCACTACTTTGCGGCTCTTGGCTTGGAGCCAAATGTCTAAGTTAAATCTTTCCATAATTATAGTTTTTTATTTTGTTTTACTGGTGTCATTAACGCTTTTTCAACTGACCACTTTGCGCGATTCAGCCTGTAATATAAAGTTTGTGGTTGTATTCCTGTAATTCTACACCACTCAGCAATAGTATGTGTTTCATCATTGTATGTTATTCTAACGTTAGAACTTCGGTTGTTAGATTGTATTATATCTGAAACCCATCTACAATTTGATGGCTCATAGTTACCTGTTCCGATTATTCTATCAATACTTAACTCATCAGAATAACCATTAGAAATCGCCCAATTATAGAAGGACATAAAATTTTGTCTCCATTGGTCGCACATTGATATACCTTTTGCTCCGTATCTTGGATATGACGTATTATTCGGACAATAACATCTTTCTTTTATTGAGTTCCAGATAACATATAATCTTGAATCTACTAACTTTTTAGGGTATTTTCTTCCAAGCCCTTCATGAACCAAACACCCACAAGACCTTGTGCCATCATAAAGTAAGTTGTTGTATCTTACTATTTTTGTATTTCCACAATCGCACTGACAAAGATACCTTCGTATCTTTTGTTTCCCATAAATAGGTTCAACTTCTTCTAAAACGATAAGCCTACCAAACCTATCACCAACTTTAATTTGACTACATTTCATTTTTACATTCCTTCCATCTGTTCCTCACTTGGCTTCCAATGTGATTGAGGCTTGATGGATTTGAGCCAATCGCTGATTTTATTTTGCAAATTTGTAGAAGCACCAGAATCTTTAACAATTCTTTCAATCTGCCGTATCTGTTTTTCATCCTCTTCACTCCAATCGGTGGATGATTGTTCAATTTTAACTATATCTTTCTCAGCAGCGATTCCTATTGCAGTTTTTACTTCTTCAGGGTCAGATGGTTTGCCGATTACAGCCACATTATAAATGAAACCATTCTTAGTTGTTTCAATGTCTTTGATTTTATAATTGTCACCACGGTATCTAATACAATCCCCAACTTCAAATCTTGGTTCAACTTTATTAGCAGACTTCTGCTCTACAAGTTCGTAGTCATCTTGAAACTTTATGTTTACAAACGAATGGCTGTTATTACATACATAATCTCCATCTTCTATCTTTTCAATGGTTCTCGGAAAAACGGTGTTCTCTCCTATTTTATGGATGGTGTCGCCAATTTTAAACTTAGGAGTAGAATTCTGCTTACCTTGTTTTTCAAGCCAAGCAAGCCAAGCGTCATAATGCTCTGGACGCTTTAAATGAGAACCCTCAACTGATTGCTCTTTAAGTTCCTTTAGATGTTCTATAAGACCTTTCCTTATCCTCTCATCCTCGGACTCACTGAGTTCTGGGAAGATTTGCTCATAGATTTCTTTATCACAAGTCCATCCTTGTTCTATGCTTTTTTTATAACTCTCTCTTGCTCTTTCAAGAGCTTGCTTATATTTTTCTTCGTAGTTGTTGGTCATTACTTTTCCCTCCTCCCAAGTTTGATGATGAATGTTTCTTCGTTTTCGGGTGCGCCCCAATCTGTATTGCCTTGCCCTACGGTAAAGTTGTCAACAACAAACACCATAGTAGTCTTGTTTGTATATCCTCTATGAAACTTAACAAAATCGAAGTGTTTGATTTGATTTTCTTTCCCGCAAAAACGGTTAATCCAATACTGATTTATACGGCGGTATTCCTCTTTCTTTTCGCCACGGTCTATCATGTCGTACCACTTGTGTTTGAGAACTAAATCTAATACTTTCATACGGCAAGGCGGTATTGTGCCACGGACTTGCCGTTGGCGAGTTTTACTTTCTCTACGATGATGTTCTCTCCGCGCTCTCTTAGGTCGTGGATGCGTGATGCCAGCCTCATGCAGCCGAATAGTTTGAGTGCTTCGAGGCTCGTTATTTTCAACCCTTTGTGCAGATGCTCGGCGATTCGGTTGTTCTGTGATGCCGTGCTTTGTTCATTGATGAATTCTTCGTTAATCATTGTAGTACGTTTTTAAAGTGTTCTTTACAATATGCGTTGGCGGCTTCGTAGCCTGCCTGTCCTTTGCCCATCTTGGAGGCCACGATGTACCAGTGGTTGATGGTCTTGTCGAGGACTTCAACTCTAAATTCGGAGTTGATGTCGCAGACGATGCGGAATGATGCTTTGTGTTCGGTCATTGCATACCCTCCTTTAAGAATTTGGCGAATAGTTGGTAATGTCCTGCCCAAGCGTTGAGTATGTGTATCTGCTCCATCCTCGTTAGGTTACACCAATCTATCCTCTTGTTTCCTACTTTGAAGTAGATGGCTGCGAGGTCGCTGTCTTCTGCCACCTCAAATATAGACTTGATTGTTCTTTTTGATTTGCTCATTCCTCGTATCCTTTCTCAATTATTTCAGTTGCTATTGCTCGAAGGTAAGCATCAGCCATCTGCTCCTTTACGATTGCGGATGCGTTCTTTGATGCCTCCAACTTCGGCTTCCATTCATCGCTGATGTTGTCCTCGGCGGCAAACACGGTTTGTGCTAACAGCATCCAATGCTCTATAAGTTCTTGTCTTTCTTTGTCGGTCATAGCTTCTTTGTATTAAGTTCTACGATGATGTCGATCTTGCCCGTGTAGGCCTCTGCGAGTTCCTTCAAGGTCACTTGCTTCTTCACTCCGTTGTCGGTGATGGTGATGGAGTCTATCGGGTGTAGGTCTGCGTATGCCGCTCCCTCGCGGAATCCTGCCTCGAAGGTGCGTTGCAAGTTAGTCTCGTATGGGTCGTGGTAACGCAAGGCTGCGGCACGGCATATCTCCTTGGCTCTCTCCGCCTCGCTGTCCTTCTGGTAGCGGACATTGCTGTCGTGGTTAAACCAGTTATCCAAGGCGTATTGCAGTTGGAAATAGTCGTTGTTCCAATCCTCTCTGTTGTCGGGGTGGATAAGCGGCTCGAAGTACCGCATGAACTCGTCGCAAGCCTTCATCGCCACCTTCGCCTTGTTTCGGAGTTGTATCGTGAAGGTGCAGTTGTTTCCGTCAAAGTGTTCGATAAACTCTTCAAGTTGCACAGAGGCGTATTGGCAGAAGTAGGTGAGGATGGAAGCGCGTTGGCTCATGTACTTGTATTCCGCTTCTTCTAACTTGTCGTACATCTGCTGCGCTATCTGCCTTTGGAGTTGCGCCTTGATGTCCTTCTGCGGCTGCTGTCCTGTCTTGTGGTGTCGGCTCATTTGTCTTGATTTAAGCCCGCTGTACCTTGCGGCCTTGGCGGGCGAGTGATACATCAGAACGGCAGGTCTCCGTAGCCTTCCTCTTGTCCGACTGGCGGCAAAGGTTGGTCGAAGTTGTCTTGCTGTTGTTGTTGCGGTTGGTCGGTGAACTTTGAGGGTTTAAGGTCGCCGATGAAGTACGAAACACCTTGGCGTTCTTCCTCGCGCTTGCAGGCGGCTTTGATGAAAGCGGTGTTGCCGTGGTCGTCGGCTTCCTTGCGGTTGTGGATGTCAATGTTGAGGAGTTGGTGTTCTCCGTCCTTGAACTTGACTCGCTTGACGAGTTCGGGGTGTTGCTTGGCGATGCGGCCAAGTTTTGTAAGGTCTAATTGTCCGTAATGTGTTTTCATTGTGTTATGTGTTAGGTTGTTTGTCTATTGTTTCCATCTCCCTGCAAGCCTTGGCGAACTCGGTCTCCACTATTATGCAGTTGTCTGGTTGCTCGATGGCTGTGAAGCAGATGTCGTCGTTCTTGTAGCGGTAGCAGTATCCGTTGCAGCGGACACCGTTGTGCAGGTCGCATTGGAGCGAACAAGGACGCTGGTTGGTCATCCTCTTCGCCCGGTAGTAGGCGGTGTGTACGATGGGGGTGTGGAGTGTTACCGCCACGAAGTCTCCCACATCGAGCGTGTCTTTGGTCTCGTATTGAATCATATCTCTATCTCCGTAATGGTTAGTTCTACTCTCGGATTGGTCTTGTCAACAAATTTGAAGGCGTGTATTTCTGTGCATTGTCGGTCGTTCTTGATGACCTTGCAGGACTGGAGGCAGTCAAGTATGACTTTGAAGCATCCGTCAAGGTCTTTTCGGTTTGATGCGAAGAAGCATCGTATCTCTATCTTGAACCACCCTTGTATGTTTGCGTTTCTGCAAGGGCATTGGAGATAGAATGCGTTCTCGTATTCCTTAACCGCCTTGGTCTTCACCAATGTTCCGTGGCCAGCTATTGTAGCCACTTTATATGAATTGGCTTTTGACACGGGGTCGCCTAAAATTGTGAATTTTACCATTTTGATTATCTGTTTACTTTGCGTTTGTATCCATATTTCCCATTGTTGTTTTTAAGCCTTGTAGCAATCCTTCTTTGCTCTGCTGTTCCGTATTTTCGGTTATACTGTTTTGTACACCACTCCAAATTGTCAGCATGGTTATTGAGTTTGTTTTCATCTTTATGATTTACAAACTCATATCCGTTTGGATTCTCAACAAAATGTTCGGCAACCAATCTGTGAATTAGGAACTTTTGCAGATGTTTGTCTTTGTGTAGGTTTACTATACCATACCCGGAATTGATAACAGTCTTCGCTTGAACTATTTGTTCTTTGCAGAACTGAATTACTCCGTTTTTTCTAACAAGCAATCTCCTTTCAGCAAGGATTCTTCCGTAGTTACTAACCTTGTAGTAGCCTTCGTATCCAGCAATGGGTTTCCATATTTCACCTTCCAAAGAATGAATATGTTGAACCCCAAATGTTATGTCTATTAGGTAATCAACGCAGTATTTTTTCTCTATCCCGTTTATTGAAAGTAAATAACTCCCTTTATCGGCCTTTCTCGTTTTATAGTGTGTGCAAAGATTCTTACCTTTGTATCTATACACACTTCTAACAACGCCTGATAATGATACTTGATACTTCCCATTATAACCAGGAATATCTTTCCATACCTCGGTTGTGTTGGGCAGCTTCCCTTGAATCGTTATTGTGTATTGGCTCATTGTAGCGCGTTTTTATTGTCGGGTTGATACATTTATCGTCTTTGGTGGAAAAATCGCTTGTAGGTGCGCAGGATTAAGTCGTTGAGGCATTTCTTGGTTTGTGGTTCTCAAAGAATTTCACAAACTCTTCCTTGAACTCCTCGCATTTCCACTTGTAGCGTTGCCAGTTGTCGTAGCAGAGTTGTATATCCTCATCGGTCATTGTAGCTTCTTGATTTCATCGTACATTCCACGAAGCAGGTTGATGAGACAATCCCTATAGTCGGTAGATGGATAGTATTCTCCATCAGCCGCTGTGAATCCAGCTTCATTGAGAAGCACATTGAAGTCTTTCATTTCTTTCGGTTCTTCTTTTAGCCATTCGGCTGGGTTGAATTTCTTTGTAGCCATAGTGTTTGTGTTTTAGAACGGCGGCTCCTCGTCGGTAGGCTCCTGCCACCATTGTTGTTGTTCGTATTCTTGTTCTTGCTCGTATGCCATCTTCGTGAAGTCAATCACGGAGGCTTCGGAGGCTTTCACCTCTTGCTCCTTGATTTTCTCTGTCAGGTGGTTGGTGTTGTCCCATTGTGGAAGCTCTCCTGCGATTTCGGGAGCAGGCACATACCTTCCATTGGTAAGGTTGTACTTGAACTTGGCGACTCCTTTCTTTCCGAGGTGACGGAAGCGCACTTTCTGCACATATACCTCCGTCAAATCGTTGTCGAAGTCGCGGTGTACTGTTATGCCGAAGTCGGCCTTGTTGTAGAAGTGTGCCGAGCCGCTGATGTCGTAGAGTGTCGGTGGGTCGTATTTCAAGGTCTGCTTGTTCTTCTGCATCTTGGCTGGGTGTGCCACGATGATGACCACCACATCGTTGATCTTGGCGAAGGTCTTGAACTTACCCAGGAGTTCGCTGATGTACTGCGTCTCGTTTTGGTTGTGTTCCATCTGCGCCTCAAGGTAGTTGTATGGGTCAATTACGACACCTTTGATGCCGTATCGCCTCACAAGAGCCTTGGCTGCTGCGAGTATCGTTTCGGGCTTGTAGTCATCGTTGGGGCAGATGAAGAAGAAATTCGCGTTGATGTGCTGCTTGGCATAGGTATATTCTGCAATCTGCATCGTGTCCTTGCTGAATTTCTTACCCACGAACTTCTCAATGAGCTTTGCCATGTGGAGTTCAAGGGGTTCGTTCTCTGGCGAGAAGTAAGCCCATTTCCATCCGTAGCGAAGGTTTAGGCGGTAGACCATCTCGTCAAGCCACTCGCTCTTGCCGTGGTTGGGTATGCCAGTCACGATGCCGAGCGTCTTGGTCTCAAAGGAGCAATACTCGTCAAAGTTGTAATGCCCGATGGTAGCACCCTGCTTCAACCCCGTCTGGTAGAGGACATCCATCCGCGACTCAATGTCGGACAGGGTGAACACTCCGTCAACAGGAATGAGCTTGGCGTTCTCAATGCACTTGCATAGGCTTTTCTGCCCATACTTGACCAGATGCTCGTTGGCATCTTTGCAGCCTTCTCCGTATTCCACCACCTTGCATCGTTCAACACCGAATCGGCGAAGCAGCTCGTTCTTCAGCACCTCGCCTTTGGTGTCGGTGTCTGATGCGATGTAGATGGTCTCCTTGTCATCGAAATAGTCCTCTTGGTAGTCGTCAAGCCATTCAAGGTTGGTGTTGGCTCCATTGGGAACGCTCACCACATTGTGATAGCCTGCTTCGTAGAACGAGAGGGCATCGAACTCGCCTTCCGTGATGATGCAGTTTGGTGCGCCTTTAATGGAGTCTATGTTGTAAGGCAGCAGCTCTGCACCGCTCACCATCTTGAAACACTTGTCGCCAGTGCGGAACTTGGTGTTGACAAGCTCGCCATTGTGGTAGTAGTTGAACTGGATGGTGTTCATATCCTTGAACGAGCCATCCTTGCGAGGCATACCTTCAATGCCTTCCGTTACCTTCATCGCGGTAAGGGTCTCTTCGCTGATGCCACGGCTCTTGATGTAGGCCAGCATTTTTTCGCTGAACTTTGATGCAGGTCTTGGTTTCGGCTTGCGGTATTCTTTCTTCTGCCTGCTTAAAGGGTTTTCGTTGAACCAAGCGCGTTGCCTCTCCTGCTGTTCCCAAGGCTCTTCCTCGGCTACGCATCCGCTCCATCCGCAATGGTGGCAGTTGAACTGACCCGTGGCGAGGTTGCACGATAGCGACCTATCGTTAGGGTTGCCTCTATGGTCGCGGCAGTTTGGGCAGGTGGTCTTGTAGTTGCCCGAAAACCTATTGTGCGGAACATCTATTCCGTATTTGCGCCAGTTGTTAAACATGATTGAATTGTGTTAGATGGGTATCCACCGCTGCTCGGCCGTACTCCAAATACAGCCTGGTTGTTGTGGTGGTTGCGCCTGATGTTCTTGTTTGTCTTTCCGCTCCCAAGTCCTTACAGCGGCTTTCCAGTCCTTCATCTTGTTCTTGCCAACCTTCCAACCGACACTCTCGTAATATGCCACAAACCTATCGGCATCCACTCCGTTGTTCCGTTCTTGACAATAGGCAGCAACATCATCGACCGTTGGGGGAACAAATAAGGGGGATATATTATTCTCTTCTTTTTCTTTCTTTTCTTTCTTATATTCTTGTTTGTGTACTATCTGCTGTACCGTCTGATGTCCGTCCGCTGTATCGTCTGCTGTACTATCTGATGTATCGTCTGCTGTACCGTTTCCTTGATACTTTTCGTAGTTGCATATTGATATTGTGGATATTACAAAAGATTTCTGCTGTACTATCATACCCATATCCTCAATGTAATACAAGAATCTCAGAACTTTACCGCGAGACCACTTCCATCGTTGCGCCAAATTTTCGGAACTATAGGCGATTTCACCTCTATGGACGGTCACCTTGTTTCCTCTGATGAATACATCTTTTTCATCGTGGTTGGCGATGAGAAGCAAATCAATCCATGCCTGCATCCGTGTGAACGGCTCGGAGAAATAGAATGAACATTGTTCAATTTTACGATGTAGTTTAATCCATCCCATGTTGATTCTTGTTTAATTCGTTCAATATCCACTTGGCTCCCATGATGAAGCCTGCTTGGAACGAGTGAGGCGCGTAGTCGGTGATGTTGCGCAGCGCTTCCTCATGTGCCTTGGCGGTGATTTGCTCTTCTGTAATCATTGGAATAGTGTTAGTTGTGAGTTTGGTTGTTCCTTCCCAAGGATGAAGTCGCAGATGAAGTTGCGGGCATAGTCGGGAGAAATCATGCTGCGCTCTTCGTTGCATATTCCTGGCATGTGATTAGGCTCGATTTGGCAAATATTCTTACCCTTCTCTCTTGGTTGATATGTGAATCCGTGTGTTGGCTCACAATTAACGAACCAGTATGCTGTAGGTTTTACATAAAAATCTCCGCGCAATAGTCTATTCTTATCAACTATTGATGGGTTGAAAGGGAAGTTTTGTTTTAGGAATGTTTGCTCACTCCAAGGATTTTCCATAATCAATCGAAGTCCCCTTATTTTTGCTATAGCAATCATCTTTACAGCCCTTGCAAAAAACAACTCTCGATTCGCAGACCGTTCAAGTATTGCATCCATCCTTTGCTTTGGGGTGTAGTTGGTGTAGTTGCGATGGGTGTAACTTATCAGCATTTGACTCATGCACGAAAAATAGATACAAGGGAAAAAAGCCATTATCAAGTCATTTGGCGTGATGTCATCAAAAAGACTCGGCTTCCCATCATAAGCATCTTCGATAGCCTTAAACAAGTCGTCGGTATGGTCTGTCTCTCCGAAGTTGTTCTGGATGTCATAGTCTTCGGCATGGATGCCCAGCTTGATGAACTCGTTTTTGAAAGTTCCGCTTTGCTCAAAAAAGCAATGCACTTTTCCATCAATCTTCATCGTGCGTACTCCTTGAATTGTTGCTCAAACTCTTCCCAAGCCAAGTCGTCGGGAGTCGGCAGCGTGATGTTCAACTCCGTTGCGGCATCGGCCTGCACTTGGTTCAGGAACTCGGTGAAAGCCTCGGTGGTGAGGGTCGAGGTGTGACCCGCAACCCTCACCTGACTGCCCGTTTCCAAATCTGTTATAAACCGAGGCAGGAATTTATAGGCGTAGTAGTCGTGAATGTCGTCAATGCTCTGCCCACAATCTTTGCTGATGCAGGCGAACCACATCCACATAAGGCGGTTCTGCGGTAGGGAACGGCGTTTCACTTTCTTGGCGATTTTAAGCTCGTAGAGGCCATTGCCAAGCCAGTTGATATGTCGCTCAACCCAAACCAAAAGTGCGCTGACATCAAGCGTTTCGCCTTTCGTTTTGCGAAATTCAATGGTGTTCATCGGATTTGCAGATTGTTCTTTTCTTCCAAATGTGCGCCTTCGATAATCTCTCCCTCTTGGATCGCCTTCTTGATGGCGGTCTTGTCGGGTGTGGTCTCCACCTTGACGGTCTTGTATTGCTTCGGCACTTGGTCGAGGTCGTCGATGATTGTCTGCACCGACTTGCGGAGGCTGACCTTGATAGTGGCATCCTTCACTTCCTTGATGTCGTAGCGTTCCATGGCATCGGTGATGCGTTGCTTCAGCGTTTCGCTGGTCTTCTTGTAGGCGTTCTTGATGGCGGTGACGCGCTTTGCTTCCTTGTCGGCCATCTCAACCCAAGCATTGAGTTGCAGGATTGCCATCGAATAGTCAACGGCTTTGGTCTCCAACTCGTAGCGGTTGATTGCAAGCTGCTCGTCTTGTTCGGGTGTAATTTCGCCCTCTTGTTCGGCTATGGCTTCCAGCAGAGCCATAAGCTCTTTGTCAATCTTATAAAGTGACTTTTCCATTTTTGATGTGTTTGTTGATGTTTTTAACGATTGTTCTCCCTGCGCAGCACCCTGCTGTAAAGATGCCTTGCAGCGTGTAATCTGGATGGTCGTTCATCCATTCGTGCATGGAGTGTTCGACGGCTTTTCTTGCCGCCAGTTGCGCTTCCTCCTCGCTCACCTCGTCGGTCACGGCGAAGTGGTAAAGGTCTTCAAGTCGGTAACTCATTGCTTTTTCTTGTTTTTCTCAAATTCTGCAATCTCCTGCGCCTTCTGGTCGGTGATGGCATCAACCGAACCGAGTTGGAAATAGTTAAGATACTCGTTGCGTTTCTTCTCGTCCATCTTGGAGATGTATTCGATGATGCGCTCACGGAGCGGCTTCTGCGGCTTTGCAGGTTGCTGCGGTAAAGGCTTGCCGTTGGGTGTGCCTTGGTTCTTCCATACATGGGCACCGATACCGAGGTAGCTGCCTATCTTGGTGAGTGCATCGGTCATGCTGCCTTTATAAGCATCGCCTAAGTCCGCGTTATCGTTGCCTCCGTAGGCTTCAAGGTGGATGCCGTATTCCTCGACCTCAAAGCAGGTCTTTGTGACTACCATAACATTCTTGCCGCTCGGTATAGTGGTTACCTCTTCTACGTGTGTTTGCCACGCACCCACACCAAATACTTGGTTGAGTCTTTCGGTTACATAGATTGCATTGATGGTGGTAAGGAAGCTCTTGGTTGGATGCTGCTTCAATGCCTCATCAGGTAGAGGCTTGTTGAGCAGGTCGATTTGCTCTTGGGTTAAAGTCTTCATAGCTTACGCAGTTTGATATGAGAGAAAATCCAAAAACACTCTATCCTTGACTTTTTCGATGGTTGCAGTCAACTCATCAATTTTTTTACCCTGCTTCTTCCAGGTTTCGTAATACACATTGACACCTTGGTTGTAGGCTTCAATGATTAGCGTTGCAACACCCATCGGTGTCACGCCTTCAATCAACTCGGCAAGTTCCATTTCTCCTTGCTCCTTGTTAAGAATCCCGTCTGTAATTAGGATTTGTTTGACTTTTTCTTTTAATTCATCCATATCAATATAGTTTTAAATGGTTATTCTTCAATGTAAGGGCCATGGTCTTTGTCTTCAATCTTGCGAGGCTTGCGCTTCGGCTCGATGCCGAGTTGTGCGTTCTGCTTGTTGATAATCTCTTGTTGCGTCTTGATGCGCTTCTTGTTCTTGGCGAGGAGTTCGTCTTGGCGATCAATGACGTTACGTAGTGCAGTTGTTTCTTGGTGATACTTTTCACTTAACTTTTGTTCGGATTTAAGAGTCTCAAAGACAGCATCTGCTTTTATTAATGCTTGTTCTTTTTCGGCTCGCTCGTGATGTAATTCATCTTCCAACTTGTTGATTTTATTCTTCAACTCGTTGATTTGTTTTTTCTTGAATAAACACATAGTATTAGTTTTTAAGTTGTTTAAGGTCTGATAGGTTGTAGTACACACGCCTGCCAATAGTGGCGGCTCTTGGAAGCTGACCAGTCCTCTCCCAACGAAACAATGTGGCTTCGCTGATGTCAAGCTCTGCCATTACCTCCTTTCGTGATACGAGGCGGTTATTTGCTTTATTATCAATGCGTTGCTCCATACGTTCACAAACGATGTCGGCTACGCGGTTGGCTATCAAGTCAACCAATTTGTCAATGCTTTGTTCCATAAGAGAAAAGGGCAGGCCATTGCAGACCTGCCACAACAAACATGAATGAATTGAAAGTAATGAAACACCCTTTCCGGTCGGTCACTTCCCGACTTGCAGGGTAGGATGGAATCGAACCATACACACTCGGAAACCTCGGTTGTTCCTACCAAGGCTGGTTAACCATGTGCCTGCCTAACACGGCTCTGCGTCGCGTTTCGCCTACCCTAAGTGCGCCCGAAGGCGCGAAAAACTATCAATTATGAAAAACAACACTCAAGCGAATGCAATGTGGTATTTTGACTTGCGCAAGGTAGGTAGCCTTGTTTCTATCTCATTGCGTACTTCTTCTTCATCAATAGGCACGATGCCGTGCCATCTATCCTTGATTTTGAGCTGACCGATGAAACGGCCTTCTTCAAATATGTCAATCCTTATCATGCTCTCTTTCTTTTTAGATTGATAATCAATGCACCAACGAGTACCATAGTTGTACCGATGCCACGGATGAGCATTTCGTATGCCGAGCCATCGCATACACTAACTGCTGCGGTCACTCCAACGATGGCTATGAAACCGCCAATGAAATGTCTTGCTTTCATTACTACTTAATTTAATTGACTGAAATAATTGTTGAGTTCTTCCCTTGCTTCTGGGTGAACTGCAAGGGAGGCATCTGCGAGGATGTCGGATACAACACATTCGGCATTGCTGCCGTACTGATACAAGCCTTTCATGTGGAAGGCTGTTACTTTGATTAACTTTACAATGGCTTCTTCCATGACTATAATGTTTTAGATGTGTTCAATGAAAAAGGGCATGGAGGAGTTCCAAACGCATTTGAATACTATAATACTCGTAATGGTAAATGAAAAAAATCGCCTTAAAAACCGCATTGCCTCCATACCCATCCGACTTGTGGAGCCTCACGGCTGCGTTTCGGTTCAATGCGGTAAAAGATTATGAATAAACGGTTATGCTATGAAAAAAATTAGCGTTGCCGTGGCTGGAGTCGAACCAGCATGAAGAGCCATCGAGGACACCCCAGTAGCCAATCATTCCGTTACACGGCAGACCAGCAGGATTATCTATCGCGCACCTGCGGAACGCTATCACACTGGCCAAGCAAACGTATCGTTAGTGTGATCTATGTTGTTGCCCGCTGTACCATTCCTAAGACCTTGAAGGCTGGCCTTGGCGGGCGGTTTGTGTTTCGGTGACAGGATTCGAACCTGCAAAGCATCTGTCTTGAACTTCTTTCCGCTGAGTTTCGTTCTTGTTCGCATACCCCGTACTTGAAGAGATTTTACCAAGTTGCAGTGTTGTTTTACCAGTTGATTAAACTACACCGAAATCATAAAAATAAAAGGTGCATCTTCTCCGAGGGGGCAGCCACCCTTGTCTCTCCGCTTCATTCGCGTTCATCACTAATGCCTTCCGTAAGCTAAGCAGGAGTTGCACCTGCTTCCATCTTCTCGACATTGCCGAATTTCACGGCTGCATCCTATATGCTTGGGGAGGCGGTCGGATGAGTGCGCCACCCTGCTATTGTCAAGGTTACGCTGTGCGCGTTACCTCAATAATTTTCTTTTCCTTATCAATCGCAGTATGGTATTCTCTGACCATCAGCATACCAAGCTCGTAGGCATACTGACGGATGACATACATTCTCTCCAACGGAAATTGGAGCGACTGCCCTTTCTCCATCTGCCTGATTAGGCTTTTTGTGTCAATGGTTTGAAATTCCATTTTCTTTCGTATATTTGCGGTTGATTTATTTGTTTATCGGCTGCAAAGTTAGAACAAATATTCTTACCCGCAAGAACTTTTTGAAGAAAATATGAACAAAAGGTCTAATTTATAATCAGTCTAAATAAGAAAGAAAGGGTAAAGTTATGGAAGAGATTGTGACACAACGAGTTAATGAGTTTAGAGAAAAAGAAGGTTTGTCTATTAGAGCCTTTTCTATTAAGATTGGAATGCTCCAAGAAACACTAAACAAGCAGTTGAAAGAGGATGGTAGGGGTGTTTCAATAAGTACAATAGTTCTTATCCTTTCTGCTTACCCAGAACTCTCGGCAGAATGGCTATTGAGGGGCGAGGGCGAGATGAAGAAGGGTGTGAATGCGGTTCAGATGCAATTTGGAAACGTTTTAAACAACACGCTTGTGCAGACCATCGACAGCCTGAATACCACGATAGCGATGCTTAAAGAACGGCTTCAAGCCTACGAACAACCCAAAAAAGTGTCGGATGCCGTGTAATTAACATAAACGAATGGAAACTAACACATTAAAATTATGTTCAAATTACCTTATTTGTATTACTATTGCTTTGCATGGCTTTTGATCGTTTGCCTGCAAAGGGTCGCTGGCAGAGGTCGTTCCGATGTCGGCAGAGTGATGAACACACCATTTGCTCAAATTGTTCTTGCCATCTGCACAACGGCACTCATCGCGTTTTTCGTTCTCGGCTTTTGGTTTATGCCCAAATGGTGGTATCCGCTTGCCTTTGCTGGATGTTCTCTTGTCGCTTCAATGATTCCAATACCCGACAAAGTGGGTGCTGCGCTGTCTCTCATAGCCGCGCCAATCCTTATCGTTTTGGCATACTTGAGCCTGTTCAATGTAATTTAATGGGGGAAATGACGGAGGAAGGAAAACAAAAAACCACCGCAACTTATTGATTATCAGTCACGATAGATTTTGGTTGTGAACCCGCAGGTTTTATTGAATTAAAAGTAAATACATCTAATTACAAACTAAAACCCTAATATCCAACGAACAAGCCTTTCAGTAGGCTTCAATAGTTTTCATTAGATTTCGTAAGTTTGGGGGAATTTTGGGGGAAATTATCACATCATGAAAGTCACTTATCGTCTATCAAAGAAGCAACGCATCATCACGGAGCGCATAATAGTGTACGAGGTCATGGCTCGCCTGCATACCGGAGGTATAGACCAGTATGCAAAGACCAACATATTCGTGCCTCTGCATTTCATTGACAAGAACGGCAACAAGAAGATGACATGGGAAAACGGCATCGTCATCCCCAAGATTAGTTACACCGATGAGCAGGCAATACAACTGAAACAAATGCTCACGGAAGCCAAACAAAGGCTTGTGGAGATTGATATGATGGTCGGCAAGGCATACGACCAACTACTGATGGAGAAACGCACACCACCAAAGGGATGGCTGGATAGCATCATCAATGGTCGTGTCGTGTCGGCAGACACTTTGTGCGACATCTACCAAAGGTATGTAGCCGATGAGCGGCTGAGGGTGAGCGATGAGACAAGGAAGCAATACGCATCAATGGTCAACCAACTTAGACGATACGAGGCTGCAAAGGGAATGACACTCACCCTTGATGGACTTACCATTGACACACTGCACGACTTCAACAAGTTCCTTATACAAGACCTCGGCAACTCTCCTAACACGGCATCAAGGCGGCTTAAACGACTGCGCTCCTTCATCCGCTGGGCAAACGGCTTGTCAAAGCAATGGTCTATTGAGCCGCTGACTCACAACAACCCATTTGACCGCTTCTCCATCGGCACGGAGCAATACGGAACACCATTCTACCTCACGATAGAGGAGCGCAACACCCTCGCTGCGGCAGAGCTGCCTCCACGACTCACGATCCAAAGGGATATATTCGTGTTCCAATGCCTCATCGGTTGCCGTGTATCCGACCTCTGGGCAATGACCAAGGCAAGCATCATCAACAATGCCGTTGAATATATCCCACGAAAGACCAAAGAGGGCAGACCGATAACTGTCCGTGTGCCTCTCAACAAGCAGGCAAAGGCTCTCGTTGACAAATACAAGGACAATGGCGACCCACGATTGTTTCCCTTCGTTGCCCAGCAGCAATACAACGAGGACATCAAGGAGATGCTTAAACTTGCAGGGATAACTCGCCTCGTCACCATCCTTGACCCAAAGACAAGGCAGGAGGTCAAGCGACCCATCAACGAGGTGGCAAGCAGCCACATGGCAAGGCGCACATTCATCGGAAACCTCTACAAGAAGGTCAAAGACCCTAACCTCGTTGGCAAGTTGAGCGGACACAAGGAGAATAGCCGTGCCTTCGCTCGTTACCGCGACATAGACGATGACATGGCGAAGGAGTTGGTGGAAATGCTGGAATAGGCACAAAAAAAAGGCGACACCCCGAAGGATGCCGCCAAAGTCCGCAACAACTTTACACACACGGACTATTATCTACCATAGTAGAAATTCAATCAAACTTGGCTTCAAGGATTTGCAGAAGCCTTTCAATCTTCTCTTGGGATAGGTCGTGTCTGCCGTGAAGCCATCCGTTGACAACGCTCTTGGTCGTGCCAAGCAGCTTTGCCAGCTCAACTTGATTCCACATATTTTCCTCCATCTTCTTCCTCGTTATGGCTCGGAGGTCTACTTTCGCTCTCTCATCAATCATATCAATATCCTCTCATCTCTTTGTGGTACGCATTACGCACCTTTACATAGTAACTCCATTCGTACTCTGCCACTTTAGTGCTGGTCTTGTCAAAGATGTAGGCATAGTGGTCGTAATGCTCTCCGTAGTAACCCATACGGAGCATCTGCATCAATGATAATGTCTTTGCCATAGGTCAATGAGTTATAAGTGAGTGAGGCAATCCGTTAATCATAATGGCTCTTGACATATTGCAGTCCATCCAATCTATTGCGGCAAGGTCATCATCCTCGTTCTTAAATGGGTCAAAATGCTCCCAAGATGCTTGCCAATCGGTCGGTGTGTAAACAACTCCATCATCCCATTCAACGGCAATACATTCATTCCCGTCAAAGGTAAATCGGATAAAGTCACAATGCTCGTTGATAGGCTTGCGCTCGTAAGTGTGGATGTCGCAAGGCTCAAGGCAGAAGGCTTGCAGTCTCTTGTCGGTTTCTTCATTTCTTTTAGCCTTTGCACCAATGTTATCCCAAAACGGCTTCATTGCCTCTTTCATTTCCTTTATTTCTTGTTGTGTCTTCATTGTAATATGCACTTAATTCGTGTCGTGCGCAACTTTTAGTTTGCAAAAGTATTGAATTATAAATTAAGAATCATTCTAAATTCTTCGTGTGTGTAGTAGTGCATCATCCCAGTTGTTGGTGTGAGCCGCCAAACGACCTTAATGGCGTTTATTGGCGTGTTTCTTCCTCTAATGATGTCGTAGGCTTCGATGTCAAGCAAAATGCCCTTATTGTAGCCGTTTTTGCACTCTTTGAGGATTTCTTTCTGCCTATCGGTAAGTTTGATAGGTTGCATCTTGAAGGCTTTGCGCCTGCCGCCTGCATCCTTCAATGCGGAATAAAGGTTGTCAAGTGCTTTCATTGTTATAAGATTTAAATGTTTATTGTTTCCTCTTGAATTGATAATACATTGAATTGCTTCTTGTAAACTGGTACAAGGTCTTCGCTTACAAGTTTCTCGCTTGCAAGCTGCTCAAGCCCCATCGGGTTTGTATTCGGGTTTGTGAACCTTATTCGAAATGCTTTTACTTGTGTCGTCATGATTGATTTGTTTTAATTGGTTAGTGCGGGTGGGGTGGCGTTGCACACACCCCGAAGGCTTTCGACCTCTCACCCTTTATTCTTTCTCTCGCCTCATCCATCCCGCCATCTTTGCGCCTATGCCGAAGCATACGACACCGCAAGCCCTCAGCCCTATCTCTCCGTTGCTTCCGTCTGCCGTGCAGATTGAAAGGAACAAGCCCAACAGGGCTACAATCGTCCAAATGTTTATCTTTTTCATCGTCCTGCCCTTTCTATTGCGTTAATCATTACATTGATATAGCTTTCAAAGGTTTCCCATTCTTTCCACGATGTCGGAAAACCGATTTCCCAATACAAATCTTTTTGTATGTCCATCAGCAATGCCGCATCGGTTGTGTAGTTGTACCCTTCCATTATTTCAAGGGCGTGCTTTTCAAGTTCAAATCTTTCTAATTTCTTCATCGTCCTGCCCTCCCAATTTTAAGTAATACATCGTCTTCGTCTCCCCATTCCAACCATTCGTTTTCGCCAAATCCATTGTCGTAGCTCCATTCTTCCATTAAGTTGTAAACAGCCCCGTAAACATCATATCCGTTTGGGAGCTGTTTGTCTAACTGGTTAAGGTGTTCACGCGTGTATTCGCACGCAGCATTAAATTTAATCTCGTTCATGGTGTTGTGTGTTTAAGTTGTTAATACCACCCACCCCAGAAGGGGTGACGCTCAGGGCTTGAGGTCTGTTTATCGTCGCCCTGACGACGCGGGCGGATTACGCATCCGCCCAATAAGTCCACATATACAATTTATCCTTGCCGTAACGCTTCCACCATGCTTCGAGCCTCTTTTGCATCTTCTCCCTGCGTTCTCTCAAAGCCTTAACGATTGCCGCCTTGTCGCCTGCGGTCATAGGCACAGCCTTTTCGCGTCTTTGCTGATAGTAGAAGTTTGAGCTGTTGAAGTCGCCATAAGTCCAAACATTCCTGCCTTCGTATTCTTGATAAAGCCGCCAGTCGTGCGGGGTGTCGTTCTCGGTCAATGCCTTGATTGCATCATCGTAGCCGCAAAGGTTCTCACTAAAGAAGTAGTCTTTCAGCTTGTTGTCGTCGCTTGTGAGCTTGCAATAAAACTCGTAGTCCGGTCCTTCATCGTGAAAGCAGAAACGGGTCTTAATGCTGCCTTTCTCAAAGCCCATCAAACCGCCATTGCTCATGCGGATAACTTTGTCGTTCTTCTTCCTCCAATAGTCATCGCCTCCCATCTCCTTCGCGTATTCCTCTATAAGTGCGTCCGCCTTCTCTTGTGGCTTGGCTTGTTCCTCCTTCCACCATGCAAGGATATTGTCGAAGTCTTTCGCGTTCATCGTCTCGCCGTAGAACCATTGCGGAAAGTTTTCGTAATCTTGAAACATGAATTCGGGATTTGCCTCGTCCTTGTGTATCTTTGCGCAGGCTTTCATTACTTCCTCTCCGTTGGCGTAGTCGGTTATCCTCACCCATGCCCCCGCGATGCTGCCGCAGTTGTATTTGTGATAGGTGCCGCAATACACCGCAGGCACATTCTTTTGCTCAACTGGCTTTGCTGTTGGTGCTTCGCCCGTTGTGATGAGGCGTTGAAGGTCGTCGCGCTTCTTGGCTGAGAATATCCAACCAGCCCCGCAGGACAAACGCGGGTTGAACTTTCCGCCCATAGCCTTTAAGGTGTCCTTAATCTCTTTTGTGTCACCGATGAGGGCGACAGCCTTGTCCGAATAATTGATAACTTGTAACATGATTGTTGTTTTTAAGTGTGAATAATTAAGTTGGTTATTTCGTTGTTTGACGATGCAAAGGTACGGCAGTACAAAACCCAAAGTCAAATTTAGTCAAGTTGCGGTAAATCAGCAAGTTACGTTTCTTATTTAGAATGAACAATGCTGAATATCAGTAAGTTACAACAAAAATAACTAAATCGTTCTAAATAAGCATTTAGTTGTAAATCAGAGAGTTACGAATGAAAAAATTTGCATTTGTCTAAATAGGGCAGGGGTTATTTAGATAGGATTAGAGGCTATTAGGATGGCTTGTAAAGTGGTTCGCCCATAGATCTTAAGTTGCGCCTTCCATATCCAACCAGTGGAGCCAGCGAGATGATGAATCAGGGGAGAAGATGGGAGCAAACAGGGGAGTGTTTAATGCGGAATGTTGAATTATAAATGTGAATATAGGTTGCAACGTTATAACTCTCGCGCGTATATTGGTACACATTCAAGGATAGTCCTAAAAATAGGATAGTACGTATTACGTACTAATTCGTGTAAGTCGTTGAAAATGAGAGGCAAAGATTAGGAAATTATAGGGGAGGAGGAACGGAGGGAAAGAGGCAACCACCTACCAAAGAGGGTGGGAATTGCCGCCTTGCAACCTTGCAACCTGCTGACCGAAACCCACGACCAATGATTCAAAGATGGCTGCTATCTTATTATAATATAGGTAGTTAGCCTCTATCGGAACATAACCCTTCTTATGTTAAATTGAGTATGGCGGTGCTGTACTCTACCTTTGTATATGTGTGTCAGTCAGTTAGCCCCTCCCCTACCCTACTGCTTCGTGTGTGATGGATGCGGAATCGGGCAGGCAGGCGAGCAGGCGAGGCACAAGGATGGGGGTGCAGGGGTGGAACGATGCGCCCCTGTAACGGTATATATATACTTTTCTTCGTGCCTCTCTCGTTTCCAACGTGTCTCAGTGCATTAGTAATCCTTTCCGCTTCGCTTTTCTCCCTGGGCGGTGGTAGAGGGTGATGTCCAAGGAGGGGGTACGCCCCTTTGGAAAGTAGTACCTTTTTGTGGCGGGTGATAGGTATGATTTTAGGGTCATTATAAGAGTAAGAAGGGGAAATGCGTTTAAGTTGCTGATTTCCTTTTATTTGAGTGAAGATGAACTAACATGGGGTGTTAGAATACCTAACATGGGGTGTTAGAATACCTAACATGGGGTGTTAGTTGAACTATCAAAATTGTTGTTAGGTTCCATGTTTTGAGGTGCTTTTATTCGGACTTCTTGTGGGATATGTCCTTTGATGAAGAGTGCCGGGTTTATGATATACATTCCTCTGCATTTGTATCTTTGTAGGATATTCATTTTGGCGAGTCTTGAGATGTAGTTGTTCACTGCATCGTCTGATAGTGGTTTGCCGTTTTTGTCTTTTCCTATGGCTTCTCGGCAGAGGTCTTTAAAGATGCTATTGTTGGTGACTATGGAGCCTTCCTTATTGTCTTCGTTGGCGTAGGTGCATGTTTTGAAGCATACCATTAAGGTTTGGAATGTACGGTGATCAAGTTTCATCATTTCGTCGATGGCGTTGAGGTATATCTTGACGAACTCTTCCGTTGTCTTGCAAGTCTTTGTGACTACGCCTTGCTTGACAACTTCTCCATCTTTGTTTACTATACTCCAATCTGGGTGATGTTCAAAGTAATCTTTTTTCTTTGCCATGGGTTGTATGTTTTTGATGGCAAAACTATCAAGAGTTTGATAGTACAACTCCGTAAAAACTCCGAAATGAAAAAACGCGGGGCGCAGACAAGGTTCTTGCCCTGCCGCGCCCCGATTACCTTCCCTCGGATGAGGGATGCACTAATCTTTTGGAACTGCTATGATTGCTTCAGTTTGCTTGTTTATCAGATTAACCAACTCTCTTTCTTCTGCGATTGGCGCGACAAATATTCCACAAATAGGTTGTGCGCATTCACGGCAGATGAAAATCGGGTTAGGGTCGTTCTTCCATCCAAGCCTGACGGCATCGTCCTCTTGAATCTCCTTTTGGCATATATGGCATTTTTTCATGCTGTAAAGATAGGAAAATTATTGTTTCATTTGGTAGTTTATCTCTTTGCTCATCATGTGGATGGTCTCCTGTAGGTCTGCGTTGTCGGTCATCGCCATGCAGCCACGGTAGAAGCCGTTGTAGAAGAACATCTCGGCTATGTCCTGGTAGTCCAGTTTCTCAAGAGTGTCGGTGTCCATCGCTCCAACGACTTCGTTGAAGGCATCGGAGACGGCATCGTTGAACTCTTTCTCCGTCATCGGGTCTAATATGATATTATCGGTCATAACGAGTGCAAATATACGACATTATTTGGAATGATTCTAAATAATATGGATTTATTTGTGACTTTTTACGGATTATTAGTGGTTGGCAAGGTCTATTTTCGCACGATAAAAGTATAATAGATATGATATTGACAGCATCAGCGATAGCAGGTCTTGCGGCAGCAGCGATTAACGGCGGTATCAGCGCATACGCCAACCGCCAGTCGCAAGAGGCTATGACACGATATAGGAACGCATTGCAGGCCGACAGGGAGCGTGCAGCGCAGAGAGAGGCTTACTATGAGAACGTAGACCCGCTCCACACGAAGAGCGGCAGCGCACTCTCTACCGACATGGCAGAGAAACTGAACGACGTGAACACGGCTGCGGCAGGCAGAAATGCTGTGATGGGTGGCGGTGGCTACAACACGGCGGCAACGAAGGATGTGACCTCTCGTTTGATGAGCGAGTATCAGCGCAGCCTCATCCGTCAGCACCAGATGAACATCGTGCCGCAGCTGCAATACTACCGCAGCCAGTATGACAGGGCAAATGCAGGCTTGGAGAAGGCCGAATATGATAAGAGTGTGGCGAACATCAATGCCGCTTCGCAGGCAGCGCAGGGCATGATTAACGCTGTTGGTGCGATGGGAGCGCAGATGGGTACTCCGACTGCTGACGGTAATGGCACCAAGACAGGTACGATAACCGGCATGGATGCCAAGGCAACGCCTTCGAGCGTCAGTTTGTCACCAGATGTGTTGGCGGCTACTTCTACCGATCCCAACTGGATTGACCCGAACAGAAAGTTTGACTTCCCAATGTAAAAACACGACATCATGGCAACTACAACATACGAAGAAGAGAAGAAGCGGCCTGAGCTTATCAAGCGGCAGACATACGCTCCTCCGACCAATACGGCGACGCAGCAGGCTCAAGCCGACATAGACGCCTTTTATAACGAGGCACGGCAGCGTTTTGCTGCTGCGGCAGACCCTCGCAGACAAGCCGAGGAAGACGCGAGAATCCAGAAAGGTAGGCAGTTTTGGACTGGTGCCAACCTGTTCGCCAACGTGATTGCCAACGCCATCAACGCCAACGGAACGGCCAACAACGCTCCAAATATGACGTGGAACAACGAGATGGAGAAGAATATGTACGCCACTTGGAGGGATGCCGACAGGCAGTTGAGAGCAGATCGAAAGGAAGCGCAGCAGCGTTATGATGCAATGGGCTTGCAGCAGGCACAAATGAGGCTTGAAGCAGCCAAGGCGCAGGATGCGGCTGCACAGAAGGCATACGACATCAACTTCAATAATGCCAATGCAGACATTGCAGACCAGAACAAGTATGCGCAGGCCGATTATGATTGGGAGCGTGGGCAGGAAGCTGCTTTGGCAAAGGAGCAGAGAGAGGACGAAAAATGGAAGGAACGCAACCAAATCCAATACAACCAGAACTTGCGCCTTGCCAACATCCGTCACTCGGGCGGTGGTGGCGGCTCAAAGGGTAGCAGAGACCATAGCGTTTCGGTCGGTAGCGTTGACATCCCTGCCAAGGACAAGAAAGAGGCGGAGAAGATACGCAAGAATGTGGCCGACAAGATTGTGGACAAGCTCAACAAGGATATTGAGGAGCGCAACAAGAGCAAGAAGGTCACCGAGGAGAAGGAGAAGCCTATCTCGAAGCCTAAGAGCGACAAGGAAGCACAAGAGATACTATACCAATATGGAGGCTTGTATGATGACGATGCGGATTTCCGTGACGGCATCAACAGCACCTACGGCATTGAGGACATCTATGCCGATGAAGCCGTACAAGAGTTTGAACAGTTCGGTGGCCACAGCGTAAGGCCTGACGAGAGTTCGTTGCCCGAGCCGAGGAGATACGCTGGTACGACACCAAATCAAACTCCGAGAGCTTACAGAGGTAATCCTGTGACTTGGAACACATCACCAATAAGACAAACGCCACACGCATTGAGCGAAGGAGAAAAAGAACTCCTCAAGAAAGGCGGGAAAAAACCTAAAATCGAGTATTGATGGAAGAAAAAGATAAACTACGTTCATTTTACGACAATGTAAGTTCGTATCTTGATATTGGGAGTTATGACGATTTCTATGGTGCGATGCAAGACCCGTCGCGCCGTCAAAAATTCTTTGACAGCACCAGTCAATACGTTGATATTGGTGATTCCGACAAGTTCAACCAGTTTGTTGGCGATTATTTCGGTCAGCAGCAGCCCGCTCCGAGAGTTGATGTTTCCGATGTAGAGGCGCAGCAGCAGCCGCAGGTGCCTACCGTTACGATGGAGCAGGTTGACAACGAGCCTCAGCAGCCTTATGGCGACCTTACGGCAGAGAATTTCGTTACGATGCAGCAGAGAGGCAAGGAACTTGCAGACCAACGTAAGCGCATCCAACGAGAACTTGACAATGACACCGAGATGGAGCCGCTTACGGCTTCGCAGAGGAAGGAATATGAGAGCCAACTGAGAGGCTTGGATGAGGAAATGAGAGGCGTCTCCTCTTGGATTGACGAGTGGAACAAGACCGAGGGTGCGAGAGCCTATTACGAGCAGCAAAAACGCGCTGTGAACGATGTTTCGACACGAATTGACCAAATGCAAGCTGACCGTAATAGGGAGCGTATCAGTAAAAGGGTAGAGGAAGACAACAAAAAGAGTTGGTGGCAGAGAATGGCAGAGGGTTTGGCTTCTGCCGAGAACCCTATCACGGAAGAAGTGGTGGAAGCCATCACAGATACCAATAATAACGACCTGAGAGCGGCAAGAAACGAGGTTAGGAATGCCAAGAATCAGTTGCGCCTTGAGGAAATGAGGCAAAACGGAGAGCAGAGAGGCCTTGGTTTCTTGCGTGGAATGGAAAATGCCAACTATTATGAGTTGATGCCTGCCATCGGGATGGCCGATGCCATGTCAATCTTGCAGTTGAGCCAAGACATCAAGGACGGCAAGGAGTTGACCGACTCGCAGAAGCTCTTGAAAGAGGCTATGGAAGCCAGGGCAGGCGTGGATTTCGCCTACCAAGACAACAACACTTTGTGGGAGCGCATCGGACAGAGCGCACCAGAGCAACTGATGTTCACTTTACAGTTTGTGGTTGGTGCAGGAGTGACTGGTGCGACCAAAGTTGGAGAAAAAGTGGCCGCTAAATCGGCGGAGAAAGCCGTAAAACGCCTTGCCAAGAAGGAAGCAACGAGCGCCGCAAGGAATTTCGTTGCCACTCGCGTGGTTCCCGAGTTGGAAGGTATGGCTGTGTCATCGGCCATACAGACTTTTGCCAACCCATTGAGTGTGGCTGGCATGGTTGAGGACTTCGAGAGACGCTATGCAGGCGACATCTACTATGACAAACAAGGTAATCTCCATGTGTTTGACAACGACCGCAGCGCAGGGCAGGCTGCTTACCAAGCCATTGCTTCGGCATGGATCGAGAACTTCACTGAGTATGCAGGTGGCAACATCACGAAGAGTGCGAAGCTGCTTGACAGCAAGATGTTCGACCTTGCAGGCAAGTTTGACAATGTGATGAAGACCGTTGGCGCAGGCAAGATTCAAGATGTGTTTAGGATACCGCAGCAACTTGGCAGACTGACGCAGATTGGCTCGGCTCCCGAGGAGTTCCTTGAAGAAGAACTGGGCAGCGTGATGAACGCTTTGATGGCCACCGATGCGCAGCGCGGAGAGTCATACGGAGAAGCATTTAAGAATACCATCAGCAGTTCGTTTGCAGGCGAGCAGCAGCTTGAGACTTTCTTGAGTTGCGCCATTACGAGCATGTTGCTCGGTGGCGGTGGCAACGCTGTGAACGGAGTGCGCAACGCTGGCTTGCGTAAGAGCGTGAACCAAGATGTAGAGCAATCGAAGGCTTTGCTTGGCAAGGTGAGAGGCGTTGACATCGAAGGCCTTGACAATATGATTGAGAATGGTCGTGTGAGCGACATCTCTGCATACCTCAAGGAGCAGTCGGATGCGAACAACTGGAACAAGGATGAGCAGGGTGCAGCCGTGAGTTATGTGCTGAACCGCTCAAGACAAATCGGCGTGAAGCACAACGACGACACCGCCATTGAAGCGGAGCAAGCCGAGTATCGCAGACAAGCAGAGGATATGGTGAACCGTTGGGATGGCCAGAACATCTACAATGTGACCTATACCGACCGCAACGGAGAGACCCAAGAGGGTACTATCGTGAACGGCAGGGTGCATTACAACGCCAACGAGGATGGCACTTACACCTTTGACCCCTATATGTCGAGCGGCATGCTTGCAATCAGGAGAGACGATGGTAGTGTGGAGCAAGTGGCAGGCAGAAATGTTACCGCATTGAACAATGTGGCTACCATTGAGGAGCAGTTGGAGTCGCAGAATCAGACCATTGACCAGCTGATGCGAGCCGAGTTCGACCAAGACGGCATGTTGCCCACTATTGATAGCGTATGGGGCGTCAACCTTGTTCCTAATGTCACACAGTTCCAAAACGGACGATACACCTATTTAGAACAAGACGACAACGGCTTGTATGCCTTCGCCAACAACGACAAGAGAACGAGCAAGGACAATCCTATCGTATATCTCACCGAGCGTCAGTTGATTGAATATGGCCTGTCGCTCAACCTTGAGAATGCGCAAGCCAATGGTGACACCGAGGCTGCGCAGAAGGCACAAGATGACATTGATTTCTTGAAGAGGTTGGATGAGATCACGGCTGATGCAGGTGCGAAAGGACAATGGGATGTCGTGAAGGCTTATGCGCAGAAGAACGTACAACTTGATGCCAATGGAGATATTATCCCAGATGGTAGCAACGAGCAGGCCACGGCAGCGTATTTGCTTGCAATTTCAGAAGGCTCGTTTGAGAATGCCATTGCCAGTGTAGACCAAACCATTGCGGCTTTGGGAACACCGCAGCAGACCGAGGTGACCGACAACGCGGCAGACAATGCGGCCATGAATAACGCAGCCGCCACCGTGGATGCAGACAAAGCACGGCAGATTGACTTCTACACCAATGTGCGCAACCGCTTGACGGAGATGCAGCAGGGCAAGGAAGAATCCGACCAAGAGGAAGCGGAACAAGTGGTGGCAAACACTCCTGTTTCGCAGATGGAGGTTGGTCAGCAGTTTCCGGTTGAATGGAGAGGTCAGCAGGCTATGGCTACCGTGATGGGCAAGGATGCCGATGGCAGAAGCGTAGTCACGGTGCGTGACATGGACGGAGAGGACATTGAGGCTGGCATTGACGACATGAGCGATGCCCAATGGGAAGCCGTGAGAGTGCAGCCGCAAGAGGCCACCGCACCCGAACAAGTACCCCCACAAGTACCCCAACAAGTAGAGCCTCAACAAGAAGTGCCGCAGGCCGCTTCGCAGTCCGAGCCTCAACCACAGCAAGAGGCACAGCAAGAGCCGCGGTTGCCGAGGGATAAGGATGGGAATATTGACTATGAGCAGATTACCGACCCTGCCTTGTATGCGCAGGGTTTGTTGGAGGAGTTCGGCGACGAGGCTATTGACACCATCAATGACCTTATCAACGAGGAAATGGAGGCTTTGGCCAAGGCTGGCGAGAAGAAGAACGCCATCGAGAGACGCAGGGCGCAGAAAGAGTCACAAGGCAAGCTGGACTTCTATTATAAGGTAAAGGATGCGCTGACTCCGCAAGAACAAGTTGAAACGCCTACCGAAGAAGCCGCTCCTGTTGAGGAAGCACCAATTGAGCAACCTGTGGCTGAAACTCCCGTTGAGGAAGCGCAACCCGAACAAGCACCCGAACAAGAGGCTACCGAAGAATCCGAGCCGATTGCAGAGGAGACCATAGAGGAACAACCCAGTAAGCCTACCGAGAAAGAGGATAGCGAGTTCCAAAAGAGGATTGCAGCCGTTGGTGAGCCGAGAAATCTTGAAGAAGCCATCCTAATGGATATTGCCTTGGGTGGTGCTAAGTTCCGTTGGGGTAACCGCAACGAGGACAAGAAAGTGCTGAAACGTGGTATAGGTGACCTTTGGAAATACGACAACAAGGAGTTTAGAAAGAGAATAGGCATCGTCAAGAAAGACGGTTTCTCCATTGAGACCTATGCCGAGGCTATTCTTGCAGGCCAGTTGCAGCCGTATAGCGGTGCCGTGTCGCAACAAGCCGAAGGCATGGACTTCCAAGACATAGTTGCAGCCATTGAAGATGTGCTGCAGATGGTGACATCAAAGACTGGCGCACTCCAAGCCATTGAAGAGAACAGACAGGCAGAAGCAGAGGAAGAACAACGCTATATCCGCTCATTGCAAGACAAGGAAGCGAGAGATATGGGGTTTGAGGACTGGGAGGACTACGAGAACTACCAAAAATCTTTGGAAGAAAACAACCTCACGGATGACGATTATGAAGAAATAAATCGTATATTTGCAGAGCAAACACAAGAAGAAGATGAACAAAGAGCAAGGACAAGCGAAAGTGAAGGAGATACAGCAGCGAATCAATCAGATGAGCAGCAGGGAGTTCGTGGAGAGAGCGAAGGAGGCACTGGCGTACTGCAAGGAACACAAGTTACTGACACAGGAGCAACTGAGCCAACCGGACAAAGTACACGCAGCGAATCTGGCGATACAACAAATGCTGCTCCACAAGGAGAAGGCGCAGACGAAGTAAGAGCCGAGATTGACAGGCTGAAAGCACAACGTGCCAGTATCGTCAGTCAGCGTGATGAGATTCAGCAGCGTTACGAACAAGCCAACGGATTGTTTGGCGACACGCAGGCAGATGAGAACGACTTGTTTGGAGGGCAGAGCTTCCTATCTCCCGAGTTGGCGCAAGCCACCATCGACGGATACAACCGTCAAATCAAGCAGATTGACGAGCAGATTGCCAAGCTGGAGGCTTCGCTGAAAAGGGCAGAGGGCGTAACACAGACCGAGATTGAAGAAGCCGCAGAGGTTGCACCAGCCGACGGCGGAAACACCATCTTTACAGAGGATGAGAAAGATAGGCGCATTGAGGCCTTGAAACGCCGTCACCGCAGCCAACTCAATATCGCCATCGACCCGCAGGATTTGGGTGATATGCTCTATGTGGCAGGCTACCACATAGAGAAAGGAATCCGCAAGTTTGCCGACTTCTGCAAAAACATGATTGAGGACTTGGGCGATTGGGTTAGACCTTATCTGAAACAAGTCTATCAAGCGGCGAAGTATGACGAGGACATCAAGAAACTCAATGTAAACCGCAAGGAGTGGTCGAGCGAGGAGGAAGTTGATGATTTCGATGTTGACAACTTCGACAAACAAAGCCAATCGACAAGCAAGCAGGATGATTTCATTGCAACCGTTGAGCAGCGCATGGCCGACGGAAACCAAATCAACATCAATGTGTTGAGAGCCTTGGCTTCAAGCCTTGAAATGGGCGATGTGAAGGACACTGAACTCCAAGAAATGACAGAGCGAGCCATCATAAACATGGCAAAGCGTCTTGTTGCAGAGGGGAAGAATGAGAAAGAGACCTTTGACAGCATCGTCAAACTATACAATGCCCAACCTACCATTTCGATGCGCAGCAGCGAGAGGATTGAGAAGCAGCAGTATAGCACTCCTATTCCGATAGCCTACCTTGCCGATATGTTCGTTAAAAACGGATTGGGCAATGGTATTGTACTTGAACCGAGCGCAGGCAACGGAATGATGGTGTTCGGGTTGCCATCGGCACAGGTGGAGGTGAACGAAATTGACCCGGTTAGGGCGAGGATGCTTGTAGGCCAAGGTTTCCGTAACATCACTATGAAGGACGGTCGTCAGCCGTTTGATGGCAAGTATGACGGTATCGTAACCAACCCGCCGTTTGGCAGCAGCCCTGAAATCAATGTGGATGGAGTGCCTATTTCGGGATTGGAAGAGCAGATGGTTATCAATGCCTTGAACGCCATGAAAGACGACGGAAAGGCTGCAATCATCATCGGAGGACACACAAAATACACAAATTTTGGCGCACTTGCGTCGCAGAAAGGATTTTTTAACTACCTTTACAGCCGATATAATGTCGTCGATGTTATCAATGTAAACGGTGACTTGTACACCAAGCAGGGAACGAAATACCCTGTTAGGCTGATACTGATTGACGGAAGGAAGTCGGACGAACAGCGTATCAAGGAAGCCGCCAACGCAAAGGGAGGCAAGGTGCTTGCACCCGTGAAGCAGAACGCGAGAGCCGAGGTGGTGAACACATTTGAGGAACTATACAACAGAGTAAGCGATGATATACAAAATCAAGGACAGCGACAGCGCACTGAGGCTGACAAGCAACAGGATAAACCATCAGAGCGTACAGGAGATGCTACAAACGGCAATACGCAACAGCCTGGACGAAATGGAGAATCCGTCAGAGGAGATGGAGTTCTATCAAATCCAAGCGTACAGCCCAACATGGGAGGAGTGGCAACAAGCACTGGACGAAGCGAAGGAAGCGAAACTGAAGTCAATGATAAGACAGACAGCGGAGAGCCTGATGGAAAGCCAGCAAGTCCAAGAGTTTCTGCAACGCAACAGCGGAACGAAACTGGAGCAGGTGAGCGAGAAGGAGGAAACTCAACTGACACTCAGCAGCGCACTGAACGGGATGCTGACACAGGGCGAACTGGATTGGGTCGGGGAGCTTCACAGTTAGAGACCCAGAAGAAAGTTCAGGTAAACATTGGTGACGAAAAGGTTGCCTATCCGAAGCAGAGCAAGTCAAACGATGTGGGCACGGTGGTGCCTGCCGCTCAAGCGCAAGCCTTGGGTAAGGTATTGTCTGACTTCGGCGACATTGACCAATTCGTGCAAGACGAATTAGGTTATTCCTCAAAAGAAGAAATGTATAACGCACTTTCAGCCGAGCAGGTTGACGGTGTTGCTCTTGCCATCAAGAAGGCGAAAGAGGGCAAGGCTTTGATTATCGGCGACGAGACGGGTATCGGCAAAGGCCGACAAGCCGCAGCGATGATTCGTTGGGCTGTGCGCCAAGGCAAGAAGCCTGTCTTTGTAACCGAGAAGCCTGACTTGTTCAGCGACATCTACCGCGACTTGGTGGATATTGGAAGTGGTGATCTTGTGCCGTTCATCGTCAATGCAAGAGAGGCCAAATCCAATATCACCGACAACGATGGTAATGTGGTTTACAAAGGCTCGACCCCAGAGGAACTGAAACGTGTTGAGGATTATGTCGATAATTACCGTACATTGCCCGATGGTTACGACTTTGCCGTTGTCACCTATTCGCAATTGCAAGACGGCACTATGGACTATGAGGATGGCAACAAGAAAGCCCGTAGTTACGGGAAGAAGCAGCCGTCGGCTCAAACACTGAAAAACAAGCAAGCGGCTCAGGCCAAGCGTGATATGATTGAAAAACTTGCAAAAGACAATTATATCGTCATGGACGAGGCCCACAATGCCGCTGGCACCAATGGCGGCGGTGCAATGTTTTGGCGTTTTGTTGTGCCGCAAACTAAGGCTGTCACCTTCCTTTCGGCCACCTTCGCCAAGCGGCCGGAGAACATGCCTATCTTTGCCTTGAAGACCAGCATCAGCGAGGCGAATGTCAGTCCAGAGGAACTTATCCAAGCAATTGAGCAGGGCGGCGTGACCTTGCAGGAAATCATGTCGAAGGGTTTGGTGGAGAATGGTGAAATGGTGCGCAGAGCCAAGAGCTTTGAGGGTGTTACGGTGGATTGGTTGCCGATGAAGGGCGATACCAAGACCGCCAAGGAGAAATACAACACCACCATTGAACTGTTCAACGACATCATACAATTCCAAAGGGAGTTCATCGACCCGATTGTCAACGGCATCAATGAGGAGATAGCCGAGATGCAAGAGGAGTTGGGACACAAGAAAGGCACGGCAAACATGGGTGTGACCAACACTCCGTTTGCCTCAAAGACCTTTAACCTTGTGCGTCAAATCATCCTCATGTCGAAGGTTGAGGAAGCCGCTGACATGGCCATCGAAGAATTTAAGGCAGGGCGCAAGCCGCTTATCGCCTTGGATAACACTATGGAGGGCTTTATGAACGAGGCATTTGCAGGTCTTGACAGCGATGGAGCGGAAGAACCTGATTTCTCGTTAGTGTTCAAGAAAGGTTTGGATGGCGTGTTCAGAATGACACGAAAGGATTCCAACGGCAACGAAAGTGACGAGGTTATCCGTTTGAGCGATTTGCCGAAAGAGGGACAGGAACGCTACCACGAACTTGTTGAGAAAATCAACAAGACTTCTGTGGGGCTTTCCATCAGTCCCATTGATGCCATCAAGAGAAAGATGACCGAAGCGGGATTGCGCGTAGGAGAACTTACGGGCAGACATACCGAAATGGTTTACAATGAAGATGGCACGGTGAAGGTGCAAAACCGCAGGGACCGTGACAAGAAGAAAATCATGCGCGAGTTCAACAACGGCGACATTGACGCTATCATTATCAACAAGTCGTCGTCAACGGGCGTGTCGCTGCACTCCAACAAGAAGTTCAAAGACCAGAAGCCGCGTACCATGATTATCGCACAGAGCCAGTTGGATGTGAACGGCGAGGTGCAGATGCGTGGCCGTATCAACAGGACTGGTCAGGTGAACTTGCCCAAGTACATCTATATTGTTTCTCCCGTTCCGGCAGAAGGCCGTTTGACAATGATGCTTAAACACAAGTTGGCTTCGCTTGATGCCAACACCACGTCGTCTCAAAAGAGCAAGCAGAACGAGATTGACATTGTGGACTTCCTCAACAAGTACGGCGACAAGGTTGTTGTGGAGTGGCTGAAGGACAACATGGATATGGTTGACAAGTTGCTCGACCCATTCAAGTGGAACGACAAGGGCGAGGATGAGATTGAGAAATACGAAGGTGTTGAGGGTGATGCAAGCAAATTGGCAAGCCGTGTGGCGTTGCTCACCACAGAAGAGCAGGAGAGGTTTTATCAAGAGGTGTCGGAGCGATACACCGCTTATATTGATTACTTGAATGGTATTGGGCAGAACGACCTTGAGATTACAACCATGCCGCTCAATGCCGAGTTGAAATCGAGCGAGGTGCTTGTGTCGGGCAAGAATCCTGGCGGCGGCAATGTGTTTGCCGACAATGCCAACCTTGAACGCTATGAGGTTGATGTGTTGCGCAAGCCCATGAGGGCTTCGGAGGTGAAGAAGCAGATGGAGCAGTTGACAGACGGGCTTGATAAGTACGAATACCGCGACAAGTTGCGTGAACAACTCAATGCCGCAACACAAAAGAAACTTGACGAACTGCAAGCCGAACAGGACGAAGCCACGAAGGAAGCGCAAGAAAAAGCGGAAGCAAAGTTGCGCAAGCTGGCTGAGAAGAAGCCCGAGAACTATCCCGAAGCAGACATGCCCGCTTTCATTCATAGTGTTAGAACTACAGCTGAGGATGAAGTGGCGAAGAAGTTTGAGAAGCGCATGGCAAAAATCAACCGCAACAGGACGAATATGGATTTTGTGTTCAGAAATGTTCCTGTTGGGCGTGTGGTAAGCGTACCTGTTGGCAAGAAAGGCGATGCCCGTTTCTATACACAAGGTATGTTGATGGGCTACAAGGTGAAGGGTGACAGCATGAATCCTTCATCCGTTACCGCAGTGTTTGCCACGCTTGACAGCCGCAGAAGGGTAGAGATACCGCTTTCGATGACCGAGGACTTTGAGGCATTGGTGCGTGATTCGCAGTTCAACATGGGCGAGCTTGGAAGGATAACGCTTGACAACTGGGACAGCATTGTACCAGACAAGCAGCGCAAGGAGGTGTATATCATCACTGGCAACATCATCCAAGCCATGTCGACCGCCAATGAGGGTCAGTTGATTTCGTTCACCACGAATGACGGAGAAATCAAGCAAGGTATCTTGATGCCCGACAAGTGGGAGAAGAAGAATGCGAAGAAGCGCACGAAGATAAACGACCCGAAGATATTGGAGGCTTTGGAGGGAGACACTGTGATTAAGAGCAGTGATGGTCAGGTTACTATTGAAAAGAACCGTCAACGTTGGTATTCGGTTGGATATGTGATCAGGGTTCCGAAGTCGAAGCAGACGGGAGGAAAGTATTTCTTGGACGAGGGTTTGAGAAGTCTTGTGAAGAATGCCGACTTCTACCAAAGCGGTGGCTTTATGGTTGGCGACATTGTGGATGGCAACTTGAAAGCCGTATTGGACTATTTGGCAGAACACTTCGATATGACTACCGATGTGAAGGCTTTTGAGGACGAGCAGCATGGCGACGGTGAGGTGATGTACCGCAACCAAGAGCGCGAATATGAGTTTGGCGAGACACTTCCTATTAAGAAGGATGCCGACGGACGTTATCGTGTGGAGGGGTTGAACGACAGTTATCCGAATTTGGATAGGCTGCTGGATGCTTGGCGTGATGAACACCTTGACTATTTCGCAGAGATTAGGAACGGCAAACTCTATATTGAGCCTTGGAACTTGCCTGAACCTAAGACTGCGAAGGAGAAGCGTTATCTCCAAAAGTCAAGGGAGAGAGCATGGCGCAATATGCACACCAAAGCCGATGATACCATCAAGAAACTTGGCCTGCAAGACCGCGTTACCATCCTTGATAGCACCGATGGGTTGGAAGGCAAGAAGAAGACCGCAAAGGGATGGTTTGACCCGGCAACTGGCAAGATTGTCATCGTGATGCCCAACCACAGAGACCCGCATGATGTGATGAAGACCATCCTCCACGAAGGCGTGGCTCACTACGGATTGCGCCAGTTGGTCGGCAACGATAACATGAACGAGTTCTTGGACAAGGTGTTTGAACACGCAAGCAAGGATGTGAGAGACCGCATCATTGACTTGGCGATGAACAAATACAACCGCAATATCCGTAAGGCCACCGAAGAGTATCTTGCAGGCTTGGCCGAAAGCACCAACTTTGAGGATGCCACGGAGAAAGATTGGTTCAAGAAGATTAAGGGTTGGTTTATGCAGATGCTGCATAAGGTAGGCATTGACTTCGGTAACTTCGGAGAAGCAGTTGATAATGCTACTTTCTGGGGTGACAGGTTTACCGATAACGAGTTGAGGTATCTGCTTTGGAAATCGTACCGCAACCTTGTGGCCAATGCCGAGAGCCGTACCGAACTCGCCAGAGATGTGATGATGCAGAGTCAGTTGGGTGTTGGCAATTATGCACCGCAGACCGTGGCGGCAGAGAGTATGGCGAGAGAGGATAATGATGATGACTTTGACCCCGATGATAACGGTGGTGGAGTTATGTTCCGCGATGGAGAGCCTGCCAATGAGATTGCAGACGAGTACAACCGCGAGACTGGTGCCAATGTGAGTGGCGTTAATGCCGTGAAGCGTGGCTGGGAGAAGTTCGCAAGGGATATGTTCGACGGCTTGCGCCCGTTGGAGCAGATGCAGAAACTTATCGAGAAGGCTCTTGGCCGTAAGTTGCGTGACAGCGAGAAGGCATACGAACTTGCCACACAACTCACATCGAAGACCGGGCAGCAGATTGACAGAGAGCAGTTGAGCTACATGGTGCCTGTGTTGCAACAGGTGACCGATGTGATTAAGGCTCTCAAGGATGCTGACGGATATTCGCTTGACGAAGCCTATGAGAAGGTAACTAACTACATGCTTGCCAAGCACGGATTGGAGCGCAATGAGTGGTTTAAGAAGCAGGGCAAGGACGAAGGCGATTATGCTGGCCTGCGTGGTTTAGCCGAAAGACTTGGCTACAATCCCGATGACTACAAGACTGCTGCAGAGGTGACAGTCAAGGATATGGAAGACACCATGAAGGCCGCTGGCATTGATGTGAAAGAGTTCTGGAAGACCGTGAACGCGCTGACCAACCGTATGCTTGAAATCAGCTACGAGAGTGGGATGATTGACAAGGATACCTTCGAGGACTTGAAGAAACGGCATAAATACTATGTGCCGTTGAGAGGCTTCGCAGAGGGTACGGCTGCTGACTTGTTCGACTATGTTACGCAGTCTCCGCACTTCCAAAACATCTTCCAAAAGGCAAAAGGCCGTAAGAGTATGGCTGACGATCCGTTGGCCAACCTGATGAGCATGCTGCAATCTTCCATCGTCATCGGCAACCAAAACCAAGTGATGCAGAAGATTTACAACCTCGCAGTCAACTCCAATAGCGACTTGCTCCGTGTCACGAAGCCTTGGTATGTGTATAATGATGCCACGAACACTTGGGAAGAGAAATACCCCGACATTCCAGAGGATGCCACGGCTGATGAGATTGATGCCATCATGAAGCAGTTTGATGCTGATATGGCGAAACTGAAAGCCAACGGAAAGGCAAAGCGCAAGTACAACCGCATTGATGTTGGTAAGAAACTACTGCGCTACCAAGCCAAGGAGCATGAGATGGTGGCTTACATTGACGGACAGCGTGTGTTGATGCATGTAGCAGGCAACCCGCTTGTTGCGCAATCCATGAATAGAATGAACGCACAACATCTTAATAAGGTGATGCAGGGCATTCAAGCCGTTACAAGATGGTATTCGGCTATCAACACTTCGTGGTCACCTGCCTTTGGCCCCAAGAACGCAGCGAGAGACATCCGTATGATGTTGTTCGGTGCATACACCACTGGCGGTATCAAGAAGATGTGGCAGTCAGCAAGAGACATCGTGAAGGCTGGCTGGGCATTGCCGAGATTGCTCATCACGGGCAAGATGGATGGTGGTCTTGTGAAGGCACTTGGTAAGCAGAAGGCCGCACAACTTGAACAATGGTGGAACGAATTCCTTGACAACGGAGGTGAGACGGGTTTCACCCGCACCTTGAATGCGGAGAAGGCAAAGGGTGAGGTGAAGGACATGATTCGCCACATGCTCAACGGCAGCAAGGACGGTGAGAACCGCGTGAGGAAATACACCATAGGATTGATTGAGTGGATTGGCAGATACAGCGAGGACATCAGCCGCTTTGCCGCCTACTGCCAGCAGAGGGCGCAGGGTGAGTCGGTGTTGAGCAGCATCAACGAAGCCAAGAATGTGACCGTCAACTTCAATGTGAAGGGTGGTGGCGACTTGGCAGCTAACATGAGAGCCATGTATTCGTTCTTTAATGCCTCGATGCAGGGTATCAACAGGATGAGAAGACTCGCCACCGAACATCCTGGCAGATTCAGCGCAGGTATTGCGGCTATGATGCTTGGTGGTGCGGTGTTGCCTTGGCTGAACATGGCGATGTTTGCCATGCTTGGCGGTGACGATGATGACTGGCGCAAGTATGAGGAGCTGACCGAGTACACGGCCAACCACAATATGATTCTCTATGTTGGCAACCATAAGTTTATCAGCATTCCGTGGTCGCAGGAGTTGGCTCCGTTCAATGCGCTTGGCAACATCTGGTTCCGTCAGCAGATGGGATGGAACAAGGGTAGGAGCGTGGCAGAGCAATGGGGCGATATGTTCGTTGACCTTTCGCCTATCAGCGTGGCAAGTGGAAACAAACCGGGTGTTGGCTTGGTGAAGACCATTATGCCGAGCTTCACCACTCCTATTTGGGAGTCGTTGTTCAACGAGGACTTCACGGGTTCGCCTTTGTATAAGGACAACCAATGGAACAAATACGATGCGGCATGGGAGAAGGCCTACACTGGCAAGACTTCGCAATCGGTTATTGATGCAAGCAGATGGCTCAACGAGAAGACCGACATAGACATCAACCCTGCCATTGCAGAGCATCTGTTCTCTGGCGTTCTTGGCGGCATGGGTAGGTCGGGCGACAAGCTGCTGCGTTACTTTACCAACGGCTTCCAGCTGCAAGATGCTCCGTTCATCCGCACGATGATGTTCGACAGCAAGAAGCAAGGCTATATCGGAGCGGTGCAGAGAGAGTATGGCAGAAACGCCTACGATGTGCTGCCGAAGGTGAAGCATGATGTGGATGATATGGATGCCATGGAGTTCGCGCAGTTCTCGCAGACCGAGGAGTTTGAGATTGCCAACCTTGTGAGCGTGTATAAGACAGGCAAAGACCTTGCTGGCAACAAGAAGGGTATCGTTGGCATTGACGCGATGGAGAAGGAATACAAGAAGATTGCTGGAGCGAGTGACGGAAGCGAGGAATACCGTGAGCAGCTTGAGGAAATCAGGAGTTCCATCACGGAGCGCAAGATGGAGATGCTTGACGAGATTCAGCAAATCAAATACGAACACTCTGGCGACTTACGGAAGCGCATTATCGACCGCGTGAACGAGGTGGAGCAAGAGAGCAAGGAGAAAAACGCAAGAAAGAATGGCAAAGAAAAGTGACAATAGGGTAGATGCGTTCCGTGACGGGGGCATGGCTTTCATCACGGAACACTTCAAGGATATGGAGACGGCCTTTGCCGCCTACATCAAGGAGAAGAACTGGGACAAGGCAGTGAACTTGTACTTCAAGTTGGCCGACAAGGTTATCCCTGCATTGCCTACGCAGGCAGCGGAAGCCGCAAGCACGGAGAAGCCCGCTTGGATGCAGAAGATAGAAAACGCTAAAAAGACACAAGAGAAATGAGACAGACACACATCTTAATGGTAAAGAACTCCGACATCATCTATCAGGTGGAGGCTCGGACGTTCAAGTTCGGCAAGGCACGTGACAATGGGCAAGCCGACAAACTTATCAACAACGTGAAGCTGACCGACCTTGACTATGACCGCAGCATGGTGTACCAATGGATTGATATCGCCGTTAGTAACATTCGCTCGGCCTTTGTCAAGTACGCCTGCATGGTGCAGCAGTCGTTTGAGACCGGGCATGACGATGACAACGACTACAAGACCACGATGCTTTACTTCAACCTTTCGGAGAAGTGGTGCCATTGCAACGGTGATGGTTTCGACCACGACTGCATCGAATACGTCATCAACTATGTCATTTCGGAGTTTTTAGGGTTGAGTCTGCCGAGAGAAGCCGAACTTTACGCCGCGAAAGCGATGCAGGCGTTGAAGAACGCTGAACGGAAGTTGTTTTTTAAGAAAGCATAAGCCATGCCACAGACAGTTACAGTTACCATCAACAAGACTGACGCTATCAAGCGTTTTGAGCAGGCTGCTTGGAAGATGGGGCGTATGCTTGAGCAGCCGAACAGCGTGAAGCAGGTGTGGAACTTGCAGGCCGACCACGAGGAGAATGCCGACAACGACTTGATGAATGCCTCGTTTGACAAGCACTTGTGGGAAGGTGTGTATATCATCAGCGAGTATCTTGCTTCGGAGCCGTCATACGGAACGGCATCTCATTCAAGTGAGTTCACCATCACGCTTACGATGCCTTCGCATTGGGTTATCCACTCTGCTCCTGGCTTGAAGTATGCAATGCTTGAGTTGGTGCATAACGGCATGATGGCCGACTGGCTTGAGAATATGAAGCCCGACCAAGCAAACGCATACAGGAAGCAGGCGGAGTTGAACAAGGCACAAATACAAAGTATCATCTATGCGCTTAATGCGCCGTAATGAGAATTGATAATTGAGAATTGATAATTGAGAATTATGGCGAACATCAACATAACGATTACAAAGGCGAACATGGTGGCTACCGTGGAGACTTTGCTATGGAAGTACGGCAAGAGCATAGAGGGTGATGCCAACTACAAGCAAGTGTTCAACACGCAGTCGGAGCATGGCGCATACAATGTGGATGACAAAGTGCTTTCCGATTCCTTCATCAAGAGGTCGAGAGAGGCAATTGATGTGTTGCGTGAGTTCATCAGCGGCACCATCAATTACGATGCCACCACGGGTGACCCTTCGGTGACATTGGCTATGCCTACACGATGGGCAAGTAAGGACACGTTGTTGCAGGCGGCTGTGGACAGATATGTGGAAGATGGCATGATGGCAGATTGGCTGAATGTGACTGCACCAACCGAGGCTACCATCTTCACGACACGCCTGCCGCAAGACGAGACGGATATTAGAGTTGAACTTTATGCAAAGAAACAGCCATGAGTGGATGCGGATGTATATTCAGGAAGCCCGAGCCTATCGGGGTTGAGATAACAATCAACAAGCAAGACATTGTTGAGAAGGCGGTGAGCATTCTGAACAAGATTGCAGAGGCACGTTATGACGGAGAGAATGCGCAGTATGTGAACAACATGCAGCCAGAGCTTGATGCCTGCCAAGATTCGGGTATCATGGATGGCTTCTACGAGGATGGCCTTGCGAGGATAGTGAAACGCATTGAGCCTTATGTTGTTGACATCAGCGACATCAATCCCGATGCGTATACCAACACATTATATCTTTCGTTTCCGCAGAACTGGAAGCGTCAGTTTGAGAGTGTGTTGCGCAAGCGCATTGAGGACTACCTTGTTTATATGGTTATCGCACATTGGTTGGAGAAGGTCAGTATGGCCGACACCACCTATTCGATGGAGAAGTCGGAGGACTTGCTCTATGAGTTGAGGCACACTTGCGACTTGAGGCAAGGTGCGGTGCATCGTTCATGGAATACAACCTATTAAGGATATGGCTACGAATAAGACATATAGAAAGAAATCGGATGTGATGCCGAAGCGTAGGAACGCAGAGCGTTTCGACAGCATTGCGGAGCGTAGGAAGAACGCACAGGACATCCGTAAGGACAAAGACCTGCTTCACCGCATGGAGGTGGCGTGGAACAACGATGAGTATGTACGCCAAGAGGGTGAACGCTGCCATAGGTTCGTGTATGGCGACCAATGGGGTGACATGACCTTCTATGACGGCAGGTGGATGACGGAGAGAGACTACCTCATTTGCAGGGGTAAGGTGCCGTTGACCAACAATGTGACACGCCGACTGATTACGGCTGTGAAGGGTTCGTACCTTAAGCAGAAGAGCGAGCCGCGTTGCCTTCCGTTCACGGCAGAGAGCAGCGAGGCGGCAGAGATGCTGTCGCGCACCCTTGTGACCAACTGGAGGCGAAACTACAATGCGATGAGTTCGCAGCTGTCGAATGCGCTTGAAAACTTCCTTATCCGTGGCGTTGCCGTGATGGGTGAGTCGTATGAGCGCACACCGAATGGAAAGTTCGATGCAAGGACTAAACTCTATGACCCGCGTAAGGTGGCCGTTGAAAGCACGATGAACGACCCACTGATGGACGACATCAGCCTTATCGGTATCATCCACGATGTGAAGCCCATTGACTTCCTCTATAAGTTCGGCACACGCATCAAGAAGAAGACCCTTGAAGCCGTGAAGGATGACTATGGCGACATTATGTATAACGCCATGCACGAAGCCGACATTGACAACAACGAGAAGAACAGCCTTGAATATCTTGACTTCTACGGCAACAACGACAGAGCCTACTGGCGTTTCTATGAGATATGGACTAAGGAGATAAAGACGATGTGGCTCTGCGTTGACCCTGCGAGACCCATAATGCCTTTCAAGGTGGAGAGCGTTGACAAGTTCGGCTTGGAGGAATACGATGGCTTGACGGTGGTGCAAGAGAACGAGCGCAGGCGCAAGGAAGCCATTGAGTTCGGCATCCCCGATGAGGAAGTGCCTTACATTGACTATGGTCAGTTTGGCGATGAGGGTGACTTTGACGGCACGGGTGAGTTCCCCGATGTGTATTGGTATGTGAAGTTCCTCACACCTTACGGCACTGTCATTGACGAGTATGTATCTCCTTATGAATGCGGTTGCCCAATCACCATCGTGAAATATCCGTATGTGAATGGCGAGGTGCATTCCTATATCAACGATGTCATCCCGCAGCAAAAATACATCAACCGCCTCGTCACCTTGAACGATGTGGCTATCCGTAGCACGGCCAAGGGTGCATTGCTTATGGATACGAGAGCCATCAGCGACGACCAGACACCCGAAGAGGTGCGCCAGCAATGGGGCGACCCGGATGGTGTGGTGTTCTACGACTCACGCCGTGGCGGTCAGTTGCCGCGTCAGGTGTCGAACACCTCTACCAATGTTGGTATCGACACGGCACTTTCGATGCAGCTTGGCTTGATGGAAGACATCAGTGGTGTGCATGGTGCAGCGCAGGGCAAGGATGCCTTGAGCGGTCAGAGCGGTTCGCTCTATGCCCAACAAGCCGCAAATAGCAGCACGATGCTTACTCCTGTGCTTGAAGCCTTCCGTGAGTTCGTGAAGCAGGTGGCTGGCAAGAAGATGTCAATCCTCAACCAGTTCTATGAGGACGGCAGACCCATCAACACCTACGGCAGCGACTTGCAGACCGCGAGATATGACCGCTCGTTGGTCGAGGACTTGGAGTATGAAATCACCATCATCAACAGCGATGACATGGAGACCGCAGCCACAGTAAGTAACGAGGTGGCCATGCAGATATTCGCCAGAGGTGCTATGGATGCCAAGTCGCTCCTCAGTGTTGGCAACTGGCCACAGCAGTTCAAGGAGAAAGCATTGCGTGTCATTGCCGAGCAAGAGGCGGCTATGCAGGCCGCACAGCAGGCGCAGGCCGCAGATGCGCAGCAACTGGCCGCATTGCAGAACGGATTGCCTCAGCAGC